>JAABUR0100005860.1_pt1 | contig 15388 bp, 12 predicted proteins | sample 5560091 | NCBI WGS metagenome assembly JAABUR01 (sample SAMN10711879, study PRJNA513375) | rock metagenome | isolation source: Antarctica rocks | place: Antarctica: Victoria Land, University Valley sud
AGGAGGGCGCCATAGTCGCCGGACATGAGGTCCATGAGCCGCCCGAACTCGGCGTCGGCAAGGTTCGTCGTCGCGTAGGCGTGCATCGCCGCCGCCGCTCGCTGCTGCCGCCCGACGAGGGCGGAGTACGCCCTGACGTCCGACGGTGACACCCGAAAGTCGGTCACTGGTCTCCCCCGTATGCCGTGTCCGCGACGTCAGGTCGACTGCGGCGCTGCTGTGACCACTCCGACGGGGACGGACCACTTGCGGTTCCATCGAGCGCAGGACCGGGCGTCATCCGGCCCCCGCCGTCAGAGGTGGCGCCTGAAGAAGGTGACGATCCGGTCGGCAGCCGGCCCGGCAGCGGACGAGGTCCCCGGCATCGTCGTGAACCCGTGCGGGACACCCTCGTGGAGGTCGACCTCGACCGTGGTGCCCGCCCGGCGCAGCTGGTCGGCATAGATCAGGGCCTCGTCGCAGAGCGGGTCGCGCTCCGCGATCGTGACGATGGCCGGAGGGAGACCCGTCAGATCGGTGCAGAAGTGGGGGCTGACGGCGGGATCGTCTGGCGCTGGCGAGGCGAGGCTGCCGAGGTAGTGCCGCCGGAACGCGAGCATCGCGGCACGGGTCAGCACCGGAGCCTCCGCGTGTCGTTCATAGGACGGAGTGGCGCAAGTCAGGTCGGTCACCGGGTAGATCAGGCCCTGGACCCGCATGGTGCCGACCCTGGCGAGCGCAGCGAGGTCTCGGTCGGCCGTTGCGGCGCGGACCGCGTCGCGGTGCCCGATCGCGAGCAGCGCGCTGAGGTTGCCCCCCGCGCTGTCGCCGAACGCCGCCCACCGGTTGGGGTCGATCCCGTACTCCGAGGCGTGCTGCAGGAGGTGGCCCACGGCGTGCCAACAGTCGTCATACGCGGCAGGCGCGGGGTGCTCGGGGGCGAGACGATAGTCGACCGAGACGACGACCGCGCCCAGCCGGCCGCGAGCTGACCGCACATCCACTCCGTCATCTCGACGTTTGCGAGCACCCAGCCGCCGCCGTGGAGGTTGATGACGAGCGGCCGGTCCTGCAGCGGCACGCCGTCGGGGGTGTAGACACGCAGCCGCAGAGGCGCTCCGTTGGGTCCCTCGATGGTCTCGTCCCGGAACGTCACGTCCTCCGGGACCTTGCCCTGGACCAGGTGCGCCGCCCACGGTGGAGAGAACGGTTTCCGGTGCCTCCGCAACGAGGCGGGGCTCATGTCCTGCACCCGCAACCAGCCCATCAGGTCGAACACCCAGCAGAACACGCGGTGTCTGGGGTTCACGTCGGCCATCGAAGCACGCCCGCGCTTCGGTCGGAGACGTTGTTCACCGGCCGGCTCCCGAGGACGGGCACATTCTCCATCGTCCGCCCGCCGCCGCTCGTGGGCGGTTATCGTTTGCCGCATGAGCCAGGACAACCCTCAGGACAACCCCGCTGGGGGATCGAGCAGCGAGACGCCCCAGTTCGGGCAGCCCTCGCCGAGCCAGCAACCCTACGGTCAGCCGGGACAGCAGCCGGGCCAGCCCTACGGCCAGCAGCCGTACGGACAGCAACCCTACGGTCAGCCGGGGCAGCAGCCGGGCCAGCCCTACGGCCAGCAGCCGTACGGACAGCAGCCGTACGGACAGGGCCAGCAGCCCTACGGTCAGCAGCCGGCGTACCAGCCCGGCACCCCGATGCCCGCGTACGGTCCGCACGGCGGCGTCTACGGCGGCAACGAGCACCCGCAGGGGACCATGATCCTCATCCTCGGGATCGTCTCGATCGTCTTCTGCCAGCTGACCGGACCCTTCGCGGCGATCATGGGACGACGGGCGTTGAAGGAGATCGACGCGAGCGGGCGCGTCTACACCAACCGGGGTCAGGTCCAGGCCGGGTTCGTCTGCGGGATCATCGGCTGTGTCCTGCTCGTGCTCGTCGTCATCTACATCATCTTCATCTTCGGGGTGATCATCCTCTCGGCGACGAGCGCGGGAGGCTGACTCGCCGGATCCGGGATGCTGGAACCCGCCCCGCGCCATACCGGCTACTGCCGGTAGTCGGCGAGGAACGCGCCGATCCGGCCGATCGCCTCCTCGAGGTCCTCGACGCGCGGCAGGGTGACGATCCGGAAGTGGTCCGGCTTGGGCCAGTTGAAACCGGTGCCCTGGACGACGAGGATCTTCTGCTCGCGCAGCAGGTCGAGCGCGAACTGCTCGTCGTCGTGGATCTCGTGTACCTCGGGGTCGAGCCGCGGGAAGAGGTACAGCGAGCCCCCGGGTTTGGTGCAGGAGACCCCCGGGATCTGGTTGACCAGCTCCCACGCGCGGTTGCGCTGCTCGAGCAGCCGGCCGCCGGGGAGGACGAGCTCGTTGATCGACTGGTGGCCGCCGAGCGCGGCCTGGATCGCGTGCTGGGCGGGCACGTTGGCGCAGAGGCGCATGTTCGCGAGGATCGTCAGGCCCTCGATGTAGCTGCTCGCCCGGTGTTTGGGCCCCGAGATCCCCATCCAGCCGGAGCGGAAACCCGCGACGCGGTAGGCCTTCGACAGCCCGTTGAAGCTGAGGCAGAACACGTCGGGGGCCAGGGACGCGAGGGCGGTGTGCTTGTGGTCGTCGTAGAGGATCTTGTCGTAGATCTCGTCGGCCATGAGGATGAGCCCGTGCTGGCGGGCGAGGTCGACGATCCCCTGCAGCGCCTCGACCGAGTAGACCGCCCCGGTCGGGTTGTTGGGGTTGATGACGACGATCGCCTTGGTGGCGGGGGTGATCTTCGCGGCCATGTCGTCGAGGTCCGGTGACCAGTCCGCCTGCTCGTCACACATGTAGTGGACGGGCTTGCCGCCCGCGAGCGAGGTCGCCGCGGTCCACAGCGGGTAGTCCGGCGCCGGGATCAGCACCTCGTCGCCGTTGTCGAGCAGTGCCTGCATGGCCATGACGATGAGCTCGCTGACGCCGTTGCCGAGGTAGATGTCCTCGATGTCGACGCCCTCGACGTTCTTGAGCTGGAAGTACTGGGCGACGGCTCGCCGCGCGCTGAGGATTCCCTTGGAGTCGCTGTAGCCCTGTGCCGTCGGCAGCTGCGCGATGACGTCGACGAGGATGTCGTCGGGGGCGGCGAAGCCGAACGGCGCCGGGTTGCCGATGTTGAGCCGGACGATGCGGTGGCCCTCGTCCTCGAGCCGCTTGGCCTCGTCCAGGACGGGCCCGCGGATGTCGTAGCAGACGTCGGCCAGCTTTCGGGACTGGGTGATCTCGCGCATGCCCCTAGCCTCCCACCGTCGCGGCCGCCGGTGTTGCGCCGCTCACCGCTCGGGCATGGCGTTCGTCCCCTCCGGCTCGGTCACCGCCCGTCCGGGTCGGCGGCACCGCGGGCGCGACCCCTGGCGTCGGCGGGCTTCGGATCGGGCTTCCTGACCGTCTCGGGCAGGTCGGCAGCTTCTCAGACCTTGGGCGGCGCCGTGTCGGCCCAGGTCTGGACCGCCCACCCCGTCCCCGGGCCTCCTTCGAGGATGATGACGGCGGTGTTGCCCAGCCGGGTGTTCGCCGCGAAGTCGGTGTCGATGTTGGTCGCTCGGGCACCGGTCCACGCCCGGATCGCCGCGCCGTGACTGACGATCGCCGCTGAGCGACGCCCCTCCTGCCCGGCTTCGGCGACGACCGTGTCGAACCGGGCGAGCAGGTCCTGCCCATTCTCCCCGCCCGGTACCCGGGCGGCGCTGTCGCCGGCAGCCCACCGGTTGAGGGTGGACAGGTACTGGTCCCATGACTCGTCGTCTCCAGCCATCTCCAGGTCACCGGCCTGGATCTCCCGGACCCCCGAGCGGACCAGCGGTTCCAGTCCCCGGGCAGCGGCCAGGGGGGCCGCAGTCTGCTGCGCGCGCACGAGGTCTGAGACGACGATGACATCGAGGGGCTGCCGCTCCAGCTTGCCGACGAGCGCCCTCGCCTGGCCGCGACCGATGTCGTTGAGGTCGGCTCCCGGCACGGCTGTGTCGAGCAGCTGTCTCGCGTTGGAGTCCGTCTGGCCGTGCCGGATGAGCAGGAGCCTCACCAGGAGAGGGTATCGACAGACGGGAGGGAGAGCTCGCGGCGTCGGAGCCCCTGCGGCGAGCCCAGCCCCGCCCTGCACCGACGAGCCCGCAGCCCGCGCCGAGCCCCGGGCCCACCCCCGCGCAACCTCGAGAGGTCAGGCGTGGCTGCGACCCGGGCCGGTTACCGACCACGACTGGCTCCTCGCTGGCTGGGGCGCACGAGCCAGCCCCCGGCATACCGCACAAGGGACACCGCGCCGCCGTGGTCAGCGTTGGAGCAGGGCCCTGGCCACGGCGCCGGCCAGCACCACCAGGAGGCTGGCCAGCACCACCAGCGAGTCGGCCACGCGCCACGGTGCGCTGCCCGTCCAGGTGCGCCGCCGCGCGCCGGCGAAGCCCCGCGCGTCCATGGCCAGGGCCAGGGTGGCCGCCTGCCCCAGCGTCCCGACGAACATCGCGAAGGTCACTGCGGCCAGCTCCCGGGCCCGCGCGGCCGGCGCCCGCCCGGCTCCCACCCCACGCACCCGCCTGGCGAGCAGGAGCTCGGCCCACAGCTGCCCGAAAGCCTGGAAGCGCGCAAGCGCGGCGGTCGCGGCGACCACGGGGCGGGGCGGCAGGTGCAGGCGCTGCGCCAGGTGGTCTCCCAAGGCATCCGGGTTGACGTACGGCAGGAGGATCACCGACGGCACCACGAGGGCAAGCAGCCGCAGCCCGGCACCGAGCGCCACCTGAAGGTCGCGTCCCCCGAGCAGCCAGGCGGACCAAGCCACCCCGAGGGCGCCGAGCGCCGCCGGACCGAGGCGGGTCAGCACCGCGCGCAGCCGGCCCGCAGGCGGGGGCGCTCCGCGACCCGGAGCGCTCAGCGCGACCAGCCCCAGCAGCCCCTCCGCCGCAAGCACGACCAGCGACGGACGCCACGTGTCGAGCAGGGCAGGCAGGGGGAGCACCAGCAGGCTGGCCATGAGAAGGGACAGCGGGCCCGCCCGCGACGCGAGAGGCCGGCGGCGCGCGACCGCTTCCGGCTCGACGCCGGGGCCCAGGTGCTGTGCGGACAGGGCGAGGACCGCGTCGGCGTGGGCGCGGACCCCGTCGTCGTGCGTGGTCACGAGGACGGCGGACCCGGCGCATCGGACAGCGGCGAGCACGCCCATCACGGCCGCCCAGGTCAGCCGGTCCTGTCCGACCGTGGGTTCGTCGGCGAGCATGAGTGCCGGTTGGTGGACGGCGGCGGAGGCAATGGCGAGCCGGCGCTGTTCCCCGCCGGACAGCCGCCGTGGGTCCGCGTCGGCGAGGTGGGTGAGCCCCAGCCGGTCGAGGAGCACGTCCGCCCGGGCCCCCGACATCGCCTCGTCCATCCCCAGTGCCCGCGGGGTCGTGAGGACCTCTTCCCGGACGGTTCGGGCGAGGATGGTGCGGTCGGCCGACTGCGGCACCCAGGCGACCCGCCGGGCCAGCTCGGAGGAGGACCACCCATGCGGTGGTCCGTGGCCCAGCCGGGAGCTGATGACCACCGCACCGGCGCTCGGTTCGAGCAGTCCCCCTACGGCGGCAAGCAGTGACGACTTGCCGGACCCGCTAGGTCCGACGAGCGCCAGGCTCTCCCCTGCGAGCACGGTGAGGTCGACGTCCCGCACGGCCGTCGTCACCCGCGCCCGCCGGTTCAACGGGCGAGAGGTGTGCCGGATGGCGAGTCCCCGGACCGACACGGTGACCTCCCCCTTGCGAAGCGCAGCGGGGCCAAACCCGACCGGTATCCCGAGGGGCGTGGGATCGGGGCGCCCGGGTACCCAGATTCCCTGTGCGAGAAGGGCATCGGCTTGATCTCTCATTACCGTGCCGGGTGGACCATCGGCCATGAGCCGGCCGGCAGAGTCGAGGACGAGGACGCGGTCGACCAGCCCGAGCCAGCACCCGATACGGTGCTCCACGATGACCGTGGTCAGCCCTCTGCTGCCCACCACGTCGGCCACGACCGACCGGACCGTCGCCGCGCTGCCGGGGTCGAGCATCGCGGTTGGCTCGTCGAGCAGGAGCAGCCGCGGCGACATCGCCAGCGCACCGGCGAGGGCCAGCCGCTGCAGCTCTCCGCCCGAGAGGGAGGAGGTCGAGGAGTCCGGGTCCATGGTGAGCCGGACGGAGGCGAGCGCCTTGGTGACGAGTGGGCTGATCTGTGCCCGCGGCATACCCAGGTTCTCCAGCCCGAAAGCGACGTCGCGGCGAAGGCTCGCGGCGACGACACCCGAGCCCGGGTCCTGCAGGACAAGGCCCGCGAGCCCGGGGTGGGCCTGCGGTTCCTTCCCGCCGATCCGCACCGACCCGGCGAGATCCCCGGCATCGGCGGTCAGGAGTAGCCCGGCGAGCGCGCGCAGCAGCGTCGACTTGCCCGACCCGCTCGGTCCGGCCAGCAGCACCCGCTCGCCCGGCTCGATGGCGAGGTTGAGCCCGTCGAAGACAGGGGCCGCACGCCCGTAGGGACGCCAGGTGAGGTGTTCGACCTCGACGCCTGCGCCCCGTGCCGGGTCGCCCGGTGCCCAGTCACCCGGCGCCCAGTCGCCCGGTGCCGGGTCGCCCCCTGACGGGTTCTCAGACAGCCCGCCGCTCCCGGGCTTCCTGGCCAGGCGGGAAGGCGCCCAGCGCACCCGCCCGCGCCAGGCCACGGGTCAGCAGCCACGACAGACCGCCGGCGAGGACGGCCCCGGAGGCGGCGAGCAGGACGAGGTAGGCGAGCTTGTAGCCCATGCCCCAGTCGGCCCAGTAGGAGTACCACTCGAAGACCGCCTCGAAGGCACCGGCCAGGGCACCGGAGAGGCCTGCGGTCAGGGGACCGAAGGAGCGGTAGGCGAGCAGCGCGAAGGCCAGCTCCGCGCCGAGGCCCTCGATGGCGCCGGACCAGAAGGTGCCGGCGCCCCACTGGGTGCCGACGAGCATCTCGACGACGGCCGCGAGCAGCTCCGCGAAGAATGCCGCGCCGGGGCGCCTGATGACGAGGCCGCCGACGACCCCCGCCATCAGCCATGGCCAGTTCGTCAGCGCCCCGAGGGGCGGGAATGCGGCCGCGACGAGGGTGTTGGGGCCCTGGTAGGCCAGCCCCCAGGCCCAGTAGACGACCCCGAACACCACGCCGAGGAAGGCGCAGGTCAGCAGGTCGATGGTCCGCCAGCCCATCAGCGGGCGGGTCGCGAGGATGGTGTTGCCGACCCGGGCCATCGGGCTGGCCGCCCGGGACGAGGGTCCGGTCCTGTGTGTGCTCATGTTCTTCGTTCCTTCTTCCCGTGGTTACCTGAGGTGACCGCGGGGAGGTGCGTTCCCGGCATACCCCGGAACAGCGGGTATGCCGGGAGCGCACCTGAGATTTCCCGACTCCCTTCGCCGGTGCTAGCCGGAGCAGGTTCGAGGGTCTGCGGACGGAGCCGCACTCTCAGCGCTTTGGGGGCGCTCCCCTGTCGTTCGTGGAGATGACTTTACCCCCTGGACATGCCAGAGTCGGACCCGCAGGGACAACCCGACGACGATGAAGAGGTTCCACGATGGGTCCGCTCGTGTGGAAGGTGCTCGGCACCGGTTCGGCGATCATCGCCGGCGCGATCGCCAACAAGATCGTGACCAAGGCCTGGGAGGTGACGTCGGGCCGGCCCGCACCCTCGGATCCGACCCACCCGGACGACGTGGGCTGGAAGGAGGCGGTGTTGTTCGCGGCACTGACCGGTCTGGCCGTGGGCGCGGCCCGGGTCGCCGTGCAGCGCAAGGCGGCGCGGTACTACGCAGACTGCACGGGAAACCTCCCCCGGACACTGGACCGGGTCAGGAGCGCCGTGGGGCGTTGACGCAACGACTGTCAGCAGTGAGCGGGAACGGTCGGGCGCGGAGCGCGGTCAGCCTCCGAGCTGGTCCAGCCGGGACGTCCCGTCCAGCCGGGACGAGTTCAGCAGTGCGGCGATCGGGACCCCCGGGCGGTAGCAGAGGTGCAGGTACGACGGGGCGTCCAGCACGGTGAGCAGTGCCGGCCCACCCACCTTGACCCGCCCGAGGTCGTTGCGGCGCAAGGAGGTCGCCGCCCCGACAGTGGCAGCCCGAAGTGCCTCGGCGGGTGTCATCCCCATCTCCCGCACCGCCAGCGCGATGACGAACGGCATCGAGGAGCTGTAGCACGTCCCCGGGTTGCAGTCGGTGGCGAGGGCGAGGGAGACACCGGCGTCGATCAGCGCCCGAGCGTCGGGGTAGCGGGAGCGGGTGGAGAACTCCACGCCGGGAAGCAGTGTGGCCGTCGTCGTCTCGCGCGCCGCGGCGAGGGCGTCGACGTCGGTACCGGCGAGGTGGGTGCAGTGGTCCACGCTCGCCGCGCCGAGCTCGACCGCGAGCTGCACGCCGGGACCCTGACCGAGCTGGTTGCCGTGGACCCGCAGCAGCAGTCCCGCGTCCCGGCCGGCCTCGAGGATGTGCCGTGACTCCTCGCCAGTGAACGCGTGGGCGCTTGCCGGCTCGCAGAAGACGTCGATCCACCGCGCGCTCTCGCGTGCAGTGTCGAGCATGGGACCGGTGACGAGCTCGACGTAGTCCGCCCTCCGGTCGGCGAACTCCGCCGGGATGACGTGGCCACCGAGGAAGGTCACCTCGTCGGTGAACTCGGCCGCGATCCGCAGCGCGCGCACCTCGTCCGCGACGGTGAGGCCGTACCCGGACTTGATCTCGACCGTCCCGGTTCCCTGGGCGTGCATCTCGGCCACCCGTCCCGCGACGAGAGACCGCAGCTCGTCGTCGGTCGCCTCCCGGGTGGCGGTGACGGTGTTCGCGATACCGCCGCCGTCGTATGCCGTGCCGGTCATGCGCGCGGCGAACTCGGCTGCCCGGTCCCCGGCGAAGACCAGGTGGGTGTGGGAGTCGACGAACGCGGGCACGAGCGCGCGTCCCCCGAGGTCGACCTTGCGGTCCGACGCCGGCGCGGTCGCGGCCGGACCGAGCCACTGGACCTGCCCGTCCGAGACGACGACCGCCGCGTCGCGCACGAGTCCGAGCCCGTCCGTCCGGTCGACCCCGTCCAGGTCCGGGTCGAGCGTGGCCAGCTCGGCGACCCCGGTCAGCAGGGTGCTCGTCATCCGTCGTCCCGCAACAGGTCAAGGGCGTCCCGCAGCAGGGGGGCGACCGGTCCCAGCAGGTGGTGCCCGTCCTCGACGATGACCCGTCCGCCCACCACGACGGTGTGGACGTCGGCCGCGGTGGCGCAGTAGAGGATCTGGCTGGCCTTGCTTCCTACCGTGCGCACGGAGTCGTGCCGGACCGAGACGAGGTCCGCCAGGGCACCCGTCGCGATACGTCCGCCGTCGGACCAGCCCAGGCTGCGGTACCCGTCGGCGGTGGCCGCCCGCAGCAGGTCCGTCGTCTCGAACCGCCCGCGCTCGTTGCTGGTGAGCCGTTCGTGCATCTCGAGCCCACGGGCTTCCTCGAACGGGTCGATCACCGCGTGCTGGTCCGACCCCAGGCTGAGCCGCACCCCCGCGTCGGCCAGGTCACGTGCCCGCCCGACCCCGTCGGCCAGGTCGCGCTCGGTGGTGGGGCAGAACGCGACCTGGCTCCCGCTGCGCCCTAGCAGGACGATGTCAGCGTCGGTCAGGTGTGTCGCGTGGACAGCGGTCAGGTCGGGGCCGAGCACGCCGATGTCGGCGAGCAGGCCGGTGGGGGTGCGGCCGTAGAACATCTGGCAGGCCAGGTTCTCCGCCTGCTGCTCCGAGAGGTGCACGTGCAGCGGCATCTCCCGGGCCGATTCCGCCACGCCTGCCGCGGCGTCCCGGGGCACCGCCCGGACGGAGTGGATCGCCGCGCCCAGCCGCACCAGGTCGGACGGCTTGCGCTCGCCGGCTCGCTCCGCCCAGGCGCCCACGGATCCGTCCGAGAAGCGGGTCTGCACCTCGTCGAGCGGCAGGTGCCCGTCTGCGGTCAGGCCCCCGGTGAGGTAGCAGGTGTCGAGCAGCGTGAGCCTGATCCCGGCATCGGACGCCGCCTGGGTGAGGGCAGCGCCCATGGCGTTCGGGTCGTCGTAGGGTCCACCCCCGGGGCGGTGGTGGACGTAGTGGAACTCGCCGACGACCGTGATCCCCGCCAGGGCCATCTCCGCATAGGTGGCCCGGGCCAGGGCGAGGTAGCTCTCGGGGTTGAGGCGCTGGGCCACGGCATACATCCCGTCTCGCCAGGACCAGAAGTTGCCGGCACCGTTGTGCGTCCGGCCGCGCAGGGCGCGGTGGAACGCGTGGCTGTGCGCGTTCGCGAGACCTGGCAGCACGACACCGGGCAGCCGCACGTCGCCCGGCCGGGGGTTGGCCCGGCTCTGGATGCTGCGGAACCGGTCACCCTCGATGCCGATCCGGACGGCGGTCGCGAAACCAGTTGGGAGACAGGCATGCTCGGCCCAATATGTCGTCACCGCGAGGCACCTGTCAGGTCGGCCACCACGGCGGTGAGGGCGGCGACCCCGGCGTGGCAGTCGTCCCGCTCGGCGTGCTCCTCCGGCGAGTGGGAGACGCCGGTCGGGTTCCTCACGAACAGCATCCCCGCCGGTATGCCGTGTGCCGCGAGGATGCCGGCGTCGTGCCCGGCCCCGGTGCCGAGGACCGGGGTGCCGGCGCCAGCACCTGCGGCGAGGGCGAGGCGCCCCACCAGGTCGGCGTCGAACCGGGTGGTGCCCGTCCAGGACTCCTCGGTCACCGTGGCGCCATGGCTCGAGGCCGCCGCCCCGATGTCCGCGACAGCGGCACGGACCGCAGCCTCGTCGGCGCCGCGGGCGTCGAGCCACCCGGTGACGTGGCTGGCAATCGCGTTGACACCGTTGGGTTCCGCGACGACCTTGCCGACTGTCGCCACGCACCCGCGGGCGGTGGCCACCGCGCGGGCGGTGAGGACGGTCGCGGCATACCCGAGCATCGCGTCGTGCCTGTCCTCGATGCGCGTCGTGCCGGCGTGGTTGGCCTGGCCGGGGAAGTCGAGGCGCCAGCGCCCGTGCGGCCAGATGTCGGAGCCCACCGCCACCGCTGACGTAGCCGGGTCGAGTCCGGCCAGTCCGCGACCCTGCTCGACGTGCAGCTCGACGAAGACGCCCACCCGTCGCAGGGTCTCGGGGTCGGGACCGAGCCGCCCTGGGTCCCGCCCGGCACGCCGCAGCGCCTCGGCCAGCGTGACGCCGTCCCCGTCAGCGAGGGCGCGGGCTCGGTCAGCCGTGAGGTCGCCGGTGATGACCCGCGACCCGGCACACGCGACCCCGAACCGCGCGCCTTCCTCGTCGCCGAAGCTGACGACGGCGACGGGGCGCTGGGGCTGGTGCCCCGTTCGGCGCAGCGCGTCGATGGCAGCGAGGGCGCTGACCACCCCGAGCGGGCCGTCGAACGCCCCGCCGTCCGGAACGGAGTCGAGGTGCGAGCCGATGACCACCCCGGCCGGGCGGCCGTCCGCGAGCGCCGCGTCCGGGTCGCCCCACCACGCCCACTGGTTCCCGGCCCGGTCCTCGACGAGGTCGAGCCCGCGCGCCACACACTCGCCGGCGAACCACTCCCGCAGCAGGTGGTCCTCCCGGGTCCAGGCGAACCGGCGGTAGCCGCCCGTGCCGGGGTCCCGTCCCACCGGCTCGAGCGCAGCCCACATCGAGTCGAAGCCTGCGGAGTCGCTCATGCCCGCAACCAGCTGTGCGCGGTGCGGCGGTGGCACGGCATACCCGCCGTCAGTGCTCACGCATGGGGATGCGCACGTCGAGCGTCTGCGCGGTCGCCTCGGCGAGCTCGTAGCCGGCGTCGACGTGCCGGATGACGCCCATGCCGGGGTCGTTGCTCAACACCCGCGCGAGCTTCTCGGCCGCCAGGGGGGTGCCGTCCGCGAGCGAGACCTGGCCGGCGTGGATGGAGCGGCCGATGCCGACCCCTCCTCCGTGGTGGATCGAGACCCAGGTCGCACCGGAGGAGGTGTTGACGAGGGCGTTAAGCAGCGGCCAGTCGGCGATGGCGTCCGAACCGTCGGCCATCGCCTCGGTCTCCCGGTAGGGCGAGGCCACCGACCCGCAGTCGAGGTGGTCGCGCCCGATGACGATCGGCGCGTCGAGCTCGCCCGCGGCCACCATCTCGTTGAACCTCAGCCCGGCCTTGTCACGCTCGCCGTATCCGAGCCAGCAGATGCGCGCCGGCAGTCCCTGGAAGGCGATCTTGTCCTGGGCAGCCCGCAGCCACTTCTGGAGGCGGTCGTTGTCGGGGAACAGGTCCATCACGGCCCGGTCGGTCGCGTGGATGTCGGCGGGGTTGCCGGACAGGGCGACCCAGCGGAACGGGCCCTTGCCCTCGCAGAAGAGCGGCCGGATGTAGGCCGGGACGAAGCCGGGGAACTCGAACGCCCGGTCGTAGCCGCCCAGACGGGCCTCGTCGCGGATCGAGTTGCCGTAGTCGAAGACCTCGGCGCCGCCGTCCATGAAGCCGACCATCGCCTCCACCTGCCTGGCCATCGACGCCCGGGCCCGGTCGGTGAACTCCTCGGGCTTCTTCTCGGCGCTCTCGTGCCAGTCGTCGACGTCCATGTCCTCCGGCAGGTAGGACAGCGGGTCGTGCGCGGAGGTCTGGTCGGTGACGATGTCGATGGGCACCCCGCGGCGCAGCAACTCGGCGAAGATCGTCGCCGCGTTGCCGACCAGCCCGATCGACCACGCCCGGCGCTCCTCCTTGGCCCGCAGCGCCGTGTCGACCGCCTCGTCGAGCGAGTCGGCGACCTCGTCGAGGTACCGGTGCTCGACCCGCCGCTGCAGCCGGGTCCGGTCCACGTCGACGACCAGGCAGACACCGCCGTTGAGGGTGACGGCGAGCGGCTGCGCGCCACCCATGCCCCCGCAGCCGCCGGTGAGGGTCAGCGTGCCGGCGAGGGTGTCGTCGAACCGCTTGGCCGCGACGGCCGCGAACGTCTCGTACGTCCCCTGGAGGATGCCCTGGGTGCCGATGTAGATCCACGAGCCGGCCGTCATCTGGCCGTACATCGTCAGCCCGAGGTTCTCCAGCCGGCGGAACTCCGGCCAGGTCGCCCAGTCACCGACGAGGTTCGAGTTGGCGATGAGGACCCGGGGAGCCCACTCGTGGGTCTGCATGACCCCGACGGGGCGCCCCGACTGGACGAGCATCGTCTCGTCCGCCCTGAGGGTCGTCAGGGTGCGGACCATCGCGTCGAACGAGCGCCAGTCCCGGGCCGCCCGTCCGGTGCCGCCGTAGACGACCAGGTCGTCAGGACGTTCGGCCACCTCGGGGTCGAGGTTGTTCATGAGCATCCGCAGGGGGGCCTCGGTGGTCCACGACCGCGCGGTGAGGGTCGTGCCACGGGCAGCACGGACCGGACGAGCACCCTCCATCGTCAGCACATCCTCTCTGTTTCTCCACTCCATCTTCACCGAGCGCACCAAGTGGTGATTCTGACTGCCAATATGTCGCATTCGGCAACGGTTTGGTGCGCTCGGTCGGGGATTCGGGGGGGCGGGCGGGTGAGGGTGGGGGTCAGGCGAGGGGGCCGGTGACCTGCTCGGCGGCATACACCGCCTGTCCGGTGGCGACGAACCGCACGGCAGCCTCGATCTGCGCAGCGAGGAACCGGTCGGGTCCGGGTCCGTCGGTGCTGGCGCGGAGTGCGTCGATGACGGCCGCGGTCGCGGGCGCGGGTTCCAGCGGGCCACGCAGCTGTATGCCGCGCGCGGCCGTCAGCAGCTCGACCGCCAGCACGCGGGTGAGACCGTCGATGCTGCGCCGCAGCTTGCGGGCAGCCGACCAGCCCATCGAGACGTGGTCCTCCTGCATCGCGCTGCTCGGGATCGAGTCGACGCTGGCCGGGTTGGCGAGGCGCTTGAGCTCGGAGACGATGGCGGCCTGGGTGTACTGGGCGATCATGTGGCCCGAGTCGACGCCCGGGTCGTCGGCGAGGAACGCGTTGAGGCCGTTGCTGCGGTTACGGTCGAGGAACCGGTCGGTGCGCCGTTCGGAGATGCTCGCCAGGTCGGCGGCGACGATGGCGAGGAAGTCCAGCACGTAGGCGAGCGGGGCGCCGTGGAAGTTCCCGTTGGACGCGAGCCGGCCGTCCTCGGTGACGACCGGGTTGTCGACGGCGGCGGCGAGCTCGCACCCGGCAACGCGTTCGGCGTGGGCGAGCGTGTCCCTGGCACCGCCGGCGACCTGCGGTGAGCAGCGCAGGGAGTACGCGTCCTGGACCCGCGGGCAGTCGTCGGTGTCATGGCTCGCCCGGATGCCGCTGTGCGCCATGATCCTGCGCAGGTTCGCCGCCGACTGCGCCTGACCGGGGTGCGGTCGCAGCGCCTGCAGGTCGGCTGCGAAGACGCGGTCCGTGCCGAGCAACCCCTCGACGCTCATCGCCGCGGTGACGTCGGCGGTGGTGAGCAGCATCCGCAGGTCCGCGATGGCGAGTACCAGCATGCCGAGCATCCCGTCGGTGCCGTTGATGAGAGCGAGCCCCTCCTTCTCGCGGAGCACGACGGGCGTGATCCCGTTGTCCGCGAGGGCTCGGGCCGCGTGGACGAGCTGTCCGTCCCGGGTGCGGACTGGGCCCTCACCCATGGCCGCGAGGGCGCAGTGCGCGAGGGGGGCGAGGTCGCCCGAGCAGCCGAGCGAGCCGTACTCATGCACGACCGGTGTGATCCCGGCGTTGAGCATCGCCGCGTACGTCTGGGCAGTCTCGAGCCGGACCCCGGTGCGCCCGGTCGCGAGGGTGGACAGCCGCAGCAGCATCAGTGCGCGCACGACCTCCGTCTCGACCTCCGGTCCCGACCCCGCAGCATGCGAGCGCACGAGACTGCGCTGCAGCTGGCCCCGAAGCGCCTGGGGGATGTGCCGGGTCGCGAGGGCCCCGAAGCCGGTCGACACGCCGTAGTGCGGTGCGGCGTCGGCAGCGAGCGACTCGATGACCCGCCGGCCAGCGCGTATGCCGTCGACGGCGTCCGCTGCCAGGGTGACCCGGGCGTGACGCCGGGCGACGGCGACGACGTCCGCCAATGACAGTGGCCCAACCCGCACGGTCACCGTGGGCCCGGCTCCCGCGGTCACCGTGGGCCCGGCTCCCGCGGTCACCGTGGGCCCGGCTCCCGCGGTCACCGTAGGCCCTGCCGGGCGCGCGCCGGTGGGCGATACCTGGAGGGGGGAACCCCCGATCTGGCTCACGAACCAATTGCACCGCGGCAAAGCCTGCGCCGATGGGTACGGCACGTCATAGTGTCTCGGATATGAGACGCGGGTCACGCGAGCCGGCGGATCTGCGCGACCTTCCGACCACATCCGCGCCCAACCCCGCTGCCCCAGGCGGATCTGCGCGACCTTCCGACCACATCCGCGCCCAACCCCGCTGCCCCAGGCCGATCTGCGC
>JAABUR0100005862.1_pt1 | contig 15387 bp, 13 predicted proteins | sample 5560091 | NCBI WGS metagenome assembly JAABUR01 (sample SAMN10711879, study PRJNA513375) | rock metagenome | isolation source: Antarctica rocks | place: Antarctica: Victoria Land, University Valley sud
CTTCCTGTCGCTAACCACCATAACCACTATAGCACCTCACTGTCAACATCGTCACTTCCTCCGCTTCGAACTGTGCTGACTCCGCTGTCGCCGTCTCCTTCAATCCCATCGCCCTCACAATTCCGGTTTCATAAGCCTTCTGGGCGGATTGACGCCAGCGAGTTGAGATCCTCAATTTTTTGATGTCGATTCTGACGGTCAAAAGCATGGAAAGATAGTGATAATGACTCTATTCCACGACAGAGGATGAAAGAAGCAACGACTACGCTTCAGAAGTCAAAGGAAGACGAAGCTATACAGAAGAGGAAGGCGAAGCGGGCTGCTGAGGAACTTGCCGATCAGCGGAACAAGGCCTACGTTAATTGGCTAGCAAGCGAAGGCTTAGATAAAAACGACGACGATGAGCTCGATGAGGCAAAGGAGTATTTGAAGGAGGGCAACCTGCTCATGACCACTGAAGACCGCTTGAGGAAGCTGACTCTCACATCTACTGCCCGGAGCTTCGCCCAAAGAACGGCGGCGGCATCACTAGAGGTGGGTGGGGGATTGGTTTGGGGGGGTGGCGTTAGAATTGATGTTATACAAAAATCTGTTGAACTTTTGACTCCATCTTCATGCCTTCACAATTTGGCGACAGCGAGATTGATCGATAATCTTCGCGATTTACTATGGCAACTGGAAGAGAAACACTAAAAGTCCCCTAGCTGGTGGCTTGCATTAGCGTAACTGAAGAAAGCTTCCGGGCCGTGCCGCGGGGCAGTGCAGGGATCTCAGGCCCCAGCCGTGCCAGCGTGCTTCACCCCGGGAGCTCACCTCAGCTCGAAGCCGCTCAAACTTCAGCTCTCCTCAAAGCAGCCGCTGCTCTCAAGGCGAGAAGTGAAAGGGGCCTAAATTTCTTGTGATCATGTCGAGTAAGATAGTTTTGAACTTTGATCGCAATCTCTCATTCATTGGCATGATACATAGTAAGCAGAAACTCGTGTCTAGACAGCGGTCTAGCAGCAGCCCAGGTCGAAAATAACAACCTCTGTTGGAAATAGAGGAGATGGTAATCTTCGCCTTCAAAGAGCTGATAGAACTGAGATTCGCTAGTGAAGTTTTATCTGCTCGCTTCTAGATAATATAGACTTCTATCAAGCTTCAATCTACATATCAAAATGTCTTATATGATCTCGTTCTTCAACAATTCTCTCTGATCGCAAAGAATACTGCTCACTCTGAGTCTAGGCAGCAGAAGGCTGAGCCGGGCAGCAGTACGAGGAGCCAGAACAGGCTCCTTCCTTCGTGCTTCTCCTGCTCCCTGTGTGCTCCCTCTGTGCTTCCTCCTGCTTCCTCGATACTCCCTTCAAAGCGGATTTGCTTCCTTTCCCGATCGAAAACGGCAGTTCTCAATCCTAAGTTCGGGGTGTATATAATATATATACATATATACTTTATGCCTCGAACTCAGTAATACTGGTATTGATTGCAGTTGTTGATATCGAAAGAATCCCTTAAACAGTCGTTAATCCTGCCATACCAGGATTAACGGCGCTAAGCCTAACTAGGCACCCCACCAAAATATTTGTCTACTGCATTGTTTACATTCACCTCAGCTTCCTACAACATTCTGAATGCCTACATTCTTTACAAGCTCAGTTATTCTACAAGCAAAATGACACGCGCTCAATTTCAGAAGGAGGTGGCTACTTCGCTGATGCGAAATCCAGCTGGATCGATTCGTAAACGACCCTACGACTTCAGCAATGCGAATCCATCGATCCCACCTTCAGCTCAGGAACATCGTTGGATTCAGCTCATTAAACCAGCCTGCTGCACCCCCTGTAAAGCAGTCAAAGGTTCACTTCAGGAGCTGGTAAAGGGGTTAAACGTAAGGCCCTGAGCGAGGTGACTGGCAATGGTCAGTCAAAGCAACCACGAAAACGTACTGTTCAAACCAGCTACAGATGCACTTCTGAACAGTATACGGGGCTATCAGCCTGCAAAACAGAGGGGGGAGACATACACAGAGAAGGGGAGGGAGTTTTGTTGATTTTTGAAGCAATTGGGGATTCTTGCGGAGAAGCCCCTATTTTCCTTTACCCCGCGCTAGGCAATCTGCATATTGATCTCCAGCTCCCCATTGGCCTGGTTAGTCATCTCCCGTGGCTCCCTAGTACCCTAACAGGTAAAGTGGCCGTATACCTGGTATGGCAGGATTAACGACGGTTTAAGGGCGTTGATGATCGTGTCTGAAAGACGAAAGTTGATGATTTTTAACGTAAGGTCCTCAGACGTTGTTACCTGTAGGCTGCGAAGTCATCCAGAGGGTCGCTAACCCAAAGGGACTTAGGGGAAGAGGTTAACCCGAAGGCTTAGCCACGTCTGGGGTCCTGAGGCAATAGTAAACGCAACTCATTTCATTGCTGATATCTTCGAAAAGCCCATTGGTACCGCAACAATAACCACATACTCTCGCATTAATCTTCGCAATGGTATACAGCTCTGATAGGCCAGAACACCAGGTAAGTTGTATCTGCAGCCTAGTACTAATGTTGACTGGAATCTTTAAACAGCCTTTACAACCTACCTCTGCCGAAGTTGACGAGTCCTATTCTAGCGCAAGGCGATACTGGAACCGTGAGGCGGATGCAGCTCTTCATGAACTCAAGAGCGGCCTCAATTTGGAACGGTTCGAGCTTCGGAACATGTTAGGCAGAGTACCCCCAATACCTGATCGTACGAGCTACGGTCTGATGGAATCATTTCCCTTGGAGTCAAAATGGCACATCACGGGATCTAAGAATTGCGAAGCTAGTGGAAAACCCATTCAGATTCCTCCAGTTCAGTTGCGCTTGCTGATACGGGCTCCGACTAAGGTGACTTTACGCGGTAACAGCTTCCGCGCATGGACTGAATTGGAAGGGAATGACCAGCCGAATCTTCTCGCAATACTGGTTCTGGCCTGGTCATACATATTATCTGCTCGTTTGATGGAGTTGCAGGGCCGGAGTGGATCACAGATGGTCTATACAAGGACCACAGCCCCTCTATATCATGGCGATGAAATTGTCTCTAGCTTTCCAGTGGACGTCGGCGATGTGGACTCCCGAACTGTGCGGTGGTTTACGGCTGTTCTGGCTCCAGGTAGGGGCTTTTGGGTCGCTCTCCAGGAAAACACGTACAGCCATCACGCCCCATGGGAAATTTCTCTGGTGGCGCCCGGGTCTCCGTTCAGCATACAGTGCGGGGAAGGCCGCAGAAACCTGGGAACGAGCGGCCAAACGCCTCTGAACTCGCATGAGGCATTGCAGAGCCTGATCGGCCTCTGCAATCGACACGGCGTGAGCCATCACCAGCTTCATGCGGCACTCGCAACGGCACTGCTACTTCCTACACATAACTACCTCAACCTAGATTCAACCCTTCCTTGTCCTAGAACACGCAACTCCGGATTTCTGTCAGTAAAACTGTGCAGCGAGGACTTGGATCAATTGTTCAACGACTTGCCTTACTACATTACACTGAGCTGCGGAGGCGATGTCATCAATTCGAGCCTATGTGGAGTTTTCTGGAACCCTCTCGTACCCAGCAATCTTGTCAGTCCTTGGCTACAGCCTCTGTGGGATCTAAATGAAATGAGTGGTATCCAAGATGCTCCAGGACAATACGCGGAGGTCATAGCTTTAATCTGCGCCCGACGCGCCCCAAACATTGCATTCCTGTCGATAGGTGCTGCAATCAGCGGCCTAACGTCCAAAATTTTGGGTCAAGTCAGCACTGGTCAACCGCCTCTGGAATCACATGCGTATGTTTGGACTGGAGTACCACAGTCGTTTATGGACATTGCGGGGGAAGGTAGATACTACGAGATGTATTCTTCGAAAGCATATATCCGGCGCAGTGACTGCTGGCGACTTCGGAAGCTTCCTCCAATTGTTGATGATGACCTGCACTATGGGATTGGCCCTTTCACGCCTTGGGAGCCTCCGGGTTACGCTTTATTGAAGAATTGCCCGCTTAGAGTACAAGTCCATAAAGATTGCGACAGACATACTATTGCATACAAGGGCTCGACGTGGTGCTTTAAGGACGGATGCAAATTTGACGCCAACATGGGAAGAGACTTGGTGACTCCACATGTCTTTCCGAACCCCCTTCCCGAACGAGAGCTTTTCCACGACCTGCGAGTCCTTGACAACGAAGACACGTCCATTGATGCTACGATAGCTTCGTTTCGGTGGGTCCTGGATAATGGAGAGGGTAGCCCTCCGGAAGATGCATACAAGGATCCGTGGCTGCTTACCATATATGATAATGACTCGGAGGATGACGGGACGTCTGTTGATAGTTGCAGCTCCACTAGCGAAGGATCACAAGAGATGAGAAGTAATGCCGATGGCTCCATGAGGTTGAAAGCCTGGATTCATCAAGCTTCGTCCACGGTGGAAGAGAAGGACTTCAACGACGGTGTATTGTACGGAGGATAGGGCAAATCCGGCATGGGACCGCAGATGGACAGATTTTATCTAACTTTACGTAGGGTCCAAGTGCCTCGCAGCGTATTGAGATTTGAAGGATTCCAGCATCGGCAGAACTGGAGTCTGCGGGAATCTTTCACGATGTTCTCCAACGCTCTCCGGATAGTAGTGGTGCATGGGCTTGCTTTTGGAAATAGCGTGGGACCGACGACCTTATTTGGGCTCGCTCGGTGTGGAGTCCCAGTTTGATAAGAGCTTCGGGTCAGAAGAGAGATCAGTATTCAGTTATAGTCAGCAGGGTCTCGCTCGGTGTTGATTCCAGGCTTTCTAAGCACATTTTGCCAGGGAACGTATAAATAAGTATGGCGACGATCTCCCAGCAGTCTATTCTCCTTGCAACATCCTCGACTCTCATATGAAAAATAACACCTTCACACAAGCATAGCGAAGCTTCTACTGTAGTCACTTTACACCAGAAATGCACCACCCGCAACCTCCGCGTCGGTTTCGCACCACTCTTATTGTTTATCGTCGTCATGCCGGCCCCTATGGGTAAGTTCAAACCTTTCCACAACTCCGGGGTTTTCCAGAACTAACCAACAGCGTCAACAGATCATACTCACTCCCTCATCTCCCGTGATGGATGCGATAATAGCGCAGGCAGGCTCCGGCTGCTAGGCATCAAAGTCAAATCGGTTGTCTGCCTCGGCAGAGTTGGGACTCAAAGGTTAAAAGGCGCACTGTAGACGGGAGAGGGAAGTTGTCATTTCTCCTTTTTTTCAGTCTTTGTGCTACGTCTTGTATTTAGAATTAATTATGTACACCAAGCTTTACCGATGACATCGGTTCATACGGGACACCCTCATAGAAGTACTTAAAGCTTAGTACTACGTAAAGGAGTACCAAGTCACGTATCTCTAGAAACACATTGCTCCAAAGGCGTTGTGCAAGCTCAAAAGTCTTCTGGACCCACGCAATTCTTTGTGGAGGCTGTCATGGAACATGTAGTGATGAAACTACATGGTGTCATCTGCACTTTGGAACAGCCACCGGTCGCTCATCCCTTTCTACGCGAGCCGGTCTGCCTTGTTTGTGTACACGCTGTGCTCGGCATCGTGCCTGCTCGCCGTGTGCGATGGAGTCAACTAATTGAAGGTTTGAGGCAGCAATCTGTCTCGTCGTAAGGCACGACATACGTATAACGCTTTAGGCATGTCTTATAGCCTTTTGCGAGTCTACGCCCTATTTGCCAGGACCCAACAGAGCTTGCGGAGCAGGGAGAACGGGTGTTCCCTGCCGTCTGCTTCTAGCCGCATTCGGGCTTTGTTCTTTGAATCGGAGGTCCCCAAGAACGAGGATACAGTCATCCTATCTGTGGCAAAGTTTTCAAGATCCCTAGTCAGCTAGAATCACGAGAACTCACAATCACGTATCATTTGTTTGAAATACGACGGTTCACTCCTAACCGGTTCCTATAAATAAGGTCTTGTCGGTTTCAGCAGTTTCAGGATTCGCTGAGCCTTTTAAAGGATCCTACCTCGTGTGTGTGCCTCACAAGGCCCGAGCATCTGATCAGCTCCCTCCTTGGCCTCTTTTGGAAAGCGCCGCAGTTGGTTGCTATCAAATGACGCGGGCCATAACTTCGCAGGTTACCGACCTAAGAAAAGTGGAAAATGTCTTCTGGCGTTTTATATGATTATAGTATAGAACTATAAGAAGAAATCGCAAAATAAATGCGCCAAAACAGCCAACATACATAGCGTTAGAAGGTCGTTGGTTTGGCACGTGTTCATTTCGCTAGCAATGAATGTTATCCGGCTAGCACAGGAATTTCTAAAAGGACACGCTGGCTTACTTCCTCTATGTCGACCTCTACGTGGCGGATATGAAGATACTGCATTGTAGCATCAAACGATGCTTTGGGGGAGGAAGTGTCGTTTTGAGCAGTCCCAGGGGCGGATTTTTCGGGCGCCAGTCGATAGTACGGCGGAGTATTCTTTTGGTAGACGTTCCGAAGTTTCCTTCTGATGTCGACCTCGATCTTGTTTTCATCTCTTCTTAGCTTTTCTTCAATGCCAACATTTTGTTCGGAGCCAAAAGTGGTATGACGAGCGATGGGCGTCTTCCTCTCCGTGTCGCCTGCAAGAGTTGGTAGCTCTTGATCGAATTTGACCCGAGGGGGCATTTCGTCTGTCGGCTCGTAGTCATGGGACGGAACTCTTTTGGGGTCGGTGGTGATCTCCTTAGCACCAGACAACTTTCTCCATTTCGGGAGCGCGGGGCTTGTCGTTGCTGCTTTGCTGCCCCAGGAGAACCTTCTCGCAATATTCCTGCAGTCAGAAGCATTAGGGATTCCAGGTCCAATGTTGACTACGACGGAAATCTCCACATCTGTGCCATAGATCCCCCACATTTCGTCCAACGCAAGTTCCGTGATGTTGTGAGGACTCGGAAACTGGATATCCAGAAACTTCGATTTGCCATTCTTGGCTGAAGTCTCCTTCCAGGGAGGTGTGAAGTACTTGGCCGCTCCTGTGACCCCAAAAGCGTGCGAGAGCTTGTACTTGCGAGGATCCGACGGCCCGTCCAGTACTTTGGAACCTTCTGGACAATCGTAGGTCCGAAAAAGATTGTATCCGAGGTGCGTATCCTTTGAGTCAGTCTTCAGGGCGGAGACGAATACATGTTTGCAACGGGTGCCATTTGGTGGCGTGAAGAACATATGCTTGTCGGTCTCGTAGAATTCGGTGAGTTGGTCAATCTGCTCCACCAAGCGATCGGTATCGAAATAACTGTGCTGCATCAGGCGCATGCGAAATTCCTCTGCCTTGGATCTGGGTGCGATGCAGTCGATCAGGTTGTACCACTCGGCTAAGGCGGCTGACACGTCCATTTGGAAGCGGCCGAGCAGCAAGGCCAGCCAGCCACCTGGGCCGATGCCCGCAGTGACATCGAAGACATCGCAGGGCCGAGGTTTGCTGTCTGGAAATCCGTTGTTCCGGGCGATTGCTTTGAGCAATTTGTGGAGGATGAGTAGGGTTGAAATGCCCTGAAGTCCGCCACCATCGATGGTCAGGATTTTCAGAGGCTTCGTAGGCTTTGGCAACTTGGCCATGTACTGCAGAGGTGGTTCTTGTTTCGTCTGCTTCGAAGCGAAGTTAAGTGGAATATCGAAATGTGTTTGAAGACCGTGACTAGATGGCGTTGGGCGGTCGACTTCTTCTTATACATGACTCGATCCTACTTGCGCAGTAGTAGGACGCGGCTGGACGAACATAGTCTGTAACCTTTCAGGGTGACGGTGACACGAGCCAGGTGCTGCATATGATGTCGCAACTCACTCTGCAGTGCATGACTGAGTCTCGTTTAATGACTGCGCCTTCTTGGCGCCCCATTGACGTCAGCCTCAACACCGCCACCGATATCGGTTGATCACCTCACCCAATTGTTTTGGGCAACCCCCAAAAGCCCGGGGCGCGGAGGTTGTGGTGGTTGCAAAACATATTTGACCTACCAAGTATATAACGCGAGCAGCATCCTGATTCCCGATGGACCGCCACGACCGCCATCCCCCCACCATGCTTCTGTCAGGCGGATTGCAGCCTTTCCACGCTCGCGAGGCAATTGATAGGCAACGAGTAATTCTAAATTCGGAACAAGACTGCCAGTTTCGATCATGAGATTGACTCGCGCATACCAGTAGGGGGCACCAGATACCGCAAAAGGCTTGATGTTAGCTGACTAGGGGCGCTGCAAGAGCTGACGCATGAACCGACATTAGTATCGTGTTACGGAGTTACTCTCGAAAGGCATCTCCGGCTGACTCAATCTCGAATTTGACCAGCCACCGACAGGTCTCCCCAACGGGCGAAGCTTCCACAATATCAATGTTTCTCGCATTGATGTTTTTGTTATCTTCTTTTTCCATGAGAGGGAACAGTACATAGAATACTGCTACCCCTGTGGTTAGTAATCTCCGCTCTGAGCCCTTCAGGGCTTTTCACCTCCTTCCTATCTTCGTAGCTTCTTCCTACTGTATTTCAACCATATACAAATACATGCACATATGCTCCTTTTGACCCTCATACCTTAACAATGCACTTTGCCGACGGTTATGTTCCACTCTTTCTCATGGAGCCGCGGATTGCTCCAATCCAGAGGGGAGGCTGATGCCGCATGGGCCACCGGCTTTCCTACAATCGCTCCGGTAGATGAATATCGGCCTTTTTCCATGATAGGCCGAATGAGATTTTAGGCTTTGCAGAGTGTGTGCGTCTTAGGCAGACTGGAAGCCATTTGCGAGTTCCCCCCACCCCCCCTCCCCATCATCAATTGTTAGCCTGCACAGGACCAGAACTGGCGGCTCAGAGAACTCTTCAAGGCAAGGCTGAGCGTAGTTCAACAAAAGTCACACCGCTCGTCATTTCGCACAAGCGACAACATGCCCTTCACGCCAGAACGTCATTATCTGTCCGATTGTCTTTCTATCGACTCTACATATATATTTACTCCCCGCCTCCGTGGATTGTTTGTGGTGAATTTCAAACGTTAGGATACTCTTCGGTTCGTCTGTTTTGCTGTTCAACCTCGGTGACTAGTGGAAGCAATTCATCGAAATCGGAATCTGCGGCCATTGGCTGTCCATAAGCAATAAGGCATACTCTGTTCTCAGCCTGATTGCTTCGCTCCTAGCATTCTCAGGAGCGTGCCGTAGCTCGGGTTTTATACGGGTTACAGCTGGCCGAGGGGTTGGAAAAGTTGAGCCGGAGTCGGAAAAAATTCTTGGCGTCGGATTGGACTTTAAAATTGGCATATGCCCCGCACATCCAAGATCTGGCGTGGGGTTGGAAAAGCTCCGGGCCCTATGCGAAGCATATGCCAAGAGCATTAAGCGAGGCCACAATAAAATTCACATCTGGTCATCAAAGCCTCGTCGATGCATATGCGCAGCATCAACTGAGCACAAAGAAACATCGATGAACGACGAAAGCATCAACGCTCAAAATCGAGCTGATGAGATAACAAACGCATATGCCGCGCATATACTAAGACGATGAGAAAAGTGATAGTGCAAATCATGAGCAGAATGATGAGAATGAAGAAAAAAACGCACGAGAAAGATCTGATGATGAGCATGTCACAAGTTGAGTTCATGATTTTGCATGTTTTGTGCATATGCTTAGCATATGTAGAATAATCTTCGCTCGTCTTGTGATTGTGCTGTTTTCTCGATGCTTCGTTCAAGCTGTGCATATGCACAGCTTCAATACTTCGCTCTTGCTGTTTATCTTCTAGCTACTTTAGCTATATAACATCAATTCTTGAGCTCATGATTAGCATATGCAGAAAGCTGAGTCGGGGTTGGAATAATTTTGAACTCATGGTTAGCATATGCAGAAAGTTGAGCCGGGGCCGGCATCAAAAAAAAAAAGTTCCGGCTCTGGCTCAACTTTTCCAACCCCCCACCAACTGTAACCCCGGTTTTATACACGAATGTGAAGACATGAACAACTTAAACGCCGGGTCCAAGCGTCTCAACGTCCTCGCGTTAGGTAACTGATCCTCATCGTCCGTAATAGTATTGCACCTTTACTAACATGAGATGATAGATGGAGGAGGGGTTCGAGGTCTCTCGTCATTGCTTATTCTCCAAGCGCTGATGGTCCAAATCAACCAAACTCTCACAAGCCTCGGCGCAGCTTCCGGCGAGCTGCATCCGCATCACGTCTTCCAGCTTGTGGCTGGAACGAGCACCGGAGGGCTGATCGCTCTGATGCTTGGGAAGATGGGAATGACAGTCGACGAATGTATTACGCAATATGAAGAGCTTTCCAGGGTGATTTTCGGGAAAAAGCATTTGAGGGGTAGAATAACCCATGGACTCGCCCCTGCAAGGTATTCAGGAAAATGTCTGCGGAACTGCATCCGGAAATTGCTACGTGATCGTCAACTCGACGAAAACATGTCGATGGGGCATGAAGCAGATAGGGTAGCTTGGTACGTCCCCGCGATGCTGAGAATTTTACCACGCAATATTTTCAGCATGGCTACTTCCCAAGACGAGGCTTGTTTCGCTAACACATCTATCATTAGTGCCGTGATTTGTAGAGAGCATTGCTCCTCCTCCCAATACTCTAAGCTAAAAAGTAAAGCCGTCCTTATCTGCAGCCTGCCTTGCAAGGACAACCTCTTGTGCAAAGTTTGCGACGCAGCGCGAGCGACTTCGGCGGCACCAACCTTCTTTCCGGTCATCAGTATCGAGGACAGATTTTTTGTGGATGGAGGATTGGCGCACAATAATCCGTCTTTTGCCATATATTTTCATTATACTCGTGGTGAGCGAAAGAAGTCGACTAGACCGATGGCTGCTTCTGCGACTTCGGCTCCACAATTTTCACCTCATGGTGATCTTGACTGCTCACGCGTTCGGTTCACCAATATCGGTACTGGTGCTAAAGCCGACGAAGTGGAGCCCGGAAAGCGAGATCGGCTTGCAGGCCTGATACCCGGCATCATCAGAAAAGGTGTATTCCTAAAACAGACCTTGACCGAAATTGCGGTGAATTCGGAAGAAAAGGCAGTGTTTATGAAACAATTCCAATATCTGAACTCAGATCTCATTATGTATGAGCGGTTCGACGCTAATCATGGAGTGTCTAATATCAAATTGGATGATCATAACGCTCTTGGTGAGATCAGGGAAAAGACGGCGCAGTATCTTGAAGAACAAGAAACGAAGGACTTGTTAGAAGAGGTTGGATCGGCCATTGCGACCGATTATCTCAACACCGGGCCAATCCAAGGACAGAACGTGCAACCAACCGACTTAGCTATCGACAAGTCGGGCCAACCACTCAAGGTATCGAATTTGATGCTAGCTTCCTCCTCGCTATCGAGCGGTCCATCCAGCCATAGCGGCTATCCCGAGAGTGAATCTCACGTGCTATTTCCAAACCATGACAACCTTCAAAATGGCGGACTGGCACCATTGACCGAGCATCCGGCAGAAACCCTCCTTCCGCCAGATGGACAAGGACCTTCTAAACACTATGCTCACAAAGACTCCGGTATCGACACCACTGAGCCAGAAACATCAATGGCAGCAGCTCCGGTCTGAGTCTTTTGGCTATAGATCGTCAAAAATGAATATTCAGTCGTCAGATCTCGAATCAACAGATGTTATATGGAATGTCTTCCTCGATGGAGCAATACAACAGACACTACCCCCACCATGAACCTTCGGACGCCCTTACCGCGTTGCAACCCCTTCTACCATCCGTCGAGTCAGCACATACAGCTGCTGCCATCGTAACGGAGACGATTCGGCTCTCGAACGAACGATTCATAGCGGCCGCCGATCACCGGCGCGGAACAGAAGGTCAATATCATGCACGTAAGGGGTTTGAAGCTCGCAGGGGGTCATTGCTGCTCTTAAATACCAATCAAACGGTCACGGCAGGGTTACAAATGATGACACTCGTACGTTTTTGAGCTATTACAGAGATTAATATGATGGTCACGGCAGCTTGAATACTTGAGTATTTGAAAGAGAACACAGATTTCTACTTCTATATACGAAATTAAGCTCGGCCTGGCAAGTTCAACCAACCAGAGCGACCGGCCTATGACAGATATTCCAAACGATTAACACGATTCAAGCTTTGAGAAGGAGAGAATGACATGGTTGAGAAGACTAATGCTGGTTCCTCCGTAGACCTCAAATGTACGAGCAACGAGATTTCTTGAAGTAGACGGTTTCAAGGTCTGACAAGCTGCGGGCTTGGAAGAGATCAATGGGGGGATAGCAATATGTTAAATGTGATGGCTACGAAATTCCATTTCAAGTTGCTAGCAGACTACCGAGAACACTATTATCAAAGCTACAGCCATGCTTTCTCCAAGTTTGTTCCTCATTATGGCCAGCGCCAACTGATGTAGTGATAACCGAAAACGAACATGTCAGAGTATCCAGATCCCGAGATGGGGATCTTCTATTCGATCATAACCTTTTCTCATGTGCCCTTTTTCTCTTGCTCAAGCCGGACTTGTCTCCGTGTCAAAGGTGTCGAATATCCGTCATAGGCAGTACCATACGAGAAGCCATTCCGAAAGGCCTCTTCTCGAACCCGGTGGCAGGGTTTGGTGTGTCGAATTTCCTTCCCACATTCGCCCAGTCATTCCCGATCGTCGTTCTTCATGTTGGCGATGAGGGGGTGCCTCTGTGTATTATAGAATCTTTGGCTAAGTGTAACCAAAGTCTCTAGATACATAGAAGATCAGGACGAATTGGATGATCCCCAAAGCCAGCCGAGCACAGCCGAGCTTGGGCATACAAAGCATAATGCTGTAAGGGACCCATGAGATCTGAGTTGCGTCGTGATGGACATACGATGTAGAGACCCCGTACAAAGTGATAGAAACTACCGCAGGTGAGCATGGAGATGGTATGAGACTTTGGGCGTGGCGGCAGTGTGCTTTCCTGCACGGAACTCTCCGAATGTCTCGACAGTTTAGTTTTCGTGTACGGTATTCTTAGTAAAAGGCTAGGGAAATGTAAAGTTTGTGTGTTCAAGTCCCACAAGGAATGTATATATAGAGCAGCTTTGAGAGCCACAGCTAAATTCCGCTGCTTCTCTTCAACATGTATCAACTCGATGACACTCTCGGCGGCGTTTGCTACACTAGCTCCAAGTACTTGCTCTTGTTGCTCGGCTCAAATTTCGATTCCAGTACTAGCTTCACAAACTCGGCCTCGATATTCGGGTGCCTTGTCTCTCGAAACCGTCGGTGACCATTATTCCAGGGAAAAAATTTTGTACTCGAGGAAGCAAGGTGTATTGCGGTGGCTAAATTTCGACCGGACTATCTCTATTTTTTGAAAGACTACTCGATTAGGAGGACTTCAGACCGTCGTTCTAAACAGAGCTATTGCAAATGAGAGAGTAACACGTCACAGGCTTAAGATTACCGTCTTAATCATCATGTCTTCCGAATGTGCATATAGTCCTTTCCTTCTGTTTGTTTCTTCTGGTGTCTTCAATGGAATCAACTATCTCTCGAGGCAGCGAGATACATTGCTGTAGCTAATCTCGGTTCTTATTAACCCACTTGCTGAAAGACAATTGGATGAATGTTTTGTGATGACTCAGATGTTCCTTGCACTTGTACACGAGATTCAAGAACCTTTCCGAACTTTTGCGTACTCCATCACGTGATATCTTGAAAGCCCTAACTTTCGTAAGCGAGGTACGACAAAAGTCTACCTGGAATTGCAAAAGCCTCTCTTAGAGAATACTAAACTTTTTATACAGATTTTAGAGGTACAGACAGTTTCAAGAGAATTGTGTTCATCCAGATTAACATGACCTTTAAATGTCGTCCTGACGATTCTTCCAGCTGGTGCATTCGACATATCGATGTGAGATTCGACAAGCAATCGAGGAGCAATTTCCATATACCTTGATAGCAGCAAATTTTCTTCCGGAGCTTAACCATTCCGAGACTATTCACCATGAAACGTGAGCAAGTTTCAATCAGAGCGAGCACTTGCGTGTAGTGCCTGCTCTTTTCACTGCTTGCGCTGCCCCTCTACTTGTTCAATGTGTCTGTTGGTAGTCTAGAAATCTTCAGTGCCTAGAATGTTTCAAACAAGTCAACTTTGCCGTCATACTCACCTCTGAATCTACATACAACTGTACACATTAAATCAGTCTCCAGCCCTATCAAAAATCTGGAACTACACTAATATGCCTACTCTACCACCATCAAAGCATGTCACATCGCCGTTGACGACTTCTCCTACTCGGTCCGCTTCTTCTTTCCCCTTCGCTTCTGCTGCGTCTTCAGCGCAACCAGGTTAGTGGACACTTTCTCTTCGTAAAACAGTTGTCCTTTCGAGTCTTTAGGCTTAGAGTACTGTATAACGCTTCACTTAGTTGCTTAATGGTTCGAGGATATCAAACGAGGCCCTTGATGAGGGCGACTTCTAGGTAGCCCAACGGTCAAGCTAGCTAGATCATGAATGGTCGAGCATGTCAACGGACTTCTTGGGGTTTGCCAGAAAGCCGCGTACGGGGTGCTGATCGAGGGGCTCGTTTGATACTCCCAACTAGCCAAGCCATCGATTTCGGGTGCTTCGTGATATACAAGTCATTCAGCGGGTTTCCCTGTTAATCAACAACTGAGGAGCCATCTTAGCTAGCCAGTCCACCACCACCACCAGATCAGAATCCTACTTTATACACAAATGTACACATAAGGAGGTGACCGGAGCCGATGGAGCTCTCCTCCGCCACGATTTTGACGACTCTGTTATCGAAGGCACACTTATGTCAGAAGAGTGTGAATCGTGCCGAAAGTCCGATGGGGAACATGAGAAGGATGAAGAGAAGAACAACAACAAACCTTAATCTTGACCAAAAGCCGACGGATACTAGAGAAGCAGCGGGCGAAAAGAATGCAGAGGTGGAGAATATATCGGGAGGAGGCCCGGCCGCTTGGGGTGAAGGGACTGATGTGGCGGGCGGAGGCTAGTAGAGAGAATAGAAAAAAATATTTCAGCGGCTTCTATGTATACTATATTACTAGAGTGAAAAACACGGATTTCGTATGGCGAAAAAAAATGGAATGAGATACCCATACCCGCAAATACTTGCATACCTGGCTATATTGCACCATTGCCCATAAAAAGTGAGCTCTAAATCTTCCTGGCTTCAAATCTGCTGCTGCTACATCGTCAACTCCCGCAACTTCGCATCCAAACCCCCTGCGCCCTCCGTCAACGGATCGAACCAGGACCTCCGCTAACCCACCACCCTCCCACACCATTGCCTCACTGATATCCTTCGTGCCATCCTCGTCCTTAGGCATCAGTTCCTTCTCTCTAAAGAACTCCACAAACATCTTTGCCATCATCGTGTTCTTCTAT
>JAABUR0100005863.1_pt1 | contig 15386 bp, 15 predicted proteins | sample 5560091 | NCBI WGS metagenome assembly JAABUR01 (sample SAMN10711879, study PRJNA513375) | rock metagenome | isolation source: Antarctica rocks | place: Antarctica: Victoria Land, University Valley sud
GGCCGGCGCCCGCTACCGCTCCCGGGGCTCGCGGCGGCGACGGGAGGCGAAGCCGCGCTCGGCCATTCGCAGCACGTCGGCGGCCGCCATCGGTCCGTCCTCCGCTGGCGAAAAGGCCAGGTGCGCCGCCTGCTCGGCCACGATCCGGTCGGACGCCGGGGCCGACTGAAGCACGGCCGACATCCGCAAGTGGGCCGCGGAGACGGCGGCGTAGTCGTGGCGCTGGGCGCTGCGGGCCGCCTCCCGCTGGAGCCGGGCCGTGCCGTGAATCGCGGTGGCCTCCAGGACGGCCACGTTCGCCGGCGCCGCGTCGACCTCCACCGCCGGCGCCGCGACGATCGGGGCGAGCGGCACCGACTCGTCGTGGTGGGTGCCGTCGGTGTCACGCCACGTCGCGCGGACCGCGACGTCGTGCGCCGAGCCGTTGGCGGCCGGTGGGAAGGTCATCGCGGCGACGAGCTCGACCTCGGATGCGTCCGGCAGGTCGCCGACCGCGATGTGGGTCGCGCCAGCCCCGGTCTCGGTGGGGTAGGGGTTGAGCAGGTCCAGCGTCGCGCCGGCCGGGACCGCGATCGCGACCGAGATACTCCGGGCCGCGATGGAGACGAGCTCGTCCAGCTCGGCGGCGAAGAAGGCGGCGAGCTGAGCGGGGTGCTCGATGAAGGCGAAGTTGCCGCCACCGGCCTCGGCCAGTTGTGAGAGGAACGGGCCGTCGACGTCGAGCCCGACGCCGAGCGTCGTCGTCGTGATCCCGCGGCGGCGGAGTTCCTGGGCGTGGGTCGCGAGCTCGTCCGGGTCGACGATGCCCTGGTTGGCCTGGCCGTCCGTCAGCAGGATGGCGCGGTGGATTCGCTCGGCGCTCTGCCCGGCCGCCGCGTCGCCGACCGCGTCGGCCAGCTCACCGCAGCCCCGCAGCCAGCCGCCGGACAGGTTGGTCGAGCCGCGGGCGTCGACCAGCTTCAGGACCGACCGGAGGGTCTGCTGGGTGGTGGCCGTGGCCGGCAGCAGGGGCAGCAGCGTGTCGACCTCGTTGTCGTAGACGACCAGCGCGATCCGGTCGCGGTCGGTCAGCCGGCTCACGGCCGACAGGATCGCCTGCTTCGCGAGGGCCAGCTTGTCCCCACCCATCGACCCTGACCGGTCGAGGACGAAGGTGACGTCGACCGGGATGCGGTCGCTCTTCCGCCGAGTGGCGGGCGTGACGAGGTTCAGGAGCAGGGTCGCGGTGCCGCCGTCACGGGCGACGAAGGGGCGGTCCCAGGTGCCGGTCACGGTGAGGGCGGGGGTAAGTGGCTGCATGGCGATGCCTCCTGCGGGGTGGCCGGTCGTGACCGGTCGAAGACGGGGAGTCGGTACTGGCCGTCCATGAGAGCGGCCGGCCGCCGGGCGCTACCGGAAGATGGCGCGGGCCCAGCCCAGCAGCCAGTCGACCCGGTCCCGGAGCCGGTGATAGGCGCCGCTCCTGACGAGGAGTTCCACGTCGTCGCCGATTCTCAGACGGACCCAGTTCTCGGCGGCCGTCGCATCGTCGCCCTCGGCCTCGTGCGCTGGCGGCTCGGGTGGCAGCGCGGCCGGGACCGCCCGACCAATCGTCAGCGGTGAGCGGGCGGGCGCGTAGCCGGGGTAGACCGGATCGTTCGGATTGCCCGGGACCGGTTGTGGCTCGGACGTGGCCAGGGCATTGAGCTCACCAGGTGAGAAGCCGGCCATCTCGAATGGCGATCTCATGGCGGCTGGTGGCGTCGCGCGGTCATCCGACCGGGCGATCCGCCGGAGGTAGTCCGTGGCGGAGTCCGCGCGCTCCCGTGTCTGCATCGTGTCCTCCGGGGTGGGCGTTGGGGCACGGCTCGAGCGGCCCCTCGTGGCGGCGGTGTCCAGCTCCCGCAGGCGCTGTCGGACCTGATCGTCGTCCAGCCCGGTCAGCTGGCGGCGGATCTCCCGCAGCGGCAGATAAGCGTCCTTGAGCCGCAGGATCAGCCGGAAGCGGTCGAGGTGCGCCGGGCCGTACATGGCGCCCATTCCTGTGCCGTCAGGCGGCGGCAGGAGACCCTCCACGATGTAGTACCGGACGGTCCGGGCGGAGACGCCCGCGGCGGCGGCGAACTCGCCGATCCGCATCTGCTCATTGTTCACACGAGCATCCTGACACTATGACGTTATACTGTCAATACGTTGAGGATGGCCACTATCGCGATGCTAGACTGCCGGAACGCTGACACTGCCCGGTGGCGTCGGAGCCACCGGTCCGGAGACGACGGAGAACCCGATGACGATCGCCCCTGACCGGTCCGCCCCCAGCCAGCCCGTCACCGACTACGGTTCGTCCGGCGATGCGACGAGTGCCCCGGCGCCGGGGTTCGCCGACCTGACCGGTCTGGAGACGCTCGACCCGGCCTCGCTGCCGCTGGCTGGCATCCGCGTCGTCGACCTCACCCGCGTCATGACCGGCCCCTACTGCACGATGATGCTGGCCGACCTGGGTGCCGACGTGATCAAGGTCGAGCAGCCCGGCCGGGGCGACGACACCCGCCACTGGGGACCGCCCTTTTACCCGCCGGAGCCCAGCAGCCCGGCCGGGAGCGACCACGAGTCGTCGTACTACCTCGCGATCAACCGGAACAAGCGCTCGGTCGCGCTCGACCTCAAGAGCGAACTGGGCCGGGAGGCGATCTGGCGGCTAATCGATCGGGCCGACGTCGTCGTCGAGAACTTCGCCCCCGGCGTGATCGACCGGCTGGGCTTCGGCCACGAGGCCGTCCGGGCCCGCCGGCCGCCCATCGTCTACGCCTCGATCTCCGGCTTCGGGCAGGACGGCCCGTCACGCAACCGGACCGCCTACGACCTGATCCTGCAGGGGATCGGCGGGACGATGGGGATCACCGGGCAGCCGGACGGCCCGCCGACCAAGCACGGGCTGCCGATCGCCGACATGGCGGCCGGGATGTTCACGGCCTTCGCGGTCGCCTCGGCGCTGGTCCGGCGCGAGCGGACGGGCGAGGGGTCGTACATCGACGCCTCGCTGCTGGCCGGGCAGGTCTCGCTCCTGACCTACCAGCTCGGCATCTTCCTGGCGACGACGGAGATCCCGGCCCGGCTGGGCAACGCCCACCCGAGCATCGTGCCCTATGATACCTTCCGGACGGCCGACGGCTACATCAACCTGGCGGTCGGCAATGACGCGATCTGGCAGCGGTTCTGCGCGGCGCTGGGCCGGGGCGACCTCGCGACCGACGAGCGCTTCACAACCAACGCCCTCCGCGTCGGAGCGATCGGAGCCCTCTATGAGGAGATCGTCCCGGAGCTACGCGCCCGCACGACCGACGAGCTGATCGCGTTGTTCGACGCGGCCGCCGTCCCCTCCGGTCCGATCCTGCGGATGGACGAGGTCTGCCACGAGCCGCAGGTCGCCCAGCAGGCGCTCCTGCGGGACCTGCCGCACCCGACGGTCGGCCCGATCCGCCTGGCCGGCTTCCCTTACCGCCTCGACGGCCAGCCCCTCCCGATCCGCCGCACCCCACCGACCCTCGGCGAGCACACGGATGAAGTGCTGGCCGAGCTGGGGCTGAGCGGCGAGGTCGATGGTGGGACGGCGTAGCGGGACACCACTGTAGGGTGCGGGGCTTGCTCCGTCCGGGCCGCCGCAGCGGCCATCGCCCCGCAGGGCGATGACGGTCTCTGCAACCCGCGCGTCTGCTGTCACCACGTTGGTGGCCAGCACCGGGACCGCTCCGCGGTGTGGCCCCTCCCCCGGCCCCTCCCAGGCCCAGGGGGCACCCGGGTTCACCCCTTCGGTCTTCATCGGATGGAGAGGGGAGCACCCTGGCAGCGCCACGCAACGCAGCATGAGCAAGGCCAGTGCAGCAAGAGCCATGTTTCCTGCGACGGACGAGCCCCGATCGTCACGCGCTGTCGATCGTCCGGCGGGCAAACGCCGTCACCCGCTCATCGAGCTCATCCGGGTAGGCGTAGCCAAGCTGCTTCGCGACATCGGTGGCCACCCGCCGGTAGAGCGCGATCGTCCGGAACAGCGCCTCGGCGTTCTCATCCAGACCGCCGCCCGCGTAGCACACCTCCAGATCTCGCCAGAGGTTAGACGGCAGGCGCCGACGCAGCCCCTTGCCGAGCGATCCGACCGGCCGCGACCAGCCCTCGGCGCAACCCACCCACCACTCCAGCATCGGGCGCAGGTAGACATGCTTCATGTCGTGGTCGAGCGCCCACTTGAGCGGGAACAGGTCGCCGCGCCGGAGGCACTTCGCGACGTAGGGGACATCGCTGAAGAAGTCATTCACGGCGGTCTGGAACGTCGCATCATCCGGCGGGACCGGCAGGTAGGCGGTGTGAGTCGGCGCCGGCAACTTCGCCGCCACGCCGTCCTTGTCGAGGAGCACGCGATAGCCGGCGTCGAGCTCCGGCGGCAGCGCGCGGCGTCCGGCGATCGCCGCGAGGTGCGCCACCGGCCAGAGCGTGAAGTCGATCTTCAGGCCGTCCACGTACTGGACGACGTTGCCGCAGTGGTCCCGGTCGTAGTCGAAGTCCCAGTCGCCGTCGAACGGGTCCCAATAGGCAACGAGCACCTCGCCGAAGTCCGCCACCCAGCGCCGGTCGGCCTGGAACGGGGCCACGTCCCGGACCACCAGGACCACGTCGTAGTCGGAGAGCGCGTCGACCGCGGCGCCCGGCACGGAGCGGGTGCTCGTCAGGAGCATGGCGCGGACCTCGTCCTGGTCGTCGGCCCACCGCATGAGGCGATGGATGACTTCGTCCGCTTCGCCTGAATCTTGCACGAAACCGCCCTCCTGCCAGTCGACCCGTGGCTGAGGGAGTCGCTGGGTTGCCAGGTCGTTCCTGCAACTTCCCGCCCCGGACGAGGATACCGCCGGGCAACGGCAGCGGCCTCAATCGGTCAACGCATCGTCTGGGACGTCAGGTTCGCTCATCCAGCAGGTCTAACTCGCTGGACTGCGCAGGAGACCGTAGAGCGGATGGCGCCGCACAGCTGGGAAATCGCGGACATCATATGCCCGCTCGCATAATGCAGCTTCACGGGGTAGGCCCTGTGCAAGGCAGCGCGGGTCTCGCGGAGGCCGGACCGTCTGTGGTTGGTGCCGTTCAGGTCGCGGGCGACGACGATCGATTCGTCGCTAACGCTGAGGGTTCGGGGGGACGGTCCCCTTGGGTGGTGAGGTGTTGCTCGGTGATCGAGATGCGTGCGTGATCAATCAGCATCGCGACGACGGTAACGATCGTTGCAGCTTCACCGGGCTATTGAGCGGGCAGGTGTTGCGTGAACAGACTGGACACGCGATTCCGCAACACCTGCGCGAGTCTTCTCCTTCGTCGAGGCACCCAGGTGCGGGAACAGGAAACAAGACCCTCCAGGCATGGAGGGGGCACGGAAGAGTCCCCATGCCTGGGTCAAGGTCACCTCAACCGCCGGTCTAGTCGAGGACCGCGATGGCCTCGACCTCGACCAGGAGGTCGGGGGTGAAGCTCGCGCCGCTGTGCAACAGGGTGGCCGGAGGGGTCGGGGTCATGCCCAGCTTCGCGGATGCCCGGGCGATCCCCTCCAGCACCAGGGGGTACTTGTCATGGCTCCAGTCCACGACATGGACGGTCAGCTTCGCGACATCCGCGAAGGATCCGCCGACCTCGGCCATGGCGGTGCCGATGTTGAGGTAACACTGCTCGATCTGGGCGGCGAGGTCGCCTTCGCCGACCGTGCGCCCGTCGGCATCCCAGGCGACCTGGCCGGCGATGAACACCAGCTTCGATCCGCTCGCGATCGCCACCTGATGGAGGACGTCGACCTTTGGCAGTCCGTCAGGGTTCAGCAGGGTGATGGCCATGATTTTGTTCCTTCTCGTCGCAAGGGCAGTATGTCCAAGATTCGACTCGGACCGTAGCATAGCGATGCTAAAGCTTCTCCATGGCAAGCCTGAAGGATCCAGTGGCCAGTCTCCTGCTTACCGAACGGGCCGCCCACATGCTCAGCACTCGCGAGCCCATTAGCCTGCGCCCACTGGTGGCCGGGACAGGTGTGTCGACGATGGCCGTCTACCCCCACTCCGGCGGCTGGACGGCGTCTGGCGGGCGTTGCGGCAGGAGGGGTTCACCTAGCTGGATGCCAGACTCGCGGCCGTGACAATGTCCATGGACCCGGTGCGAGACCTGACCGCCCTACTCGCCGCCTACGTCCGGAACACCCTGGACCATCCCGACCTGTACCGCGTCATGTTCGACGCGAACTTCGACCTCGAGGACGTCCGGGCCGCGGACGACACGGTCGAGTATCTGGTCTGCGCCGCCGAACGAGGCAGGAGGGCCGACCGTTTCCGGCTCGACACCAACCCGCTGGACCTGGCAACCCAAAGCTGGGGCAATGGCCACGGGCTGGTTTCCCTGGTCGCGACCGGTCCCCTGCCGCCCCGGATGCTCGAGTACGGCGCGCCCATGCTGACCGCACTGTTCATCGGCATGGGGACCGGCCCGACCGATGTCGCGCCTCGGTCGAGCCGGGCTGGACGCAACTGATCCCACCCGGCGAGACACTACGGACCGGTCAGGAACGCCACGGCGACGTCTGATCCTCCCGCATTGGAGGAGTGTCCGGTGAAGATCCTTCCTTGCGGTGCGCAGGCCTCCCCCACGTGGGGCCAGAACTGCTCACGCGCGGTCGACCAGCCTGGCACGATACGCTTACTGGCAGACCGACCACGCCGACCGCTACCCAGGGAGCAGCAGGGACCATGCCGAAGTTCGAGACGAGCGCCATCCACGCCGGGCAAGCCCCGGACGCGTCGACCGGGGCCGTCATCCCGCCGATCTACCAGACCAGCACCTACGTCCAGGACGGCGTCGGGCGGCACAAGGGCTACGAGTACTCCCGCACCGACAACCCGACCCGGACCGCCCTCCAGACCGTGCTGGCCGAGCTCGAAGGGGGTCGCTGGGCACTGTCCTACGCCTCGGGGCTGGCGGCCACCCAGAACCTGATGCAGTACACCCTCCGGCCCGGTGACCACATCCTGCTCTCCGACGACGCCTACGGCGGCACCTACCGGCTGGCCGCGAAGGTGATGGTCAACTACGGCATCGACTTCAGCCTGGTCGACATGGCCGACCTCGACGCCGTCCGGGCGGCGCTGCGGCCGGAGACGAAACTCGTCTGGGCTGAGACGCCGACCAACCCGTACCTCAAGGTCGTCGACATCGCCGGGCTGGCCGCGGCCGTCGTCGGCCACCCGGCGAAGCTCGTCGTCGACAACACCTTCGCCTCACCCTACCTCCAGCAGCCAATCGCCCACGGGGCCGACTTCGTCCTCCACAGCACGACCAAGTACCTCGGTGGCCACTCCGACGTCGTTGGCGGCGCGGTGATCGGCAACGACGAGGCGACGTACGAGACGCTGAAGTTCCACCAGAACGCCGCCGGCGCGATCTCCGGGCCGATGGACTGCTGGCTGACGCTGCGCGGGATCAAGACGCTGGCCGTCCGGATGGACCGCCACAGCGCCAACGCCCGCGCCATCGCCCATTTCCTGTCTGAGCACGACGGCGTCGAGCGCGTCTTCTACCCCGGCCTGGCTGGCCACCCCGGTCACGAGATCGCCGCCCGGCAGATGCGCGACTTCTCCGGGATGGTCTCGTTCACGGCTCGCGGCGGCGTCGACAACGCCGTCCGGATCGTCGAGCGGACGAAGATCTTCGGGCTGGCCGAGAGCCTGGGCGGCATCGAGTCGCTGATCGAGGTCCCGGCGGCGATGACCCACGCCTCGGTCGTCGGGACGGGCGCCGAGGTCGAGCCGGGTCTGGTCCGGCTGTCGGTCGGGATCGAGCACCTCGACGACCTGATCGGGGATCTGGAGCAGGCGATCGGCTAGCGAAGGACTCATCCGAAAGCTCGCGGACCCCTCCCGGTCTCCGGGGCTATCGAAAGGTTTTTTCGATAGCCCCGACCCAGTTGAAAGCGATATCGGTTATCCTTTCGAAGGGATTGATGGTTAGCGCTCAGGGAGGATAGCGGTGAGCGGCGGCGCTGGAACAATCCGATGAACCGGCAAGATTATGGTAGCCCCGAAGCAGGACAGATCGTCCGGGGCCTGGACGGAAACGACGCGTTTCTGCCGTCGCCGCTTCCACCGGAATTCGAGTGGAACCCGGACCTGACCGCCGCGCTGTCACGTGCGGATGCCGTCGTTGGTGAGCTTTCCGGCATCGGGCGTCTGTTGCCAGCACCGGAGCTGCTCATCCGCCCATACCTCCAGCGCGAGGCGGTGTTGTCGTCACGCATCGAAGGGACGCGGACTACCCTGGATGACCTGCTCCGGGAGGAGCCTGGGTCGGAAGTGGCGGAGCCGCACGATGCGGACGCTACCGAGGTGCGGAACTATGTCGCGGCGATGGATTACGGTCTCACCGCCCTAGCTGAACGTCCGGTCATCAGCCTGAATCTGGTGCTCGATCTTCATCGGGTATTGATGGAGAGTGTCCCTGGCCCGCGTGGCAGGAACGCATCACCGGGACGGTTCCGGACAACACAAAACTGGATTGGAACACCTGGAAGCACGCCGAAGACCGCCAGTTACGTCCCGCCTCCGCCGGAACGACTCATGGAGTGCCTGACGCGGTGGGAGCGGTTCATCAACGAACCGTCGCCGATTCCAGACCTCGTCCGCTGCGCGCTGATGCACGAGCACTTCGAGGCGATTCACCCGTTCAACGACGGAAACGGGCGTATCGGGCGACTGCTCGTGACGATGTTCCTGGTTGAGCGAGGACGACTCTCGCGTCCACTGCTCTATCTGTCCGAGTACATCGAAGCCAATCGGGACGGCTACTATACGTCCCTTCAGCGGGTCCGAACCCACGGTGACTGGGCGAACTGGGTGCTCTACTTTCTGGAGGGTGTCTCCATCACTGGCCGGCGAGCGCTCGACCAGACGATCCGCCTGATTGACCTTCGTGAAGCGTGGCGATCCCGCCTCGGCCAGCATCCGAGGCTGGTCGCCCTGATCGATCCATTGCTGGCCAATCCCTACATGACGGTCGCTCGGGCCAGTCGAGAGCTCGGTACGTCCGACCCGACCAGCCGGGCGGCGTTATTTGAGTTGGAGGCAACCGGCCTGCTGACCCAGATACCATCCGGCTCACGGCGCCGTCTCTACGTGTCACAGCCGATCATGGAGATTATCGATGGGGACGACCACGACTGAACGGATCATTGCGCGGCTCGGCGGGGCCGACGACGTCCGGAGCTGGGTCGAGCGGCTGGAGGCACTTGGCCAGCCAGCCGGGCCGGTCGTGCTGCCGGCCGGGAGCGAGCTGGTCGAGACGCTGCTGCGGCTGTCGGTGGCTCACGAGGACATCGACACACTGCTGGCGCTGCGCCCGGTGCCAGAGAGCGACCCGGACGTCTGGTGGCTGCTGGAGCGCTCCGTCGCGGCGCTCACCCAGCGGATGGGCCGCGTCGAGCCGTGGGCCGAGATCCCGGCGCTGCCGGAGTCGTTCGGGCCGTTGCGGCGCTGGTTCTGGATCTACGTCTTCGTCGCCGCGTTGCCGCGCGTCCGGGCGTACCACGCTGAGCGGGGCATCCCGGACGACGTCTCGTGGGCGACCCTTTCTGACCTCGGCCGGCAGATGGCCGTCCACCGAAAGAGGCACGGGGAGAGCGGGTTCAATCACCCATCCTGGATGACATTCCACTTCACCGGCACGATCTATCAGCTCGGCCGGCTCCAGTTCGAGCGGGTCCGGCTCGGCGACACGAGGGGACAGGTGACCTCGGCCAGCGGTGAGCCGTATGGTCCACAGACGCCAACGCTGAGCGTCCACATCCCCGGTTACTCCGGACCGTTCCCGGCTGCGGCCTGTGACGCGTCGTTCGCCGCCGCCGTGCCGTTCTTCGCCCGGCACTTCCCAGGGGAACCGTACGAGGTCGGTGTCTGCTACTCGTGGCTGCTGGACAGGCAGTTGGCCGATTATCTGCCGGAGACGTCGAACATCATCCGGTTCCAGCGCCGCTTCCAGTCCGTCCCTCAGCCGCCGGCCGGTAACGCGGGCACGCTCCAGTTCGTCTTCGGGATCGACCCCGATCTCCCCCTCGACGCCTACCCGCAGCGCACGACGCTGGAGCGCGCTGTCATCGCCCACATCCGCTCCGGCCGGCAGTGGCACGGCGGGGTCGGCTGGCTGCGGCTGCCGCCGGGATAGCGGCTATTGGGCGGGCGGCGTCAGCGCCTCGGCCCGGGCCTCGAGGTAGTGGCGCTCCGGCAGGCTGGGCGTCCGGCGGGCGGCAAGCAGGTAGGCCGTCCGGGCTGGTTCGAGGTCGCCGGCCATCTCCAGCAGGTGGGCCCGGACCGCGGCCAGCCGGTGGTGCGTCGCCATTCGCTCGTCGGTGTCGAGTGGCCCGAGTAGCTCCAGGCCGGCCCGTGGCCCCCGCACCATCGCCAGCGCGACCGCCTGGTTGAGCGTGACGACCGGGCTCGGTGCGATCCGCGCGAGCAACCTGTAGAGCGCCAGGACCTGCCGCCAGTCCGTCTCTTCCGAGCGCGGCGCCTTATCGTGGACCGCGGCGATCGCCGCCTGGATCTGGTAGGGGCTGACCGGCCCATGAGCCAGCGTCCGACTGACGAGTGCAACGCCCTCGGCGATGGACGCCTGGTCCCAGAGCGACCGGTCCTGCTTCGCGAGTGGAATCAGCCCGCCATCCGGCCCGCTCCGCGCCGGTCGGCGAGCATCGGTCAGGAGCATCAGCGCCAGCAGCCCGGCGACCTCACCATCGTCCGGTAGCAACCCGTGGACGGCCCGGACCAGCCTGATCGCTTCGTCGGTCAGGGCGACCCGCTGAAGATCCGGCCCGTCGCTGGCGGTGTAGCCCTCGTTGAAGACGAGATACAGCACGTGGAGGACGGCCCGGAGACGGTCGTCTCGATCGGTCCCCTCCGGCATGATGAACGTGGCGCCGGTTGCCTTGATCCGCTGCTTGGCCCGGCTGATCCGCTGCGCCATCGTCGCCTCCGGGACAAGAAACGCCCGCGCGATCTCGGCCGTCGTCAGACCGCCGACGGCCCGTAGCGTCAGCGCGATCTGCGAGGCCGGCGTCAGCGCCGGATGGCAGCACAGGAAGAGCAGCGTCAGTGTGTCGTCCTCGTCCCGCATCTCGTCCTCTCCCGGACCGGCGATCGTCGGCTCGGTAGCGCCGTCAAGCGTCGCGGCGGTCGCTTCTCGCCGCCGGCGGGCCTGGTCGCTGCGCCACTGGTCGACCAGCCGCCGGGACGCGACAGTGATCAGCCAACCGCGTGGGTTGTCTGGGATCCCCTCGGGGGGCCACTGCCGGGCGGCGTCGACCAGCGCCTCCTGGACGGCGTCCTCGCAGGAGTCGAACTGCCCGTAACGCCGGACGAGCACGCCGAGGACCTGCGGCGCCATGGTCCGGAGCAGATCCTCGATCGGTGTGACCGGACTCACATTTCCATCCCGGATTCGCTCATCAGTGGCCAGACCTCGACGCCCTGTGTCTGAGCGGTCGGGTAGCGGGCGGCCAACTCGAGCGCCCGCTCCATACTCTCGCAGTCGATCACGAACAGGCTCGCCAGGTACTCCCGCGACTCCAGGTAGGGGCCGTCGGTCACGACCGGAGCCCCATCCCGGACCCGAACGACCTTCGCATTCGTCGCGTCGGTCAGGCCGTGGACGCTCACGAACTCACCGGAGTCCTGAATCTCCTGCCTGAAGGTGGCATCCCCGGTGATCAGGCCAGCGAAGTCCTTCTCGGACATCGATTCCCAAATGTCAGCGTTGCCATAGATAAGCAGCATGTACTTCACGTCGTCGTTCCTCGTGTGCCCGGTGCCCCCGATGGTCACCACTGAAGAGAGGTCGGATCCATCCCCACGATCTCGACATCCGACGAGAGCGTACGGTACCGACCCCATTTCCGCTGATCGTCCCGATGTCATTCCGGCTTCTCCTGGGAAGAGCACCGACTGATCGACGACAGGATGTCGAGAACCTGAAAGCTGCTCCGACCTCTCTGTGAGAGGCCCCCGGGAGGGAGCCAGGGAAACCACGGCGGGAGCAGGCACATGGGTATCGTCAAGGCGCATCTTGCCGTGTCACTCGACGGCTACATCGCCGGTCCGAACGCCGGACCTGGCAACCCGCTGGGTGACGGTGGGGAGCGCGTCCACGAGTGGGTCTATGAGCTCGCGGTTTGGCGTGGAGCGCAGGGACTGACTGGTGGCGAACACAACCGCGACAACGAGATCCTGACGGAGGCGACGGCGTCCGTTGGCGCGACGATCATGGGTCGGCGGATGTTCGACACCGGCGAGGAGCCCTGGGGCGACAACCCGCCCTTCCACACGGATGTGTTCGTGCTGACGAGCTCACCCCGTGAGCCACTGGCTGGGGAGGGCGGCACCACCTTCATCTTCGTGACCGACGGGATCGACCGAGCCATGGAGCTGGCGCGGGCCGCCGCCGGTGACCAGGACATCTCGGTCGCGGGTGGCGCCGAGACCATCCGGCGGTTCCTGCGGGCGGGGCTGCTCGACGAGCTCCTGATTCATCAATCCCCGGTCGTCCTCGGCGGTGGTGTCCGCCTGTTCGACGGGCCGGATCTGGCGGACGTCCGCCTTGAACCTGTCCGAGTCGATGGTACGGCCAGTGTCACGCACCTGCACTACCGTGCCGCTCGTTGACGCTGGATCTCTCGACCATCGCTCCTGACGCACACCGAAGCCAGCCGAAACCGGCCAGAGGAACATGACCATGACCAACATGCAGACGCAGGCGCAGAACGCGATCGATACCCTGGTGGAATCCGGCGACGAGACAGGCATTCAGGTCGCCGTCTACCAGGACGGGCAGCTCGTCGTCGACGCGGTCGCCGGGCGGGCGGATCCTGCCAGCGATCGGCCGGTCACCTCGGACACGCCCTTCTACAGCGCCTCGACCGGGAAAGGGGTAACCGCGACCGTGGTCCATGTCCTCGTTGAGCGCGGTCTGTTCGGCTACGACACGCCGATCGTCGAGCTCTGGCCCGAGTTCGGGGCCCATGGCAAGGACCGGGCGACGGTCCGGCACGCTCTGACGCATGCGGTCGGGGTGCCGGGACTCCCCGCCGATACGACGCCGGAGGACCTGACGGACTGGGAGCACATGTGCCGGGTCATCGCCGCCGCCGAGCCATGGTGGGAGCCGGGGACGGCGTGCGGCTATCACCCACAGACCTTTGGCTACATCCTCGGTGAGGTCGTGCGGCGCGCCACCGGCCGGCCGATCTCCCAGGTCCTACGGGACGAGGTCGCCGGTCCGCTCGGCATCGCCGACGAACTCTTCCTTGGGGTCCCGCCATCGGAACTCGGGCGGGCGGCGCGGCTGGAGGACGCCGTCGATCCTGTCGCCTTCCTCGCGATGATGCCGCCCGACTTCCCGCTGTTCCGGGCCTCGCCTCCTGCCGTCACCCCGTCGGCCGCCTTTGCCAACCGGCCGGACATCCTGATGGCTGACATCCCGGCCGGTGGGACGTTCTCGGCTCGGGCCATCGCTCGGATGTACGCCGCGCTGCTCGGCGAGATCGACGGTCTTCAGCTGGTCTCGCCCGAGCGCCTGCGGGAGATCTCGACCCTCGCGACGTCGGGCACCGACCAGGTCACGATGGGTCCGGCCACCTGGGCCCTAGGCTACGCCGTCGGACGCCCCGGACCGCGGGAGATGGAGACGCCGACCGTCTTCGGGATGGTCGGCATGGGCGGGAGCGCCGCCTGGGCCGACACCGCGACTGGGACGGCCTTCGCGCTGACCAAGAACCGGTTCAACCCGACGGCGAACAGTGCCGCGCAACAACTCAGTGAGCTGGTGGCCCAGGCTGTGGCGGAGCGGTAGACCTCTGCCGGACGGTCATCGGTCGGTCCGTGGTCGTCAGGGATGGTCGACAGTGTCCCAGATCGCCGGTCACAATCCCGCCAGGTGGCGATCATGCCACCTGGCGCCGCACCGGACGACGCTGGCTCGCATGGTGGTGAGCGATCAGTCGACCCGTTCCCCTTGCGCATCACAGACGAGGCGACGCTCGGACCATGCCGACCCTTCACGATCCGGTCGCCTTCGATCTCTTCGGGCTGGCGATCCGCTGGTACGCGCTGTTCATCCTGGCCGGGATCGTCGCCGCGATCCTGCTGATCCAGGCACTGGCCCGGCGACGCGGGCTCGACCCGGAGTTCATCCTCGACATCGCTCCGCTGACGGTCGCGGTCAGCATCGCCGGTGCCCGGCTCGCCTACGTGCTGGTCTCATGGGACCGGTTCCGGGATGATCCGCTGGACGCCCTCAACATCCGCGAGGGCGGGATCGCGATCCACGGTGCGGTCATCGCCGGGTCGCTGATCGTCGCCTGGCTCTGCCGCCGGGCGCATCAGCGCTACCTGCTCTGGGGCGATCTCATCTTCGCCGGCGTCGCGCTCGGGCAGGCGATCGGGCGCTGGGGCAACTGGGCCAACCAGGAGGCGTTCGGGACGCCGACGGATCTGCCCTGGGCCGTCACGATCGACCCGGCCCGCCGGCCGCCGGAGTACGCCGACCAAGCGACCTTTCACCCGACGTTCCTCTACGAGTCCATCGCCAACCTGACCAACGCCGTCATCCTGAGCGCGATCGTGCTGCGGATGCCCGGTAGCCGGACGCTGCGGGAGGGCGACGCGGTCTGGGCCTACATGATCCTCTACGGGTTGGAGCGGGCGCTAATCGAGTCGATCCGGACCGACAGCGTCTACGTCGGCCCGCTGCCCGGACCGACCTGGGCCAGCCTGGTCCTCGTCATCGGCGGCGTCGCCGGTGTCGTCCTGCGCCGGACCGTCTGGCCGGCACCGCGTATCGGGCTACCGCGAACACCGGATGGTGAGGCCGACGGCGAGTCAATGAATCCGGCGACATAGTCAGCGGAGACGCACAGGCGGGCGAAGGCACCGTTCACGGTTAAGCAAGCGCTTGCTGGATCGCCTTTCGAAGGGGATCCAGGTTTTCGATCATCGTGGCCCAGACGACCTCGTTGTCAACGCTGTCGTAGTTGTAGGCGATCATGTTGCGCATCCCGATCGCATCACCGATGGCCGGCAACTCGTATCGGAGAGCACTGTCCATCTCATCGACCCGATACATGGCTTCGCCGAGGATCTCGAACTGGCGCTCGATCGCTGACCGGTAGGGCACGTCCTGTTCATAGCGCGAGAAATCGTAGCCAATGTCGCGGATGAGCCGCTGGATCACATCGATCGCGACCGGTCCCTGCGACAGGGATTGGGCAACCCTACGCTTCATAGAGAGGCGTACGCGTCGCCTCGATCTCGGTGCGGAATGCCGGGTTGCGGATCCCCCGGCTCGTT
>JAABUR0100005864.1_pt1 | contig 15385 bp, 16 predicted proteins | sample 5560091 | NCBI WGS metagenome assembly JAABUR01 (sample SAMN10711879, study PRJNA513375) | rock metagenome | isolation source: Antarctica rocks | place: Antarctica: Victoria Land, University Valley sud
GGCGCCAGATTGTCGGTCCTCGCAGAGCACGAAGCGAGCAGCACCCAGGCCCCCGAGGGGGAGGGCGTCGAGCTGCGCCGCACGGCCGACGGCAAGGGCGACGGGGTGATGGCCACACGCCCGTTCGCGGCCGGCGAGACCGTCATGGTCGGCTTCCTGATCGGGGCGCTCACGGGCAACGACTCACACGCGACGCAGGTGGGTCCCGGCCGCTGGGCGCTCCACGGCGGCCTGGGACCGAAGGTCAACCACTCCTGCGACCCCAACTGCGGTGTCCGTCTCAACAACGGGCAGGCCTTCGACTTCGTCGCCCGCCAGCCGATCGCCGTTGGGCAGGAGCTGACGTTCGACTACGCGATGCGCAACTTCACGATCGACCACTTCCCGGCCGTGTGTCTGTGCGGCGCCGCGCGGTGCCGCGGCTCGGTCACCGGCTGGAAGGACCTGCCCGCCGCGCGCAAGGCAGACTACGGCGAGCTCGTCGCGCCCTACCTGCGCACGATGGACAACGAGATCCGGCGACGGACTGCGCCGGTTGGCGGCGTCGATCACCACTGACAATCCGACGCAATGGCCGCAAGACACCAAGCGCAAAGCTGGAGTACAGCGACCCCGGCGCCTCCTGGGGGCACCGATCCGCGATCTCCACCACTACCACCGGTCCCGATTCCCGAGACGATCGCACGCACAACGGGTGATGCTCAGCTTCGGGCGCGTTTGGACTACTCATGTAGGACGTGCCAAAGTAGGCGTCGGCATGGCGGACGTCCCACACGTAGCCGCTGGGCTGGCCAGCACATTCCCCGTCGTAGTCGCTGAAGAGAGCGGCCGAGGCCGTCTGCCACGACTCCAGGGACAACTTCCGCTCCGGAGTTCCGAACCACACCTGGGATCGCGTGGACACCCGTCATCGAGACAATGCTCCGGTGAACTGGTCTCCAAGCCCGACAACTACCGGCGCAACGTCACTGACGCGGCGGCGTGGGCCGACGCTCACTCCGGCTTGGTCCAGTTTATCTTCGATGAGTTCAAGAGGACCGGCGCTTGGCCAGAACTCGACACTCTCCAGCGGGACTTGGACCGACGGGACGCGGGGATCGATGTCGAGCGAGAGTTGCGGGAGATGCCACCCTCGCTTGGTGGCGGCGGTTATCCCGACCCAGTCTCGCTGTCCCTACGGGGCCTCAGCCACGTGGCCGATGCGGAGCCGTTGCTCAGCGGATATATGCGGCTTGTGCAGCTCGCCGTGGAGCGCTATCGCGGTGATGACCCGTCGCCGACGATCACCGATCAGGATGTCCGCGAACTCGGCTTTGACGCTCCTGCTGCTCTGCTCGTGTCCCAGATCGTCTTCCGGGAGCGCTGGCCGTTCGGAGGCGGCAGCGGATATCCTGCGGGCCCATGGACTCGTGAGGTTGGACGCGACGTTCGCTACGTGCAGGGCGGGCACGATTGGTGATTACCTAGACGTGCAGTCTGCGGTTCGCTACGGCCCGCCGCCCGACTCGGAGCCAGCGGACAGCGAGCCCGCTGCCCCAACGCGTCGTGCTGAACAACACCCTCCCCCGCCTGACCCGGGGCCGCAGGCTCCGCGTCGCGGTCCATCACTCCTAGGGGTCACGTCGGGACCGACTACGCCTGAAGCGCGGGAGTCGAAATGCCTCCACAGATTCCGTCCACGAGCCCCCCTCGACCCAGCCAACGGGGCGTCGTCGAGTGCCTCGCGCTTTAACGGATGAGGCGTTCGTCCGGCTGGTGTTCAAGGCGCTGGCTCAAGCAGCCACCGAAGGTCTTCATGTAGAGGCTTTCGAGGAAGGTCCGGGCGCCGAGTTTCGCGATGGCAGCCGAGTCCGACCTGCCGCTGATCGGAGACCCCGAACGGTGGCTGATGATGCACTTTGGAATTCCCGGCTTGTGGGTGACGTTGCGCGACCCAGAAGCCGCCGCAAGCGAACTTGCCGCAGGGCTCCGCGTCTGGCTCGATGACCGTGAGCTCCTCTTGGAGGTGCTTGAGGTCTGGCATCGAGAAGTCGTTACACGGCAGTATTGTGACGAGGACGGTTGGTTTGACGGGACCAGCCGCGCCGATGGTCAGACCCGACTGCGGGAGCTGATCGACCCGGTTCTCGCCAAGCTCGATCCTCCACTCGAAATGAGAAGCATTGGACAGATCGTGGGAACCGAAGCTCTAGGCTTGACCGGTCTAACAGATCACCCGCTCCCCGACACCAAGGCGGGCGACGCTGTACGCGGAAGGGTGATGGATGCGGTCGCTCGCTTCCGCGACCGGGAAGCCACCGCGGAGGATCGCCGGTCGGCGCTTGAGCAGCTCGCGAGCGTCCTTCGAGAAGCTGCAAGACAACAAGAGCGTGAGAACCGCGGTCGGAACGGAAGGATGAAAATGCACTCCGCCAGATCGCGAACAACTACGGGATTCGACATCACAACTCCAACCAGAACGCCGACTACAGCCCCGCTCACAGCGAATGGATCTTCCACACCTTCCTTGCCGCCATCCGCCTGACAGTGCTCGTTCTTGACGAGGGCTGACCGGCCGAAGCCATCTCCGGCCGCCGGTCAGGTCGCCGTCAGGCTTCCGCCGCCTACCCTACATCCACCGAGGCCGAGCCGCGCGTCACTGCTTGGTGCAGGCGTCGTACGGTATGCGCGTCCACCGCTTTGGCCGGCGAGAGCGAGAGCCTCGACCAGCCAGCGCGTGAACGTGGGACCATGACCAAGCCGACGGTCTTTGCGGCGAAGCGCAGCCGCTCGACGCGCGCGGACAGGCTCTCCCACCCGAGCGGCGGTTCTCGGTGCGGAGGTGGACGAGCACGACGAGTCGCCCCACTCCGCGTAGATCAGGACGATCGGCTTGGCGACGACCGCCGGCTGCCGACTAGCAGCGTCGTTTGTAACGGAGGCTAATTGAGCACTAAATCCCAATTGAGGGCAATTGAGGATTTCCGGATGGGGTAGAATCGGCCGAGCGATGGGGTAAAGCCCAAAATGGAAGCCCCGAAAAGCTGGTGATTTGCAGGGTAAAAGGAGTTTCGCCAATCCCACCTAGGTTCCCGTCGGCAATCACGCGTCACCCGGCTCCCGCCCGAGAGTCATCATTCCGCGTCCGGCCGGAGCCAGGTCAGCATCAACCCATCCCCCACCGTCAACAGCACGTTGTGCACGCGCGCATCTGCCTGCACCTGTGAGGCGAACTGGCGAATCCCCACGGTGCTCTCCTCCTCAGCGCTCGGATCCAGCGCGCGCCCGCCGCGGAAGAGGTTGTCGGCGACGATCGCCCCTCGCGGCGCCAGCTTCGGCAGCACCGCCTCGTAGTAGGCGGGATAGTCGGACTTCCAGGCGTCGATGTAGACGAGATCGAACCGGCCTTCGAGGCGATCGAGTGTCTGCAGGGCATCTCCAAGGATCAGCTCGATCTTCTCCCGGTCCGGGCTGGCGTCGATGTGCCCGCGCGCGACGGTGGCCATCTGCTCGTCCACCTCGAGCGTCGTGACGCGGCCGCCCGGCCCCAGCGCCGCGGCCATGGCCAGGGTGCCGAACCCGGTGAACGTGCCGACCTCCAGCACGCGCGTAGCGCCGCTGAGGACGATCAGCGCTTCCAGCAGCCGCGCCTCCGCGACGCCGCTGAGCATGCCCGGGGAGGAGGTGTGCTCCCGCGTCCAGCTCACCACGTCGCTCAGCTGCCCCTCAAAGGCAGTGGTGTTGGTCTCGGCGTAGGCCGCCGCGTCGGCTGAGACGAGGTCCGTCACCTGCGGGACCCTACACCGGGAAGGACACGCTCCCGCACGCCACGTAGACTCGCGCCCGTGGACGACCTTCCTGAGCTTCAGGGCGTACGTCACGACTACGTCGACGCCGGTGGCCTGAGGACCCACGTCGCGCTCGGCGGTCCCGAGGATGCGCCGCCGGTGCTGCTGGTCCACGGCTGGCCACAGAACTGGTGGGCGTGGCGGCACGTGATCCCCAAGCTCACCGAGCGCTTTCGTGTGATCGCCGCCGACCTGCGCGGTCACGGCTGGAGCGAGGCACCGTCCGGCGGGTACGACAAGGAGCAGCTGGCCTCCGACGTCCTGGCCCTGCTCGACGCGCTGGGGCTCGACCGGGTGAGCTACGTGGGGCACGACTGGGGCGGCTGGACCGGCTTCCTGGCTGCGCTGCGCTCGCCCGAGCGTTTCTCCCGGCTGCTGGCCGTCGCCATACCGCATCCCTGGGCCGATCCCAATCCGGCCCAGATCGGCGCCGTGCTCGGCTATCAGGTACCGATCAGCCTGCCGCTGATCGGCTCGCGCGCCGCGGACCCGATGATCCGGAGGATCCTGCAGGTGGGGCGGGGCGGGGACCGGTTGAGCCCGGCGGAGGTGCAGCTGTTCGCCGGGCACATCCCGCCCCACGTGACCGTCTCGATGTACCGGACCTACCTGACCCAGGAGATCCTCCCGATCGTCCGCGGCCGCTACGCCCGCGCCCAGCTCCAGGTCTCGAGCACCGTCTTCACCGGGGTGCTTGACCTCATCACTCGCGGAAGTACCAGCGGGCCGGTGGCCGGCCAACCGCAGCTGAGCGTGGAGGTGCTCGACGGCGTGGCGCACTGGATCCCCGAGCAGCGGCCCCAGCCCATCGTGGACTGGGTCTCGCAGGGCTGACGCGCGTCAGGTCTGGAAGTCGTAGCTCGGAACCAGCCGCTCGCTGATCCCGGTGCGCTCCAGCACGACCGTCAGATCCGGGTGGGAGCGCCAGCTGAGGACAGAGGAGATCACGCCGCCTCCGCGCGTCAGATGCAGGGTGAGGGTGCGGCGGCGCAGCGCCCGCAGCGGGAAGCTGGTGGACGCCAGCGCGACGCTGGAGTCCTGGGAGGCCACGACGGGCCCGGGCAGCGAGTGCGCAGCAGCTCACGCTCGGGGACGGAGGGGAACTGGTAGGTGGGTCGCGCCGAGAAGAGGCCAAAGGCCAGTGCGGAGGGCCCCACCTGGCGCACCGGGATGAACGCGTCCACACCGCCGCCGCCGCGGTCGGTGCAGGTCGATATCCCCGCGGCCGAGCGGCGACTGACGACAGTGGACGACGAATACCTGGCGGATCCTCCAGAGTCGGAAGGAGCCAGCTCCAGCAGCGCCTGAAGGCGCGAGCGCCTTCGCCCGAGGTCCAAGATGCTCAAACCGCCCCTGCTCGACGGGGGGTTCCAGGTCAGCGTGCCGCTCAGCACATCGCACTCCGAGGTGGCGGCGCAGCGGGCGGGGTCGGCGTGGAAGCTGACGACCACCCGGCCGCTGGCCCGCACCCCGCCGCTGTAGCCGGCTAGGACCGACCCGGAGGTGCCAGTCTGCCGCGCTCCGGCGACCGGGACGAGCCCAGCACCAGCTCTCACCGCCGCCAGCACGATCGAGCCCTTCCGAACCCGTCCCGCGCAGGCTGCCAGCGAAGCCATGCCGATGAACTACCCGCTCCGGCACTACAGCGCACCGGCCCGCCCGCCGCTAGCGTCCCCGCGGATGTCCTACACCTTCACCCAGGCGCACCGAGGCGGTTCGGGACCGCCGATGATCTGCCTGCACGGCTTCACCGACACGTGGCGCACGTGGGAGCTGGTGCTACCGACGCTCGAGCGCCACCACGACGTCCTGGCCCCGACGCTGCTCGGTCACGCCGGCGGTCCAGCGCTCCAGGGCGAGTTCACCGATGACGTCATCGCCGATGCCGTGGAGCGGGCGATGGACGAGGCCGGCATGCAGACCGCGCACCTGGTGGGCAACTCGCTGGGCGGCCTCGTCGTCCTCCAGCTCGCCGCCCGCGGTCGGGCCCGCTCGGTCGTGGCGCTGGCCCCCGCGGGCGGGTGGATGGAGGGGGACAAGTCCTCCCGGACGACGCTGCGCTTCTTCCGGGTGATGCAGGACCTGGTCAAGGCCGCCGCGCCCCACGCCGACGCCATCGTCGCCAGCCCGGACGGCCGGCGGCGCTCGACTGAGTTCAGCACGGTCAACTACGAGCACATTCCCGCTGAGCTGCTGGCCCACCAGATCTGCGGCGCGGCCAGGTGCGACCTGGCGCTGACGATGATCGATCACGCGAGCGTCCACGGCTGGAGCCTCGACGCCGAACCGATCGCCTGCCCGGTGCGCATCATCTGGGGGACCGAGGACCGCCTGCTGCACTGGCCCGCCAGCGCAACCCGGTTTCGGCAGGAGTGGCTCCCGCAGGCCGACTGGATCGAGCTTCCGGGCGTCGGTCACTGCCCCCAGCTCGACGTTCCCGCCGAGACCGCGCAGCTCATCCTTGGGCACGCCGCCGGGGCGGAGGTCTGACCGGACCGCCCGCGCCGGTCAGACCTCGGTTACGACGGAACCTTTAGCCGACTTTCTCAGGCGCGGGAACGATCCGCATCCAGGGCCGCGGCTCCTCCCAACCCTTGGGGTAGCGCTCCTTGGCCTCGTCGTTGCTGACGCCGCCCGCGATGATCACCTTCTCGCCCGGCTGCCACTGCGCGGGCGTGGAGACCTGGTGCTGGGCGGTGAGCTGCAGCGAGTCGATTACCCGCAGCACCTCGTCGAAGTTGCGCCCGGTGCTCATCGGGTAGACCAGGATCAGCTTGACCTTCTTGTCGGGCCCGATCACGAACACGTTGCGCAGCGTGGCGTTCTGCGCGGGAGTGCGGGCCGTCGGGTCACCCTCGACGTCGACGGAGAGCATCCCGTAGAGCTTGGACACCTGGAAGTCGGTGTCGGCGATCATGGGGTAATTCGGGGCGGTGCCCGCGATCTCCTCGATGTCGTGCGCCCACTTCTCGTGGTTCTCGACGGGGTCGACGGAGAGGCCGATGATCTTCACCCCCCGGCGGTCGAAGTCGGGCTTGATCTGCGCCATGTAGCCGAGCTCGGTGGTGCAGACGGGCGTGAAGTCCCGCGGGTGGGAGAAGAGCACGGCCCAGTCGTCGCCCATCCATTCGTGGAAGTGGATCGGGCCCTCAGTGGTCTGAGCCTCAAAATCCGGGGCGGTGTCACCGATCGTCAACGCCATGATGGTGCCTCCTTTTGCGAAGTCGCGACTGTCGTCCCTCTCAGCATAGTTCGCGGAATCCCGAATTGGGAAGAATCCGGTCGGGAATTAGGGTTTTTTCCGGCGCGACTCGTTCGAAGCGCAGCGCCTCGTCCTGCAGGGGGCCCCGGCGGAAGGTGAGGATGTCCTTGAAGTAGTTCTGGTGCAGGCGCCACGGCAGCCGCCTCCCCTGCTGGGGCAGCTGATCGACGGCGCGCAGCACGTAGCCGGACTTTAGGTCGATGATGGGCACGCGGGGCTCGGAGGGATCAGGTGCCACCGCCCGGACGCTGTCGTAGCCGTGCTCGTCCATGTAGCGCAGCAGGCGGCACACATACCCGCAGATGAGGTCGCACTTGAGCGTCCAGGAGGCGTTCGTGTAGCCCAGTGCCAGCGCCGCATTGGGTACGCCGCTGAGCATCGTCCCCTTGTAGGCCACCGTCTGGGCCAGGTCGACCTCCTGGCCGTCGACAGCCACGCCGGCGCCGCCCAGCAGCTGCAGATTCAGGCCCGTGGCCGTGACGACGATGTCGGCCTCCAGCTCGCTCCCGGACTCCAGCAGGATGCCGGTCTCGGTGAAGGTCCTGATGCGATCGGTGAGGACCGATGCCCGCCCGGAGCGGATCGCCGAGAACAGGTCTCCGTCGGGCACCAGGCACAGCCGCTGGTCCCAGGGGTCATAGCTGGGGTTGAAGTGGGTGTCGATGTCGAAGTCGGGCGGCAGCTGCTCCTGGAGCCAGCGCCGCAGCAGCTTTCGCATCAGCTGCGGCCGCCGGCGGCTCAGCTGGAAGCTCAGGAGGGTGAGCAGCACGTTCTTCCAGCGCACGAGCGTGTAGGCGGCGTGATCGGGCAGCCGCCGGCGCAGGACGTCAGCGACGCGATCCCGCGCCGGAAGCGAGACGACGTAGCTCGGCGAGCGCTGGAGCATCGTCACGTGCGCGGCCTGCGCAGCCAGCGAGGGCACGAGCGTCACCGCCGTGGCGCCGCTGCCGATCACCACGACGCGCTTGGCGCTCCAGTCGAGCTCCTGCGGCCAGGTCTGGGGGTGGATGATCTGTCCTCCGAAGCGCTCGGCGCCCTCCAGCCGTGGTGAGAACCCGAGGTCGTAGCGGTAGTAGCCGCTGCACCAAAAGGTGAACCCGCATTCCAGCACCTCGGTGCGGCCGCCGTCCTGCTGCGCCTCCACCGTCCAGCGGGCGCGCACGGAGGACCACTCAGCCCGCTGGACGCGGTGGCCGAAGCGGATGCGATCCTCGATCCGGTGCTCACCGGCGGTCTGGCGGATGTAATCGCGGATCGAGCCTCCATCGGCGATGGCCTTGCCCTCCTTCCAGGGCTTGAACGAGTAGCCGAGCGTGAACATGTCCGAGTCCGAGCGGATCCCCGGATAGCGGAACAGGTCCCAGGTTCCGCCGATCGCCTCGCGCGCCTCCAAGATCGCAAAGGACTTCTCCGGGCATTCTCGCCGCAGGTGGCAAGCCGCACCGATCCCCGAGAGGCCGGCGCCGACGATCAGGACATCCACATGTTCGGGCACGACCCCGATCATGGTACACGGCCGTACCGCGCTGCCCTGGGCCCTCGAGAACGGCCGTGCCGCGCTGCCCGGGGCCTTCGAGAACGGCCGCCCCGCAGATGTGGTGCATCCTGCTCCCGGATATTGGAGCCGGATGCGCCACCCCCCGGCGAGATCCGCGTGGATGTCCCTCAGAGCCGGGGTCTCCGGCGAGATTACGCATCTCCCCGGGTCCATGGTCAGGTCGTAGAGCACCACCCGGGGACGCGGCTGACGGCCCCACCCCGCCCGGATCAGCAGCGACTTCGACGGGCAGCACCGGCTCAAGGCGCTCACCGAAATGGCGGATCGCCCGCTGGGGTTCGTAGGCGGCGTGATAGGTCAGCTCCGCGAACAGCTCGTCACGGAGCGGATGGACGATGTGGCACCCGTAGTCGTTCAGCTGCCACCCCCGATGCGCCAGGCCTGGCGCGAACAGAAGCCCCTGATCGGCGAGCCGCTGGATGTTTGGGGGTGGGAACTTGGTGGCCGTAGGGCTGCGCGTAGCGGCCGGTGTCGTGCGAGTGGAGGTAGACGATGTCGGACTGGGGCATGGGCGTGTAGCCTGATTGTCGAGTGATTTGGTTGACTTTTCGGACATGAGCGCCGAGATCATCCTCGTTGACACCCCCGGCCACGAGCGCTACACGCGCAACATGTTCTCCGGCGCCTTCACCGCCGACGTCGCGGTGGTACTGGTCGACGCGCAGGCCGGCTTGGTCACGCAGACGCGCCGCCACGGGCACATGTCCGCGCTCCGGGGGGTCTGCCACGCGGTCTTCTGCGTCAACAAGATGGACCTGGTGGACTGGAGCCAAGCGCGCTGGGCAGAGGTGGAGGAGGAGGTGCGGGGCTGGCGGCACGGCTCGAGATTCCCGACGCCGTGCGTCGGTGCGCCCTCAAGCACACCAGCCGCCTGGTGCGGGCCACGGTTCAGGCGCTGCACGAGCGCACCGATCCCAAGACGCTGCACCGCCAGGACAATCCGCCGAGCCTGGGGCCGGGCGACATCGGCCGGGTGACGCTGCGCACGAGCTCGGTGGTGCTGGCGGAGCCCTACGGCGGCGGACGCGCCACCGGCGCGCTGATCCTGGCCGACGAGCACTCCAACGGGACCGTCACCGCCGGGATCGTGCTGCACGCCCGCGAGGGGGCGCCGGCGCGAGAGGCCCGCCGTAAGGTCACCTGGCACTCCTCGGCCCTCGGTCGCAGCGAACGCTGGTCGGCGCTGGCCCAGCGGGGGGCCACGGTCCTCTTGACAGGCCTGCGGGCCTCGGGCAAGTCGACGATCGCAGTGACCCTGGAGCGCCGGCTGGTCGGCGCCGGCCGAGCGGCCTACCTACTCGACGGCGACAACATCCGCCAGGGCCTCTCCGACGACCTCGGCTTCTACCCCGGCGACCGTGCCGAGCACATCCGCCGCGTGGGCCAGGTGGCGCGCCTGTTCGCCGATGCCGGGGTCGTGGCGGTGCTGTCGCTGATCTGTCCCCTGCGCTCGGATCGCGAGCTGCTGCGCCGCTCCCACGACGAAGCGGGGCTGCAGTTCGAGGAGGTGTTCATCGACACCCCGGTGGCGGAGTGCGAGCGCCGGGAACCCAAGGGCCTGTGCGCCCGAGCGCGCGCCGGCGAGATCAGGGGCTTCACCGGGATCGATGCCCCCTACAAGGTCCCCGAGCGCCCTGAGGTGCACATTCGCACCTCGCAGACGACCGCGGACGCGGCGGTGTCCCGGATCCTGGAGCTGCTGGGCGCGGGTGGCGGATGAGCGACGGCCCGCGCTTTGACCTCCAGTCGCACTCCCGCCACTCCGACGGGTCGCTGGAGCCGGCCGAGGTGGTCCGTTGCGCAGCCCGCGCGGGAGTGCAGCTGCTGGCGCTCAGCGACCACGACACCGTGGCCGGTGTGCAGGAGGCGATTCAGGCCGGCCGGGAGGCTGGGGTACGGATCGTTCCCGCCGCCGAGCTGTCGGCCCTGCACGGCGACGACGAGGACCTGCACATCCTCGGCTACGGGATCGACCACCACCGGCCGGAGCTGCTCGCCGCGCTGGCGCGCTACCGCAGCGATCGCGAGGCCCGAGCCGAGCGGATGGCGCAGGCGCTGGGCGAGCAGGGCTTCGCCCTCGACGAGGAGCTGCTGGCGCAGCGGCGCACCGCAGGGGCCTCGATCGGACGCCCGCACCTGGCCCAAGCGGTGTTCGGAGCCCCGGCCAACGCGGACCGCCTGGAGGCGGAGGGGCTGACGCGCCCCGAGGAGGTGCTTGTGGCCTACCTGCTGCCGGGAGGGCCGGCCTACCGTGGTCGCACGATCCCGGCGGTGCAGGAGGCGATACAGGTGATCCACGCCGCCGGAGGCGTCGCGGTGTGGGCCCACCCGTTCTGGGACATCCCGGACCCCGAGCGGGTGCTGGCCACGCTAGAGGCCTTTGTCGGGTGGGGGCTCGACGGGGTCGAAGCCTTCTACGTCACCCACGACGAGGAGCAGACGACGCTGCTGGCCGACGCCACCGAGCGGCTGGAGCTGCTGAGCACCGGCTCCTCGGACTTCCACGGTCCGGACCATTCGCGCTTCTCCCGCTTCCTGGCCCACGATCTGCACGGCCGCCACCCGCGTCTCGGACCGCTTCTGGGCGGGTAACCCGCCCTGATTGCCCTACGGTGCACTGAGTGCCCGACTACGCTGGCAGCGCCACCGCGGTGATCGACGCCTCTGCGCAGGAGGTGTACGAGCTGATGCTTCGCTACGAGCAGGTGCCGGAGTGGATGCGCTCGGTGCGCAGCACCCGGGTGCTCTCCCGTGACGCCGAGGGTCGCGCCGAGGAGGTGGCCTACGAGATCGACGTGCGGGTGGGCGTCGTGCGCTACACACTGCGCCACCGCTACGAGCCGCCGGAGCGAATCGCCAGCGTCTACGTGGAGGGCGACTTCAAAGACTGCGATGGCCAGTGGACCTTCCGCGACCGTGGCGACGGCACCACCGAGGCGTGCTTCGAGCTGCAGATCGACCCGGGGCGGAGCATCCCGCGCCCGGTGGTGAAGATGCTGGGCAGCCGGGTCATGAAGGGCTCGGTCGAGGATCTGCGGCGCCACTTCGCCGGAGCCAAGCGCTGAGCCGCTGAGCGCCGTCTCGCCGGCTACACGGGCACGCTGCGCTCGGCCAGGTGGCTGCCCACCTTGCGCTTGACGCGCTGCAGCGCGTTGTCGACGGTCTTGCAGTCGCAGTCCAGCCGCTGGCCGACCTCCTCGTAGGAGTGACCATCGAGGTAGAGGCCGAGCACGCGGGACTCGAGCTCTGAGAGGGCGGTGGAGATGCAGGCCACCAGCGCCCGGAGCTCCTCGGAGGAGATCACCTGGTTGACCGGGTCGTGAATCGGTGAGCCCGGCAGCATCTCGTCCAGGGTGGGGTCGGACTCCGAGCCCGTCCCGGAGGGGGTGCTGGAGAAGGACACATACTGGTTGAGGGGAGTGTGCTTGTTGCGGGTGGCGGTCTTCACCGCCGTGATGATCTGGCGGGTGATGCAGAGCTCGGCGAAGTTGCGAAAGCTCGACTCCCGGTCGCTGCGGTAGTCCCGCACCGCCTTGTAGAGACCCACGAGTCCCTCCTGGATGAGGTCGTCCGAGTCCCCCCCGGTCAGGAAGTAGGACGAGGCCTTGAGCCTCACGAAGCCGTAGTACCGGCGGACGATTCGATCGTAGGCATCGCCGTTGCCCTGCTTGGCGAGCGCGATCAGATAACGATCCTCAACCTTGGGTTGAGCTTGAGCCCCTGCAGAAAGTCGAGCCACCACGTAGTCCCTTCTGGCCGGGCGAAAGCCGCCTGGTCTCCGAGTTCGTGGCGCGCACCTCCCCTGGCGCCTCACCTATTCACGACATAGAGGCGCGTTCACCGCACCCCCTCCGGCTAACCCAAGCCCTCAAGCTCAAGTCGATGCTGATCTTACGGCGCGAGCTTGACATAGCAACCCCCGGCTGTCAAGAGGACCTCAGCGCCCACCCGCCGCGGCGTAGAGCAGGACCGCCGCCGCCGCGCTCACGTTCAGCGACTCCGTCCGGCCTCGCATCGGGAGTGAGAGCAGGTCGTCGCACGCCGCCGCCACGCGCGGCCGCAGGCCCTTGCCCTCCGCCCCGAGCACGAGCACCACGGGCCCGGAGAGATCCACGCCGTCGTAGGGCGTAGGGGCGCCGGCAGCCGCGCCGTAGCACCACGCCCCGGCGGCCTTGGCCTCCCGGAGGAAGTCCGCGAGGTTGCGCACGCGGGCCACCGGCAGGTGCTCGACCGCCCCCGCCGAGGCCTTGCACACCGCCGCGGTGACCTCCACTGCACGCCGCTCGGGGATCACCACGGCGCTGGCGCCGGCGCACTCGGCCGTCCGGCAGATCGAGCCGAGGTTCTGCGGGTCCTGAACCTGGTCGAGGGCCACGATCAGCGGCTGGCTGCCGGCCAGCACCGCCTCCTCGGAGGCGTAGCGGAAGGGCTCGACCTGCGCGCAGAGCCCCTGGTGGGAGCCGGAGCCGCAAATCCGCTCCACCTCATCGGCCGCCACCGTGCTCACAGCCGCCTGGGGACTCTGAAGCCAGGGCTCGCGACTCGCCGGCGCGGTGGCCCAGACCCGCTCCACCCGCCGGGGCCCCCGCAGCGCCTCCCGCACGGGGTTGCGGCCGTAGACGATCATCGGCTCGGGATCAGCTCAGAGCCCTCGGGTCCGTCGCGCACCTCCCAGCCCCGCTCACGCAGTTGCTGGCGCAGGCGATCGGCCTGCTCCCAGTCCCGCGCGGCGCGGGCCTCCTCCCGAGCCCGGCTCAACTCCACAACGTCGGCGGGCACGGCCTCCTCGGCGGCGTGGAGCAGGCCCTCCAGGGCCAGGATCTGCAGCATCTGACGTAGGTCCTCGCCGCCGACGGGGGCGGCGGAGCGATTGGCCTCCCTAACCCACTTGAACACCGTCGCGAGCGCTTCCGGGGTGTTGAAATCGTCGGCCAGCGCGCCCAGGAATCGGTCCCGCAGCGGAGCAGACCACGCGGGAGAGGATCCCGGCGCCAGCCCGCGCGCTGCCTCCCTGATCCGCTGCACGCGGGCGGCGGCCTCGGTCAGGCGCTCCTCGTCGAACTCGATCGGCTGGCGGTAATGGCCGGAGCAGAAGTACATGATCAGCGCGTCACGCCCGAACCGGGCCAGCGCGTCTCCCAGGATGAAGATGTTTCCCTCGGACTTGGCCATCTTCTCCCGGTTCAGGCGAACCATGCCGTTGTGCATCCACAGCCGCGCCAGCGGCGCACCCCGGGCGGCCATCGTCTGCGCGGCCTCATTCTCGTGGTGGGGGAAGATCAGATCCGAGCCCCCGCCGTGGATCTCGAAGTCGATCCCCAGCAGCGCCTCCGCCATCGCCGAGCACTCGATGTGCCAGCCCGGGCGCCCCCGCCCCCAGGGAGCCTCCCAGGCCGTGTCCTCTCCGGGCTTGTGCGCCTTCCACAGCGCGAAGTCCAGCGGATCACGCTTGCGCTGCGCGCCCTCCACGCCCTCCCCCTGGTCCATGTCGTCGACCTGGCGATGGGACAGCTCCCCATATTGCGGGTAGGAACGGACCGAGAAGTACACGTCTCCCTGCACCGCATACGCATGCCCCCGCTCCAACAGCGCCTCGATCAAAGCCACGATCTGCGGGATCGTGGCGCTGGCCAGGGGCTCGTGATCGGGCCGCCCCAGGCCCAGGGCATCAGTGTCGGCGCGGTAGGCGTCGGTCATCTCCTGCGCCAGCCGCTCGCTGCCGATGCCGGCGCTGTGGGCAGCCGCGTAGATCTTGTCGTTGACGTCGGTGACGTTGGCCACGAAGCTGACCTCGTAGCCCTCGTGGGCCAGGAATCGCCGCAGCAGCGAGAACACCACGAACGGCCGGGCGTTTCCCACGTGGATGCGGCCGTAGACGGTGGGGCCGCAAGCGTAGATCCCCACCCGCCGACCGTCCCGGGGCCGGAGCGCGAGCACCTGGCCGGTCCGCGTGTCGTGCAGGGAGATCTGGCGCAAGATGGCGCAACCCTACCGCCCGGGATCATGTCCGCCCGGGCTCATCGGTAGGCTCACAGCGGTGTCAGAGCACGCTTCTCGGGCGCAGCGCCTCGCAGTCGTCGACCAGGCCTTTCGCACCCTGCCCGACCGCTACCTGGGCGCCGGCCCGGAATTCGATGCCACTTACCATGTGCGCCTGTGCCCGGAGTTCCGCAGCTCGTAGGCACATAGTTGGGCCCGGGGCAGCGTTTGCCCTGTAAATCGTGGGTTTGGCCGTCGCAGAACCCGAAAAGCTGTAGGCACACGACAAAGACGAGATCGCTTGTGTATGTCGGGAGTGGTGGCTATGGTGGTAGGTGTACATGTATCTGCGAGAGACGAAGCGGCGGAACGCGGACGGGAGCGTGGTGTCCTATCTCGCGCTGGCCCAGAACGAGCGCGACCGGGACACGGGGGTGCCGCGCGCGCAGATCGTGCATCGCTTCGGCCGTACCGACCAGGTCGACCGCGAGGCGCTTCAGCGCCTGGTGCGGTCGATCAGCCGGTTCCTCGATCCGGCGGACGCGGTCGCCGCGAGCAGCGGCGGTGGCGGTGGCGGTGGCGGCGAGGTCAGCGTGTTGGATTCGCGCACGATGGGCGCGTGCTGGCTGGCGGACCGGCTGTGGGAGCGCCTGGGGATCGGGGAGACGATCGTCGCGGCGGCCGGCGGGCGGCGGGTGGAGGCCGCGGCGGTCGAGCGTGCGATCTTCGCGATGGTCGCTAACCGTCTGTCGGTCAAGC
>JAABUR0100005865.1_pt1 | contig 15384 bp, 21 predicted proteins | sample 5560091 | NCBI WGS metagenome assembly JAABUR01 (sample SAMN10711879, study PRJNA513375) | rock metagenome | isolation source: Antarctica rocks | place: Antarctica: Victoria Land, University Valley sud
TTGGGATCCGCGAAGTGCGCTGAATCACCCACCTGCGAGCCATCTATCCACGCTGAAAAACCCACCCACTCCTATACTAAGTCTGTTACTACTCACCTATACTACACAGAGGTGGGCGATTCAGCGTGGACCGTCTCATCCTTTGGAGGCTGGTCATCGAGCATGCTTATGCTGAAGCAGTACCGAGGCGTGTTCAGGCAGGTGAGACAACGCGACCTATGCCTGAATGGTCGATCCAGATCCTCTGTTATCCGGTCGCTCCTCCGGTCCTATCAGCCGAAAACCCTACTCACATCCCATCCGAGAGCTGTTAATTGTCGGACGGGACAGTTGTAGAGTGGACAGCAAGTAGGGCAGACGGGAGAAGCACGCGATGAGCTGCTGGAGCTGCACCTTTGCTGAACGCCTGCCATACCTGGTCAAGCCCCATGCACGTCGGACATGCCGACTGGCAGAGGCCCAGGAACGGGTCGGGGTGGCCCTGGGTGGCGAGGCAGGCGCGCGTCTGCTGCACGGTATAACACCGGCATGGAACACGAGTTCATCGACGGTCGGCTTTATCTGCGGCGAGATGCGGCCGAGAAGGAGCCGCTCGTGCAACGGCTGAGCCGGATTGAGGGCCAGGTGCGCGGCTTGCGGCAGATGATCGAGGCAGACCGCTACTGCCTGGACGAGGTCCAGCAGGCCAACGCCATCACGGCAGCCGTGCGCGAAGTTGTTCTGCTCATCATCTCCCAACATCTGACCGCGGGCATCGAGTTCACCGTGAAGTCCAAGGATCAACCAGCCGCGATCAGCGACATGATCAGCGTGTTGCGCGCAGCGATGCGGCAGTAGCGGATCGCACACCTGCATGGTGCGGCAGCCTTCCAGGAGCCGAGTTCTGCGTCGTGTGCCGTCGCGGTAAATCTGCGGCCGACAGCATGGGACAGCCGTCTGGAACACGGGATTGTTTGTTCTGGCGGAGGTAAAGTTCTGCTTAACGAGCAGGCACCCTGGCTTCGGCCAATAATTGAGATGGAGGTTTTCGTGATCAGCAAGCTTCTCCTTGGCACCACTGCCCTGACGCTGGCGGCATCCCTGTTGATGCACCCAGCCCATGCTGCGCCCGTTTACGTGGCACTCGGCGACTCCATCACCTTCGGCGAGACTGACCTGAACTATGTGCAGTCCAGCGGCGACCGCGGCTACGTCAGCCTGTTCGCCGACACCCTGGCCGCGCGCAACGGCGGCGTGCGGCCAGCCGTAGTCAACCTGGCCATTGATGGCGAGACCGCGTCCAGCTTCATGACCAACGCCGGCCGCACGCCGCCGGTGATGGGCCGGGGCGACGCGCCGTTGCAGCTTGAGAACCTGAACTACGGCAACAGCACCGCCATCTCACAGGGCACCCTGTTCGCCAACGCCGTCGCGGCGCAGCGGGCGCTGGGCAACACGGTCGGCGCTGTCACGGTCACGCTGGGCTTCAACGAGCTGGCGGCGCTGTCGCCCATGCAAAACACCCCGGCCGCCGAGGCCGCGGCTATCGCGCAGATCCCGGGAACGCTGGCCGCCTACCGTGCGAGCTACACTGCTGTGTTGAATGAGATACGCAGCCTGGCGCCGAACGCGAGCCTCTACTTGCTGGGCTACTTCAACCCCTTTCCCGCCGACCCGAACAGCCCGGCCGCGCCCGTGTTCAACGCAGGCGGGACCGCGCTCAATGGTGTCATCCAAGACCTGGCCGCGCAGTTTGGCGCGGCCTATGTGAACAACGCGGCGCCGTTCGTGGGCAACGAGGCGCGTTACACGTTCCAGGCCGTGCAACCCGCAGGCTCCAGCGTCGCCGGCCAGTTCGGCGGCGTGCTGCCCATCGGCAACGTCCACCCAAACGCCTTGGGCTACAGCGTGATCGCCGCCGACGTGGCTGCGGCCACCCTGCCGGCCAACGTGCCGGAGCCAGCAAGCTGGCCGGTGCTGATCGCTGGCCTCGCCGTCATGGGCATCCTCGTCCGCAGCCGGCCTGCGGCGCAGAGCGCAGGCTGACCTCCACTTGATGAACCCGGCGCTCCCGCCCTAACCCGGCGGGGGCAGCCCCTAACCCACCAAACCCATCCGGAACCGGTCCCATGTCGTCCGGCCAACTTCCCCTTGCTATCGTTACCGGCGCCTCCACCGGAATTAGCTACGAGCTTGCGAAGTGCTGTGCCCGGGAAGGTTTCAACCTTGTTGTCGCGGCCGACAAACCGGCGCTTCAGGACGCTGCCGAGGAGTTCCGCCATCTGAACGCCGCCGTGGATGCCGTGCAGGCGGACCTTTCTACGACGGAGGGCGTGAACGCGCTGCATGCGGCTGCCAAGGGCCGCCCAGTTGAGGCGTTGCTGGCCAATGCCGGGCGTGGGCTCGGGCACGGCTTCCTGGACCAGGACTGGGAGCAGGCCCGCAAGGTGGTAGACACCAACGTCACCGGCACGATTTACCTGCTCCAGAAGGTCGGCCGCGACATGCGGGCGCGCAAGTAGAGCCGCATTCTAATCACCGGCTCCATCGCCGGGTTCCTGCCCGGCACCTACTAGGCCGTCTACAACGCCACCAAGTCCTTTCTGGACAGCTTCTCCTTCGCGTTGCGGCACGAGGTGCAGGACAGGGCATCACCGTCACCTGTCTGATGCCCGGCGCCGCCGAAACCGAGTTCTTCAAGCGAGCGGACATGACGGACACCAAGGTGGGCACCGCCAAGAAGGACGCCGCCGCCGAGGTGGCCGAGGCCGGATTCAAGGCGATGATGAAGGGCGAGGGCGACGTGGTCACCGGCTGGAAGAACAAGCTGCAAACCGCCATCGCCTCCGTCACGGCGGCCAGCATCCTGGCAGAGGTGCATCGTGCCCAGGCGGAACCGGGCAGCGCGAAGGGATAGCACGCGGCGGGGTAGATCCCAGCCCTGCCATGCGGGTAGCCGGAGGAAGCGCGCAAGAACAAGACACTGATGGCGAATGGTCGGGAAGCGCCCGAGCAGGCCGCCGTAGGGCCGGTGCTATTCCACGGCAAAGCGAGTTCTGCTGATGCGCAGACATCCTGGTTTTCGGCATGGTCCCGTCCACGCCGGGCTTTAGCGAACTGGCGGCGCTGGCGCTGATGCAGAACACCCCTGCCGCTGTGGCCATGGCCATCACGCGCCGGCTCGGCAGTAGATGTTCCGGCGTTCGTCGCATGTCCAGAAACCGGCCCGGGCCAGCGGGCCTGCGTCCAGTGCAGATCGGCCGATGCGACCTATGCTGGATCAACTCGGTTTGCGGGGAGCGCGACAGCCCAAGCGCCTGACTGCTTAACGGCCAGAGGCGTAGGGCGTGCAACATCTCACAATCGTGTCTGCCTCACCCGTGTTCGCGCCTTTTGAGGCGTCCCGGCGTGCTAAATCTGCTTCAACGATGAGTGGGTGTCCATAGCCTGCCCGGTGTCGTGAGGGGCCGCATGTCTTCTCTGCAATACCCCGAGACCCTGCCTGATCTCGGTGCGCTGCGCGCCAGCCCGAAAGGTGGCAGCTCGCCCATTGAGCATAGTGCCTGGCTCAAGGCGCGTGACCAGGCGTTGGCGGCCGTGCGCGCCGGCAAGGGCCTGATCCTGGTGCTCGGCCCACCCGGCACTGGCAAGAGCCTGTTGTTGCGAGACCTTGCCCGCATACTCGGAAGCGGTGGCTACGACGTGCTGTTCCAACCCCGCGGAGATGTTCCCGTCGTGGTGGCCGAGGCCGCGCCAGGCAACCGGAAGCGGCCGTTGCCCCGGGTCGTCTTGGTTGACGAGGCGGACCGGATAACCGGGGCGGCGTTGGAGCGCCTGGGACAGCTTGGGGCGGCCTCCCTGGTGTGCGCCGGGTTGACCGGCAACATCGGCGGCCTCGGTCAGCTTCCTGCCACTGTCGTGCGTTTGGCGCCATTGTCTCCGGACGAGGTCGGCGCGTTCGCAGCCGCACGACTGGCCCGTGCCGGCCGGCACGCAACGCCGTTGGGCAATCAGGCCATCTCGCGTTTGGCAGAGCGTTCCGGCGGCGTGCCGCGCGTGCTGACCATACTGGTTGATGCCGCCGCCTTCCTCGCGTCAACCGACGGTGCAGCGCGCATTGACGCCTCGCACATTGACCAGGCCGCGGCGATGCGCGGCGACGACGCGGTTGCCGATGCCCCGGCACTACAGGCGGAGCCGGATTGGACAGGGGCGGACATAAACGTGAGCTTGGCCGCCGGCGTTCCGCCAGTGCAGCCCGAGCCGAACAGCGCCATGCTGCCGGGGATCGCTGCGGATCGCCAGGCACCGCCCCCAGCCGCGCAAGCACCCGGGCGGCGGCCCGGTCGGAACCGCGCTGCAGCTCTGTATGCTGCGGCCGGCCTCGGCGTGCTCTGTGCCAGTTGGCTTGCGCTGCGGCCCGGCCTGCCAGCACCGCATATGCTACCCGTGCCGGAGCAGCCGTACACGGCAACCGTGCTGCCCAGCGACACCGGACAAGGTCACTTCGCCCGTGGGGAGCCGGACACGGCGCCGGTGTCCCCTGGCACGCAGGCTGCGGCACGGCCGACCGAAGAGGCCGCCTCGTCCGCAGCCGAGCTGCCGGCTGGCGTGCCTGGGCGCGTAGTCATTTATCACGCGCAGGGCGACGCCAACGCCGAGGCCAGGGCAGCGGGTCTCGCCCGCACACTACGCGGGGCCGGGATGGTGGTGGACGACCCGGTCGCGTTCCCACGCGGCACGCGGTCGCCTGGCGTGCGCTACTTCTTCGCCGAAGACCGGGACACGGCCAGCGCGGTTCTTGGGTGGGCCGGCTTGCCCCTGGGCAGCATCCAGACCAGCACCGCACGGCTTGGTTCCCTGCCCCGCCCCGGCATCATCGAGGTCACAGTGCCGCCGGGCTGAGTCGGGCCTGACGGACGGCCAGGGGCATTCGGCCTCTGTCCGCCCCATGTATCAGCAACGTGAGGTCAACATGTCGATCCCAACGAAAGCCTGCCTTGCCGCTGCCGCCCTGACCGTTCTGGTCCTGCCCTGGACCGCGCCGGTATTGGCCCAAGCTCCCGTCCAGCCAGATCCTACTGGGGCGCCAATCACGGCGCCGGTGCCGGGCGGAGCGATGCAAGGAGCGGAGCCCTCAGGTTCGCTCGTCCTGCTTTTCGAGTCGGGCAGCACCACGGTCAACGCGCAGAACCAGGCCATCCTGGACCAGGCATCGCGTTTGTACCGTGAAGGCCGGCCCATCATCATGATCGTGTCCGGCAGCACGGACGCGGTAGGCATGCCGGCGCAGAACCTGATCTTGTCTCAGCAGCGGGCGAACGCGGTTGCGCGCGGGATGCTGGCGCGGGGCATCCCGGCCGAGCGGACCCAGATCCTGGCCAAGGGCGAAACCAACCCCGCCGTGCCAGCACCTCGGGGCGTTCCCGAGGCGCAGAACAGGCGGGTCGAGATCACCTGGCGGTGACACGCCTATGAGGCCCGCCCGCGCGTTCCTGCTGCTGGCGGCGCTGGCCTGCGGTGTAGGGGGCGCCGCGCCAGTCCCGTCCGACGACGCGCAGCGTGCCTATGCAACCGGGCAGTTCGAGGAAGCGCGCCGGCTCTGGGTGCCGCGCGCCGAAGCGGGAGACGCGCAGGCGCAGCTTGGCCTGGGCGTGCTCTATGACGTTGGGCAGGCCGTAAGGCGTGACCCGGCGACGGCCCTTCGCTGGTACCGGCGCGCAGCGGTTGCGGGGCTGGCGGAGGCGCAGTTCAACGTTGCTGTCATGCACGACACGGGCGAAGGCGTTCCGCGCGACGCCTCCGAGGCCGCACTGTGGTACTCCCGCGCCGCGGCGCATGGCAACCGCCGTGCCCAGTACAACCTGGGGCAGCTCTATGAAGCCGGACAGGGCGTGCCGCTCAACTTGGAGCAGGCCGAGATCTGGTATGCCGCGGCTGCGGCCGACCTGCCTGCCGCAGCCGACAAGCTGGCCACGTTGCGGCGGAACGGCGCTTCCCGGGGCGTGAGTCGGCCCAGGAACGACAAGGCACTCCTTCCAGCCAAACCGGCCGTTCCAGCCGATGGCAGTAGCGTCGTCCGGCGAGGTCCTGCCAGCAACGGTCCTGTCAGCGTCGAACTTGCCTGGATCACGCCGGCCAATCCTATGCCCGTGCGGTTCTTCGTCGAGCTTGTGGCGCTCGACTCCGGGGAGCCGCGTGAAGCCTTCACGGCCTACATGGACCAGAGTGCGTCGCTCGTGCCGTTGGAACGGGTGCCCGGCCATTACGCTTGGCGCGTTTACACCGTCGACCGCGACGGCAGGCACTACGCCGCCAGCCCTTGGAGCCGGTTCTCGGCCGAGGCATTGGAATAGCCGCCCACAACCCGCTCGTGTCTTCCGAAGACCCGGCGCCACGGTTGTAGGCGCGGCTCAATTCTGCTCGCGCCGCCGGCCGCATGCCGAAGCCTGTTGCCCCCGGTCACGATGGCCGCTGGCGAAGCTACGCCAGGGCACACGGGACAAGCACCGCGCCGCGCTGTTCGCCTACCTTGGCGAGCCTAAACTGTCAGGTCGTGGAACATTGTTGGGACCTGGTCGGATTGGCTATTGTTCGGTCTGCTGATTGGTCTGGGCGTCTGTCGGCGGTATCAGGGGCAGCAAACGCTTGGACAGGAGGGGCTTTCAACGCAGGAGGGGCGTTCCCCTCATGTGCGCACCCAGCCCCGAAACGGTGCCCGTCTGCACGGCAAACGCGGGAGAACCCCAGAATTTTGTAGCGGCGGCAACAGTGCTGGACATCCTGGTGCAGAGCCGGCGCGACACGCGGGCCGGCAAGCGCCTGCTGCGCAAGCTGCTGAAGCGGCAGTGCCGGGTGCCTCGTGTCATGGTGACCGACAAGCTGGCGAGCTACGGGGCGGCCAAGCGCGAGGTGATGCCCTCGGTCGAGCATAGGAGGCACAAGGGCCTGAACAACAGGGCGGAGAACTCACACCAGCCGACGCGACGGCGAGAACGACAGATGAAGCGCTTCAAGTCAGCCGGGCATCCACGCGCTGTGTTGGGTGCATGCCGAGCGCCTCGTGCACAAGCTGGTGCCAGCCACGCCCGAGCAGCGGCAAGCCGTCGAGGTGACGCGCACGCTGATCTGGGGGCTGTATGCCGACCTGAAGGCCTGGGCGTGTAATCCTTGCCCACGGCGGGCCGCGGCGCTGCGGGCGCGTTTCGACCGCATCTTCGGGCGGCGAACCGGCTACGCCACCCTGGACCGGCTGCTCGCCCGGCTGCACCGGCGCAAGTCCGAGCTGCTGCGCGTGCTGCAGCACCCCGAGATCCCACTGCACACCAACGGCTCGGAGAACGACATCCGGGTGCGTAATCCGGGCCTGCGTGACCAAGCGCAAGGTTTCCGGCGGCACCATGAGCACGGCAGGGCGCACCGCGCGCGATGTCACGCTCGGCCTGATGAAGGCCTGCAGCAAGCTCGGCGTCTCGTTTTTCCGCTACCTCGGCGACCGCCTGCATGTCCCAGGTGCCGTCACTATCCCGCCGCTTCCAGACCTCGTCCGCCAGGCTGCGACCATGGCCTGATTGCCCGGAAATTTACCCCGGTTACCTTGTTCATCTTGGGCGGGCGGGGAATGATCCCGGCATGAGCACAGCCATCGCCGCCCCTGATAATGAGCTTGCCACCTTGCTCGCGCAGTGTGCCCAGGCCGATGACGTCGCCTTCCGTCGGTTGTACGAGCAGCGATCGCCGTTTCTCTACGGTGTGGCCCTGCGTATCACCCGGCAGCCCGCCTTGGCCTCTGACGCGGTGCATGACGCCCTGCTGCAGGTGTGGCGCAACGCCGCGCGCTACGACGCCGCTTGTGGCAGCGCCCATGCCTGGCTGCTCAGTCTGGTTCGCTACCGTGCCCTGGATGCAGTCAAGCGCGTCAGGAGAGAGGTGCAAGATGTTGACCTGCCCGAGCAGGCAAACCTGGACCCCGGGCCGCTGGAGCGTCTGCTGTCCTCGGAGGCCGGCACGGTGCTGCACACCTGCCTGAACGGCGTCGCCCCTGATCGCCGGCGCCTTGTGCTGATGGCATTCGTGGACGGCCTGACCCATCCCGAGATTGCGGCCAGGGTGGCCCAGCCGCTGGGCACCGTGAAGTCCAGCATCCGCCGGACGCTCCTGGAGTTGCGCACCAGCCTTGAATGCGTGGAAGCATGACGAACGGCGCAGCTGCCGGCGACCTTCGGGACAACGATCCGGACGTGGCTGACACCCGGGGCATGCTGCGCGTCGTGCGCGGATCGGCCGCCCAGGCTGCGACTGCCTCGTAGGTGAACCACACCGTCAAGCTGCCGCGCTGGCGCAGGCTGGCGTCGTAGGCTGGCCAGTTCGTCACCCGACGTCGCGCCCGCGCGATATGACGGCAGCGGTTCTGGTTCAGCTTGAACGGCAAAGGGGAACATCCAGAGGTCAGGAGAGGGTGCCAGCTTCTACTCTGCGCAGCTTCTTAGCACCAACCAGCCGATCCGTGCATCACGCTGCCATGGGGTGCCAGACCGCGATTGCGGAGAGGATTCTGGAACGCGGGGGCGACTACCTTTTCAGGCTCAAGGGCAACCATCCCCTGGCCCATGCGGCCGTGGTCGAGCACTTCGACCAGCGATGCTTCAGCCGTGGCGCGGCCAGCCGTGCCGATTGCGACGCCTTCGACGGCACACACGGCCAGCTGGTCCGGCGCCGGGTGTTCGCCAGCACCGAGGCTGCGGCCCTCGAAGCCCTGAGCGGCTGGCCGGGCTCCGCACCGTGCTGGCGGTTCGAGCATCCGCAGCGTCAACAGCGCGCCCACCAAGGTCGAAAACGAGATCCGCTACCTCCTGTCGAGTTGTCCCGACAGCCCGGCCGTCCTGTGCCAGGCTGTCCGCTCGCACTGGGCGGTGGAGAACGCGCTGCATTGGGTGCTGGACGTGACATTCCGCAAGGACGACAGCCGCGTGCGCGACCGCACCGCGGCGCGCAACCTGGCGCTGCTGCGCAAGATCGCGCCGAACATCGTCGGCCGCGACAAGACAACCAAAGCCAGCGTGCGGGCCCGGCGCAAGAAGGCCGCCTGGAACGACGCCTACATGCTCAAGCTCCTGGCTGGATGGCCGACGAACCCTGTGTGCAACCGACGCAAAAATCTCACGCGTAGCCCCTGCCCATCATGCGGAAACGCCGACGCAGCAGGGGTGAGCAGTTACCTGAAAGGGGTGACCTCGAACCCGATGTCACGGGCCAAGTGTTTCCACTTGGCCCTTTCCATATTTCTCTCTACGTGCGGCGCCGCATCATAGCCAAGCCGAACGCACCAGCCATAAACATCACCATGGACGCGGGTTCAGGCACGGCGGCAGCGGTGGCGCCGGTCAGGATGGTGGCGTTCGGCGTCGCTTCATAGCCATAAGCAACCAGCGTAGCCCCGACCACTTCGGCGTAGCCGTAATGCAGCCCGTCGCTGAGCCTGAACGCCAGGCCAATGTAGTCGTCCGCCGGCGAGTTCGGGATGGTGGCCGCCGTCGGAAAAGCCGAGAAGGAGTACACTTCCCCGGTCTGGTCAATGGAAGCGCCAGCAGAGAAGTCGGCGACACCACCGAAGAAGCTGGATACCTGGGCGGTGCCGCTGGTCTGCACGGCGGCACCGGGTCCGTTGCCGGTGCTGGCGGCAGTGAAGCCGTAGCTGGCCGCAGCGCCGCCAAAGCTGACGGTGAACGGCGTCGCCGTCAGCGCCCGATTTGCGGTGGACTGGATGACCGCCGCCTCGGCACTGCCCGCCGCGGCGGTGCCCAGCGCCAGAACGCCTGCCGCCAGATGCAGCCGGGCTCTCATCGGATCGCTCCGTTGGCGCCCGCCGGAAAGAACAGGCCGCTGCTGGCGTTGGCAGCGCCATAGACGATGTTCAGGACCTGGCGGGTCGTGCGCGTGAAGGCCAGGCTGTTCGCGTCCGTCGGCACGATGTTGGCAACGCCGTTCAACACCACGCCCTGGTCATCCCGGGCGCCCGACAGTGACGCGCGCACGTTGGACACGGCCTGTGTCTGCGCCGCGAAGCCGCGGGACAGCAGCAGCACGCGCACCTCGGAAGCGTGGTAGGCCTCGACCGCCAGGATGCCGGCGGCAGCGGTCAGGACCTGCTTGTTCTGCACCAGCGCTGCAGCGCCGTGATAGGCAGTGACGCCCACGTCCTCGAAGACATAGGCACCTAGCAGGAAGCTGTTCTCGTCCGCATAGGGGTCGAAGCTGTTGCCCAGCCCGGCTGCCTGCGCCAGCGTGTTGAAGCTGTTCTGGATGTCGATGGCCGGAGCTGCGACGGCATTGGCGCCCAGCACGGTGCGTAGGAAACGGACGTGGTTCAGCTCGTCGGTTGCGATCTCGTTGGCATACTGCTGGATGATGGGGGTGGCAAAGGGCACTGCCCGGCCCCCGGTGACGGCGCCCGGCGTGCCGGTGCCGGTCCGGTCGGCCTCGGCCAGGCCCTGGCCGGTGACGGCGCGGATGTAATACTCGGCCTCAAGGTACTCGAGGTTGAGGGCGAAGTTCAGAATATCAGCGTCGGTCACGCCCTGGGCGTTGGCGGGCGTTGCGGACCCGGCCACGCCGGCGGCGAGCGCGCCGACTGCGAGCGCGCCCACGCCGCTGCCCAGCAGCATGTTGCGGCGGTCTACGCTGACCGGCGTTCGGGTAGTCTGGTCGTTGCGTGGGTCATACATGGAGCATTCCTCCTTGGTGGTGGTGTTAGGCCGACGCCAGTTCCAACGCCCAGTCTGGCTTCAGGCATTGCTGCCAGGCAACCAGCCCTGCGCGCCCGCAAGAGCTGCCGCTGCGCCATTACAACGCAGTTAACATGTGATGAACACAAAATTCAGATGCAGTGTCATGAAAAGAGGCGTTGGTGCATGTGTGGCGTTGTTGCATGGATCCTGCCGGTGGCGCCGCAGCCAGGGGCAATGTAGGAGGTTTGTTCCTTCCCTGATCCCTGGATGCCACCTTGCCGTTCAAGCTGAACCAAGACTGCCGCTGTCACATCCCCAAGCAGAAGCACAAGGTCATGAACTGGCGCGAGTATGACGCCAGCCTGCGCCAGCGCGGCAGCCTGACAGTGTGGTTCGCGACGAAGACGGCGACGGCTTCTGCGAGGTCCACGTCAACACCGTGGAAGGCTTCTGGTCGCTGCTGCGCTCCTGGCTGCGCCCGCACCGGGGCATCTCGCAAGACAAGCTGCCGCTCTACCTCGGCTTCTTCCAGTTCGTGCATAATGCGCGCCGACGCGGCAAAGCCCTGCTGGGCGCCCTCATCGCCGGCTTTGTTGCGTGACGAACTCACCACCACCCCGGAACCCAACAAGAGCCTTCCGTGTAGGTCCGGTTTACCTCCGGCTCATGGAAGCAGGCTCGGGTGACGCCAGCCTTGAGATTGTCGCTGACCAGCTGCCGCGCGACGCCGCCGAAGTAGCCGAACGCCCGCACATGCGCGCCGATCCAGTCCGGCAGCGCCTGGCTCCAGACAGCGCAGGCAAAGGTGAAGCTCGACGCCCCCAGCACGGCGACGAAGATTTCCGCCTGCCGCTCCTCCCCGTCTGCCCCCTCCATCACCGCCATCGTGCTGCCGGCAAAGTCGACGAACAAACGCTCGCCGGCCGGATGCACCTGGCGCAGCGTCGGCTTCAGCCGGCCGGCCCACTCGCGATACAGGTCGCAGAACCAGGAATAACCGAACCCGTCCGGCGCCGCGGCCCTGTGTTCCTCCCACAGCAGCGCCAGCGTCACGTTGGGCCGGCGCAGCTCCCGATGCACCCATGCCTAGTCCGGCACCGGCCGTTGCTCCGCCGGGAGTTGCGATGGCGGGGGGAACAGCAGCGCCTCAAGCTGCTCGTCGCCCAGCCCGTCCGGCAACGGCCACCCCACGCCAGCACGACGGGCACGGCTCAGGTATTCACTCACCGCCGCCTGGCTCAGGCCAAGGCTGCAGCCCACAGCACGCTGGGACAGTCCAAGGGACAGCCTCAGCCGTAGAGCGTCTCGTATCTTGCGCATCGGCACTCTCTCGCTCGGCATGCCGTCCCCTGCTCTCGGCAAGAGGCAAGACTACCCTGGGTTGAGAACTGCTAGCCGCACCGGCCCGCACGCCGCCACCGCCAAAGCGATCGCAATCACCGGAACGGGTGATCGCGATCCAGTGGACTAGGTGATCGCGATCAAACGGAATTAGTGATCGCCATGCGCCGGATTACGCAGGGCCTGGGATTGCTTCAGCCCCAGCAAGCTTGACCGGGGGAGGCCAGCCGCCTGCCGCAACGGACACCGTGCCAGTCGAGATCCGGCCCTCAATGGCTGGCGCTTTCCGCACGTCTGTGTAACCCGAAACGAGCAGATTCTGAACCACGCGGTAGCCGGCGTAGCTCGGGCAGGCAGGTGTCGTCATCCCGCCCGCCTACCCCAGCTCAGCCGCATCTCGCAACGTGGTCGGCAGCCAAGTTGACGGTGCCCACCACACCATCTTGGTCAAGCTTCTTTTTATATCTGGATGCATGTTTTTTTACATCTAAGTGCATATTTATGGTATAATGTCTGTGCGATAGGAGGGTGCAGTCCGGTGTGCGGGTTCGTTGGACTACTTGATCCGGCTGGGTTCTCCGATGTGCAGGCTACGTCGCAACTTGCTGTGGCGATGCGCGACCAGCTTGTCCATAGGGGACCGGACGGCGCAGGCCTTTGGCTCGATGCGGCGGCTGGTGTGGCACTCGGCTTCCGCCGGCTCTCGATAGTCGACTTGTCCGAGGCCGGGCACCAGCCGATGGCGTCCTTGGACGGCCGCCATGTGCTGATGCTGAACGGTGAGCTTTACAACGTCCAGCAGATCCGGGAAGAAATCGAGGCCGTGCTGGGTCAGGTAAGTTGGCGAGGTCACTCGGATACCGAGGTCCTCGTCGAGGCAGTTGCGCTCTGGGGCCTTGAACCGACGCTGCAACGGGCAAATGGGATGTTCGCCCTGGCCGTCTGGAACCGGAGCGAGCGCAGCTTGCAGCTTGCGCGGGACCGCATCGGCAAGAAGCCGCTTTACTATGGCTGGGCCGGAAAGTCCTTCGTGTTCGGCTCCGAGCTGAAGGCGCTCTGGCGGCATCCCAGTTTCGACTTCCGGATAGACGGGGATGCGTTGGCCGGCTTCCTTCGGCTCGGCTACGTTCCGGGGTCGCAGACCATCTTCTCCTCAATGTCGAAGCTGCCGGGCGGCCATGTCCTGCGCCTTGACCGCGCCACGGCCGCGCGGGGCAGGAGCGGCGCGCTAGCCAGCTATTGGACCCTGAAGGCCACGGCGGCCAGGGGCCTGGATGCCCAGGAGTCAGGCCGGGCCGGAACCGTCGAGGAGCTGGACGCATTGGTGCGCGACGCCGTTGCGCTCCGCATGAGCGCAGATGTGCCGGTTGGAGTGTTCCTGTCCGGCGGCATAGACTCGAGCCTGGTTGCGGCACTGATGGCGGCGCAGTCGCCAGTCCCGATCCGCAGCTTCTCGATCGGCTTCGATGCCGCCGCCTGGGACGAGTCCCGGCACGCTCGGGCCGTGGCGGACCACCTGGGAAGCCGGCACCAGGAGAGCCGCTTCAACCCGGAAGACCTGCTGGACGTCGTGGGCGACTTGGCCACGACATACGACGAGCCGTTCGCGGACGACTCCATGATCCCCACCACGCTACTGTGCCGGGTGGCGCGCCGCGACGTCACGGTCGCCCTGTCGGGTGACGGCGGGGACGAGCTGTTCGCCGGCTACGACCGCTACCGGGACGCCGAGCGCTGGCTCGCGCGCCGCCGGGCCGTGCCCGGCACCGTCCGGCTGCTCGCGGGCGGGGCCGCCGCCCATGTCGCCCGGCCGCTCGCCCGGACGCTGGGCTGGCGCCGCGGCGACCGCAGGCTGGAACTCCTCGGCGAGCTGCTGAGGGATGGCCGCGCAGAGCAGTTCAACGCCGTCATCATGTCGCAGACCCTTGATCCCGGGGAATTCCTCAGTCAGGCCAACTCCGCGCGGAACCCATTGGCGGACCCGGCCTACAGCCTCGGGCGTTCGAATGATATCGACCGGCTGACATACATGGACACCATGTCGTTCCTGACGGACGACATCCTCGCCAAGGTTGACCGGGCAAGCATGGCGGCGTCGCTCGAAGTGCGTTGCCCGCTCCTGGACTACCGCGTCGTCGAGATGTCCTGGCGCTTCCCCACAAGCGCCAAGACGCATGGTGCCGTCGGCAAGCTGCCCTTGCGGGAGATGCTCTACCGCCATGTGCCGCAGGCCATGGTTGACCGTCCCAAGATGGGGTTCAGCGCCCCGGTGAGGATCTGGCTGCTTGGCGCGTTGCGCGACTGGGCCGAGGCCCTGCTGAGCCGCGATGCGCTGGGCCGTCACGGCCTGCTCGACGTGGACGCCTGCCGACGCATGTGGGAGGACTTCGCGGTCCGTGGACGCGGCTGGAATCCGGTGATCTGGAGCGTGCTGATGTTCCAGGCCTGGCATGTGTCCATGACGCGGGCAGCCGCGATGCACTCCTTGCCCCATCCGGAAAAGTCCCAGGACGGCAGCCTGGTTAGGCACGTCGGATCGGATACGCGCTGCTGGAGCTGAACCAGATCGAGCGCATCTGGCGCAACCTCAAGCGGTACCACCTGGCCCACCACATGTTCAAGGACGCCGCCCAGCTCACCTGCGCCATCCACGCCGCGGTCAAGCAGCTCAACAAAGAACGCCAAACGCCGCATTCGTGCGACAAGCTAAACAAGGCTGCTTGGACCGGCGCTACTTCCAACGCCGGCACCTCATTATTGGTGTTCATGGTATCCACATCATCCACCTGCGCGCCGTCGCCGCAACTGTCCGCGGCGTGCGTCACCGGCCAATAGACCTTGCGATCATCCTCCGCCGCAGGTGGCGGCGAGCGCCGCGTGCAGTAGCCGCTGGCCGCCCACCACTCGGTGGGCAGCCCCTTGCGGTAGTCAGGCTTGACCGGCTGCTCGCCCGGCTGGTGCCAATGGATGCAGGACTGGCACGCGATCACGCCAGGCCCCGTGCCGTCCCCCAGGGCCGCCCCGTCGCCGCAGCGGTCAGTGGGCCTCACCTTGAGCCGATGCACCAGGCCAAACTCATCCTGGCCGGGCGAGGGCGCGTGCCGCCGGCAGAGGGTGCCCGGAAGCGGGAACGGGGGCCGGTAGGCGCACGCGCCGCAATTCGCTGGCAGGTCCGCCTTCATCGCATGGTGGACCGCGCTGGACGCTCGACCTGCTGCTGACGCCGCGGAACGTGTCAACGACTTTGATACAGGCGGGTTTGGAATTTAGGCTTGGATAGTCGGGTCGGTTGTGCGGCATTGAGCCGAGGGAGGCGGCCGGCTCTGTGGTGTGATCC
>JAABUR0100005866.1_pt1 | contig 15379 bp, 12 predicted proteins | sample 5560091 | NCBI WGS metagenome assembly JAABUR01 (sample SAMN10711879, study PRJNA513375) | rock metagenome | isolation source: Antarctica rocks | place: Antarctica: Victoria Land, University Valley sud
CCGCGGCCCCGTTCTGCATAGAGGCGAAGGACGTCTTCTCGCGGGATCACGCCGCAGCGGTCGGCCCAGGCACCATAGGCCTCCGCGAGTTCGGCCACCAGGATCTCCATGGCCTCGTCCGCGCCCGCCACGTCTCGAAGCTCGGTCCGGTCGGCCTCGATGTCATACAGCTCCCACTTCCGGCCATGCTTCCGGACCAGCTTCCACCGTCCGCGCCGCACGGCGCAGTTGCCCTCGTGCTCCCAGAAGAGGTCCCGCGTCGGGGCGCTCTCGCCGCGCAGTGCGGGCAGAAGGCTCCTGCCCTCGGCCGGCGGTAGGGGATGCCCTGCGCGATACCGCGGATAGTCGGCACCAGCAACTTCGACCAGGGTGGGCAGGACGTCCACGAGCTGGCTCGGCGTGGTGCGGACGGAGCCGGGTTGTCCCAGTCCGCTTGGCCAGTGCGCGATGAGCGGAGTGGAGATGCCGCCCTCGTGCACCCAGTGCTTGTACTCCCGGAACGGGGTGTTCGAGAGGTTGGCCCACGCGCGGCCGTAGCTCTGGTAGGTCTCCTCGGGTCCGGGCGTCAGGCCGGGAACGTTCCCGGGAACCACCGGCTCGCCTCGACGGCTGACCTCCTTGAGCGGCACGAAGCTGGTGACAAAGTCCTTGACCGACTCCGGTGGCATCTCCTCGGCGCAGCCGCCGTTGTCGGAGAGGAAGATGACCAAGGTGTCCTCGAGCCGCTGGCTGTCCTCGAGCTCCAGCAGAACCCGAGCGATCCCTTGGTCCATGCGATCGACCTGGGCGGCATACACCTCCATCCGGCTCGCCTCCCACTGCTTGTCCTGGGCGTCGTCCCAGGCGGACACCCGAGCGTCGCGGTCGCTGAGCGGCCAGTCCGGGGAGATGATGCCGGATGCCACGAGCCGTTGCAGCCGCTGCGCCCGCAGCTCGTCCCACCCTGCGTCGAAACGGTTGCGGTACTTCGCAATGTCCTCGTCGTGGGCGTGCAGCGGCCAGTGCGGAGCGGTGTACGAGAGGAAGAGGAAGAACGGGTCCGTGGGTCTCGTCTCGCCGTGCTGTCGGACGAAGCCCACCGCGTCGTCCGTGATGGCATCGGTGTAGTACCAGCCCTCGGCGAGCGCCTCCTCCTCGACGTTCTCCTCGCCGCGCACCAGCGTTCGCGGCTGGTAGAAGCTGCCCGCGCCTTCGAGCGTTCCGAAGAAGTGGTCGAAACCGCGACGGGTCGGCCACGCGTCGTTGGGCGTGTCCATGTCGACGGCCAGGTGCCACTTGCCGCTGAGGCAGGTCGCGTAGCCGGACGCCTTGAGGACCTCCGCCACGGTCGCGCACTCCTGCCCGAGGTTGCCGGGATAGCCGTCGGGCGCGTCGTCGAAGTTGAGGATGCCGATGCCGACCTGGTGCGGATGCAGACCCGTCATGAGCGATGCGCGGGACGGGCTGCAACGGGCCGTGTTGTAGAACTGCGTCATCCGAACCCCGCCCTCCGCGAGGCGGTCCAGAGCTGGTGTCGACGCTTCACCGCCGTAGCTGGCGATGTCCGAGAAGCCCATGTCGTCGGCCAGGATGAGCACGATGTTAGGTCGGGGCGGCCTCATGGCCGGATCGCTCTCGGTCATCGCTGGTTCCCTCCTCAGCGCGCCGGCTTGGGGGCCAGGGTGCCGGTGCCCCGCGAGGCGGTCGAGCTCTGGACGTCGTTGATGTCGCGTCGGTGGGTCTCCGGCAGGAAGTACAGGGACACGATGGTGATCAGGGCCATCGCCACGACGTAGACGGCGACCGGCCAGACGGATCCGCTGTAGTAGGAGACGAGCGACGTGCCGATGAGGGGGGCGACCGCACCGGTGGGGATGACGCCTATCTGGTAGACGGCGGACATGCCGCTGTACCGGACCCGGGTTGGGAAGATCTCGGCGAACAGGGCGCCCTCCGGGCCGAACATCATGCATGCCGACACGCCCCACCCGATGACGATGGCAAGGCAGATGAGCAGGCTGTTCTCGGTGTTGACCATCCAGAAGATCGGGAACGCACTGACCGCAGCGAGCACCGCCCCGCCGCCGAAGATCGGACGGCGACCCACTCGGTCGGACATCCGTCCCGCCCAGAGGATGACGAAGAAGCCGACGACGGCGGCGACGAGCAGGCTGTTCAGCACGATCGACTTGTTCAGCTTCAGCACCGTGACGGTGTAGGTCACGAGGAACGCGTTGTAGACGTTGAAGGTCACGCTCTCGCTGACCCGCGCGCCCATGGCCAGGAAGGTCACCCTGGAGTGGTGCCGGAACACCTCGACGAGCGGAAGGCTGGCCCTGTCGTTGCTCGCCTCGAGGGACTTGAAGGCCGGCGGCTCCTCGATCTTGAGCCGGATCACGAGCCCGACGACGACGAGGATGATGCTGAGCAGGAACGGGATCCGCCAGCCCCACGCCTGGAAGGCCTCGGACGGAAGTCTGCTCACCGCGGTCACCGCCAACGTGGAGAGCAGCAGGCCGATGGGCACCCCCAGCTGCGGCCAGCTGGAGTACCAGCCGCGGCGCCCCTCCGGAGCATGCTCGACGCAGAGCAGCACCGCCCCGCCCCACTCGCCGCCCAGTCCGATGCCCTGCAGCATCCTCAAGGCGAGCAAGAGGATCGGGGCCGCCAGCCCGATCTGGGCGAAGCCGGGGAGCAACCCCATGGCGAACGTCGACAGACCCATGATGAGCATGGTGATGACGAGCATCCGCTTGCGGCCGAGGCGGTCGCCGAAGTGACCGAAGATGAAGCCGCCCAGGGGCCGCGTCACGAAGCCTGCGGCGAACGTGCCGAAGGCGATCATCGTCCCCACCAGCGGGCTGTACTGCGGGAAGAACTGCTGGTTGAAGACGAGCGCGGCCATCGTCCCGTAGAGGAAGAAGTCGTACCACTCCACGACGGACCCGAGGAGGCTTCCTGCAGCCACCTTGCCGATGGAGCTGCCTAGTGGCTCTGCCGACACCTGCGTCATGCGCTCGTCTCCTGATCGGTTGCCACTTCATGGTCTGTCCCGTAAGATGGGACAGGGAACTGCTGTGTGGGACACCAGTGTGTGTATGCCGGAAACGGCCTGTCAAGGGTTTCGGGAGAGGAGGCACACCGTGGCGGAGGTCGACGGCTCCGATGTGGCCGACGCGCGGAGTGCCCCGACCGGGCAGCTCCAGCGAGCCGTCAGGGTCCTCGACGTCCTCGCGGACGCGGACCAGCCGTTGACCATCCGGGCGGTGGCGGAGTGCACCATGCTCTCCAAGAGCGCGGTGCACCGGTTGCTGGCCGACCTCGTCACGACGGACCTCGCGACGCAGGATCCTGCGACACGTCGCTACCGGTTGGGCCCTCGGACGCTGGCCCTGGGCGTGGCCTACCAGGACCGGATGGACGTGCGCCGCGTGGCGCTGCCCTTCATGCGCAGCCTTCGGGACACCACGGGCGAGACGATCGGCCTCTCGGTCGGACTGGGTGACGAGGTCCTGCACATTGAGCAGGTCGAGAGCGAGTCCCCGCTGCGGGCCCGGTTCGACATCGGACGCCCCCTCCCGCTGTGGAGTGGCGCGCCCTCCCGGCTCCTGCTGGCCGAGCGGTCGGACGAGGAGGTCCGCCGGATCGTCTCCGACCGGGCTCACCCGGGCCTGGTGCCGGTCAACCCTCCCAGCCCGGAGGCGTTGATGAAGGAGGTGCTCGCCGTTCGGGGTGCAGGACACGCCGGTGCGTTCGAGGAGACGCTGCCCGGAGTCAGCACGCTGTCCGTGCCGGTCCACGGCGCGAGCGGTGACCTGGCGGCGATTCTCTCGCTCACGGCCCCGAGCAGCCGCCTGGACCGTGACCAGACCCGTGCGGTCCTGCCGTCGGTGATGGAGACTGCCCGGTCGATCAGCAACGCGCTCGGCTGGAGAGGCGCCCGCAGCTCGGCGCCCCAGGTGGTCACGACGGGTCCCCCGGGCTAGCGGCTTGGGGCAGCCCGACGGTGTTCCGGGGGAGGAGGCCGCCGTCCACCGGGAGACTCACCCCCGTGACGAACGACGCACAAGGGACTCGTTCCTTGCCCGTCAGACGGACACGGCATCCGGTCGACGCCGCCTGCCCCGGTTCGGCCGACACGCCCATGTTGCCGGACCGCTGTCGCGTCCACGACATCGACGATCCGACCCACGACGTGCCCGGCCGCGGCAAGCTCGGCGACGGCCCGCTCGACCCCGGCCTGCTCGACCCCGGCCTGCTCGACCCCGGCCTCGTCGATTCCGCACAGTAGGAGGCACCGCGCTCGGCGAGCAGGTGCGGCGGCGGCCTCGTCGACACCGCTGCTGACGCCGGTCACGACGGCGACCTTGTCGGTGAGCTCAGCCACGAACGTTCGGCGCCTTCTCGACCGGCAGTGGCTGGCTATGCATTGACCTTGTCGTCGAGCATCGCCAGGCCGGTCTCTCCGTCGTAGCAGCGCAGCGCGTCTGGTGTCAGGTGCAGCCAAAGATCTTGGCCGGGTTTGGTCCGAACTGTGGGTGGGGTCTGGATCTTGAGCGTCTGCCCCTCGACGTCAGCCGTGAGCAGGGTCGCCGCGCCGAGGGGCTCGACGACGAGCACCTTGGCCCGCAGGTGGCCGTCCCCGCCGTCCTGGACCACCTCGATGTTCTCGGCCCGGACCCCGAGCTTGACCGACTGTCCCGTCGCGGACCCGCTCGCATCCCGGTGCGGGCCTGCCTGCAGCACGGCCGGGGCCGGGATCTGCTGCTCGCCGACGCGGAGGTGGCCGTCGCTGGTCAGGGTCGTGTCGAGGAAGTTCATCGGCGGTGAGCCGAGGAACCCACCGACGAACGTCGTCGCCGGCACGTCATACACGTCGATCGGGTCCCCGAGCTGGACGATGGCCCCCTTGCGCATCACCGCGACGCGGTCCGACAGCGAGAGCGCCTCGACCTGGTCGTGGGTCACGTAGACCGTCGTCGTCCCGATGTCCTGGACGATCTTCTTCAGCTCGGCCCGGAAGTCCAGGCGCAGGAGCGCGTCGAGGTTGGAGAGCGGCTCGTCCATGAGCAGCACGTCGGCGTCCATGACGATGGCTCTGGCCACGGCGACGCGCTGGCGCTGGCCGCCCGAGAGCTGGGCCGGGAACCGGTCGAGGTACGGCCCGAGGCTGAGGATCTCAGCCGCCCGGTTGACCTTCTCCTCCACGGTCGCCTTGGGTAGCTTCTGCATGACGAGCCCGAAGGCGATGTTGTCGCGCACTCTTCGGTGCGGGAACACGGCATACGACTGGAAGACCATGGAGAGGTTGCGGTCCTGCGGCGGCAGGTAGGTGATGTCCTTTCCCCCGATGGCGATCGAGCCCGAGTCGGGCACCTCGAGCCCGGCGATCATCCGCAACAGCGTCGTCTTGCCACAGCCTGAGGGCCCCAGGAGCACCATGAACTCGCCGTCGACGATGTCGAGGGAGACGTCGTCGGTCGCCGGCTCGTCCGTGCCCGGATAGGTCTTTCTCAAGCTGTCGATGGAGATGTCAGCCATCGGTGTCGACTCCGATCGGTTCGGGGCGGCCGTGCAGGGGCGGTCGGGGGTGGTGCAGCGGTTGACTCATCGGATCGTCGAGCCCCACATGTTCGTGAGGTAGCGGCGCATGAAGAAGATGAAGACGAGGGCGGGCACGACGAGGACGAACCCGCCGGCGAAGCGGAAGGCCAGCGGCGAGTCCGAGAGCGACGAGAGGACCTGCGCGGGAAGCGTGCGGTGGTTGAGGGTGAGGATCGCGGCGCCGAGGACCTCGTTCCACGACAGCACGAAGGTGAAGATCGAGGCGGCGGCGATCCCCGGGACGGCCATGGGGAGGACGACCTTGCGGAAGGCCTGGCCCGGCGTGCAGCCGAAGACCCGTGCTGCCTCCTCCACGTCCCTGGGCACACCCACGAAGACACTGGCCGTGATGAGGATCGCGGTCGGCAGGGCGAGTGCCGAGTGCAGCAGTGTCACGGCCAGGACCGAGTCGTAGAGGCCGACGGTGAGGAAGAGCTGGCCCAGCGGGACCGACAGCACGACGATGGGCAGCGCCCTCGTGAAGAGCAGGAAGAGCTGGTAGGGCTCGCGCCCGCGGAACGTGTAGCGGGCGATGGCGTAGCCGGCGGGGATCCCGGCGAGGGAGGACAGGACGAGGGTGGCGATCCCGACCTGGAGGGAGTTGAGAACTCCGGGGAGAATGCCGGTCGACTGGAGGAAGATTCCGATCGTCTCGGTCGAGAAGTTCGTCGGCAGGAGGCTGAGGGGGAACTGGTTGAGCGACGCACGGGTGCTGAACGCCGCGAGGGTGATGAGGTAGACGGGCACTGCCATGAAGATCGTCACGCAGATGCAGGCGACCTGCAGCAGCACCCGGCCACGGCGGCGACGGCGCAGCGGCGCCGTGTCGACCGGGGGGCGGCCCGCCTTTGGACCGGCCAGCGGGGCCGCCCTGGTCGCCGTGCTGCCGGGCGCCGTGCTGTCGGACGGCGGGCGGGCGGAAACCGGGGCGCTCATCCCGCCACCTGCTCGGACTGGTCACGCAGCAGCCGCAGGTAGGCCAGGGCCGTCACCATGGACACCGCCATGACGACGAGCGCGATGGCCGCGGCGACGTTGGGGTTCATCAGTGACGTGCTCCAGCGGTAGGTCTCCCCGACGACGAGGGGAAAGTTCTGCCCCGTTAGCGCCTGGGCCACGGCGAAGGTCTGGAAGGCGAGGATGGTCCGCAGGATGAGGGCCACCTGCAGGCTCGGTCTCAGCAGGGGGAGGGTGACATGCCGGAGCCGCTGCCACGGACCGGCCCCGAAGATCCCCGCAGCCTCCTCGTAGTCCCGGGGGATGCTCTGCAGTCCGGCGACGAGGATGACGAAGACCAGGGCCGTCGCGCGCCAGACCTCCGCGATGACCACCGCCATGAACATCAGGCCGTAGTTCTGGTAGTTGAGCCACGAGACTTGACCGATCCCCAGGTGGGCGAGCACGGTGTTGAGGTAGCCCTGGTCCGTGAAGATCGCCAGCCAGACCAGGCCGGCCGCGAGGTCGCTGAGTGCCAGCGGCACCGCCCAGACGTAGAAGTAGAGGTTCGTCAGCCGCGGCTTCGCCCGGAGCATCAGCGCCATCGCGAGGGCGAGGGCGAACTGGACGGGGATGAGCACCACGACGAGCAGGAGGGTGTTGCGCACGGCCGACCAGAAGTAGGGGTCGGCGCTCATCTGGACGAGGTTGTCGGTGGTCAGGCCGGAGGGGCCCGTGATCGCCTGACCGACCCCCACGACCATCGGCCACGCGAACAGCAGGGTCATGAAGACGATCGACGGGGCGATGAGCAGCAGCGCCGGCGACCGCCGACGTCCCTGGCGCGCGCCTTGGCGGCCGGGCCCGGCGGCGAGGTTGCGCGGTGGGTGCGTGGCGGTGGCCATCAGCCGACCTTGCACACCTGGCCGGGCGTCATCTTGTCGGGCGCCCAGCAGGACACCTTCAGTCCGTCGAGGATGGTCTGGAGCTGCTTGCCCTGGGCTTGCAGCGTGGCCCCGACGTCGGCGTTGCTGAGGCAGATCTGCTGGAAGCAGTTCTTGAACAGCTGCCCGACCTCGCCATCCTTGGCGCCGAGTCCGACCGGCGGCAGTGCCAGTACGGCCCGCGGTGAGTTCTGCTGTGCCGCAACGGCTTCGCTTCAAGCTGGGTCGCCGGCTTGAGGTCTGCGGGCGGGTCTGCCTTGACGACGGGGAAGAACGCGTTCGATCGCAGGGTGTCGAGCTGCGCCTCGGGTGTCGACAGCTTCTTGATGATCTCGATGGTCTTGTCCTTGTCGGGAGCGCCCTTGAGAACTGCCAGACCGGCGACGACAAGCATGTAGCCCAGCCCCTTGGGGCCCGAGGGGGCCTGGACCATCTGCCACTCGTCCGGCTTGTCGCCCACCGCGCCGACCAGGCGGGCCACGTGGTCCCAGGCCACGAGGACCTCTCCGCGCGCGAGAGGTTCCTGCATGAAGTCGTAGTTGGTCGACGCCGGGTTCATCGCGCCCCAGAGCTCCTTCATGTAGGTCCAAGCCTGGACGGCGCCGTCGCTCATGAACGTCGTCACCTGCCCTCCCGTGAAGCTGGGGAGCAGGAAGCCCTGGTAAAAGCGGTGGTGCAGCCCCTTGGGCCCGGCGGGGTGCCCGAAGACGCCCTTTCCTCCGTTGGCGTCCTTGGCCGTCTTCGCCCACTGGAGGTACTGGTCGTAGGTCAGGTTGTTGACGTCGGCACCGGACGGAAGCCACTGCAGAGCCTTTTTGTTGACCGCGACGACGTAGGACGCTTGCATCCAGGGGATGTACTTCGCGGACGAGGTGCCGAGCTTGGCAAGCTCGAGGATGTCCTCGGAGTATCCGGCGGAGGACAGGGTCTGGGCGACGCTGGAGAGATCTTCGAGCTGGTCGGCCAACGGCGCGAGGTCACCGTGGAGCCCACCCACCATGTTGATCTGCACCTTGCCTGCGGCCGCCTGTGACTTGATCGTCGATGTGAAGACCGCGTTGTCGACCGGATTGAACCCCACGCCGGGCACATACTTTTTCAAGACCGCCTCGTACTTCTGACGCTCCTCCACGGGGGTGAACTGGGTCGACATGAAGGTCTGCGCGCCAGCCGTCCCTCCGCCGGAGCTGCCCCCGCTCGTGCTGGCACTGCACGCCGTCGCCAGCGCGCCCACCGCAGCGGCACCGGCCGCCGACTGGAGGAGGACCCTGCGCGAGACCCCGTCTGAAACCGTCGCTCCGTCGCTCATGACGTCCCTGTCCCTTCGACAGCGCCCGGCCGATCCTCGTCCGGTCAGTGGAATGAGTGAAGCGCATAGTTTTGCCGTTGACAAGACCCTTTACTGTTTTGCGGAAGCATTGTTGTGCCTGCTTGACAGACATAAAGGCCGAGCAGTTGAATCACCCCGTGCCGAGAACATCGATCGGGCGGAGCCCGGTCGTCGTCCGCTTCACGGGCGAGCGCCAGGTCGACGTCGTCGCCGAGGAGGCCCGGCCCTGTCCGCCGGGGCACGTGCGCGTGCGAACCCTGTACTCGGGCATCTCCGCCGGCACCGAGCTGACTGCCTACCGCGGCTCGAACGTCTACCTCAACAAGCGCTGGGACGCCGACCGACGCCTGTTCCTGCCCGGCGAGCAGTCGGTGAGCTACCCCATGTCCGGATGGGGCTACAGCGAGGTCGGAGAGGTGACCGAGGTCGGGGAGACCCCGGATGGCGGTGGGGCCCGCGAGGGCCCCCGCGACGAGGTCCCCGTCGTGGGCGACGTCGTCCACGGCGTCTGGGGTCACCGGAGCGAGTCCGTGCTCCCTGCGGGAGCCCTCGCCGGCCACGTCCTGCCTCAGGGCGTGGACCCCCTTGCCGGCGCCTTCGCCCACGTCGGCGCCATCGCCCTCAACGCGGTGCTCGCCGCCGACCTGCACGTGACGGAGTCGGTCGTCGTGACGGGACAGGGGGTCATCGGCCTGCTCGCGACCCGGCTGGCTGTCCTCAGCGGCGCCGACGTCATTGCGGTGGACCGGTTCGATGAGCGGCGCAGCGCAGCACGCCGGTTCGGGGCGGCCCACATCATCGACCCTGTCCCCGGAACGGATGTCGCAGCTCGGGTGCGGGAACTGACCGGCGCGGGGGCCGACGTCGCGATCGAGTTCAGCGGTGCCTACGCGGCGCTGCACGAGGCGATCCGCGCGGTGCGGCCGGGCGGCAGGGTCGTCGCCGCGGGCTTCTACCAGGGTCCGGCAACCGGCCTTGACCTTGGTGAGGAGTTCCACCACAACCGCGTCCAGGTCGTCGCCTCACAGATCGGAGGTACGCCGACAGCCATGTCGGAGCGCTGGGACCGGGCGCGGCTGCACCGCGCCGTCCTCGGGCTCGTCGTTGGCGGCAGCCTGGACGTCGTCTCCCTCGTGACCCACCTCGTGCCCGCCGAGGAGGCGGACACGGCATACCGGCTCCTCGACGAGGACCCGGCCGCTGCACTGCAGGTGGTCCTGGACTTCCGCGCCGCTCCCGTCCCTGAAAGGCCTGTCTCCCATGACGTCTGACTCGCCAGCCGTTGCCAGCCCCCTCTCCTCCAGAGGGGTGGACGGCGAGCCGCTGGGCACCGAAGGCCATCTCGCCATGGCGGCCCGCGCGGCGTACGTGCTGCGCGGCAACAGCGGTGGGGGAATGACGAAGGCAGCTCCCGACCTCTATCCGCACCAATGGTCTTGGGACGCAGCCTTCGTCGCCGCGGGCCTCGCGCACCTCGACGTCGCGCGGGCCTGCACGGAGCTCGACGGGCTGTTCGCCGGGCAGTGGCGCACCGGCATGCTCCCGCACATCATCTTCGACGCGGACGAGCTGGACTACTTCCCCGGGCCGGAGCGCTGGGCCTGCGCCACGTTCGCCGCGGACGCACCCACTGCCCCGCAGACCAGCGGCATATGTCAGCCGCCCGTCCATGCGCTCGCCGTCGAGCGGATCATGTCGATCGCCGAGCGCCGAGGCGGCGACTCGGCCGAGACGGCTGCCAGTTGGCTGGCCGGCGCCTATCCCCGGCTCCTGGAGTGGCACCGCTATCTGGCGACGCACCGCGACCCCGACGGCGAGGGGCTGCTCACGATCTATCACGGCTGGGAGAGCGGGATGGACAACTCCCCCCGATGGGATGCGGTGTATGCCGGCGTCACCGTCGGCGACACCCTCCCGCCATACCAGCGTCGTGACACCGCCGTCGTCACCGACCATTCACAGCGACCCAGCAAGTCGGAGTACGACCGCTACCTTTGGATCCTCGAGGAGCTGAAGCGGGCAGACTACGAGGACACCCGGATCCGCGCCAGCGCGAGCTTCCTCTCGACCGACGTGTTCATGTCCGCGATCTTCGCGGCAGCCAACGAGGCGCTCGCCCGCCTCGCCGTCCGGGTCGGGGCGGGCGAGGGTGACGAGCTGCGCGAGTATGCCGCCCGCTTCCGCCGGGGGGTCGCGGCCAGTGTCGACGAGCGCAGCGGGCTGGCCACCGACCGCAACCTGCGCACCGGCGAACAGATGCCGGTCGAGACCGTGGCGGGCTTTGCCCCTTTGCTGTGCGGGGGACTCGACGACGCGGCGGAGTCCCGTCTGCTCGCCCTGCTGGAGTCGAGGCGCTGGACCGGTCACCCGGACCTGAAGCACCACGTCATCCCGTCGACCAGCCTTGAGTCGTCCGACTTCCGCCCACGTACCTACTGGCGTGGCCCCAGCTGGCCGTTGGTCAACTGGCTGTTCGCCTGGATGTTGCACCACCGCGGCCAGGTCGAGGTCGCAGCCCGCCTGCGCGGTGCGGCGCTGGCCGAGCTCGGCGACGGCGCCCTGGCCGAGTACTACGAGCCGATCACCGGCGAGCCCCTGGGCAGCTTCGACCAGTCCTGGACGGCTGCCGCGGCGCTCGACCTGCTGATGTCCTCGGACTGGACCGGCTGAGCCGTGTCAGACCGGCAGGGGGGCTTCGAGGTCGTCGACGAGCTCGTCGTCGTGCCCGAGCGGACAAGGGTCCACGAGGCCGGGTGGCAGAGCTGGAGCCCGACGGGCACCTATCCCGTGCTCGGGACCGCACCGCGGCCACAGCAGCACTGGCAGCAGCTGATGCGGTTCCGACCCGGATCGGCGGCTACGGCAACGGGATTCCAGTCCGAGGGCGTCCTCGTGGTCGACGACGGCCGGGACGGGGAGGCCACCCGCTACGCGCCCGCGGGCCCGGACGGCGGCACAGCGATCCCGACCATCCGGGCCGAGCTCGTCGGGGGCCGGCTCGTCGTCTCGGCGGACGGGCCGGTCACGGCGAGGACGGTGGAGGGCAACGTCGCCGACGCCCTGGTCGCCTTCGGCGACGAGTGGGCGGCGCGGTCCGGGGTCGGCCCGCTTGCGGAGGCACCCACGGTGTGGTGCTCCTGGTACCACTACCTCGGCGGCGTGACGCCGGGTGACATCGAGGAGAACCTCGCCGCGATGGACCGTCTCGACCTGCCCGTCGACGTCGTCCAGGTCGACGACGGCTGGCAGGCGGGAGTCGGTGACTGGGGCGACTGCTCGGAGGCGTTCCGTGCCCTGCCCGACCTCGTCCGGCGGATCCGGGACAGCGGGCGACGGGCCGGCATCTGGGTGGCCCCCCTCACCGTCGGCTCGGGCAGCCGGCTGGCCCACGACCACCCGGAGTGGCTCGTCGGCGACGGTGGCCGCAACTGGGGGCAGGCCCTGCACGGCCTCGACATCACCCATCCGGGGGCAGCGACCCGCCTGCGCGACGACCTCAGCGCGTTGGCAGCGCTCGGGATCGACTACGTCAAGCTCGACTTCCTTTACACCGGTGCGCTCCCGGGACGGCGACACGACGACGTCAGCTCGGTCACGGCATACCGGCGGGGTCTCGAACTGATGCGCCGGGCCCTCGGCGAGGAAACCTACCTGCTCGGCTGCGGCGCACCGATCCTGCCCAGCGTCGGCCTCCTCGACGCCATGCGGGTCTCCGCGGACGTGTGGAACCCCGACGACGACGAACCGGGACGCACCGAGCTGCGCGGGGAGAAGGCCGTCCGGGCCCGGGCGTGGCAGCACGGCCGGTTCTGGGTCAACGATCCTGACTGCCTCATCGCGCGCCCCAGCTGGCATCTGCGTGAGCGGTGGGCCGGCGCAGTCGAACGGTTCGGCGGCCTACGATCGGCGTCCGACCGCATCGCCGAGCTCGACGACTGGGGGGTGGAGACCACGCGGCGGCTGCTGTCCAGCGTCCCGCCGCCGTCTCCTCTGTCCCCGCAGGTCGTGGGACAGAGCGCGAGGACGTAGCCGCCGTGGCCGCACTGCCCCAGAGGTCAACCTCCTACACCCCCACCACGCCACGCTCGAGCACCCCATGGGCCAGCCCGGGACATCTCTTCGAGCTCGTGCGCACGGCCCAGGCAACCCGTCGACGCGAGCTCCAGGACGTCACCGGGCTGTCCCGCTCGACCGTCACCGGGCGGGTCGACCAGCTGCTGGCTGCAGGACTGCTCCGCGAGTCGGGGGTCGATCGAGGGACGCGAGGGCGCCCGTCCGCGTTGCTTGCCGTCAGCGACGACTACGGCGTGGTGCTGGCCGCCGACCTCGGCGCCACCCACGCGCGGGCAGCGATCTGCGACATCGCCGGCACGATCCTTGTCGAGACGAACACCAACCTGCTCATCAGCGACGGCCCTGATGCGGTGCTCAGGTGGCTGGAGCGGACCTGGACCGGGCAGCTCGACACGGACCCCGTCACGGGTGCTCGGGTGGTGGGGCTGGGAGTCGGCATTCCGGGTCCGGTGAACTATGAGATGGGCTGTGCCGTCCGGCCACCGATCATGCCGGGCTGGGACGGCTACCCGGTGCGCACGCGGCTCGCGGAGCGCTTTGGCGTGCCGGGTTTCGTCGAGAACGACGCCAACGTCATGGCGCTGGGGGAGTATCACGCCCACGTCCCCAGCTCGTCCTTCCTCTTCGTCAAGGTCGCCACCGGCATCGGTGCCGGCGTCGTCGTCGACGGTCAGCTCCTCCGCGGCGCCACGGGAGGGTCGGGCGACATCGGGCACATCCGGCTGGACGGGGTTCACTCCCAGCCGCAGTGCGCCTGCGGTGCGCGCGGTTGTCTGGCCGCCAGCGCGAGCGGCGGTGCCATCGCCCGCCAGCTGCGCGACCTCGGCCGCGCGGCGGCGACGAGCCGGGACGCCGTGCGGCTCGCCGGAAAAGGCGACACCCACGCCGTCGCCCTGATCCGGAACGCCGGCCTGCTCATCGGTGACGTCCTGGCCACCTCGGTCAGCCTCCTCAACCCCCAGGTACTCATGATCGGCGGAGACCTGCAGCGGGCCCAGGACCACTTCATGGCCGCGCTGCGGGAGCGGCTCTACCAACGCACCCAACCCCTCGCCACGAGAGAGCTGCTCGTCCTTTCAAGCTCGCTCGGTGACCGCTCCGGGATCGCCGGCGCCGCCCGGCTCGTCGTCGACGAGGTCCTCTCTGCCGAGTCGATCGACCGGATGCTGGCCGGTTGATGCCTGGCCGGCTCGTGGGCTACGGGCACTCGTGGGTGGTCGGCGACGGCGTCACCAGACCCCAGCGCCGGCTTCTCGATGTTGCCGCCTCGCGGCTGGGACTCACGCCGGTCGACCTTGCGTCGGTGGGTCGTCGAGCGCCCAGACCGCCGAGCTGGTCCGCCGGGCAGGCGACGAAGCGCGACGACCATGTCGCGGCGCCGTCGGCGGCGAACGTTACCGCGTCCATCGTGAATCCTCGCTGCTGGAGCACCGGGATGGTGTGACCGAACATCGGCGGTGGGGCGAGGGACGACGTGGCGGCCAGGGGGGGCCGAGGAACGTGTCCGGAGACTGCCCGCCGTAACGCATGTGCGGCACGAGTCTCCCGGCCAGCGTCGCGTCCAGCTCGGTCAGCGCCCGGCCGTCACCGAGCTCGGCCCACACCACCGCATGGAAGCAGGAGTCCAGAGTCAGAGGTGCGGATACATCGACGGGTTGGGGACGCAGTACCCCCGGCCCTCGTCCCAGTGCGACTCGAGGAGGTCGCGGGCCTGGGTCCGCACGTCATTAGCTGCCAACGATATGCCGGAAGGCTCGGGGGCACGGTCAGGCAGCAAGGCAACCTACTCCTCGATCGGGATGTGATCCCATGCAGGCACCACTGTTTAGCCGTCGCAGCACTCCGCGCCCACGGCGTACACGTCACGCAGTCGACACCGCCAAGCTGAGTCCACGGACGGGTCAGGGGGGATGGGTAAGGGACAGGCGTCAGGTAGGGACCATGGACACGAGAGATGAGAGGCTGATCATGCCCAGTACGGTAACGAGACGCAATGACGGCCGGCGCTGAGTGCGTGGGTGAGAACGAGTCGGTCGCCACGGCGGCAGAGAAGATGGCAGAACTTGGAGTCGGTTCGCTCCCGATCTGCGGCGAGGACAACCGGCTCACGGGGATGGTGTCCGACCGGGACATCGTCGTGCACGTCGTGGCGAAGCACTAGGACCCCGCCACGGTGACCGCCGGAAGCTTCGCGAAGGGCAAGCCGGTGACCATCGGTGCGGACGACTTGCTCGAGGAGGCGCTGGCCACCATGGCCGGGCACAAGGTCCGGCGTCTGCCGGTGATCGCCGGGCACGACCTCGTGGGCATGCTCAGTCAGGCCGACTTGGCGAGGGCGCTGCCCGACGAGGCCGCGGGCGACCTCATCCAGACGATCTCGCAGGGCTAGTCCGAACACGGTCGAGGGTGGTTTGGGCGCCGGGGCCTGCCCCGCCGGGTGGGTGGGGGGCGGGTCGGTTACAGGTGCCAGGTGACGCCGGTGTCGGTGACGGTTGCGGTGAGATCGCGTTGG
>JAABUR0100005869.1_pt1 | contig 15371 bp, 17 predicted proteins | sample 5560091 | NCBI WGS metagenome assembly JAABUR01 (sample SAMN10711879, study PRJNA513375) | rock metagenome | isolation source: Antarctica rocks | place: Antarctica: Victoria Land, University Valley sud
TTCACTCTGGCCTGCGGTCTTGCTAGAACAGGTATCCAACTCATCCTGTTTCGAACAATCCTTGGGATAGCTATTTCGATGTGTCTGCCAAGTGCTGTAAGTATTACGACGAATTCCTTTCCTCGAGGGAAACGACGAAATATTGGTTTTGCTTGCATGGGAATGGGACAGCCACTGGGTTACTCAATTGGTTTGATACTGGGAGGAGTATTTACAAATACCATTGGCTGGCGATGGGGATACTACCTGAGCGCCATCATAAATACGGGCCTCTTCGCTGGAGCATTATGGGGTCTACCATCTGAAAGGTCACGAGAAGCGGTATCTTGGGGACGTCTCCTGCATGAAATCGATTGGATTGGGGCCCTTATCATAAGCATATCGCTGGGATTACTATCATATGTTTTGGCGTAAGTTTCTTTGACTGCACTTTCACCTGAAAGATGTTAATACGGATTTAGCATGGTCACTGCAAGCTATTCTCGTCTTGGAGATGCTCCAAACATCGCCCTTTTGGTTGTGGCGATCGTTCTAATGCCAGCATTTGTCTTCTGGGTTGCCCGGCAAGAACGCTTGGGGAAACCAGCAATTATTCCCAACAGCCTTTGGAAGAATACTCCTTTTACTGCAACCTGTGTCGCAGTATTCTTCACGTGGGCAGTCTTCAATTCCTTTCAATATTTTGCTACTCTATTGTAGGTTTGAATGCTACCTTCGCTGTTGTAAGACTACTAATTGGATATTTTCAGTTTTCAGCGGGTCCAAAGGCTGTCGGCCATTCAAACATCTGTTCGCTTTCTTCCTATGGTGGTAGTAGGGGCTGGAACCAATATCGTCACGGGATTTCTTGTCGACAAAGTCCAAGTTCGGACGCTAGTTGTTGGTTCGGCAGCGATTACCCTCTTGCCGCCTATCCTGATGGCAGTGATTCAGCCGCAATGGATATACTGGTCAGCAGCATTTGTGTCAATGCTGCTCTCACCGCTCCATCCTGATGGTAAGATTTCTACGCTTTGACGTGCTGACCTGTGATTTTACTAAGACTGATTCCAGTTCTCTTCACCGTCTCGAATTTAATCATATCCAACGCGTACCCTGGCAAAAATCAAGGTCTAGCCGGAGGCGTGTTCAACGTTATGTCTCAAATTGGGAATTCGGTTGGGCTAGCAGTCACAGCCGCAATAGCGGCATCTGTCACAGCTCACGGAACCCTCAAGGGCCAAGACCCCAATAGCCCTGACGCATTGCTGAGGGGATATCATGCTGCGTTCTGGACCATGTTTGCCAGCATGGTTTTTGTGTGTTGTATCACCTTTTGGGGACTTCGAAAGGGGGGGAAGGTGGGTGGTAAAAGCGAGTGATGGTATAAATGCAGGCGGTTGATTTTAGCGATGACCAAATACCCATCCACGCCATCGTCTTATACGGAGTAAGGTAAAGTAGGCGAGCAGAGATGACGGGATGTCGTAAGTTTGCGGCGCGGGCCTGACAACGAATCGGACGGGACTCCGTGGGGAAAAACTAGAGAGAGTAGTGAGATTGTAACCGAAGCTGAGGTTACGAAGGAAGCACCAAGGATTAATGACCTAGGATCAGTGCATCAGGTAAGGTTTTACCTACAGACTACAGTACATGTTTAAAACCCATCCCGCGTTTCCCACGATCTACTATGTATTAGTCGCTAGCTGATGAAGCTAAGCCCCAAGTAGGCCGAAGTATACGGAACAAGGCTAGAGTGCGGATTAGCGGGCCCGTAAAACCGAGTAGGGCTAATTTCCAACGTCAGCTTGTAAGATTCCTCATCCTGCTCTTCTGTAATCCTGAATCCCAAAGGATTCCAGGGCGATCGATCCATGATGCGAGATACGATTGTCAAGCGTTGTTTCCCCGTAATATGAGAGAGTTCTCCGTAGTGGACAGGACATGAAAAGACTACAGACACACACGGCCGTTGTCGACCTTCATGCGTAGTACACGGCGCAGCCAAAGTACCTTTTGGTTCCCGAGACTCAGCCTTCCCTCATGCACCTGGCCATCCTCAGCCAGGCTCTCGAGATGACAATTGCAATGCTGGCCTTGGCATAGAGAGAGTACCTAACCCGTCCTGTCATTCACAATCTTAGCCAGCAGGCCCCCCGTCCAATCTGACTTAACTCACCGCCATTCACCCCTCCACTGTCGTTCTAGGCTTGGGGTGAGACAATATACAAAAGTCGACGGCTGAGAGAGTCAGCATCATGACATGATCGCTGGTTCTAGGTAATCTTACAATACTGTCGGAGGTAGCGATAGTTTCAAATGGGCTTTTCCAGGAACCCGATGCGATGCGTAGTTGGATCGTTTCCGAGGGTTTCACAACGCCAGTGAAGAGTTGAAGTGCTTCTTGCAGAGGATACCTGTGCAGGTCTAATTGAAAACGAATTGGTACGGGGATTATATTGGAAGGTTGCACTGTATCCCCGCAAGGCTTCGCTGATCTACTAGTTCCTTCCGCTGTCGAAGTCTTTGACGGTGGAGCGGGTGAGGAAGCAGGGGACGGACATGCCATTGCGGCTCGGCAGCCACTAGGCATATATACCCTAACATAGGTACATGGTCTCTATGCAAAACCCTGATGCCTCTCTGGGCCACGAGGTTTGAACGGCCTGCCACATGCTCCACTGACTGGACGGCAGCTCTAGACACGTGTTGGACTGTTGACGATGGAAAGAACCCAAGGCCGCCGCACTGACCCGGATGACCCCAGGACCGTCAGGGCAATGGAAGAGCTATGAGTAATGCTCTAGTGAGCAACCTCATTACACTAGCACTGTGGGCGGAAAGTTGAGAAGCCTCACAAAAGCTCCCAAATACGCCTCAAGTCATGCCCTTACATTGATGCTAAATCCTGTATGAAAATGGGTGGGGACCTGGTATGACCATGATTACTGGGTTCTGCAGCCTCGTTTACGAGCTGATATCGTGCCAATGGTCCTCGACTTTCTTTGTTGGGTTACATCATCGGTAATGGTAACGTATTCTCCAGGCTGTGATGTCTGAGCCTCTTGTAGTGCTTGTTTCTCCTTTCAATCGCGGCACATGAAGTCAATCTTCCACTCAGAAAGCATCCTATATTACCAGCGACCTTGGACTGCAGAATCTGCATATCACAGCATTATGTATCCACGAGGGCAAGGCCAGAAGATTCTTGTCGTTGGCGCTGGTCCGGTAGGGGCTTTGGCAGCTATATATGCTTCTAGACGAGGTTACCAAGTCGAAGTATACGAGTTACGCAATGGTGAGTTCGGACGTCGAGTTCTATTCATTTCCAGCTTTTCCAACTCGACCTTTCCATTCTTCGTTGTCAAAGCCATACGGTATTGCTGAGTTCATCTATCTACACCAATCTACGCCTATGGTTCGATCCGAGCCATTTGTAATCTGTCACCCCTTAAGTCATTTGCTATATACTTTACAACCACTGACTCTTCACTGAATAGACCTTACCCTGCCAACCGTGGTTCCTCTAAACTTTACAAAATCGATCAACCTGACACTTTCGGAACGTGGAATACAAGGCTTGAGCCATAGCGGTAGTCCTGGTTTGTTGGAGGATATACTTAGCGAGACTATCCCTGTATACGGACGCATGGTGCACGGGAAATCTATGTTGGGAACCCTGACTGAAAAAGCAATGCCATATGACGTACACGGTCGAGTAAGTGAGTTGATACAGTTGCTAAGGGCGTTGCTGATGGATTTTCCTCTAGTATCTCCAAGTTGTGGACCGAGAAAAGCTCAACAAACGACTCTTGCGGGACCTGGAAACAGACCCGAACGTAAAAATATTTTACAATCACCAACTGGTCAGCGCCGATTTTGATAACAAGAAAGCCGTCTTCAAACGAACCTTTCCCCAAGAATGCAGTGAGAAGCTGCCGCCAGCAAAACTAGTGGACATTGTCGAGGAAGATATACCTGTTGAATCAGTAGAAGTCAGCTTCGACCAGTGCATTGGAGCTGATGGTGCTCATTCCGCAACACGACATCAACTCACCAAGCACACAAGAGTCGACTTTCAACAGACATGGATCGATACGTTTTGGTGCGAGTTCATTGCCCCCGCAGCGGCCAGTGGAGGATACAAAATGTCGCCTAATCATTTACATATATGGCCTCATCCAGAATTCATGTTTTTCGCCGCACCTGATATAGTAAGCTCCCAATGTTTGCTTCCTCCCCTTCGTGTAGCGTTGACGAAGACACAGAATGGCACCTTCACATGCAATCTCTTCGCCTCAGAAGCAGTATTCCTAGACCTCGAAGCAGGTTCTTCCGAACACCTTATCGCCTTGTTCAACACCCACTTCCCGGGCGTAATCCCCGACCTCATCCGCCCCGAAGCAATCCACAGCCAATTCTTCAAAAACCGCCACCTCCCGCTCCTGGACATCAAATGCCGTCCCTACCACTACCGCGACACCTGCGTCATCGTCGGCGACGCCGCCCACGCCATGGTTCCCTTTTACGGCCAGGGCATGAACACCGGCTTCGAGGACGTGCGCTTGCTCTTTGAGGAGTTCCTCGACAGGGACGACGACGCCCAGGGACGGCTGCAGGTCGGCCAGAAGAGTGGAGACGCCGACGCGCCGTTTTCGAATGTGCTGGAGCGGTACACGAAGACGCGGATACCGGATGTGCATGCAATGAACGCACTGGCGCTGCAAAACTACGAGGAGCTACGCATTGGCGTTAAATCTTACCCGACCTTGACACGCAAATGGATCGAGGAGTTTCTCGATGTGTGGTGTCCTAGGTTGCAATGGGCTACGCTGTACAGTCGTGTTGCGTTTGGGAACGAACGAATGTCCGAGGTGACGCGGAAGGCGCAAAAGCAGAAGAATATCCTGCAGCTCCTGTTCGGCTTCGTTGTGTTATGGCCGCTGTCTCTAGTTGCGGCGTTTGTGGTGCTGCATGGGCGGACATCGTGGGCGATCTAGAAGTCGTGTGGTGCGGGTGAGTTGGGAAAATTGCATTTTCATCGGGGTCGAAAGCATTGCATGGTCTGGAAAATTAGGCCCTTTAGATTTACAAGTTTCCGGGATGGTTGACGAGCTAGCATCTCAGATTGTCAGATATACTTCTACGGCATTCATCACAGCCCGCAAGCTGACCCGTGAGTTTCCTATGACAAGATGTCGGATCGAATAGGGTAGCGAGTCTTAGACTATTCTTATTTCTACCTCCTCCAGCTTGCGTATCTGAACAGTCCTGTCAGTCGCGTCTAGCATTGCTTTCTCCCTCCTCCTTTTTGGCCGTCTTGCATTCACTTCCGAGCCCGCTCATTCCAATTCTTAGAATCTCCACTCCAACTCGCTTTTCGCTCATCGCCTTCCCTTTTGTCCAGCTCGCTCCCTCTCCCCTCCCCCCTTCCTTCCCATCTTCCGCCCCCCCCACCCCGGTCTTCCCTCCAAAACTGAAAATCGACCACTCTTCCCCTGGTAACAATCTAAACCAACCCATCAACCCACCCAACCAAAACCCTTACCCCTGCAGATTCCGTTCGTAATGAGGGCACTGAAAGAAGAAGACGGAGGGGAAGGGGGGGACCAAGATGTCGGCGAGTATCTGTACAAGGGCGGAGCGAAAAGGGGTGAAATTCTAACAAGAGATTGGGAAGGGTGTGGGAAGGGTGGAGTAATGAAAAAGAGCAAACCGCAAACCGTTTCGCATTTATATACACCCCCCGATATCAGAACACCCAGCCAAACCCTTTCATGCCCTCACAGATCGCGATCCCTTCTCTTTCCCCCGTTTCGCTAAAGACGGACGAGTAAAAACGAGCGCGATGGACTATTATACAACCGCAATGGGGTGTCTGAGGGGGGTTCGTGCATTGATGGTGTGAAGAAAGGAAGGGGATGTGATGGAGTGAGGTACAGGATCATACTAAGTAAGCTAAGGGCGGGAGTTTGAGAGAAAAAGCGAAGGATGCAACGGCGCAGGGAGACGGGGACGGGGATGGGGATGGGGATGGGGATGGGGATGCCTTGTTTGATGGTATATGTAGGAGGAATAGGGGTGGGGCAGGGGGAAGTTTGAGAAAATGAGGATGGGTAGAAGGGGGGGTTTATTTTTTTTTCCCATGTGAAATAATGCCAAATGTGCTTATGCAGCCCAGAAGAGCGGTTATGAAGCACAGGCATAACCATCTACGCAACACGAAGTCGCAGTCTGGCGATGTACACGCAGTACGAGAAAAGAAAAGAAAAAACATCTCTGGAAACTCTCAAGCTTTTCCCTTTTTTTTTTAAAAAAGAATCCACGTTTCAACACGCACTCAAGCTCTACCGGCAAATCAAACAACTCCAAAAAACTTCCTCGCTAGAAACCCCCCCCCCTCCTCATAGAACCATTCATACAACCTATTGCAACCAACCCCAAAGCGATGAAAACAGCAACGAAACAACAAGCTTCGCCCCCTCCCCCCCGACGCGCAGAAAAACAGGTCCAAGACGCACCCAATGCTACTGTATACTCAATGAAAACGTGTTCGATTTACCGCGTCGAGCCACGGTTTGAAACAGCGACTGTTACGCAAAAGATTCCCTGAGCCTGTCGGAGTCGTTGGTCGTGTGTGTGTCGACTTCTATGCTTTTAAGAAAGTTTTCGTAGTTGGAGTTGTGTGTACAGGATGGGGAGGGAGGGAGGGGGTGCCTGTGGAGGAAGGCAGTTGAGAGAGAAGAGGATGGATGGGAGTGGAAGGAGGGGGGGTGTGTGGGTAGGAGGAGGAGGAGGAGGAGGAGGAGGGGGGGTTACTTTAGGAGATGGGTTGATGGGTGGTGTGAGACTTGCTTGAAGAGGGTGAGATAGGGTGCTCCCTCAAGCTCTCTCAAACACAACCCCAGCAAACGCCGAAGCACGAACGAACGAACAAACGAACGGACTTTCCAAGAACCACACACACACAACCAGCCCCCCCCCCAAAAACCCCTATCCTAAAATCCCCAAAAAATCCCCCCAAAAACCCAACTCAAGAAAACAAACTTAACGCCCCATTTGAAAAAAAAAGCGCACGCACTCTTCTCATTACCTCATCTATCCTCCGTACCATACATAGCAAGATAAAAGCACGATACGGCTTTATCTGGAGGAGAGAGAGCGTTTGGATGCGAGAAGATGGTTGACGAGGGTTTCAAGCGGGATTGAGGTCGTGGAGGCGGAAGGGGGCGAAAGGCTTTCGGTTGAGGAGGCCATTTTTTAGTTATGCAGAGGTCAGAAGCTACCTTAGTAACGAAGCCTTGATAATTATGTACAGTACCTAGGTTGTTGGTGCTCTCCCTTATCTTACCTTTAGCTCTCCAACGTGCACGATTCGATAATGTGGAAATTTGCTCGTGTGGCATTGTTGGTTGTTGGGGTGGTGTTGGGTGATGTTGGTGGGGGAGGGGCTTTGAACTATTTTGAAACAATTGGAAGCAAGGCGGTGGAAACAAGTGAGCGAGGGAAGCAGTTGGATGGATCACCTTAGGCCCCCCTGTAATCTGTAATGCATGCGTGCACAGAACAAAGATGCAATCGGAGCTATGTACTCCTGTATGCACGTAAGCACGAAGAAAGTTGAACGTCGCCGTAGCCTCAACGGCAAGAAGAACAAGTCACGGTCTTGGGCAAGATTAGATTTATCAATTCAGCCTCCCTCTTATGTACGCGAGAGCACTCAGCAGTTGCCAGTAGTGTCCTCGGTGTAGAATAAAGTAGCCATGCAAAACCCCCCATGGCATGTACCAGCAAAAAAGAAGCCAACTCCCCAACTCAGCAAGCGCCCCCTGCCTATGCAATCCAGAACCATATCCTCTCCAACACATTCCTTGGGATCCTCTCGGGCCAATGCGCATCCGCCGCATCCAGCGCCGCCTTGCCCGTTGTTATGTCGGCCTCGGCAGGGTTCACCCACTTGGTCCGCTTGAAGACCTTCCAGAACACGTACAGGAAAAAGTAGATCGGGACGCCAACGTAGTCCGTGACGAAACTATTGATGTCAAAAGGCTTGAAGATGTCAAACCCGTTGAAGAGGGTGACCATGAAGAAGAAGGCAAAGGCAAACCAGGCGAGGTACGGCTGGAACGGAGATTTGAAAATGAGGGTGTTGCGGTCGATGCCCTGGGCTTTGAGGGCCTTGTGGAATTGGATATAGGCGATGCAGATAGACATCCAGGTGAAGAGGTTGGCAATGGTGACGAGATTCTGGAACCAGGTGAAAACGATGGCAGAGCCGGACGAGCAGGAAAGGAAGGTGAGGAGCGAGATGGAGGCGGTAATCATGACACAGTAGTAAGGTACACCGGCTTTGGAGCACTTGAGAAGGATCTTTGGGGCTTGGCCGTTCTGGGCAAGGGCGTACATGTAGCGGGATCCAGTGTAGAGGAAGGCGTTTGCGGAGGATGTGGCTGAAGTCAGGATGACCGCGTTGATGATGGATGGCAATGCTGGTACACCGGCACGGTAGACGGCAATGACCCATGGCGAGGCAGCGGCACCGGCAGAATGGTGTTTGATGGCGCTTAACAAGTTTGGCTCATTGTACGGAATAAGCACACCAATGGCCAGTGTGCCGAGGACGTAGAAGAACAGGATACGCCAGAACACACGGCGGACTGCCTTGGGAATGTTGTGTCTTGGGTTCTCAGCCTCACCAGCGGCAACCGCTACCATCTCTACACCACCATAGGCGAAAGCAGCGTTGATCAGAGTGGAGAAGAGACCCAAGAAGCGACCTTCGGATCCAGTGGCGATGTACTCTTTCATGGCACCTGGGTGCTTCCAGTAGCGGAATCCGAGACGGTCGTGCGTGGGTCCTCCACCGAGATCGATGATGAAGGCGAATATGAGTAGACCAACGATTGTGAGGATCTTGATACTGGCAAAGCAGAACTCCGCTTCTCCATAGATGGAGACTGCGAAAATGTTGAGACAGATGACGATGACGATGATAATGGAGATCCATGCTGCGACATTGATGCCCTTTGCACCGTTCCAGTACTGAATGACAACCGATGCAGCAGAGATTTCAGCGCAAAGAGTGATTGCAGACTGGTACCAGTTGTTCCATCCCACAGCAAACCCCATGGCTCCGTCGCAGTAGCGCGCACAGAATTGAGGGATAGCACCAGGAAGTGGTAGCCATGTAGCCATTTCACCGAGAGATTGCATCTAGGTTTACGCGTCAGTCGATTGTAACGCTTTGGTTCCAAGAGAGCAGCTTACCATGGCATACACGGCCAGACCAGTGAAACTGTACCCAAGCAAGAGACTGAGGGGTCCGGCTTGCGTGAAAGCACGGCCGATACCCAGGAACAGACCAGTACCGATAGTACCGCCAAGAGCGATGAACTGGATGTGCCGAGATTTGAGACTGAGAGGCCATCGTTAGCTACAAAGCTCGTAGAGAGTTAAAAGGTTCATATATCAGCATACCCACGAGTCACATATCCGTATTCTTCAGCGGTCGCCAAATCACCGTACATGTCCGCCGCCTCACCCATCCGGATCCCTTTCTCGTCGACCACCCTCGCCATGTCGTCGTAGGGAGGCGAATCATTGGTGTATTTCCCTGCAGGACTGATGTTGTACTGTTCCTTGTCCATCTTTTGAGTAGTCCCAAGGGGACAAGATTTACCAATATGTCAAATGATGTGTGGGTGAGGAATGACGGAGGAGGGGAAGCGGAAATGTTTAATACTCCGCTTATCAACCGAACTGGCAGTCAGGCTGATAAGGAATTCAGTGAATGAATGTGAAGGATGAATTGCCACCTCTGAGCATAAAGGCGCAAATTCTCCTACCATATATTAATAGAGAATATTAATCCAAAGGACGGGCGGTTCAAGACAGATGTTAAGGCCCCTGTTGCTTTATACATGTAAGGTATGAGAGAGACCTGAACAAAATACGCCTACGCGAAGTGCAACCCTAATTTAATTCGCTATCGGTACCAGCACCCACTGACTAGCAGCATGAAGACCGGACCCGGATAAGCAGATGATATGCGTGAGTTGGTGCGGTCGTAACCTTTTCCCGCTAAGCTACAAAACGGCAGGTGCGGTCTGCCTCAGGACTCTCCAAGCTTGTTTGCGTTTCGTGTCTGGAACTTTGGAAGCATTCCATCCCGGACCAGTCAAACCCTTCCCACCAGTGAGAAGCATTGTAGAGTCGTCAAGGTTGCGTTGGCATGACTGAGACGAGTCGAAGGAAATCCTCCGCCCATGCTTATCTCAGGCTTTCCTGCCGACGAAAGCACAGGGTAGTAGTCGGACCATGGCAACACTTTACTTGATCTGTCGTCGCCCCATTGCTAACACCTCCTTAGTTGGTGGCCATGTGCGATATTACTTTGATTGGCCATAGTAGTGGCGTGTACCTAACCACGACTCCGCCATCCGCTGTGGGGTATCCTGTCTTGTCTGCCTGTCGATAAAAACGGAAGCTCGGACGATCTTTCTTTTGAGCTCGATCCGGGCCATGTGCCATTATACCAATACCAATGGGCGTCTCGAGCGTAAGAGAATAGGAAACGTAATAAGACACTCGGTTCACCACTATTTCCAACCCAAGAAGAGACGAAAGTATCCCTTCTAGGCTTTTCAGCGCTTGTACATCGCAGTCATGAGACCTCTAAGCTATCAAGCTTCGAAAGCACCAGAGTTGTGTTACAGCATCAGCCTCGCTAGAACTCTTCTGGATGATCACAGATCTTTGCCCGCGTTGTCGGTAAAACGAGGTTCTGGTGGTCTGCTTCATGATTTGATTGGAGTCGGCGCAGTTAGGGGTAGTTTAGTCGCTGTGCCGTTTTGGATACATCCCCGGTGATGGCGTTGTACCCGTCAAAAGAAGTTCTTGCGCTTCTAGATCCCCGCAGAAGCAAGTGGTGAAAGTGTTCTTCAGCAGATAAGGTGCTATTCAGTTGGTTTTTATCTAACCTTTGTTCGTGTTGGCGGGTTTAATTCCTGGAAATTATCAAGTACACCGCCCGAGGGCCCTAGAGTCTTAAGGAGACGATGCCCATGCCCATCCAACGGAAATCGTTGGCCCCCAAGATAAGACCCTGTTTCGAAATTGAAGAGAGCCATGAATAGTAATATATAGAGCCTGTGAAAGTATATGAGAAAGCCTTGAACGCTACTTATCACTAAGGTGTTCCGAGGCATACTACTGGCCTGTCTTAGTGTTTCGAATGTTGACGTTGGTGAAAAGACACAAGAGACTCCCTCTCCACATTAGCACTTTGTCATGCTATCGGCGTTGTCTCTTGGAATGTTGGAACTCATGCTATGCCTCTGGTCTTTCGCTTGTGCAATAAGCTCCAAAATTTCGGTCCGCTGGCGTCTACAATGAAGTGTACATATTCATCTTTCGTCAAATATCTGAAGCCACCTGTCTTGTTATTATGGGTAGGTGCCCGATTGATCTAGGCGATGAGATCGCTGAAGTGATAATTCCATTGCCGTCACCAATGATCAGTGCATCTACATGGTATGTAGCTAAGGCACATAAAGCTATTTAAGAGTTCTATCGTATCTCTGCGATGCTCTCCTCTCTTTGGTCTTTCGAGTAGCAAAACACAGGCCTGAATTGGTCAAGAAAGTCTCGTTCTTTTTCAGCTAACGGTGCAAGTTATATATCGGTCGGTTAGGGTACAAGTAACCCCTGGATGTGCCAGAGACTCAGTGGCAGAAAGACAAACATTAAGTTGACGGCAAATATGAGGCCTTTTCTAAAGCAAAGCGATATGCATCTATCAAAAAAATGAAGAACCATACATCCAGCCTCAAAATGTCTGTGTGACGCTTTGGTACCATCTACGCCACGATACCATCGTCCTCGGTCGAGAAACCACCGAAACCCAGACGCCTTCATTCACTGACTCCAGGTGGATCGGAACAGTACCCGGTGGATGTTGAAACGAAAAGAAAGCTGAAGGAAAGATGGAAGCTTTGAAAAACAAGCTTAATTTCGGAAGGATCAAGCGGAATCTAGGATTTGAGATGCGGAGATCTGCAGACAATATTAACAATAGATGCATGGAATGTATACTTAGAAAAGATGGCACGGATGGTACCTGGAACTGTCTCAGTTTAGGATGAGAAGCGATAAGCGACACCGCAAAGCTTGATAGTACGGTAGTGGAGGCGATTCTGCGAGGCAAGGAGCCTTCCGAAAGCTTGTAACCATCAGGGGGCATAACGACAGTATCAGAAATGTGGGGGTGCGTGCTTTCTTGATCAGGATTCCAAGTACGTATATCCAATCTGTGCACTGGCACAAGACTGTTTGAAAGGTACAACATATTAGTAGGGCTGACATTGCCAGGATAAGGTAGCATGGGATTCGAATGGCAGTGTTAATCTAGCTAGACAGCAGTGTATATTGGGATATATTCTTGAACATAGACCTGAATATGTAGTTGCTTAATAGAAGCATTCAAATGCTATGCCTACGTATGATGCCCGATTCCTGGAGCAGTCTTAGAAATTCGTAAGATCTTACATGGACCATGAACACGTATCTACTGGCTTCAGGATCCTCACTTTTGGATAAAGTTATGAGCAGCAGTGCCGTCACCCACCTCGTTTCTTTTGGTGTTTGTGGAGAGGAAGTCGTCGCCAACCCAAGTTTGTTCACTTCTCAAGCCTTTCAGGTAAGCGAGAGATTTGCCCACAGAATTTCAAATCCGGCATTACTGACAATAAACACAGAACATCCAGCTTAACAGCGAGGCACCGCAATCAAGATGGTGAGTCCACCCGATCCTGATCCTAGGTTCCTGGTGCTCCATCTCTCGGAATCCAAGATCCATCGAGTCCTTGCAAGAAGCTTCGGTTAATATCTGAAGCGCAAATTGCTGACTCTGGACCACTGTGACATTAGCCTTTCACCAAGTTGGTGAAGAATAGTGCGTACTACAGGTGAGTGACATTCTATTAAATGTTTTGAACGCCATATCAATGTAGGACTGACTCGTTGCAGCCGTTACCAAACCAAATACAAGCGTCGTCGCGCAGGTAAAACCGACTACTACGCCCGCAAGCGTCTAATCACTCAAGCCAAGAACAAATACAATGCCCCCAAATACCGCCTCGTCGTCCGCTTCACCAACCGGGATATTGTCATCCAAATCGTCACGTCTGAAATCACCGGCGACAAGGTTTTCTGCTGCGCCTACGCCCACGAGCTCAAGCGCTATGGTATTAAGCATGGTCTCACCAACTGGGCAGCTGCTTATGCTACTGGTCTTCTGATTGCTCGTCGTGCCTTGGTAAAGTTGGGATTGGACCAGGAGTTCACCGGTATTGAGGAGGCGGACGGAGAATACAAGCTTACCGAGGCTGCGGAGGTTGACGGTGAAGACCGTCGTCCCTTCAAATGCTTCTTGGATGTCGGCCTTTCTCGTACCTCGACTGGAGCTAGAATATTTGGTGCTATGAAAGGTGCTTCCGACGGCGGTATCCTCATCCCTCATTCCGAAAACCGTTTCCCCGGCTACGATATCGAAACTAAGGAACTAGACGCCGAGACTCTTCGTAAATACATCTTCGGTGGTCACATTGCCGAGTATATGGAGACTCTTGCCGACGACGATGAGGAGCGCTACAAATCACAATTCCAAGGTTACATCGACGATGATATCGAGGCTGACGGGCTAGAGGAACTGTACCAGGAGGCCCATAAAGCTATTCGCGAGGACCCATTCAAGAAGGATGACGAGGCGGGAGAGAAGAAATCGAAGGAGGAGTACAAAAAGGAGAGCAAGAAATACAAGCAATCGAAGTTGAGCAAGGAGGAGAAGATGGAGAGGGTCAAGGCGAAGATTGACAAGGTGAAGGCTGATATGTGAGGTGCTCAAACGGGTAAGAGCAACTACTTGATTAAGCGGTTATGATACCTGGTGCATGTTCTCTATTGAGCACGTATGGCTAGAACAAATCTCATGAATAAAACTGATTAGCCCCAGAGCAAGTCACTGGTGAGAGGATGATTCAAAATAATGTTGAGCAACATTTCTACCGAATTCGAAAACCCCCTAGCTACCGAAGCTCGCTTGCGTCGATCATCTCTCACGTGTTCGAGTTCACCAGCCTTGATATTACAGCTCATAGTCAGAGCCTTTACACCTATTCAACAAATCTACTACCGACGTGTCTAGTGACTGGACATCTTTGAACACAGTCATCCATCTTCTTCAATTTCTCTACTAATGCACCCCTGACGCATTGCGACCCCCTTACTTCGAAGGAGCCTCTGCTGCCTAACGAAGTTTTCCATCGATATAAACACCTCGTCTCCAGTAAAAACCCGGAACATATCCTGGCTTCTTATTCATCAATCCAATTTCAATCTCTGTTTCCAGTTCCTCCGCCCATGATGGAAGAAATCTCCAGAGAAGAATTCCTCTCTCAACCCCCTCGTCCCCGTCCCCATCTGCCACAACCCTCTCAAAGCTTCCCCTCTTATCCTCCACCCCAGACATCAGAACCTGCGACATTTCCCCAACCCCAAACCCTGACAGCCCAATACCTGCGCACCCTCTCCGCTTCCATCTCCGGGCACGCCGCCTCCGCCACCTTCGCTTGCGGGGGTTTTATCCCGCTTTCCCCTTGGTCTTCACACGGAGCTTACTCCAAACCCGTCGAAACCCAGAAAGAAAAAGTCACGCTTCGCTGGGACTCCCGCACCTCAATCGCAGAATCAGCAGCAGCCCAACCACGCCCCTACGGGAAAAAACTATCCTTCCCCCTCCAAGGAGCCGACGACGACGAGAACGCCCTCGCAGACCTTATCGCCGACTGCCAGCCCGCGACTTTCGGTTTCGACGGCCGCGACGTTCTAGATGAGCAGTATCGCCGAGCGGCCATGATGGATAAGGAGAGCTTCTGTACGGATTTCCACCCAGCGGATTGCGGGATCTTGGAGGCAGTGGGGAGGGTATTGGGGGCGGGGGTTTTGGGGGAGGGAGGAGGGTTGGGGGTGAGGGCAATTAAGGGGGAGATCTATAAGTTGAATGTGCATGGTAGTTTTCATTGTTCCCGTTGTTTTGTCGTGTCTTGTTTTGGGGGGGAGAAGAGGATTGAAGTGGATGGATTAACTTGCTGACAAAGACAGATCTACTCCGGCCCCTCAGGCGTCTTCCACCCACATGTCGACACCCCCCGCGGCGAAGGCCAGTTCGGCAGCCTAGTCGTCTGCCTTCCTGTCTCTCACCAAGGCGGCGCCCTCCTCGTCACCCACCGCGGCCAAAGCGCCACCTTCGACTGGAGCAGCACCAGCACAAGCGACTCGGACCCTGCGATCCAATGGGCCGCTTTCTACGGCGACTGCACGCACCAAGTCCTTAA
>JAABUR0100005872.1_pt1 | contig 15368 bp, 12 predicted proteins | sample 5560091 | NCBI WGS metagenome assembly JAABUR01 (sample SAMN10711879, study PRJNA513375) | rock metagenome | isolation source: Antarctica rocks | place: Antarctica: Victoria Land, University Valley sud
GTGGATGGGGTCAGCATCGCCGGCTTCGCAGCCGAGGAGACCAACAATCTCTACAAGCTGTGGAACCGGATGAGTGCTGGAAGCTACATGCCCGCTCCGGTGCGGGCGGTGGAGATACCGAAGGATCATGGGGCAGGGGTCCGGGTTTTAGGTGTGCCGAATGTGGCCGACCGAATAGCTCAGACCGCGGTCGCGAGACTGCTGGAAGTGAAGCTTGAGCCGATCTTCCATCGGGACAGTTATGGTTATCGTCCCCGGCGTTCTGCCCTGGATGCGCTGGCCGTGACCCGTCGACGTTGTTGGAAACAGGACTGGGTGTTGGACCTTGATGTCCGGGCCTTCTTCGACAGCGTTCCGCATGATCTGTTACTCAAGGCGGTAGCTCATCACACCGATCTGCGCTGGGTCCTGTTGTACATCGAGCGGTGGCTGAAAGCCCCCATGCAGATGCCTGACGGGACGCTTGTTGCGCGGGAGAAAGGCACCCCGCAAGGGTCGCCGATTTCCCCGTTGTTGGCCAACCTATTCATGCATTACGCGTTTGATCGGTGGATGGACCGGGAGTTCCCGGGCTGTCCGTTCGAACGTTATGCCGATGATGTTGTTGTCCACTGCAACACCGAGGAACAAGCCCGACGTCTTCGGGCGAAGATCGCTAGTCGGCTCGGGGCACTCGGCCTCGAGCTGCACCCCGAGAAGACGAAGATCGTGTACTGCAAAGACGCGATGCGCCGGGGGGACGCGGAGCATGTCAGCTTCGACTTCCTCGGCTATACCTTCCGGGGTCGCACGGTGCTCGGCAAACGAGGCCTTTTCATCGGCTTCAACCCTGCTATGAGCACCAAAGCGACCAAGGCGGTCAGCCAGAAGATCAGGGCCTGGCACCTCAATCGCCGCAGTGACACGGACCTATCCGACCTCGCCAGGGAGATCAACGCCCAGGTCCGAGGCTGGATCGGCTATTACGGGGCGTTCTACCGCTCCAAGCTGTCTCTCATCGCACGGCGCATCGACCAGCATCTGGTCCGATGGGCCATGCAGAAATACAAGCGACTGCGTGGCAGGACCATGCGGGCTTGGGCATGGCTTGATGCTGTTCGCGAGCATCAGCCCCAGCTCCTCGCCCACTGGCACCTGATCGCGCGCACCCCAGGTCGGTCTGTGGGAGCCCGGTGAGGGGAGACTCTCACGCCGGGTTCTACGAGAGCCGGGGGGTGCAACTCCCCCCGGCCACTCACCTGAGCCTTGCCAACGTCGATCCCGGCCCGCGGCTGACTTGCTCCGCTCGTGCCCACAGCAGCTCCTCGATCTTCGGAAATGGACGATGTCGTGCCCGGAACCGTGGAGCAACCCCACCGACACATCCGTAACCAGCGACCAGAACGCACATCTCAATCAGCAGCCAGGGCGCCCCGGAGGGTCGGACGGCCAATCCACCGGAGCCACCAAGGGCGATCAAGGCTCAGCCACACCCGACCCTCCCGGGCCACCCACCAACTTACGGATCAGGGCTCAGTTGCCGGCGAAGATCTCGACCGGCCCGAGCATCGTCACGCCATCGAGATGACGACGTCGTCCGCGACGGCGCCGAGGATGGTGTAGTCAGTCGGCTCCAGCTGGAGCAGGGTGCCCGGCACGAACTCGCTAACCGGGCCGTACGCGACCAGGCGTGCGATGAACCGCTGCCAGGAGGCGCCGGCGCCAAGGTCGCCGTCGAGCCAGAACGAGCGGTGCCTGGCGCCCAGGATCTCGCGCGGCCCGATGGTGTTCGCCTTGGGCGGGACCCACGACCAGTCGCTCGAGAACGAGTGCAGCGCGTTCTGCATGATCGTCATCGGGTGTAGCTCGACCAGTCGGGCGCCCGCCGCGCGGTAGGCGTCCATGTCGCCGGCGAACTCATGCCCGAGCTGCGGCTCCCAGAACGCGATGTGGCCGCCCCAGCCGATGCCGCCGTAGCAGACGTCGGCTCCGCCGAGCTCCTCGATAGCGTCACTGTAGCCGTCGATCGCTTTGGTCGTTGGGAAGTGGATCTGCTCTACTGGGGGCCGCAGTTCAGGGTCGATGAGGTCGAAGCAGTTCGCGAACATCGCCGCCTGGAACGAGCCGGCCCAGCTCGCAGGCGCGGTGACGCCGTCCTCGTTCGCGTACTCGTCCATGTTGAAGGTGTGCACGTGCGCGAGCGAGATCCGCTCTCGGTTGATGCGCTCCGCCGCCATCGCATAGTGCGGCACAGGTCCGCACGGCAGGATGGCGACGTGGCGGCGACCGGCGTCGCGGGCCTCGACGATCCGGTCGACGATGTCGTCCGCGAAGCGCCGGTAGAACGTCGTCCGGTCGTCCTCGACGGAGATGTGGAAGTCGGGGTTCGGGTGGTCGGCGAGCTGCTCCCTGCGGATCGCGCGGACGCGCTCGCAGGTTTCGACGTCCCGGAATTCGACGAAGGCGGCGGGGGAGTAGCGGAACTCGGTCTCTTCGGTCACGGTGGTCTCCTTCTCGCTCACAGCACCGCGAAGGCGTCGTGCTCGGCGGCCGAACGGTGCGCCAACTCGACGGCGCGGGTGATGAGGGCGCCGTGACGGGCGTCCGGTCCCGCCGGCGTGCCAGCGAGCAGGCCGCGGGCCCAAGAGCGCACCATCCACGCCGCCATGCTCTGCTCGCGGCCGTCGATGTCCTCGGGCAGCGCGCCCAGGGACGAGAATCGGTCGGCGGTCGCCATCCGGATGCCCTGGTCGCTGTTGTCGACGCTGAACGAGCCCCGAGTTCCGGTGACGTCCACTCGGAAGTCGACGATCGACGGTCGCCCGTCCGGCAGCACCCACTCGGTCCGCAGGTTCGCGATCGCGGAGCCGTCCAGCTCGAACAGGGCGTGGACGCTGTCCCAGGTGTCGATGCCGCGGGAGGCGAGCTCGCCGCGGCGGCCGCGGGCGACGACCGAGAGCGGGTCCCCGCCGCTGATCCAGACCGCGAGGTCGAGTACGTGCGGCATGAGGAACCACGCGGGCGAGCTGGAGCTTGCCCACGACAGCATCTCGGTGGGCACGTAGTAGCTGTTGGAGAGGACGGCGGTCACCGAGACGATCTCGCCCAGATCGCCGGCCTCAACGACGCGCCGCAACTTGCGGAACGAGGGGTTCCACCGGTTCTCGAAGGCCACGAAGCAGCTCACGCCCGCCTCCTCGACGGCGGCGACGATCGCGTCCGCGTCGTCGATGGAGGTCGCAATGGGCTTCTCCACCATGAGTTGCAGGCCGGCGGCTGCGGCGTCGACGGCGACCTGGCGGTGCGCGAAGTCGGGGGTAGCCACGACCAACGCGTCCAGCCCGAGGGCGATCAGCTCGCCGTGCGACGGGCGGATGGGGCCGCCGAAGACCGCAGCGGCGCGTTCTCGAGCGGCTGCGGAGGGGTCGCACATCCCGGCCAGCTCCACTCCGGGCTCGCCCTGCAGCGCCCGAGCGAACAACAGGCCGCGGATGCCGCAGCCCGCGATGCCGATCCTCATCGGCCGCTCCCGTCCTCGCCGGTGACCGGGTGGGCGGTGAGGCCGCGCTCGTACGCCTCGTCGACGAAGGAGGTGCCGTCCAGAGCGTCGGCGAGCGGGTCAGCGCCCTCGGTACAGAAGCCGATGTGAGAGTGCCGGCGCCAGCCCTCGGCGAGGTCGTACCGGCCCGACATGCGGCCGACGGTCCGAGCGACGTCGTCCATCTCGGCGGTGAACGAGCCGAAGCCCTGGGTGTCGTCGAGCCACTTGGCCTGCGTGCGGTGCTGCGAGAGGGCAGCGCGCTTGCGGTCCTGCACCGCCGTGGTGTCGACGTACAGCCCGGGGTAGACCAGCCGCCGGAGCATGTCGTGGAGGCCGTGGGGCTGCGCGTGGTACACGGTGACGTCGTCCATGTACGCCGGCACGGGGGGCGCGGACTGGAAGTTCGGCATGTTCCGGTTGAACGCGGCGCTCGCGGTGATCCGCGAGGTCTCGATGTGGTCGTCCATGTAGTCGTCAGGCGCCTGGGTGAGAATGATCGACGGGTGCACCTCGCGAAGCACGGCGGTGATGCCCCGCACCAGGTCAACGCTGTAGACGATCTCGATGTCGTTGACGACGCTGGGGTGCCAGATCGCACCGAGGCATTCGGCTCCGGCCCGCGCCTCGGCGGCGCGGAGCTGGACGATCTCCTCGGTCCGGTGCATGGTGCTGCCGACGTAGCCGTTGGCCACCGTCATGTAATGCGTCTCCCAGCCACGGTCGGCGAGGAGCGCGAGCGTGCCGCCCATCATGAACTCGATGTCGTCGGCGTGCGCGGCGATCGCTAATGCGATGTGGCATTGCGTTTGCTGGTTCTCGTCATCAGCCATGCGCTGTCCTCTCGATGTTTGAACAGAAGAGTACGTGAAATTCGCGAGAAGTGTGTGAATTTCACGCGATTGGGAGAAAATGAAGGTAAAAGGGCAGGTTCGGACGCGAAAAGCGACTGGGAGCGGTAATTCAGGCAGGCCCGTGGGGGCCCCGACCGCCGTATCAGTCCGTTTCCGCGCCTACGCCACAATCGTAACAAGATTTCTGTTGACTTAACAGAGCGGCTGGTGCTTACCTGTCCTTCAACCCTTCGGGCCCCCCGACGAAGGCCCGTGTTCGTGCCCGAACCGAAAGGACGTAGACATGGCTACACGTTCCACAGCGATGGGCGACCGCACCGCACCGACGGCGGCAGGGGAGGGGGTCGGGTCGGGACGCGCGCGCGCGCTCGTGTCCCGACATCGTCGCGACTTCGCGCTCCCGGCGGTGCTCCTCGGCGAGATTGTGCTGTGGTCCATCCTCGCCCCGTCGTTTCTCACGCAGGCGAACCTGATCAACATCATCCGGGCGTCGTCGCCCGTCGGCATGATCGCGGTCGGCATGACGTTCGTGATTCTCACGGCCGGCATCGACCTGTCGGTCGGGAGCCTCGTCAGCTTCGTCGGGATGGTGTGCGCCACGACGCTCGCACTCGGCGGCAATGCGCTCGTCGTGATCCTCGTCGCGCTGGTGATCGGGGCGCTGTCGGGACTAGTGAACGGCGTCTTCGTCGCCAAGTTCCGTGTGCCCCCCCTCATCACGACGCTCGGGATGATGTACGTGCTCATCGCTGCGGCGCAGCTGTGGAACAACGGCGGACCGCTGCCGATGCGCGACCCCTTCATCATCTGGCTCGGCTCGGGATACGTCGGGCCGGTGCCCATCCCCGTCTTCGTGCTCGTCGTCGTGCTCGGCTCCGGCTACTGGTTGCTGAACCAGACCCGGTTCGGTCGACACGTCTACGCGGTCGGCGGCAGTCCCGACGCGGCCGAGCTCTCGGGCATCCGCATCGACCGTGTCCTGATCGGCGTCTACGTCGTGTCCGGGGTGCTGTCGGCGGTCGCGTCGCTCCTCTACACCGGACGACTGGCGACAGCGAGCCCGCTGACAGGCCAGGGCCTCGAGCTCCAGGTCATCGCCGCGGTGGTGGTTGGGGGCGCCAGCCTCTTCGGTGGCCGCGGCAACCTGCGCGACACGTTCCTCGGCGTCCTCATCCTCACCGTCCTCCAGACCGGTCTGAACCTGATCGGCATCTCCGGCTTCTGGCAGACGATGGCCCTCGGCATCGCGCTGCTCGTCGCGGTCCTCCTCTCCCCAGAAGCGTCCTTCCAGAAGACGATCACATCCCTATTCACCCGAAAGGTCCGTCGATGAGCACCATGAAAACGACCCGCCGTCCCCTCGCCGCGAGCGGCGGCGTCCTCCTCGTCGTCGCCTCCCTCACCGCCTGTTCCGCCGGCGGCTCTGGATCCTCCGAGGTCTCCTCCGGGGGCGGGCTGAAGATCGGCCACAGCTACCAGAACCTCAACAACCAGTTCTTTTCCGACGAGCTCGCCGCTGAGAAGGAGCTGGGGAAGAGCCAGGGCGTGACGATCGTGGACACCCAGGCGTCCGACAACCCCGCCACCCAGCTCGACAACGTCAACACCCTCATCGCGCGCGGCGTCGACGTGCTCGCGATCGACGCCGTCGACCCGCAGGCCATCGTGCCTGCGCTCGACGCCGCCAAGGCCGCCAACATCCCGGTCATCAGCCTCATCGCCAAGCCGGCGTCTGGCGAGTACCGCTCGCTCGTGTACCTCGACAGCGTCAAGGACGGGGTCAACGCCTGCACCGCTCTGGCCAAGGCGCTGAACGGGAAGGGCAAGGTCATCAACCTGACCGGTCCGCTGCAAATCCTCGCGGCCAAGGAGCGCGCCGAGGGCTGCAACCAGGCCCTCAAGGACTTCCCGGGCATCACCGTCGTAGCGGAGGTCAACACCGACTACACCCTCCGTGACGCGGAGCAGAAGATGACCGACACCCTTCAGGCCAAGGGCGAGGTCGACGGTGTCTTCGGCGGCAACGACGACGTCGCCCTGGGCGCCATCCGCGCGATGGTCTCCGCCGGTCAGGACCCGACGAAGAAGGTCGTCATCGGCGTCGACGGCACCGAGGCGGCCCTCCAGGCAATCTGCAAGGGGCAGATGTACCAGACCATGGCCACCTTCCCGAAGGCCGAGGCCGAGATCGTGCTGAAGACCGCGAAGGACATCAAGGCCGGCATGGACGTCGAGAAGAACGTGCTCTTCCCCGCCAAACCAGTCAACCGCCAGAACCTGACCGACATGGCCAAGGAGGCCGGCGTCACCGTGAGCGGGTGCGTCACGTGACTCCCGCGACCTTGACGGAGCACGCTCTCGAGGTCCGCGACGTCGTCAAGCGGTTCGGGGGAGTGGTCGCCCTGAACGGGGTCTCCATGACTGTCCCTCGCGGGCAGATCACGGCCCTCGTGGGCGACAACGGCGCCGGCAAGTCCACGCTGGTGCGCTGCCTGTCCGGAGTGCACGCGCCGGACGAGGGCGAGATCCTCGTCGAGGGACGGGCGGTCGCGTTCGGCAGCCCGTTGGGGGCCCGGACACACGGCATCGAGACCGTGTTCCAGGAGCTGGCGCTCGCTGACAACCTCGACGTCTCCGCGAACATCTTCCTCGGGCGGGAGCTGCGCCAAGGCATCCGCGGTCTGTACCGGCTGAAGAAGAAGGAGATGGCGCAGCGCTCGGAGGAGTTGCTACGGCGGTACGCGATCAACATGCCGTCCGCTCACGCGGAAGTCCGCCGGCTCTCCGGCGGCCAGCGGCAGGGCGTCGCGATCGCCAGGGCGGTGGGCACCGGGCACGCCCAGGCCGTGCTCATGGACGAGCCGACGGCGGCTCTCGGAGTGCAGGAGACCGCGAAGGTGCTGGGCATCGTGCGAACGCTGGCCGACTCGGGGCTCGGCGTGCTGCTGATCAGTCACAACATGCAGCAGGTCATCGACACCGCCGACCAGGTTTTCGTGCTGCGGGGCGGCCAGATGGTGGCGTGCATGCGCACCGCAGATACCTCCACCCAGGAGCTCGTGCACTACATCACCACGGGTATCGGTCTCGCCGGGGACGCCCAAAAGTAACAGTTTTTCTGTTGCGACTAACATGGTCAGTGTGAAACAAGGAGTGGGCGTGAGTGCCTCCGGCGAGACCGCGGTGATCGGGGTCGACCTGGGCACCAGCAGTACCAAGGCCGTCCTGATGACCCTCGACGGGCGGTCACACGGGCTGGCCCGGTCCGAGTACCGGATGCACTCGCCCCACTCCCGCTGGAACGAGAACGACCCCGACGACTGGCGCACCGCGTTCAGGGAGGTGGTCTCGCATCTGGCGGCGACCGCCCGCGACCACGGTCTGCGGGTCGCGGGCATCGGCCTGGTCGCCCAGCGCGACCCCTTCGTCCTCCTCGACAGGGACGGTCGGCCGGTCCGTCGTGCCATCAGCTGGACCGATCAGCGCGCCAGGGCACAGACGCGGCGCCTGCGCGAGAGGAACGGCGACGAGCGGCTCCTCAGCATCACCGGCACCCGCCCGATCGTCGGGCTTGGGCTCGGCAACCTCCTTTGGAGCAAAGACGAGGAACCGGACGTCTGGGCTCGGACGCGGCGCGTCGTGTCGCCCAAGGACTACGTGCTGGGCGGCCTCTTGCCGCGCCGGGAGACGGACGTGACGACGCCGACGCGCGCGCTTGCGTACGACATCCACGCCGGTGACTGGAGCGGCGAGATCCTCGACCCCGAGGGGGTGCCCGCGGAGCTCTTCGACCGCGCGTCGCTGCAGCCATGGGAGGAGTGGGGCCGCCTCGACGCCGAGACGGCCGAGCGCCTCGGCGTCCCGAATGGCACGGTGCTCGCCGCCGGAGGTGCGGACGATCAGGCCGCGACGCTCGGCGGCGGCGCTGTGGCGCCCGGCGAGATCTGCCTCGGCACGGGCACCTGCAGCGACTGGCGGCTGGTGCTGTCGGCGTATGCGCCGGACCTCACAGGCACGGGCGACACCGCACCGCACGTGGCGCCCGAGGCATTCTTGCGCGAGGTCACCATCGACAGCGCTGGATCCGCCCTGCGGTGGTTCCGCACGGCCCTGTGTCCGGACCTCGGATACCCGGAGATCATCGACCTCGCGATGACGGCGCCGCGCGGGAGCGCCGGCGTGCGCTTCTATCCCTTCGTCGATGGGGCGCAGCGCGCGCCCTACTACCTCGACCACTCGTCCGGCGTGTTCTTCGGGATTACCAGCCACCACGGGCGGGAGCACCTGGCGCGCGCCGTCATTGAGGGCATCGCCTTCCTTTATCCCCGAACCCGGGAACTGCTGATCCAGGGCCAGGAAGGCGTTTGCTCGGACCGGCCGCTGACCATCGTCGACGGCGAGGCCGGGAGCGCCCCGTGGAACGCCCTCAAGGCCGATGTCCTCGACCACCCGGTGCGGGCGACGGAGATCACCGAGGCCGCGGCGGTCGGGGGCGCCATCCTCGCCGCCACAGCCGCCGGGCTCTTCGCCTCCCCCGGGGAGGCCGCGGCGCGTATGGTGCGCCCGCTCCCCGCCGTCGAGCCGGACGGCAGCGCGGCCGCCGAGTACGCGGAGATCCGCGCCGACTACCTCACGACCTTCGACGCAATCACGGGCGCGTTCACGACAGGAGACCAGCGATGACCACCTCCAGAGGCAGGACGGACTACGCGTCGGTCGCAAGCGAGACGTTCGACGTCATCGTGATCGGCGCCGGCGTGATCGGGAACGCGATCGCGATGGCGCTTTCGCAGACGAACGTGTCCGTGTGCGTGCTCGAGGCCGCCTCCGATGTCGCCGAGGGCGCCAGCAAGGCCAACGCCGGCATCACCAGCTCCTACTACTCGCCGAAGGGCACGCTCGACTGGGAGCTTCTCAACGAGTCCAACGTCGACTGGGAAGATCTGTGCGAACGACTGCGGGTGCCGTACGACCGGATCGGCGCCCTCACCGTCGCACTCGACGAGGAAGGGCTCGTGCCGCTCGCCGAACTCGAGCAGAACGTCCGCGAGGCCGGGGTGCGCGTAGAGTGCCTGACCGGCGACCAGGCGCGCGAGCTAGAGCCGCTGCTCACCGACGAATGCGTCGGAGCCGTCTTCTATCCTGACGAAGGCATCGTCGACCCCATGCGCCTCACCTGGGCCTACGCAGAGCTGGCCGGACGCAACGGCGCTGCCTTCCTCTTCGACTCGCCGGTGATCGGGTTCGATCGCGCGGCGGACGGCCGCGTCGCGGCCGCGGTCACGCCGCACGGCCCGGTCTGGGGACGGTTCTTCGTCAACGCGGCCGGAATGCAGTCCGGCGAGATCAGCGAGCTCGCCGGCGGAGAGACAATCAAGATGTGGCCGCGGCGCGGTCAGTACTGGATCCTCGATCGCGACTTCGGCGAAACTGTCTCGCGGATCGTCCTGCCCATCCCGACCGCAACGACGCGCGGCATCGAGATCGCGCCCACCACGAACGGGAGCGTCCTGCTCGGCCCCGACGCGGTCGAGGGCGGAGCGCCGGACGATACCGAGACCGACCGCGCGGGGCTGGCGAACGTGTTCCAGCTGACCCGCCGGCTCATCCCCACCCTCTCCCTCGACCGGGCGATCAAGTCGTATGCCGGCAACCGACCGGCGTCCGACGAGCCGATCCGGGTCCGGGCGGACCGGATCGTCGACAACCTCGTCCACGCCGGGAACCGCTCAACCGGCGTCTCGACGTCGCCCGCCATCAGCCGCCGCATCACGTCGATCCTTGGGGAACTCGGGGTGGATGTCCGCCCGCGGCTCGATGCGCTCGACCGGCTTGACATCCCGCCGCGACTGCGCGATCAGCCGAGGCCAGAGGCCCAGGAGGACCGCACCGACACGGAGGCCCTGGTCGTCTGCCTGTGCGAGCAGGTCAGCGCGGCGGAGATCGACCAGGCGGTGCACGCGTGCGTGCCCGCGGTGTCGGTGGAGGGCGTGCGCAAACGCACACGCGCCACCGGTGGCCGGTGCCAGGGGTCGCTGTGCATGGCGGGCGTCATCTTCATGTGCGCGAACGCGCAGGGCGTGGAGCCCGCTCGCGTCGGCATGGGCGCCGGATCGGGGGTGGTCGGTCGTGGCTGAGAGAGTCGTCGTCGTCGGCGCCGGGCTCGCGGGACTGACCACCGCCACCGTCCTCACCCAGCGCGGGGACCAGGTCACGCTCGTCGAGCGACTGCCCTCAGTCGGTGGGGTGTGGGGGTTCGACGATCCCGCGATCGTGTCGGCCGAGGCCGACTGCCGCCGGGCCGGCGTCGTCTTCCACCTGGGGTGCAGCGCCCTGCGCTGGACTGGCGACCGGGTTCTCATCGTCGGCCCGGGCGACGTGCGGTGGCTGGAGGCCGACCGCCTGGTTTTCGCCGGGGGGAGCCGTCCGCCGACCGCGGCCGAGCTCCGAATCGCGGGCGGCCGGCTCGCCGGCGTGTTCGCCGCGACCGTCGCCCACCACCTGCTCGACGCGGGAGTCGTCCTCGGACACAAGCCCGTGATCGTGGGGAGCCCCGCCGACGCAGCGATCGTGCTGCCGCATCTGGCCGAACACGGACACGTCACGATCGTCGGCGGTGAACGCTCGGACCGGTCCGGCTCGATTCACGACACGCTCGACTGGTGGCCCGGCTACCGGCCGCTCCGCCTGCACGGGACCGACCGCGTCGACCTCCTCGATGTGAGCGACGGGGTCGGCCACTCCCGGCTGTACTGCGATGCGGTGATCCTGGCCGGCCCCACGCTGCCGCTGCGCAACATCGACGGCGCCGTGCGCGACGACAGCGTTGGCGTGACTTTCGTCCAGCCGCTCGAACCCGCCCTCGGCGCGACCAGGCTGCGCGACGCGGTGCGCCGCGATCTCAGTTCCCCCCGACTGCAAGGAACCCTCGTACCGTGATCATCAACTCGCCCGTCGGCCGCTTCCCGTTCAGTGTCGACTCCGTCAGTATCCGGCGTAAGCGCATCCTGCTCCGCGGGAGCATGGGGACGTGGCCGGCGACGGTCGAAGCCACGACGGCGGACATCACCGCCGTGCTGTCCCGCGTCTCCGGAGGTCTGCTCGCGATCGTGGTCGCCGCGGCCGTCATGCTCGTGGCCGTCGGCGTGCTGATCGGGGCGCTGCTCCTCTAGCGAGCCTCCGTCACGGGGACGACCGTGACCGGCGTGCCCCGGTCGAGGATATGGGCGAGCCCCTCGGCGTTCGCTCCGACGTCGGTGATGACCAGTTCGAAGTCGTCGACCGGCGCGAGCCGGTGCGTCGCCCTGCGGCCGAGCTTGCTGTGGTCGGCGACGAGGACGCGCCTGGCGCTAGAGCTCATCATGGCGCGCTTGGTGGCGACCATGTCCTCCTCCTGGTGCAGGGCGACGCCGTCGCTGATCGCCGACGGGCACAGGAAGAGGAGGTCGGCGCGGAGCTGGCTGATCATGTCGGCGGCGAGCAGCCCGCCGATGCTGTCGTAGTGACGGCGGTAGCTTCCGCCGATGACCACGAGGTTGATGTCCCGCACCTGGGAGAGCTCCGTGACCGCGGGCAGGAAGGTGGTGATCACCGTCAGCGGGGTCCGCTCGTGGAGGCGTTCGATGAGGGGCAGGAGGGTGGTCCCGTCGTCGACGATCAGCGACATCCCGGGTTCGACCATCTGTAAGCAGGCGTCCGAGAGGGCCTTCTTCTCGCCGCGGAAGACATGCGAGCGGTACTCCATGCTGCTCTCGAAGATGGAGGACGGCTGGGCGGTGATGCCGCCGCGGACGCGGTGAACGATGCGGAGCTCGGCGAGCCGGTCGGCGTCGCGGTAGGCGGTCATCTGGCTGACGTTCAGGCGTTCGGCGAGCTCCGCGATGCTGAGCTGGCCCTCCGCGATGACGAACTGGACCATCGCCTGCTGACGCACGGACACAGACGTACGATGCGAATCAGCCACGGCACCTCCTTCACAGGTTCAGTGGTGATTCTATAGTCCGGGCTGACAACAACCAGTCAATCTTACAGCCGTTGCATGGACGCGCGGTCCTTTTGACGCTCGGCGAGCATCGTGACGGGGTAGCGCTAGTGGCCTTGATCGGTCTCCCGGTGAACGGTGGGCTTGGGCTCGTTTCTCGGCTCTTCACAAACGAGGGTGTAGGTGGGATCTGAATCCGCCGCTTTCGAGTAGGGATCGGCCCCAGGCGCTCCCCGCCGTGCGGGGCGCGGCATCCCCCCTTGCCACCGTGCCCGCCCCGCCAACCGCCCCGCCAACCGCCCCGCAACCAGCGCGACCCCGGGCGCGCTCATCTGGAAGACCTCATCGGTTTCGGCACGTCCGGATCGGCACGAAACCACGCCCCAGGAGTGCAACGGGTACGCCCGGGTCTCAACCAGCTCCTCGACAACCTCAATGGTGTCCCGGCACTCGTCCTGGGTAGGCGCAGTGACGTTTTGGCGGCTAATCGGCTAGCTCGCGCGCTGTTCGCAGACTTCGAGCGCATGCAACCACCGGATCAGAACTACGCGCGCTGGATGTTCCTGGACGCAGGCGCACGAGCACTGTTTGTGGACTGGGAACAGCAGGCGCGAGCAGCCGTCGAAAGCCTGCGACTCGATCTCGGTGCCGACCCGGCCGACCGATCCACGACCGCACTCATCGCCGACCTACGAACTCGAAGCACACAATTCGATCACTGGTGGAATGAACACCGCGTCTACCAGCGCACCCACGGAGCGAAACGCCTCCGCCACCCCCTGGTCGGTGATCTCACCGTCGACTACGAGACGCTCACCCTGCCCGGCGACAACGGCACCACCATCTTCGCCTACAGCACCGAACCAAACTCACCATCTCAGCGCGCGCTGACCCTGCTGGCCAGTTGGACGCTGACCACCGACCCCGCACCACATACTCCTCGGGCGACTCAGCGGTGGGGTTGCCCGGCATAAGTCCTTCGGGCGCCCGGCGCCGACACTGGAGTCTGGAGCCGCAGTTAGGCCGTGAGCGAGCCCACACTCAGCACTGAGCCGGTAGCCGTACCTTGGGAGGGCTCCGTCGCGCCATCCGACGCGTTCCAGCTGCGGTATGGCGAGGGCGCCGGCCTCGCCCTCGTGACCGGTCATGGGTGGTGGGGTGAGTCGTTGGTGCGGTAGCCGGTTCGCGGCTCGTACGACGACGAGGGGCTGCGCCCGGCCCAGGGGGCAGTCCTTGGGGTCAGGCCGGACCACGGCGAGGTGGTGGTGAGGCGGGCCGCGTCGACGACCTGCTCCTCCGCCTCCCGTAGGCGTCGTTGACGTTTTCCCACCGTCGGTCCTGGAGGTGGAGCTTGACCTCGACGGGTACCCCAGGGAGCGGTACGCCCGCCGTGACGTGCACCCCGGCCACCAACGCCTCGCCGTAGACGGTCGGGTCACCCTCGTAGCGCAGGTCCTCGACTAGGCTCTCCACCACGGTGAGGAGGCCGCGTTGCGCCTTGTCCTCGTCGGAGCGCAGTAGCGAGACGGTGTGTCCGGGGTGGTGCCAGTCGCCGGCGGGTCCCTCGTACGCTGGCGCGGCCGGGTCGAGGGCGGAACAGTGCGGTCCTCCCGCAGCTGATACGTCCAGAGTTGCCGCTTCGCCTCCGTGGTCCTCACCCGTTGGGACTCGGCGTGGAAGACGTCGTAGCCCAGGTCGGCCCGGATCTCCGCCGAGCGCAGCACGACCCGCAGAGGGACTCCTTCCGCCACGATAGGCCCGACCTGACCGTGCCGCCGAGCAATGCCAGACCGACAAACGACCTGCAGCAGCGACTTGCAGCAACGGCCGCAGCTTCAGCGTCCTTGGCAGAGCCTGGGAACACCCCCGACAGCACAAACACTGCGCAACGATGGTCCTTCCGACACTTTGCAAGCAGGGGGTTAGGGGTTCGAGTCCCCTTGGCTCCACAAACATGCAGGTCAGAGGGCCTCCATATGTGCCCTGCAAGGGATTCTGTCCATGGACTTGCAGCAGTGACCTGCAGCAGTAGGCGTCTTACAAGGGCTCGGTGGCCGCGGCCCCGGGTCGGTTCTCTCCTGTCCGACTTGAGCTGCGCAAGACGCCGGGATGGAAGGAGTCCGCCGTTGTCATCGCGTACGAAGACAGCTCAGCACGGACGCGGACGCACGTGCCGACGCCGAGACGATGCCGGGGTCGCGCACCACCATGGTGGCGACGGTCAAGGCTTGGCTTCGAAGGGCCACGGGATAGGGAGGGTGCGGACGGGCCGGCGTGGCGGGCCGCTCGGCGGGCACTAAAACGCGCAGTCGGCGTCCGCGAGGACTTTGGCGGTGGCGGTGGCGATGAGGCTCAATGAGACGGCTCCCGGATCGGCGGTGCCGACGCTGCGTTCGGCCAACGGCCGTGCCCGGCCGATCTTGGGTACGAGCGTGGCCGTGGCCTCGGCGGCGGTGGTGGCCGCTTCGGCTGCGTGGGCCCAGGCCTGCGCCAACGGCACGCCGCTGCTTACCTGCGTTGACAGGGTGTCGACGAAGGGGAAGAGCGCATCCAGCATGGTTTTGTCGCCGAGTTGCGCCTTGCTGAACGTCTGCAGGTCGGTGGCCGACCGGTGGACTGCAGCGGCCACGCGCTCGGCGGTGGCCGCTTCGGTGTTGCCTAAGCTCTTGCCGATTCCGTCCAGGAGCATTCCCCACAGGATGCCGCTGGTCCCTCCGGCGGAGTCTCCGAACGCTGCTCCGGCGGCCGAGAGTACCGTGTGGACGCCGCCTTGGGTCTGTTGCGCAGCCCGCGTTGCCGCCGTGGATCCGCGGGACATTCCGGTGCCGTGGTCACCGTCGCCGGCGACCGCATCGAGCTGGCCGAGCATGTCTCTATTGTTCTCGACGACGCGGTGCAGTGCCTCAACCGCCCGCCGCGCCACGTCAGCAGCGGCCCTCGACGCCTCGCTCCCTGCCTCGACGGTGACCTCCGCGTCCGCTGAGACCACCACGCGATGGGTGGTAAACTTGGCGCT
>JAABUR0100005873.1_pt1 | contig 15365 bp, 12 predicted proteins | sample 5560091 | NCBI WGS metagenome assembly JAABUR01 (sample SAMN10711879, study PRJNA513375) | rock metagenome | isolation source: Antarctica rocks | place: Antarctica: Victoria Land, University Valley sud
TCGAGCACAACGGGTACGACGTCACGCTGGTCGCCAACCTCACCGACATTGACGACAAGGTGCTGGCCAAGGAGGTCGAGCAGGGACGCCCCTGGTGGGCCATCGCCTACGCCAACGAGCGGGCCCTACACGAGGCGTACCAGGCCCTGGGCTGCCTGCCGCCGACGTACGAGCCGAGGGCGACCGGCCACATCCCCGAGATGCTGGAGCTGACCGGCCAGCTGATCGTCAAGGGCCACGCCTACGCCGCGCCCGACGGCTCTGGCGACGTCTACTTCGACGTGCGGTCCTGGCCGTCGTACGGCGAGCTCTCCAACCAGCGTCTCGACGACATCGAGCCGGCCACCGATGCGGATCCCCGCGGCAAGCGCGACCCGCGCGACTTCGCGCTGTGGAAGGGCTTCAAGAAGGAGGAGGAGCCCGCGACCGCGGCCTGGCCCTCGCCGTGGGGGCTCGGCCGGCCGGGCTGGCACCTGGAGTGCTCCGCGATGGTGGGCAAGTACCTGGGCGAGGAGTTCGACATCCACGGCGGCGGGCTCGACCTGCGGTTCCCCCACCACGAGAACGAGCTGGCCCAGTCGCGAGCCGCAGGCCGCGGCTTCGCCCGCACCTGGATGCACAACGCGATGGTCAACCTCGCTGGCGAGAAGATGAGCAAGTCGGTCGGTGACCCTCTGCTGGTCAGCGAGGTCGTCAAGCGCGTGCGCCCGATCGAGCTCCGCTACTACCTGGTGGCGTCGCACTACCGCTCGGTCATCGAGTTCAGCTTCGACTCGCTGGCCGAGGCCGGGGCGGGGTTTCGGCGGATCGAGGGGTTCGTCGACCGGGCTGTCGAGCTGGTCGGTGAGCTGCCACCGGACGACGACCTTCCCGCGGAGTTCGTTGCCGCGATGCACGACGACCTGGCGGTGCCGGCGGCGCTGGCCGTCGTCCACGAGACGGTACGCCGGGGAAACGTCGCGCTCGCCGCGAGCGACCAAGCCACTGTGGCGACCCGCCTCCAAGCGGTGCGGGGGATGCTCGGCATCCTCGGCGTCGACCCGTACGCCGAGCCGTGGTGGTCGCGGCGCGAGAGCGCCTCGCCGAACGCAGCCGTCGTCGACGGCCTCGTTGCCGCCCTCCTCGAGCAACGTGAAGGCGCCCGTGCCCGCAGAGACTTCGCCGCCGCCGATGCTGTGAGGGACCAGCTCCGGGCCGCTGGGGTCGAGGTCGAGGACACTCCGTCCGGTCCTCGCTGGAAGGTCAGCTCGTGATGGCCGGCAACAGCAAACGGCCGGGCGCCGTCCGCAAGCGCCAGGGCGGCAACCCCACGGCCGGGTCTGGCGGTCGTCGGCGTAAGGCGCTGGAGGGCAAGGGACAGACCCCGAAGGCTTCGGAGCGCGAGGGGCACAAGGCGCACCGCGTGGCGCGGTCGGTGGAGCGCAAGCCGACCTCGCGCACAAATCGACCGCGGAGCACGACGGTGGAGTGGGTCGCCGGGCGCAACGCCGTCCTGGAGGCGATGCAGGCGAACGTGCCGGTGCTGACGGCGTACGTCGCCGAGCGGGTCGAGCGAGACGACAGGCTGCGCGAGACGATAACGCTAGCGGCTTCGCGGAACGTCTCGATCCTGGAGGTGAGCCGAGCGGAGCTGGACCGGCTGACCGACCGGGCGGTGCATCAGGGGGTGGCGTTGAAAGTTCCGCCCTATGACTACGCCGACCCCCACGACCTTCTCGACAAAGCCACCGCGGCCGGCGAGGTGCCGCTGATCGTCGCTCTGGACTCGGTGACGGACCCGCGCAACCTCGGCGCCGTGGTGCGCTCGGCTGGGGCCTTCGCCGCGCACGGCGTGGTGGTGCCTGAGCGCAGGGCTGCCGGGATGACCGCCAGCGCATGGAAGACCTCAGCCGGTGCGGCCGCTCGGGTGCCGGTCGCCCGCGCGACCAACCTGACTCGACAGCTTCGTGACTACCGCGAGGCTGGGCTGATGGTGGTGGGCCTCGACGCGGGCGCCACCGTCGACCTCCCTGACCTCGACCTCACCGACGAGCCGTTGGTGCTGGTGGTCGGAAGTGAGGGGAAGGGCCTGTCGCGCCTGGTCGCCGACACCTGCGACATCCTCGTGCGCATCCCGATGGCGGCGGCTACCGAGTCCTTGAACGCCGGGGTGGCAGCGGGAGTCGCCTTGTATGAGATCGACCGGCGCCGGGCCGGGCGTCGCTGAGCGCAAGGGAACTCATGCCTGTCGAACGACTGCTGCCCACGGCCGAGGCCGCGGCCCTGCTCGAGCTGGTGCGCGACATCGCGACCGAGCAGCTGGCGCCTCGTGCCAGCGAGGCGGAGGCCGCTGCGGAGTTTCCTCGCGATGTGTTCCATCTGCTTGGGCAGACCGGGCTGATGTCGTTGCCGTTCGACGAAAACGACGGGGGCGGTGGCCAGCCCTACGAGGTCTACCTGCAGGTGCTGGAGGAGATCGCCACGGCCTGGATGAGTGTCGCCGTCGATGTGTCGGTCCACACGCTCTCGTCGTCGGCCATGGCCCGATTCGGCACGGCAGAGCAACGGGAGAAGTGGCTGCCCGGCATGCTCGGCGGGGACCAGCTTGGCGCTTACGCGCTGTCTGAGCCGCAGGCGGGCTCGGACGTCTCGGCCATCTCGACGAAGGCAGTCCGCGACGGTGACGAGTACGTCGTCAACGGCACCAAGGCGTGGATCAGCCACGGACCGCACGCCGACTTCTTCCTGCTCTTCGCCCGTACGTCGCCCGACCCTAAGAGTGGCCTGTCGGCGTTCCACGTGCCGTTAGGCACCGGGGAGCAGAGTCCGCTGGGCACCGGGGAGCAGAGTCCGCTAGGCACCGGGGAGCAGAGTCCGCTAGGCACCGGGGAGCAGAGTCCGGCGGGCGCTCCCGGGGTCAGCTTCGGAGCGCCCGAGAAGAAGATGGGCATGACGGCGTCGACGACCACCCAGGTCATCTTCGAGGACGTGCGCCTCCCGGTCGAGCTGCGACTGGGGGAGGAGGGCCAGGGGATGTCGATCGCGTTGTCGGCGCTGGACTCCGGTCGGCTCGGGATCGCCGCGTGTTCCACCGGTCTCGGCCAGGCGGCACTCGACCTCGCGGCGGGGTACGCCACCCAGCGCAAGCAGTTCGGCCGGCCGATAGCTGAGTTCCAGGGGCTGCAGTTCGTGCTGGCTGACATGGCGGCGGCCGTCGAGGCGGCCCGGTCGACGTACCTCAACGCGGCCAGGCTGCGTGACGCCGGTCGGCCGTTCAGCCGGCAGGCGTCGATCGCAAAGCTCGTCGCCACTGACGCGGCGATGAAGGTCACGACCGACGCCGTGCAGGTGCTCGGTGGCTACGGCTACACGCGCGACTTCCCCGCGGAGCGCTACATGCGCGAGGCGAAGGTGACGCAGATCTTCGAGGGGACCAACCAGATCCAGCGCATGGTCATCGCGCGAGACTTGCTTCGAGCGGCTCAGTAGCTGCTTTTCGACGAGCGGCTCGACGTCGCTGCTCATCCGAAAAAGGTGTTGCGTGCTCGTCCACAGGTGTTGGTGAACAGGTTGTTTTGGTCAGTGTGGTGGTCTAGTCTTGGATCATGATCGAACAAGAGTTCGAGTGCCAGGAGCGGCTGTCTGCGGGCGACATATCAATGATCGCTGCTGCCATCCGCACCCTCGGCAGCGCCGACTCCGACGGCGCTGAGCTGATCGATGAGATCGCGCGCCTTGAGGAACTGAAGGGCACGGTGGCTGCTGCCCAAGCACGGGCGGCCGCCGCATTCGCTGCCAAGCAGCGAGCCGAGCAAGAGGCTGGCGGCCTGAGAGCCGCGCAGGTGGGCGTGGGCATTGCAGCGCAAGTCGCGTTGGCGCGACACGAGTCTCCGCATCAGGGTGCCCGCCACCTGGGACTCGCCCAGGCGCTGGTGCACGAACTGCCGCACACGATGGAAGCGCTAGATGCCGGGCAAATCAGCGAATGGCGGGCCACGCTGATCGCTCGAGAAACCGCCTGCCTGTCCGTGGAGCACCGGGCGCAGGTTGACGCCGAGCTCGCTGCCCGCCACGGTGGACTTGCCGCGATGGGAGATCGAACGCTCGCCGCCGAAGCCCGCCGGATCGGCTACCGGCTCGACCCCTACGCGGTGACCCGTCGGGCGAGCAAAGCGGCGGAGGACCGCCGGGTCAGCTTGCGACCAGCGCCGGACGCTATGACCTGGCTTGGTGCGCTGCTGCCAGCGCGACAAGGAGTGGCCGCTTACGCCGCGCTCACCCGGGCCGCCGATGGCGCCCGCGCCGACGGTGACGAACGCGGCCGCGGGCAGGTGATGGCCGACACGTTGGTCGAGCGCGTCACCGGCCAGGCCACCGCCGAGGCGGTGCCGATGGAGATCCAGCTGGTCATGACTGATCAGACTCTTCTCGACGGTGACAGCGAACCTGCCGAGCTCGACGGTGTCGGTCCCGTGCCTGCGCCTCTCGTGCGCCAGTGGCTTCGCGACGGCACCACCGGGGCGAGTGCACAAGCGATGGCGTGGCTCCGCCGGCTCTACACCAGCCCCGTCAGCGGGCAACTGATCGCGATGGACTCCCGCCGCCGTTGCTTCGACGGACAACTACGCCGTTTCGTGATCGCTGCTGACCGGACCTGCCGCACACCCTGGTGCGACGCCCCCATCCGCCATGTCGACCATGCCTTGACGGCCGCGGCAGGCGGCGAGACGAGCTTCGACAACAGCGCCGGGCTGTGCGAGGCGTGCAACTACACCAAAGAAGCGCCCGGGTGGGTCACCATCCGACTGCCCAACCGCGCCCTGGAAATCAGTACGCCGACCGGACACCGCTACGGAAGCAGACCGCCACCACCCGTCGGCCAAACCGCCGAACGGGCCTCACCATCCCTGCTCGAGCAACGCTTACAAGACTTGCTCGCATCCTGACAGGCTCGGCAGCAGCTACGCCGTACGAAGAAAGGTCATGGCCCGAAGCTTGCTTCGAGAGGCTCGGTCTTGAGCTGTCGACGGACGTAGTCACGGGCGGTGTCGAAGATCTCGACCTCGCTTCCGGCTTGTTCGGACAGGTACCACCGGTGCTCGAGGATCTCATGGAACACCTCCGCGGCCTCGAGCGGTGACTTGCGAGTCGGCGGGACCATCCCCACGATCGGCTCGACGATCTGCGTCAGCCACCGGTGCGCGACCAGGGCCGCGTCCTCGTTCTGAAGCGCGTTCGCCGCGGTGAACGCGTTGAGGTCGTTGAGTAGGCGGCGGGCCTGGTTCTCCTCGACGTCGAGACCGGTCAGGCCCTGGAGCCGCCGCCGGTGATGGCCGGCATCGACGACCTTCGGCTGAATGCGCACGCTCTGCCCGTCCCAGTCGGTCACAATGTCGAGCTCGTCGACCTCGAAACCCAGTTCGTTGAGCCGCGCGATACGTCGCTCGATCCGCCACATCTCGTCGACGTCGAAGTCCTCCGGGCCTGTCAGCTCGTCCCACAGCTGCCGGTAGCGCTCGATGACACCGTCGGTGAGCGTCAGGGCGTCGACCTCCTCCCCCAGGAACCCGCCCGCCTGCAGGTCGAGCATCTCGGCGAAGAGGTTGCCGCGAGCTGTGTCGAGGTCATGCCTGCGTTGCCCGTCGCTGAGCTCATGGTGGAGCTCGCCGGTCTCGGCGTCGACGAGGTACGCCGCGAACTCGCCCGCCGAGCGGCGGAACAGCGTGTTGGACAGCGAGCAGTCGCCCCAGTAGAAGCCGGCCAGGTGGAGCTTCGCCAGCAGCACCACGATGGCGTCCATGAGTCGCGGCATCGTGTCGGGTCGAGGGCCGCGCGAGAACATCTCCCGGTATGGCATCGACGCCGTCAGGTGCCGGGTCAACAGGCAGGGCTCGATCTCCTCGCCTTCGGCGGTCTCCCGCCCGGTGATAACGCCCACCGGCTCGACGGCTGGCGCTTTGATTCGTCGCAGGTCGCGCAGGAGTCGGTACTCCCGCCAGGCGATGGCCCCGCGGGTCTCCTTGACGGCGTAGATGTGCTCATCGAGTCGGACGAACCGCACGATGTGGCGTGACAGACCGCGAGGCAGGGGAACGAGAAACTCGCCGTCCCAATCCTCCAGCGGCAGGTGCCACGGCAGCGTGACCAGGGCCGGATCTGGCGTGGTGGCCACGATGCGCAGCGCCATGACGTCGATCCTACGGTTCAGCGTTGGTCGGGTGGTCGGCCGACAGCCAGGCGGCTCCGGGTGCGACAGCGGCTTGCTCGTCGCCTGGGTTGCTGAGCACGCACGTGCGCAGGCTGAGGCAGCCGCAGCCGACGCAGCCGGTGAGCTTCTCCTTCAGCCGCTCCAGGTCGGCGATCTGGCGATCGAGCCGTGCTGTCCAAGCCCGCGAGACCCGCTCCCAGTCGGCCTTCGTCGGCGTACGTCGGTCGGGTAGCGAGCCCAGCGCGGCGGCGACCTCGTCGAGGCTGAGCCCGACTCGCTGTGCAGCCCGGATGAACGCGACCCGGCGCAGCATGTGTCGCGGGTATCTGCGCTGGTTCCCGGCCGTGCGCTCGGCCGCGATCAACCCGACGGACTCGTAGAAGCGCAGTGCGGAGGCAGCGACGCCTGACCGGTGAGAGAGCTCACCGATCGTGAGATGCGCAGGCATCCGCGGCACGGCCAAACCCCGATCTCGAAACACGCCTTGACTTGAAGTGAACTTTAACTCGCAGAGTGTCGCGATGACGATTGATACCTCGGCCACGAGCCGACAACTCCTGGACTACGGCGACCTGAGAAACCTGATGTCCACCCAGACAGGGGACGAGAAGCACGACTCGTCGGCCACCTCCACCCTTGACGTGCTGTGGGTCCTCTACGACCGAGTTCTTGATGTGAGCCCGGAGACGATCGACGACCCGGCCCGCGACCGCTTCTACCTGAGCAAGGGACACGGTCCGATGGCCTACTACGCCGTCCTGGCCGCAAAGCGGTTTATCCCGGTGGAGTGGTTGGCGGGCTTCGGCAGCTTCGAGTCGCGACTGGGACACCATCCGGACCGTAATCTCGTCCCGGGCGTCGAAATCTCCTCGGGCTCGTTGGGCCATGGTCTGCCGCTGGCAGTCGGAACAGCTCTCGGTCTGCGCGCGCAGGGGCTCGACGCGCGGGTCGTCGTGCTCATGGGCGACGGCGAGCTCGACGAGGGCACCAACGCCGAGGCCATTGCGTTCGCGGGAGCTCGAGGTCTGAGCAACCTGACCGTTGTGGTGGTCGACAACTCCTCGGCGTCTCTCGGCTGGACCGGCGGCCTGGAACGCCGGTTCGAGGTCGAGGGTTGGTCCACCACCCGGGTCTCCGGTCGCGACCACCCAGCGCTTGAGGCGGCCCTGCGGCGTAGCTCAGCTTCCACACCGACGCTGGTCGTCGCCGAGATCGAGGCGGCACAATGAGTTCGCAAGCCGATCAGTCTCCGCCAGGTTCGGGACCGATGCGTCAAGCGTTCGCGCGGACGGCCATCGAGCTGCTCGAGGCCGATCTGTCGGTGGCGGTGGTGCTTGCCGACATCTCGATGCAGTACTTCGGCGAGGCTGTCCGCCGGCATCCTGACCGGGTGGTCAACGTCGGAATCCGAGAGCAGCTGGCGGTCAACGTCGGGGCTGGCCTTGGGTTGTCGGGGATGCGGCCGATCGTGCATACCATCGCCTCGTTCCTCGTCGAACGCAGCTTCGAGCAGATCAAGCTCGGGTTCAGCCACCAAGACGTCGGTGGCGTCCTGGTCAGCGTCGGCGCGTCGTACGACATCTCGTCCGGAGGGCGCACCCACCAGTCGCCTGGCGACGTTGCGCTTCTCGACACCCTGGCCGACTGGGACGTGCACGTGCCGGGACACGCTGATGAGCTCGCCGCCCTGCTACGGCGGGCGGTGGCCGGAAACGGGCGCGCCTACATCAGAGCGAGCACCGATGGCAACGCAACCGCTCTCCCGGTCGGGGGCATGCACGTGCTGCGCCGGGGAACCAGCGGCACTGTCATCGCTGTCGGACCGATGCTCGACAAGGTGATGGCGGCGGTCGCAGGCCTCGACGTGACGGTGCTGTACGCCTCGACGGCGCGGCCGTTCGACGCCCACACGCTCGTCTCCACGCTCAAGATGGCAGACATCGTGCTCGTCGAGCCGTACGCCGTCGGCACATCGGCGGCGGCTGTGTCGGAGGCCTTATGCCACGTGCCGCACCGGCTGAAGAGCGTCGGGGTCCCGCGCAATGAGCTGCGTCGCTACGGCACACCGACGGAGCACGAGTCCGCGTTGGGGCTCGACCCAGCCGGTCTGCGGCGCACGATCAGTGCCTTCCTGGGGAGTTGATCTTCCCCGGAGAGTGGTGAGGCGACGCGTAGGAGGCGAATGCATCTCCACCCCGTGGGTGGTCCTACAAACCGGACAATTAGCCCGACCGGCGATCCATTCACACAGTGAAGGCGAGCCGGCGCCGTCGCACGAGGGATCGCGGCGGGAGCAGCGCTTCTAAGATGGGCTCATGGCGTGGACAGGTCGGGTTGCGCTCGTGACAGGGGCTGGCGGCGGTATCGGCCGCGCGGTGGCCGAGCAGTTGAGCGCTCACGGTCTTCGGGTCGCGCTCACGTCGCGCAGCGAAGCCGACCTGCGTGCGACGGCTGCCGCCTGCGGCGGCGAGACGCTCGTCGCGCCGGCCGATGTCACCGACCCGACGGCCACCGAGTCGGTGTTCGCCGACGTGGAACGGGCTTGGGGTCCGGTCGAGGTCCTTGTCGCCAACGCGGGTGCCGGCGTCTCGGCCCGGGTGCACAAGACCTCCGACGAGGACTGGCAGCGCATGCTCGACCTCAACCTGACCGCTCCGTTTCGGTGCATCAGGCGGGTCCTGCCCGCCATGTTGGAGGCGCGCTTCGGTCGGATCGTCGTGGTGGCTTCGGTTGCGGCGAAGGCGGGTCAGCCCTACATCGCCGCGTACTCCGCCAGCAAGCACGGCGTCCTCGGCCTGGTGCGCTCGGCCGCCGCCGAGGTCGCCCGCGACGGTGTCACGGTCAACGCCGTCTGCCCCGGGTACGTCGACACGCCGATGACCGACGCGGCGGTGGCCGCTATCACCGCGACCACGGGCCGGACGCCTGAAGAGGCGAGGGACCTCCTCGCCCGTAAGCAGCCCAGCGGCCGCCTCGTGACGCCGCAGGAAGTGGCCGCGGCTGTCTGGTTCTGTGTGAGCAACGGCGCCGTCAACGGCCAGGGAGTCAATGTCGACGCAGGCGCGGTGCAGTCATGACCCTGCAGCGGGTCAATCCGGCACCGCTCGCGGTGCCCCGCGGCTTCTCCCATGCCGTGGTCGGCGAGGGGCGGGTCATCTGCCTGGCCGGCCAGACCGCACTCGACGCCGACGGTCGGATCGTCGGGCATGACGTCGTCACACAGTTCCGGCAGGCCCTGAGCAACCTGCTGACCGCGCTCGATGCCGCCGGCGGGCGCCCCGACCAGCTTGCCTCGCTGACCGTCTACATCGTCGACATGGACGACTACCGGGAGCACGCTGCGGAGATCGGCCGGGTATGGCGACTGCTGGTCGGACCGGAGTATCCCGCCATGGCCGGCATCGGGGTGTCCCGGCTGTGGGACGCTGAGGCTCTCGTGGAGCTGCAGGGCATCGCCATCACCTCCACCGGCTGAGACGGGAGGGACGTCATGCAGCTGTCGCCGTCGGTTCATGTCGACACCTTCTGTCGCGACAACCTGCCGCCGGTCGAGACGTGGCCCGAGCTCGTCTTCGACCTGCCCGACCTGCAGTACCCGCAGCAGTTGAACTGCGCTGTCGAGCTGCTCGACCGCACCATCGAGGAGCACGGCGATGAGCGCCCCTGTCTGTTGTCACCGGTTGGCGATCGCTGGACCTATGGCGACCTGAGAGCCAGGTCCAACCAGGTCGCCCACCTGCTCGTCAACGAGCTGGGAATGGTGCCCGGCAACCGGGTGCTCTTGCGCGGGCCTAACAACCCCTGGCTCGTCGCCTGCTGGTTCGGAGTCCTCAAGGCAGGCGGGGTGGTGGTGACGACGATGCCGCTGCTGCGGCCCCGCGAGCTGAGCACGGTCCACCGGATCGCCCAGATCGACTTCGCGCTGTGCGACTCCAGATTCCTCGACGACCTCGCAGCATCCAACCTTGCCGAGGTGACGACGGTGACCTACGGCGCGGACACCCCCGAGGACCTGAGCCGGCGCTCTGCCTGGCTGCCGGTGGAGTTCGCCGCCGTCGAAACCGCAGCCGATGACGTTGCGCTGCTCGCCTTGACCTCGGGCACCACCGGCCGCCCGAAGGCGACGATGCACTTCCACCGCGACGTGCTGGCGAACGCCGACACGTTCTCCACTCATGTGCTGCGTCCTACGAGAAACGACGTGTTCACCGGCACACCTCCGCTGGCCTTCACGTTCGGCCTCGGAGGGCTGGTGGTGTTCCCGCTGCGCGTCGGCGCGTCCACCCTCCTGCTGGAGAAGGCGACGCCCGACGAGCTCGCCGGGCACATCGCCGCTCACCGGGTGACTGTCTGCTTCACTGCCCCGACGGCGTACCGCGCTCTGCTGGGGGAGGGCAGCGTCGAGCGACTGGCGACGCTACGCCGCTGCGTCTCGGCCGGTGAGCATCTCCCGCTGGCAACGTGGAAGGCGTTCGCCGACGCGACAGGCGTCAAGATCATCGACGGCATCGGTTCGACGGAGATGTTGCACATCTTCATCTCAGCCGCCGACGACGACATCGTCCCCGGATCGACGGGGAAGCCGGTGCCGGGTTACCAGGCGGTTGTCCTTGACGACAGTGGCGAGCCGGCGCCGGACGGGCAGGTGGGGCGCCTCGCAGTCAAGGGGCCGACCGGGTGCCGTTACCTCACCGACGCTCGCCAGGCGGAGTACGTGCAGAACGGCTGGAACATCACCGGTGACACCTTCGTCCGCGACGAGAACGGCTACTTCTGGTACCAGGCCCGCAGCGACGACATGATCGTCTCCGCCGGCTACAACATCGCCGGGCCGGAGGTGGAGGAAGCGGTGCTGCGGCACCCCGACGTGACCGAGTGCGCAGTCGTTGGCGTGCCCGACGCGGCGCGCGGGCAGGTGGTGAAGGCGTACGTCGTGCTCCGTGCCGGCGGCCTCGCTGACAAGGCGATGGCCCGCGCGCTCCAGGACTTCACCAAGGCCGAGATCGCGCCGTACAAGTACCCACGGGTGATCGAGTTCGTCGACGAGCTGCCGCGCACGAGCACCGGCAAGCTGCAGCGGTTCCGTCTGCGCGAGGCCGCGGCAAAGGCTCAGACCGGGTCAGCGGTAGAGGTCGCGGGCGATGATTGAGCGCTGCACCTCGCTGGCTCCCTCGTAGATGCGGGGAGCCCGCACCTCGCGGTAAAGATGCTCCAGCAGGTGGCCTCGCTGCAACGCTCGGGCGCCGTGGATCTGGATGGCGGCGTCGACGACGTACTGCGCCATCTCGGTGGCGGCGAGCTTCGCCATCGCCGAGGTGGTGGAGACGTCGGGTCGTCCCGCGTCGTATGCCGCTCCCGCTCGGTAGACCATCAGTCGCGCCGCGTCGAGGCGGGTGGCCATCTCAGCCAGAGTATGGCCGACCGACTGCAGCTCACGGAGCGGTCCTCCGAACGCCTGCCGCTCGCCGGCATGAGACACCGCGGCGTCGAGGGCGGCTGAGGCCATCCCGACGGCGAAGGCGCCGACGCTGGGCCGGAACAGGTCGAGTGTGCGCATCGCCACCCCGAAGCCCTCGTCCGGCTGCCCAAGGAGGTCCTCGCGGCTGACCAGGACAGCGTCGAAGATCAGCCGCCCGATCGGGTGGGGTGACAGCATCTCGAGGTGTTCCCCGGACAGCCCCGGCGCGTCACCAGGCACGACGAACGCCGTGACGCCCCGGGCTCCGGCAGCCGGCGTCGTGCGCGCGAAGACGGAGTAGAAGTCGGCCTCGGGCGCGTTGGAGATCCAGGTCTTCTCGCCGGACAGCCGCCACCCGTCGCCGTCCGGCTCGGCGGCCAGCGCGAGCGCCGCGGCGTCGGAACCGGCGTCCGGCTCGCTGAGGGCGAAGCCCGCCACGGCCTCGCCCCGGGCGACGGCGGTCACCCAGCGGCGTACCTGCTCGTCGCTGCCCGACTGCAGGACCGGGTAGGTCCCGAGTCCTTGCAGGGCCAACGCGGTCTCGGCCTCGGTGCTCACCGTGGCGAGAGCTTCACGGAGCAGGCAGAGGTCAAGCGCTGCCGCCGACCTCGACGGTGACTGCTCGCCGACGCCTGGGAAGAGCCGGGCCAGCAAGCCGAGCTCGCCCAGAGCTGCCACCAGGGCGCGGTTCACGCGGCCCGGCTCACCGCGGACCGCGAGCGGTGCGAGCGTCGAGGCGGCGACTTCGCGCACCCAGGACTGGTAGGCGTGCTGCTCGTCGGTGAGATCGAAGGCCGCACAGCTGTGCCGCGGCTGGTCGTCCGGCGCCACTCAGCGGCCTTGCCAGTTCGGGGCGCGCTTGGCGGTGAACGCGGCGTGGAACTCGGCGTAGTCGTCGCCCTTCATCAGCAGCGCCTGCGTCATCGCCTCGAGCTCGACCGCGCCGGCAAGACCCATGTCGAGCTCGCGGGTGAGCAGGGCCTTGGTCGCCGAGTATGCCTGCCACGGGCCGTCGGCAAGCCGTCGGGCGAGCGCGTCAGCCGCCTCGTCGGTCGAGCCGTCGTCGACGAGCTCGCTCACCAGACCCCAGGCGTCGGCGGTCTGTGCGGGCAGGGAGTCGCCGAGCATCAGCAGCTGAGTGGCCCGGCCGAGCCCGACCAGTCGCGGCAGCAGGTACGCCGCTCCCATGTCGCCGCCGGCGAGGCCGACCCTGGTGAACAGGAAGGCAAAACTGGCGGACCGGGCCATCACGCGGAAGTCCGCGGCGAGCGCAAGCACCGAACCCGCACCGGCCGCGGTTCCTTGGATCGCCGCGACCACGGGGACAGGGGACTCGCGGATCGCTCGAACCACCTCTCCGGTCATCCGCGTGAACGCCAGCAGCTCGTCGGGTCGCATGCCCAAGGTGGCGCCGATGATCTCGTCGACGTCTCCTCCCGAGCAAAACGCCCGTCCCTCTCCGCGCAGGACAACTGCCCGGGTGTCGTCTCGGTGCGCAAGCTCGGTGAAGAGGTCGCGCAGGTCGGCGTACGTCTCGAACGTCAACGCGTTGAGCTTGTCCGGCCTGGTGAACGTGACGGTGGCGACCCCACCGGCACGGCTGACCGAGAAGTGCTGCCAGTCGGAGGTGAAGGGGGCCGACCCACGGAACGGACTCATCAGGTGACTCCTTCGCGCCGGTGGCGGGCCCGCCAGGCTGTGCCGTCGACAGCCTAGCGAGGCCGACCCGGCGCCGTTTTGACCGCCGCTGCGGGGGCACCTTATTGTCCAGAGACACTCCACGGAGGGAGCGCCGGTGCGGATCGCGGTGGTCGGCGGGGGACCGGGTGGGCTCTACTTCGCGGCGCTCGCCAAGCAGCTCGGACCGCAGCACGACCTCACGGTGTGGGAGCGCAACGCCGCCGACGACACGTTCGGCTTCGGGGTGGTGTTCTCCGATGAGACCCTCGGCGGGATCGAGCACGCCGATCGGTCCGTCTTCGCCGCCATGGAGTCCGAGTTCGCGCGGTGGGACGACATCGATGTGCACTACCGCGGCACGGTGATCACCAGCGGCGGGCACGGTTTCGCTGCGATGAGCCGGCGGCGGTTGCTGCAGATCCTGCAGGCCAGGTGCGACGAGCTGGGCGTCGACCTGCACTTCGAGACGGAGGCGCCTGACGTCGGGGAGCTGTCGGCGGCGTACGACCTGGTGGTGGCTGCCGACGGTGTCAACTCAGGCATCCGTGGCTGCTTCGCGGAGGCGTTCCGGCCGAGTCTCGAGGAACGGCGCTGCCGGTACATTTGGCTGGGCACCGACAAGGTGTTCGACGCCTTCACGTTCGTGGTTCGCGAGACGCCGTACGGCGTCATGCAGATGCACGGCTACCCCTATGACCGGACCGGCAGCACCTTCATCGTCGAGATGCACGACAGCGTCTGGGAAGCTGCCGGCTTCGGCTCGCTCGGCACCACAGACCTCCCCCCCGGGAAGTCTGACGAGAAGTCGATCGCGGCCGTCGCCGGGGTCTTCTCCGATGTCCTAGCGGGTCATCAGGTGCTCGCCAACAGCTCTCGGTGGACGAGGTTCGCCACGGTGCGCAACGAGTGCTGGCGGCAGGGCAACGTGGTCCTGCTCGGTGATGCCGCCCACACGGCGCACTTCTCGATCGGGTCCGGGACCAAGCTCGCCATGGAGGACGCGCTCGGCCTGGCCGCCTGCATCCACGAGCACCGCCCCCTGGGCGAGGGGCTAGCTGCCTATGAGGCGGAGCGTCGCCCGGTGGTGCTGTCAACGCAGCGAGCCGCGCAGGCGAGCCTGGAGTGGTTCGAGAACCTCGGCCAGTACGTGCACCAGGAGCCAGTGCAGTTTGGCTTCAACATCATGACGCGCAGCCGACGGGTCACCCACGAGAACCTGCGCCTGCGCGACAGCGAGTTCGTCGAGCGCGCGGATGCCTGGTTCGCCGAGCACGAACGCCGGCGCGGTGTTGGCGACGGGACCGTCAGCCCCCCGATGTTCCAGGGGTTCCGCCTGCGCGACCTCCAGCTGGTCAACCGGGTGGTCGTCTCAGCCATGGACATGTACATGGCAGACGGTGGCGTGCCCGGGGACTTCCACTTTGCTCACCTGACCGGCAAGGCGCTTGGTGGTGCCGGGCTGGTGATGACCGAGATGACCTGTGTCTCCCCGGAGGGCCGGATCACGCCGGGATGCTGCGGGCTCTACGACGAGACGCAGATGGCGGCTTTCCGCAAGATCACCGACTTCGTCCACGAGCACACCGACGCGAAGATCGGCATCCAGCTCGGCCACTCCGGCCGCAAAGGCTCCACCAGGCTGATGTGGGAAGGGATCGACCAACCGCTGCCGGAGGGCAACTGGGAGGTCGTGGCGCCCTCGGCGCTGCCTTACTTGCCGGGCATCAACCAGGTGCCCCGTGAGTTGACCGCCGCTGACCTGGCGCTGATCACCGAGCAGTTCGTCGACGCCGCCCGCCGGGCGGTCACCGCGGGCTTCGACCTGTTGGAGCTGCACTGCGCGCACGGCTACCTGTTGTCGAGCTTCATCTCGCCGATCACCAACAAGCGGACCGACGCCTACGGCGGCGGCCTGAAGAATCGGCTGCGCTACCCGCTGGAGGTGTTCGCCGCCGTGCGGTCGGTGTGGCCTGACCACCTGCCGATGACTGTGCGGATCTCCGCCACCGACTGGGTCGACGGCGGCATCAGCATCGAGGA
>JAABUR0100005882.1_pt1 | contig 15347 bp, 15 predicted proteins | sample 5560091 | NCBI WGS metagenome assembly JAABUR01 (sample SAMN10711879, study PRJNA513375) | rock metagenome | isolation source: Antarctica rocks | place: Antarctica: Victoria Land, University Valley sud
AAGGTGTAGGAAAAGGGGGGGAGGTGGGTGTGGAGGGCGCAGAGGATGAGGGGGTGGAGGTAGGGGGTTGTGGAGAGGGCGATGTGGAGGTGGGGGGGAGGTGGGGGGGAGGGCGACGGTTGGGAACTGGGAAGAAGAGTTAGAGAGGGTGCTTTGGTTTGTGGGGAATGAGGGACTGGGTGATGGGGTAGGTGGATGGGGTGTTGGGGGGCTTGGGGCGTCGTGTGGTGGGAGGCGGAACAAGAAATGAGATGACGGTTCCGGCCTGGCGGTAAAGGGACTTGGTGATGGTCAATGAAGAAAGGGGTGTAGAAGAAGAAGCAGACCCTCGTCCCCAGACTTTTGCAAGGCTACTTTGGCTGGGGCCGACTATTCTACAGCTTGACTGTTTTGTCACCATCGATGATCTGTCGACTTGCTTGAAGCCTATACAGCTGGAATGATCATTTCTCGAATCTTGCGGTGGCAACAGCCTGAAAGACTATGGGTCCCAGCCAGGCGAATACATAATAGTACAATCGATATTCTAGAAATGTATACATGCTTCTGTTTTTGAAATGCACTTACTTACAGCTTCAATTCGCCCATCTGAACACCTGACGCATGCATGAAATTTGCCTTTAGCGGAGTCACGCTGGAAGGGACAGTCAGTTCCCGCGTCGAGAGGCTAGTTGGAGATGTGAGAGTGCTTACCTGGTATAACCCTCCTTTAACGCCCACCCGTCATTGCCCGGCTCGCTCTCCTCCACACTCTGGAGAATATCCCCAAACTGCGGCGTCCACTTGAAATGCCTATGCTGGTGTCTCGTCGCTGGCTTCTGGGGTGCGCTCCCGGCCTCTCCACTCTGCCGTATTTCTTGTTCCCTCTCGTTGGGATTTGCTTCTTCTTCCTCCGTTGCTTCGACTTCCGTGAAAGAACTACCGGACTTCCAGTAGTTTTGTAGTGCGTGCGTGCACATAACCTTGTGGCTTTCTACACCGTCGATCAACGGGACGTTGATGGAGTAGAGATCCACATCTTGGCCCCAGTTTTTGTAGAGGTGCGCGATGAGTTTGGCCGAGAGTCTCGAAGCCTGCGCGATCAGATTCGGATCATGGTCCCTTGAGTAAAAAGCGTAAGATAGCGCAATAGCTTTCTTCCGACATATCGCCGCTTCCATCGCCCCCCCAATTGTCCCACTGGATAAACTGAATAGTGAAGTGCAGTTCCTGCCATAATTAGGACCGGACAGAACAATGTCTACTGGGCCTTTGTCCTGGAAGAAGTGGTGGAGGCCCAGTTGGGTGCAAGTTGCGGGTGTACCATCCACAAGAATCCATTCTTCTTGATCTGAACTGTCTGATGGGGGGAGAGGCGAGGTGTGCACGGTGCCATCGTCTTCGTGGAGGGTACCAGGGCGGAAGTAGGTGGGTTTTGTAATTTGGGAGACGAAGTGGGCTTTGCCGATCCAGGAGCGTTGTTGGTGAGGGAGGATGACGGAGACGGTATGGGAGGATTCTTGAAGGGTTTGGATAAGAGAGTGAATATAGGGGGAGGACTGTGGTTGGAGTTAGCCCTGTCTATCCCCTAATGAGGAAGGGCTGTTATCAGTGGAATTTTGGAGCGAGGGTGGAAAAGGTCAATTGGGGGAGGTGCATACTTGATTGCTAGGAGGGCCGTCGTCATTTACGACGAGGATGTGCATGCTGAATCGAAGCAGGGCTTCAGTACAAACGTCTTCTCTGGCCAGTGTTCAAAATTCTTAAGCGAGTGTGGCTGGATTCTTCATGCGGCTATACCTACTTAGGAGCTTTCACCTTTTAATTTGTTTCGTCTTCGATTCCGTCAAACAAGTGTCATGATTTATATCGTCATTCTATTGGCATCATGGCAGTGTTTCTCTTGACCAAATGCCCGTGAACCAATTGCACCACGAATATCCTGACTGTAAGGCTTTTCGATCCTTCGACCAGCGAATCTCAACTGACGGATGGTTTGTCTAATTTATTAACCCTTCATTAGATCGGCCAAGGAGAACAGACTGATTGCACGATCATCATTTGGACTAGGAGCTGGAAGAGTGAAGAATTGAAGAAGACGGGACGGACACCCTGAAGGATTGAAAGACATTTGTTGGCAATGTAATTACGCCGGTTGGTCTTCGTCGGTAACTTCAGCGCTGAAACACTGAACATCCACTTAGGGTACATGGCAATGCACTTGAGGCGCAGGCTGAAAACAGCTTGAATTCTACCTAGGTACTTTGCTAAAGTATATTTGGCCGTGTTGTGTTTGTTGATTGGACTGTTGCTCTTACCACCTGTAGTTCAAATTTCCATGATGGTTCTCCACTTCTGGTCCCAACTCCATCAAGCTTGGATATGAGTGTGTGTTGCCTTACTAGCTTGCTCCAAGGTATCCACGTTGACACTGTCTTGGACTTTGCGTTGGACTTTGCCTTGGATTCTGCCTTGGATTTCTCAAGCCAGGCGTTCGGGCGTTGGTGCTGGTGTTATGCGCTATGTTCTAGTTCTTTCAGGAGAAGGATCCAAGATGCACGCTTGTCACGCAGACCCAACAGACGGATAGCCAAAGTAAGCTGTTGGATTGAGGGCTACGACTACTTACGCTGTTGGGGTTGCAGGCGCAGCAAGACATGGCGGTGATGCAAAGCTGCGAACGTGCCAGCAAAGAGGTATAGGAAGGCAGTTGAGTCCACCTTTCTATCCACATCAAACAAACCTTGAAGCATCTTCATCTACCATCTTCATTGAGCATCCTCGCCCAGCATCTTCAACTAGCAAATCGACGTCCCCTCAGTACCTTGATCGTCTCACAGGCACTTCAGCGCTCTCCTAAGTTCCAACGGTTTAAAATTATCACCATTACGACAATGAAGTTCTCAACCTCCCTCACCTCCATCGCAAGCCTCGCGTCTTTCATCTCCTCCGCCTCCGCCGCTGCTCTACCTGTCGAGTCCACCAGTCTCGCAACCCGATCCTCGGACCTTGCCCCTCGTGGCCCTGGCTGGTGTGGCGTGCACGTCAGGCTCTTCGTGAGTAGCAGCCCAGGGAAAAAATTCGAATTCAAACAATCAGACTTGAAATACGCCGTGGAAGTGACTATCAAAAACCCCGACGGAAACCAGATCGGATACTTGCCCAAAACCCCCGCCGACCCTTCCGTTAGCGTGGACAGTCAGCTCCCGAACGTGTTGGTTATTACCAGCGAGGCCGGCTACATCCAGTTTGCCTATGGCAGTGAGTCGTGGCAGAGCGTCGACACCCAATGCAAGGTCGGAGCCATGGACGGTCCGAGTTTTTCCGGCACCACTGACATGGACTGTGGCTTCACCTGCAATTAAGTCCAGAAGCAGCATCATCACGGGGCCTGGAATTAGGGGTTTTGCATTGGCGGAAAGGGTAGATGCGATCTTTCGAATTCAGCAGCAGGAAGAGAATGCGAGATGTGCGAAATCAACATTTGTATAGTGTGTTCAGAGTGTCGTGTTATCTTACATGTTAGTCGCGATTTGAGAAGTCTGTGCAATAAACGACTCACTTCTAAACCACTCGCGCCATCATCAATGTTGACGCAGTATGTAGCAAATTTAATACAGGGATTCATAGTTGGCTTGTCGTTCGAATAGTGCGGGTTTCAGCGCGCGGGGGGTTGGAAAAGTGGAGCCGGGGTCGGAAAAGATTCTTGGCGTCGGGTTGGACTTTGAGCATATTCTAGCAGTAGCATATGCCCCGCACATTCAAGACTTGGCGTCGGGTTGGAAAAGCTTCGGGGCGGGATGGGAATCATTTGGAACTCATGGTTAGCATACAGTTTGAGATTGAACAATTACTTGAGGCGGTTTCAACATAGGATACTTCAACTCCAAGCCTTGAATGGATGAGTCCTCAACGTGTCTGGTTTGAAAAGAATAGATCCGAGTATTGCTAGGTATCCACGTTATTCTAGGATGCAAGGGCACCCTTCATGCTTCAAACCCATCAAGTTCTTATCAAAAGATGCGAGAAGTCTACTCTGCGAGTCACAATTTCGAGCCTTGTTTTGCCCAATAATAACAGGGATCCAGCTCTCAGAACCGTATGGCTTAACGCTGTATGCCAGGATTCCTCGTCTCGTATCCACCGTTTCGCCGAGACACTCCAGCAGTGTTTTACCGCTGCTGGATTTCTCGCTGCCAATCAACGTCCTCTTAATCTCCAGCTTCGTATTATTGACATGCGAGTCTTGAAGACTCAGAAAACCAACAATGCTTGGTGGATCAGGAAAGCAATTGGGAAAGACGTCAAACACAGCCCGTTACTGGACGCCCAAGACCTCATTGAAAGATACAAGGAGTACGAATGGGCAAAAGACATTCGGCTTGAAAAGCTTAGCATCAGTGAGACAGGTCGAAAACATGTTCTCGAAAATGGTAAGGAGGTTGACTGGACATATCGAGAAGTTGCTAGTACACCACTTCCCTGATTGAAGGAACATGTCGAACCCTAAGGATCGATCGCCGGCTACCCATCGTGACCCCAAAGAGATCTCCATTGATCTGCACGGTTCTATCGTTTGTGGAGGCGTATAGTTATAATTTTCTTATTGTCTTACGGAGCGCTGATCTTCATGGCCATGGTTAACTTTACCACATGAATCCAAAAACCGAACTTGTCATAAAGATTGACGTGGTTGTTATCTTACGTTCACAAAGTCGGAGGATATGGGTTTCCTACTCGTTCTAATTCTGAGTCTGTGTATCTACAACGAAGTACCCAACAAGAGTCTTACTAGGACATTGACATCAATCAAGATAGATGTTGCCAGGTCTGCGTTGAACAGCTCAAGAATAGCTAAAATATCAAAGGAGCAGTGAATAAGAACACGGAATCAACCAAAACTCACACCTCCCATTCCAGATGCCACTCCTACCAGTGCACAACAAATATCCCAACCACAAACCTGCCAAATAAAACCTTGTCCTCAAAATCCACCGACTCAACTCCCTCTCCCTCCCCTCCCTCGAACCCACAAAGTCCTCTTCCTCGAACCCACCCCCAAACCCCCCACGACGTCACCGGAAAAATCCTCATAAGCATAACGTACCGTCTCCAAGCCAACCACTACCCCAACGACGATCCCTCCTTTCTCTCAAAGGAGCTATTTGGACATATCGCAGAAGCAGACATCGACAAGATTGATGAGGTGTGCAGGGGTATCAAGCCACCTGACAAGCAAGTGAATATGCAAGGCCGGCGATTGGATCAGGGGGTTGGGGCTGGCTCTGAGCTTTTGAGCTCCAAGATCGCTTGTCTAAGACAACGGCAAGCCAAGTTACCTTAAACCCCCTTTTCTAACCCGCTCGGCTCTGCAGTATTTCATCTAGCCCAGACATTGACCTCATCATGGCAAAATGCTCCTCAAATCTGCAATTGATACAGTAAACGTCATTTCATACCAAATACACGAAGCTCCACAAATAAACCCAAGGTATCCACAAAAGCATCAAAACCCGCTCAACAACATTGCCCAAACATCCAACCATACAGCTGATCACAAACCTCGGAATATGCTACACACCAAACTTGCGAATCTATACCATATCCTCTTCAGCACGCTCCCCAATATGTCCTCCTGGCTGACAGGATAGAATGGCCCCTCAGCACGGCTGTAGATAATTACTCGGAACCAACCCCGCCCTCCCCTTCTTCCCCGTCACCTCCGCCTCCCACCACCCATCGTCTTGCAACCTCAGCACGGCTAGAATATCTCCCTTGGCAAAACTCAGCTCCTCGGGAATGGCCGCGCGGTACATGTATAATGCCCTCGCTGTTACTCGAAAGTCAGCGCCTTTTTCACTTGATTTTTCCAAAATCCGGCAAGAAAGTTGCAAAAAATAGAACGAAACTCACCAAATTGCAAAATCGGACGACCATCTTTCGTAAACTGCCGGTCACTAGCCGCACTCTTACTCCTCGCCCTCAGATCCCCTTTCCCCGCATCCATTCCCATCGGCGCCCCCTGCTGCCCATCATAATAACTCATCGGTCTCGCCGCCGTGTTCGACCTTGCTCGTGGAGCCAAATTTCGATCAGCTAGCTGCAGAGCACCACTGCTACTGCTTGGCCGCTCTTGCCTCGCATATTGCGGCTGCGGTGGTTGCGGAGATACTGCGCGTGGAATGTCGTTGGGAGAATTGTGGCGAGAGTAGCGGTTGTTGCTGTTGTTATTCTGGCTGTTGGCGTAGCTGTGTTTTGCGGGGCTGACGTGGGGGGTTTGGCGTGGCTGAGGGGCGTTGGTGTAGGGGTTTGGGCTTGCGGAGCGGGCGTAGGAGCCTTGGGGGTGGGCTTGCGGTTGAGGGGCATTATAACCTGGGCGTGGGGAAACGCTCCGCATTGGGAGGGGAGAAGTTGCCCGAGGTATATCGGAGGCACTGCCGCGATTACCTGGACGAGAGGAACCATACATATCTTTGGTCTGACCTACGTACTTGCGAGTGGTTTGCTGCATCTGTTTTGATGTAAAGGCTGGTTGGGGAAGATCAAGACGCTTCATGGGTTGAGGATCGTGGTAAGATGGCGGTGGCGTACCACGTTGGGCGGCTGCCGCATCGTTCTGTGGGACTGGTGGGGTTGCTAGGCTAGGGGCAGGCGTGGCAATGCCATGGTAGCGGTCAGCTGAGACACGAGTGGACGATTGTTTGGTAATGCCTTTCAGATCGGCAAGAGCTTGAGCGATTGGGTCGAGGTCTTTGGTTGGTGAATTCATCGCGTTACCAGCAGGCTGACGGCGAGCATCTGGAGATGCAACGTCGAAGACATTGTTGCCAACATTGAGCTGGAAGTTCGCGCGTGGATCCACAGGCTCGGGGCTCGCCGAGTGGTCGTCTTGAAAGTTTGAAGACCGATTTCCTTGACCGTACGCCCGGGTTGGGCTTGACACATTGCTTCCGCCATGTCGATCGTTGGACGAGCCATAAGTACTACGGCCATTTGGTGGAGCAAGCACCGGGTTCTCCTTCTCATGCTTGCTCTTTCTCCGGAAAGGACTATTGCTGAAGAAACCACTTCGCTTCTTCTGAACCGACTTATTTGGGCTGCCTGCAGACACCATAGAGCCACCGCCGTATTTCATGGGGGATTGTTGCCCACTACCAGGATCTTGACTGGAGAAAGACGTGGGGTTGGAGTATTCGCTCTGAGAGTCTCTACTTCCTGGCCTAACCGGGCTTGCAGCAGAGCTACGTTCAGAAGGCGGAGCGGTCCGGCAGAACATTGTCATACCATCCGTAGGATACTCATTATGCGGTACCGTTGGCAAGTCATCTATCTTATGTTGGCGTAATAGATCAACTTTATGCTGGTACGGTGCCTGTGTCTGAGGATCTCTCCGGTAGTCTATCACTGGAGGGGGTTGCTGCATTGCCTTCTGTGGCGTCATGGTCGTTTCGCGGCTGGGCGGCGTATTCGCTTCCAAGTGGCCCATTTGCTTCGCCAGATTCGATCGAGGGTCATGATGAGATTCCAGAACAGATGGTTGGGGAGATGAGCTTCGGAACGCAGGATTGATTGTTCGTTGAAACTGGGCTACCGAGTAGTTCTCATCCTCCGACGCTTCTGATGCAGTATCATTGATGTCTCCGCGACAAAAGTTGATGTACTTTGGTGGATCAGGAATTTCTTGGCCGGTTCCCCTCTCCTGGATGAAGCTGGCAATATCCTTCTCAACCTCGCAGCTCTCGAGGGCCAAACGAATCTTTTCACACGACGCATCATCGCTGACACATACTGTCGAAGCAACATTCGCAAAGGTCCATAAGCTGCTCTTTGTAAAGTCAAGTCTTTCTTCTTCAAGATCTTGGAATTTCTTTCCCCCCGTTAGCCGAATGCCTCAAACGGGAGAGGATTGTCTTACATCACAAGCAGCCTTCCAATCTCGATTCCAACGGCCAGTCGTCTCTTCTAGCGCCTTCACTACTGCTTCGTACTCGTTGCTGGTTGTGGCTAGCTGAATTTGTGTCTTCTCCATCTTCGCTTTATTCTTGCGCTCTTCCTGACCCATGACCATGTGCCCTTGCGCAAGATAACCTTTGATCTTTAAGCAGTCTTGTTCGTACCTATCTCGAGCCTGTAATTATAATAGAGTCAGCGGGTATTATATATTGTCCCATAGTACCAAAGTACCTTGTTAACTGCGTTTGTCTGCTGTTGCTTGACTTTGAATAACTTTTCCACGCCGCTTTGTACAATCTTCCTTCGCTCTTTCATACCCCCAGCAAATGCCGCCAATGGTTCTTCCAATTCGCTCTTCATTTGTCCTGCAATTGTTTGATGCGATTTTCCCATTGCTTCGACTTCTCCCCTCATAACATCAAGCGAAGCCCGTAAACTGCCTGCTTCTGATGATCCCAAGGGTTTGCGACATAGCGCCGTCAACTTTCGAGCGTATTCGTCTTCTATCGAAGCACGAGCTGTCGGAAGTGAGCATACTAGTCCAAGATACGTGTATGAATTGCGGATTCTGACTGTTATAGAAGCTCTTTAATTCGTCGCATGTCACCTTCGCATTCTGCATGCGCTCAAGCAGTGGCTGTACACCAGCGTCATCTTTGCCCCAGAAGTTGTTCGCAACTACCTAAGTCAGCCAAATACTCATTATTCGAGTAGTTACTACGTACAGGACATAGTAACCGTCGGGCCTTCCGCAACGGTTCCAGGCATCGTGGCGGAAGCCGGGCGTTGAAGCCTTGAGCTTGTTACTCTCTTCAGTATGAGATATCAAATTTTGAATGACTGAGAATAGCGACTTAGATACAAATCGGTGGCAATGGCAGTATATTAGAGTGCGGCAATATGTTGGGTATTAGGTGGTTTACGGAGCTGAGAGTTGAGATTTGGAGTTGGTGGTGTGATGCGAGTTTACTAAAGTAATTGTAAACATTGCAGCGTTGCGGGGCAACGGATAGAACTAAGCGCTGCTTCGTTTTTCGGCTTTAGTGGCCCTCCGTAGTTTGCGCAAGTCGCCCACCAATCTGATTGCGGCAAGGTACCGGGATGTTCCACCAGAGCCTCAACCTACCAGTATCCAGGGCTTCACATCAATCTTGCAATTCGTACATGTCACACAACCAAACTCCGCCCTGCATTCCGCCTCACACTTTCACATCACAATTTAGATACTCTCCGGAGTCCCATACATCCTAAATCCTCCTGTTCCTCTCCGGGCGTTACGAATGGTCGCGTATCCTAGATGACCTTCCCTCCCCCTCACCCTGCAGCTCAGAACTCCATTGCTTCTAATACAAACAAGAATTCCAGTGCGCGACCAGCGAGAGTACAGCCTTCAGCCTGGGGCTTGCCCGCTCCAGCTACAGGCGCTCGGCGTGGTCTAACTCCTCTTGCTACAGATCTTGGCTCATCATCACTCGAGCCCACTGGGCGACCTACATCCACCGCCCCGCCTTTCACTTCTACCTTCTCATCTGTTCTTAATTCTTCCAGCCGGAATACAAATAGCCGTGTCACCTACTCTAAACCCTCCACAGCCTCATCCTTTTCCCCGTCACAAACTGGATCCCAGCAAACCCCTCAGCTGCTCTTGTCTCCAAGGTCAAGAGCCATTACGCCCTCATCAAATTCATACTTGGCGTCCTCCGCCGCGGCTTCGACCACCGCGTCTCAAGGAGGAGGTGGGAGTGGTAGCGGTGGAGGAACCCAAAGGAACCAGACCTTCTCGCCCTCATCGCAACTTCAGACTTTGAACTCGCCCACAAACAACACGTTTGATCGGTCGGCGTTCGGTGGGTCTGCTCCTTCATCTGGAATATCTGGCCAATCATCAGTGTCGAAAATTGTGGTCACGCAAGTGTTCTTGCTCTTGGGATCTATAACTGAAAAAGAGGGCAAAGCCAAGTGGGACTCCCAGGCAGAGGCCATACACAAGGTAATTCGATTAACATTTAGAAATCATCTAGCTTGTACTGGCTAACTATTTCTCAGCTGGTGGAATCAAACGGCATGGATGTCTTCGCAAAGTACTTCCGTCGCCTACTTGTCGGCAACTCTCCCCAAATCTTTCCCGGCGTTAACCGTAATGTCGAGAATCCCGGCAACTATCAGCTTCTGGTACAGGAGATGGAGAAGATCACACAAGATCCGGAACAAGCTCCACGAATTGCAGAGATAATAGACACCTCTGAGGGTGACATATTTCGTGATTTCGAGCTTGCGACATTCATGGATCACTTCAAGTTGAATGCCTTGGCTAAGACATTGCTGGCATCAGCGTTTACGCACGTCTCAAAACAGGACCTTAAGATAAAAGGTAGGCTTCACTATATTGCATTGTGCTTCATTCACTAATCACAGGCAGCCGGTGTTATCCTTTCCAATAACTCTCCTGCTTTACTTCAAAGCCTTGCCAACGCCCGCAATGACGACTTTGACGTTGAACCATCCCTTCTTGCCACAAGTGCCTACAAATTCCTTCAAGATTTACCCCAGGACCTCAGAAAAGATGCCGAGAAGAACAAGGTATTCCATGCTTTGAACCTCCGTTATTCAAAGCTAGACATGCAACCACCTGCTGCAATACGATCAGCAATGGCTTTGATTGAATTGCTAGACAGTGGTCAGGATCTCATAAATGAGGTTCAACGTCGAGGACCCCGAGCGACTGCGAGCCTCGAATCTGCAAAGGAAGTTCTAACAGGATATCCTGGTGATCTCAACGAGGGGCAAATCGCGGGCGCTCTCTTGTTTATGATTCTGGCTCCAGAATGGCAACAGTATCGTCCTTCTCTATTTGTGTCTGCAGTCCGAGAATGCTTGGAGTCTTGTGATTGGCAGAGAGTCGTCCGCGAATTCGATTGCAGCGACTATGCTGTGTCCAGTGATCAGTTCTTGGCACTTCTGAATGCTTTGCTTCCAGTCGCTCACAACGATGCTCAATTCGACATTCAAGCACTGTGGGGCGGAAGATGGCAACATTGTGGGACCCAGCTTCACTTCGCTATGGGTTTTGCATCTCTCCCATCTTCTATATTAGATGCGCGAACAATACCTGGTCTTCGCAAATCGTACAATCCTATGGACTACATTGATGGTCCCCAGGAGGTATTGCAATACATTGAAGAGGCACAAAGGGATACTATGATATCGGTGGATGCAGTCGCGGCAATCATCAATCTTGCCTTCACATCTCCTCGGATACCGGAAGACGCCGAGGCCGCGAAAGAACTTGTCCTTGGACCAAAACAGAGCTTCTTTCTTTGCTCCGCCGCTGGAGTCCCGAAGCCCTGGAGTCCAGTCCAGCAGTCTGTGATGGGAAGGCTACTGATTTCTTACCTAGACAAGCAGTTTCCTGAGTATGCTTATGTTCTTTATTCTCTGTGGCGGCAAGATAAACAGTGGCTCGCCTCTACGTTAGCTCATATCCATAGCGAGGATCCCCTCAAGATGCCTTTGATACTTGAGCATGCCCATGAGCTTGGATGGCTTCCAGAACTTGCTGAGTTGATTTCCGGTTTTGGAGTTGACCTAGTGGCTTTAGCTCATCGTCGAGGATATATCGACCTCGAGCAATGGGCACAGGACATGCTTACAAGAAGTCCCAATGAACTAACATCAACGTTTGTAAAGTTTTTGAAGCTCAAAGCCGAAGACGAGATGCGGACCGCTCGTAATGAGCAGCCTGGTCCACGAACAGTGAGTCTAATAATCAAGACCGTTAGTATCCTCTTAGATGCTCTGGAGCAAGCAACAAGAGATGGAGCAGAAATTGTTGGCCTCGAGAGACAGTGCATACAAGCTTTCCCAAGACTCATCAACTATGGAGAGGGCGTGGACGACGTGATTGACCAAAACGGGGCAGAAAGTAATCTAATGTCCGAGACTACCGATGACCAGATGCAGGATCTATACAAACGTATGTATAACAGCAGCCTGGAAGTCCGGGATATTCTCACTCTTTTGCGAGACTACAAGTCTTCGAGGGACCCTGCCAAGCAAGATCTATTTGCTTGTATGATCCATGGACTCTTTGACGAGTTTGTGTGTTTTAACGAGTACCCGCTGCCGCCACTCGCGATGACGGCCGTTCTTTTCGGCGGTATCATCAATTACGGTCTGATCTCAGGCCTCGCCCTTCGTGTTGGCCTCGGTATGATTCTTGAAGCTGTCCGTGATAACCTCACCCAAACATCCATGTACAAATTTGGGCTCCAGGCACTTTTGCATCTGATGGATAAATTACCGGAATGGCCTGGATATTGCTCTGTGCTCGTACAGATTCCGGGACTCCAGGGCACCGAAGCTTTTGCAAAAGCCGCAGAAGTACTTGGTCAGAGCGATATCCAATCAGGTTTTGACGCGGAGTCAAATGGTATCAATGGTGTACCAGAGGGTATGGGACTATCAAACGGGGAAATTGATGATTTCTTAGCTCCGAACATCCACTTCAAGTCAATTCATGCAGAGCCTGCCATGAACTCTGACATTTATGAAGACCCCGACTCTGAAACACAAGAGAAGGTTGTATTCTTCTTTAACAACGTCTCGGACCAGAATCTCCCCATGAAGCTCAAAGATGTGCAGAAGGCTCTGAAAGAAAAGCACCACCAATGGTTCGCCTCGATGCTTGTGGAAGAGCGCGCGAAACTTGAGCCGAACTTGCAGCAATTATATCTCGACATGCTGAAGCTACTTGGCAACAAAACGCTTTGGGCTGAGGTCCTCCGGGAGACTTATATTAGTGTGCAAAGAATGTTGAATGCCGAGTCGACTATGAACTCTCAAGCAGAGCGAAAAAATCTAAAGAGTTTGGCTAATTGGCTAGGATCGTTGACGATCGCAAGGGACAAACCTATAAAGCACAAGAACGTCTCGTTTAAAGATCTTCTGGTCGAGGGGTACGAGACAGACAGGCTACTGATCGTCATTCCGTTCACCTGCAATGTCCTGATCCAGGCGTCAAAGTCTACGGTGTTCAAACCTCCCAATCCTTGGACGATTGAGATAATTCGAGTCTTACTTGAACTTTACAAGCACGTTGAGCTCAAATTGAACCAGAAGTTCGAGATCGAAGTACTTTGCAAGGAACTTGGGGTAGATAGAAATGCCCTTGAGCCTTCTACAGATATAAGGACTAAACCCCACCAAGAGGAGGACTTATCTGCGTCTATGATACCTGACGGAATTGACGGTTTCGATGATTTGGCTTTGAGTATAAGCAGACCGCGAAACGCGAGGTTCTCTCCAAACACGATTGCCGCATCATTGCCAGATCTCGAAACTATGTTGGTGTTCCCTCCATCTACTGGCAGTATTACCAATCAACAACGACTACGCCAGATTGTACAGAACGCTGTCCAACGTGCTATTTTAGAGATTATTGCACCTGTAGTGGAGCGTTCTGTTACTATTGCCACGATTGCAACGACCAACCTAATTCATAAAGATTTTGCACGAGAGTCTGATGAGGATCGGGTCCGAAAGTGTGCACAGCAGATGGTCCGGCAACTCTCTGGGAGTCTTGCTTTGGTTACTTGCAAAGAGCCACTACGGATGAGCATGACGAATTACATACGCATGGCGCAAGCCGAATTCCCTGATCAGTCTTTTCCCGAGGGTGCGATCCTGATGTGCGTGAACGATAACCTCGATACAGCTTGCAACGTTGTAGAGCAGCAAGCAGAAGACCGTTCAATGCCGGAGATTGAGGCTCACATCGAGGCCGAGATAGCTCAGCGACGCCAACATAGAATGGAGCATCCCAATGAACCATATACGGATCCTGATTATAGCCGTTGGGCTGGATTCATTCCTGAACCTTACAAACAGGGTCCGGGTGGTTTAAACCAAGAGCAAATGACGATCTATCTCGACTTTGCTCGTCAATCTCGGGGACCAGCTAGTCACGCTCAGAACGCTTCGTTAGACAGTGGTCGACAACTTCCAGATGTACTCCAAGAGGCTTTCTCTATACCTCACAATCCCACTTCCATAGAGCCACCTGCGACTCCACATCAACTCCCTCATCCGCAACAAGGGCGAATGCTTCCACCCCCAGTACCTACTGCAATTCAACAACCTTCCAATGGGTTCATGGACGCTAGGGCTGTCTCGGAGCGCATTGAAGATTTAGTTGCCGACATTACCCATCTAGCCAAGGATAGACCCGATAGAACACTGAAAGTGGTCGAGTTGGATCAAAAGGGCCCGATGATCGATATCGTGAACGAGATAGAACAGCTGATCAACTCGTTACCAGTCAATCGTGACACCGTGGCCTATCAAGCCGCAAATACCGTCTGTATGGCTTTGTATGGGCAAACAACGAACCCTTTACAAGTCGAATTCCTAGTAAGGCTACTGGTCAAGCTATGTAAAATCTCTCCGAGCACTTCAAAGGAGGTTACTATGTCGTTTGCAAATCAGGAGGACGAGAAAATTCTCAATGTTCCCGTGACCATTGCACTTCTCGAGGCCGGCTTTATGGAGCTGAGGCAGGTAGATATGACATTGACAAAGGCCATTCGGGATCGGCGGCTGGTCTCTATTGGTTTTCTATCGGATATCATGAACGCACTGCTACTCAACAGCCACCCATTTGGTCTCAGAGCAGACTTTGCAAGCAGCCTCGGAGCGATGGGGCAGTGGCTGATTGAGGAACCTGGTCTGTCAATGGGTACAGAACTCATGCAACGATTAAGGGATTGGGGAGTCCATGATTACGTCGAAAGCAGGCCTGACGAGCGATCTCTAATCAGACAACATCAGTTGCAATATATCTTTACAGAGTGGGTAACCATGTGCGGTCATCCAAATCCTACCGAAAAGATGTTCGGGGCATTTATCTCTCAACTGCATCAAAGGCAATTTTTGAATTCACAAGACGAAATGGCACTTTTTCTTCGGCTTTGTATCGACACATCCGTGGAAGCTTATGAACGCGAGGATCCGAACTCGATTGCGAACGAAGGCTACTTCAACGTCGATTGCCTGGCCAAACTCATTGTTCTTCTGGTGAAGAACCAAGGTGAAACAGACGGCGCTGTTAGAGGCAGCAAGGCTGCGTACATGAATTCGATACTGTCCCTTGTTGCTCTGATATTTAACAACCATCACGTCATTCGGGGCGAGCTTTTCAATCAACGGGTCTTTTTCCGGTTATATTCTAGTATCCTTTGCGATTGGCATGACTTTGCCAGAGAAGATTACACCCAGGACCGAGACATGATATTGGTCTTTGCTGATAACTTTTTGATACTGGAGCCGCGATACTTCCCTAGCTTCACCTATAGCTGGCTAATTCTGATTTCTCACCGGATGTTCATGCCTGCCTTGCTAAAGCTTCGCGATAACGAAGT
>JAABUR0100005885.1_pt1 | contig 15343 bp, 30 predicted proteins | sample 5560091 | NCBI WGS metagenome assembly JAABUR01 (sample SAMN10711879, study PRJNA513375) | rock metagenome | isolation source: Antarctica rocks | place: Antarctica: Victoria Land, University Valley sud
ACCTGCTCATGCCCTTGCGGATGCTGCTCACGCCAGAGTTCCAAAAGCAAGGGTGACATTCGCTTGTCCGCAACCTGCAATCTTCCTACCTGCGCGTGGTGCGCCGCGCACAGTGTAAATCATGAGGTGCAGCTTCGAGACGCCAAACACCCGGTGATGCACCGAGGGCGGCTGGCCGACGCACAAGCGTTCCACCTCCGGCAGCTCCGCACATACACGGCAGTGGTGGCCATCTCGCTCCAAAACCCGTTCGCGGAAACCACCAAAGTGCGACGCGTCCTGCCGCGTCAGCAAGTAGCACGTCCAGCAAAGCCATGCGCGATAATCTGCGCATTCTCGCAGCGGCATTGCATCGTACCTTGGACCGGTTTTCTTACTTCCCTTCCCTTCGCACATACAGATAGACCGTGTTCCGGGAGATGTCGAACTCCCGCGCAATCATCGTCACCGGTTCGTCGGCTTTCACGCGCCGGACGACCTCAGCGACTTGCGCCGCCGTCAGACTTCGCTGTCGGCCTTTGTAAATCCCGCGCTTCTTCGCCAGCAGGATTCCCTCTCGCTGACGCTCCCGGATCAGCTCCCGCTTAAACTACGCGAACGCACCCATCACGCTTAGGAGCAGATTCGCCATCGGCGACTCTTCGCCGGTAAAGGTCAGACTTTCCTTGACGAAGCGAACGTGAACGCCGCGCCCGTTCAGGTCATGCACCAGCTTTCGCAGATCGTCCAGGTTGCGGGCGAGCCGATCCATCGAGTGGCAGACCAGCGTGTCGCCTTCTCCCACGAAGTTCAGCAGCAGCTCCAGTTGGGGACGCTTCAGATCCCGCCCCGACGCCTTATCGGTGAACGTCTTATCCAGTTCTTCGCCGTCGAGCTGGCGCAGCTCACTTTGGTCAGCCGCACTCACGCGCAGGTGGCCAACGTGGAGGCCTTTGCGCCGCGTTTCACGTCGTGCTGTCCTATTAGGCTGGCGGCATCTGGTGTCATAATAGAATGGAAATGACTCTAAATGAGCGGAACCTGTATCGCTCACCATGTCCTCAATCGGTATACCCCATTGGCGCACGTTCATCGAGAGGATCGATCAATGATGTGTTGCGTAGATTGCTAATAGACTCAGCGAATGGATAAACCACTCGCACTTGTGGCTGGGGTTGGCAGATCTGTCGGCATCGGTGCTGGGATAGCGAGGCAGCTCGCTGCTGATGGCTGGGACTTGGCTCTTAACTACTGGAATTGATATGAGGAGAGGATGCCGTGGGCCTCCGCGTTGTACTCGCAAGCGCAAGAGAACTCGCAGACCGACATATTTTAGCAAAGGTCATCAACACAGGCCCCATCGACATCGGATGAATGACTGATTCTGTTCGGCAGGTCTGCCTTAATCGTCAACCCACGGGCAGATTGGGGACCCCTGCTGATACGGCTAACCTAGTTAGCTTTCTGTTTTCTGACCGAGGTTCTTGGATCAACGGCCAGCTACTCAAGTCCGACGGCGGATTCTCCGCATAAGCCTCAATGGGTATACCCTATCGGACTATCCAAAGCGACAGTAATATTCCGCCGTTGTGACTTAAGGTTGAAGCATGATCAAACTCGTAACCCTCGACGGCATGGACTACTCTCAGCTCTTTTTGCGATGCGTGCGGTCAGCGAATCACAGATCCGGATATGGCTTAGTCAGGTTCAAAGATGCGTTTGACACAACAACCGGCGGTTCTACTGAAGTGCTTTACGCCCGTAAGCTCGCCTGCGGCGAGGCCTTAACAGTCCAGCTCGGTGGCCGCCATGAATGGATGGAATTTAGATACTTCTTCTTAGATCTCGCCACAAACGTGGAATCCGCCGGAGAAACTTGCGGAACTTCGCGACGCTAAGGCAAGCCAGTTGCGAATCGGTTAATCATTTCGCAATGCACTCAGTTGTCACCTAACGATGTAGCGTTCGAGGGATAGGGATCAGTCGCGCACTCATGCAACAAGCCGAGGACGTTGCACGACAGCGTGACTGCACCGGTGTCTGGCTAGACACGTTTGCTTTCCAAGCCCTAGGCTTTTACAAGAGGATCGGGTACACGGTTTGTGGAGAGCTGACAGATCAGCCGCGAGGCATCTCGCAATACTAGCTACAGAAGCGACTTCGATCCGTATGTGATCTGGGACAAACTTCGGCTCGCGCCAAGTGAACCAGCAGAAATCCGGCGCCGACACCGCCTCACGTGCAAGCCAGGCGTCCGCAATGAGATCCGCTTTGTGAACCAACTCTTCCAAGTTAACGCTTGATCGCTCGCCCGGAAAACGAGCGAACTGCGCTCCAGCTACTTACTGCAACAGAGCCGCTGTGCGAGATGATTAAATCTGGAACTGCTCGTCCGGGAACACGAATGGGCGTGCTTCTTGACGTTTACACCGACAAGTCCTTCTAATGAAGGCAACATGGGACGTAAGCATGAATCCACCGTTACGAGTTGGTATTGGTGTGAGTGCCGATAGTGGCTGGGCAGGGGATGGACATGTCCCCGCCGTACAGGGACTTGCAGGCCTGGAGCTTGCGGCGGTCCCCGCCAGTAATCAAGAGAAGGCCGATGCCGCTGCGAAGGCATTCGCAGTTATGGCCGCCTTTGCCAATAGCGCAGAGCTAATTCACGATCGCGATATTGACTTGGTCGTGGTTTGCGTTCGAGTGCCCGATCATCGTGAACTGGTGATGGCGGCGATTGCAGCGGGCAAGCACGTTTACTGTGAGTCGCCCTTGGGAAAAAGCATGGCCGAGTCTGAAGAGATGGCGCTGCCACACAGGTTGCAGGAATCCGAACGGCCATTGGTCTCCAGACACGAGCCAATCCTGCAGCCAAGAAGGCTCGCGACCTCATCCTGTCCGGCGCAATTGGCCGGGTGCTAAGTGCTCATGTTCACTCCAGCACGGCGGGATTCGGACCGGTCGTACCCGCATCTGATCTGTACCTCGCGGACCCAGAGAATGGTGTGAACATGGTGACCATTCAGGGAGCCCACACCATCGACTTCGCACTTTTCGTAGTCGGAGGATTGCGCAACCTAAGTTCTCTGACGATTGGGGAGGTTTGGCGCCTTACGTCGTCACCTGCCTGTGGCCTGAACGTGTGAGCGGACTCGTATCGCTGGCAAGTTACAACATTCTTGATCGCCGTCGTCTCCAGTAAGCGTATCCTCCAGCACTCGAACACGCTCTCTGGTATCAACACCTCTTCCAGATCGAGCGCGGTAGAGACTGTTTGGCGAAATACCGCTCGGAGCTTTGCAAGCTCCTATGGCATCAATGGTCTCCTGAATGGCACTTCGAGAATGCGACATTTAACCAGACCGGTGTTAGTTTCTTCAATCCCGACTTTGTCGACGTTGTAATTCACTCCTATCGTCATGCCTTTGGCACGACGACAGGAGACTCGGAACTCGAAGAGTTGGACGCCCGACTTGTAGATCACCCAAAGATTGCCGTGCCATCGGTGACACTCGATGGAGCACAAGACACGCTTAAGCCCGGAGGCACGGCTGATCAAGCTGGCATGTTTACCCATCGGCATGAGCATAGACGGATTGAGGCAGGTCACAATCTCCCTCAAGAAGCTCCAGCTGCCTTTACAGACGCCGTACTGACCGTCGGGAACTGGTCATTCAAGTTTGCTAATCCGACAAGTTGATTAACAATTACGACACGGACATTCGCTCCAGTAGCGTCAATCTATCCTCCCTAGCGACGGCGGTAAGCACCTCACGCGCTGTGAAATGGTAGTGCTCGTACGGAGAACGATGTCGCGCCGTTCGGTGGGCCGGCCTTTGAGGGTGAGCGGGATCTCGGCTGCGGCGGCTAGGACCATCGCAGCCGCAGGCAGCACGCCCGTGTAGATCAGCACGGGAAGCTTCGTATTATTTGGGATGGGCCGTTCAGCGGCGGCAGGAGCGCTCGCGGTTCTTGCAGATGCAGGTTCGATGTATGCTTTGTCATGGTTCATCAAAGACGGAGCCATTGGTCTCGCAATCATCCTCTTGAAAGCGTTGAAGCTGGGCGAAGCTCTCGAAGGTGGAATCTGCGCCCGCGCCGAGCAACGCTTTGGCCGTGAACGTTCCGTCAGAGCTGAGACGCGGCAGCCGGCACACCTGGCGGAGAGAACGTCGCTCGGTGCGTCTCCATAACCATGCATTGCAAGGGGTCGAGCTCTAGGCGCAATACTGCAGTCAGATAAATTCCAGGGAGAGGGCTTGGGTTCGGATACATCCGAAAAGTCAACAATGACCTCGAAGAAGCCGGCGATTTCCGAGCAGTTCCAGAGTTGCAATGCGATTGCGCTTCGTCGCTGAGGTTGCAAGCGCCACGCGGTAGCGCCGGGCCGTCCACTGCACGAACTTGATCTCACCGGGAACGATCTTCAGCCTCTTTTCTTCCTGCTCGTAGACCTGCGTCTTCTCGCGGAAAGGTCATGACGCGCTGCTCGCTCGTCAGCTCGTAACGCTCTCCAAGCTCCTCGATCACGGCAGCATCACTTTGCCCAACATACGCATGCAGGTCAGAATTTGTCAGGACGATTCCTGCAAGGCAGAACGCGATACGCTTCACCTGTGTGCAGCTCTTCGGAGTCAATGAGGACTCCGTCCATGTTGAAGATGATCGCCTGTAGGATCATGGTCATGAGCTTAAGTCGTTCCCGTTTGGTGGGGTAAACCTTCAGAAGTCACATGCCGGCTCAGAGCCGGTACGGATATCAGCAGCGCGGCCAGAAACCAGAAGGCATTGTGCAGGCCGATTTCCTTCGATAGGAATCCGATCACGGCAGGTCCTATTAGCATGCCGCCATAGCCGGCAGTGGTCAGGGCCGCAACCGCGAGGCCCTTCGGCATCGCATGCTGCGTGCCCGCAAGCCTGAACAAGATGGGCACGATGTTCGCGGCGCCTAACCCGACGAGAAGGATGCCTCCCAACGCCACAGGAGCGACCGGTGCGAGAAGGAGCATGCAGAGTCCGAGCAGCGCCGTCAGCCCGCCGCAGGTCAACACGGTGAAGTTCCCGAACCGGGCCACGATGCGGTCGCCGATCAACCGGCCGAACGTCATCGCGATCGAGAAAAGCATGTAACCCAGGCCGGCGCGCGCTGGAGAGAGGAGGCGTTCGGCAACGAGCAGCAGGGCGCTCCAGTCGAGGAGAGCACCCTCGACCAGAAATGAAACTGCCGCGAGCAGCGCAATACTGAGGACAACGCCCTTCGGGACAGCGAACATCGGTTGAGATTGCGCTTCCCGGTTCTCAAACATGCGCGGCATAGCGAAGAGAACAAGGGCGATGAGGACCGTGGAGCAGAGCGTAGTGCTTACGCTTGGCGCGAAGCGCCGGGACAGTAGCGCCGTTACACTCCCGGATCCAAGAAAGCTTCCGATGCTAAAGAGGGCATGAAAGCTGGACATTAAGGGCTTTTCCGAAGCGCGCTCGAGATCGACCGCGTACAGATTCATCGCGACATCCAGCGATCCCAACGAGGCACCGAAGACGAACAACGCCGCGCCGAGCGTGACCGGCGATGATGCCACGCTCAGGAGGGGAAGCACGATCGCCAGCCCAGTGCCGCCTACAAACACGACGGGCCTGCTGCTGAAGCGGCCACAGAGGTTCGCGGCAAGAGGCATCGCAACGATGGAGCCCACCCCGAGAAGGAGCAGGATCAAGCCCATCGTTCCGTCATCCACTTGGCAACGCGCTTTCGCATAGGGAACGAGGGGGGCCCAGCATGCAACACCGAATCCCGCTGCAACGAAGGCAAGCCTGGTCGCCAGCTTTGCTCGCGATTGATCGACAATTTTGCTCACGAATTCTTTCCGTCCGGCATGGATAACCGGCATGTCAGCAGTCGCTATCCCTGCAACGCCCACATATATTGTAAATTCCTCGATTTAAAGCGTCTCACAGGGTATACCTCAAACGCACGTCGATTAGCGACGAGAGAAAGTCTCTATAGGGCTCACAAGACCCGTGTACCGTTACTTCGAGGAGCACACATGCAAAAGGCTGTTCATCGTCACATGCGTAGAAGGCTTGCTTGCGTCTGGCCCGGATCAGTAACGACAAGTCGTCCTATGTTAACTAATGCACCGGTGTCGAGCCGTCCAGATGTGAACGGGCCAATTTCCGAAAGCGCATTTCTCAGGCCCTTGGAAGGGAGAATAAGCCCTGACATGCTGCTCAAACCGCGATAAGCAGATCAGCGATCATTCCGGGTTGGTCTGGCTTCCAATCTAACTCCTGCCTTGTCTTCTCGCTTGATGCCGAGAGGTTTAGTCCTACAGCTCTGGCAAGCCAGCCAAAGTGTTGCTGCGCTTCGTCTGGAGTCAGCGAGACGACCGGAACGTTCAACCGTTGACCGATGGCTCCGGCGATATCGCGCATCGACACCCCTTCCTGCGCGACTGCGTTATATACGGCACCTGCGCGCCCCTTCTCAAGAGCGAGTCTGTACAGCTGCGCCGTATCGACAACGTGTGCCGCTGGCCAGCGGTTAAGCCCGTCGCCGATGTAAGCGGAGACGCCTTTCTCGCGTGCTGTCTGCATCAGGTATGTCTAGAGCCCCTGCTTCCGCGTGTCATGAACCTGAGGCATGCGCATCACGAGAACACGGCAGCCGAGCTTTGCTACAGCGCTGGCTGCCTCTTCGGAGGAGGCACGGGGATGAACCTCGGCGCTCACTGGCGCATCGTCTTCCGTGGTGACTGCGCCAGGTTGAATGGCAGTAACCCCAGTGGCAGAAGTGATGATAAGCGGACGAGTCGTGCCAGCGAGCACGAGACCTAGAGCTTCGATGACCTTACGGTCGTTCTCGCAGTGCATAGCGAACTTTGAGAAATCATGATCGAAGGCAGTGTGCATCACCGCGTCGGCGGAAGCTGCACCGGCACGCAAGGTATCCAGATCCTCCAGGCTTCCAAGGTGAACCTGTGCTCCCTGGCGAATGAGCGCCTGTGCGCTCGCGTCCGATCTTGCGAGGCCAAGAACCTCGTGTCCAGCGTTGATGAGCTCGGGAACGATCGCGGAACCGATAAAGCCCGTCGCCCCTGTAAGAAAGACCCGCATGAAGATGCTCCTTGTTCTTGAAAGTTAAAGATGGCTGACGAAGGGCGCAGACAAAGATCCGCATGGTGCGGCGTCTTCCAGGTCGCACCACGCGGCTAGGGGGACCAGTTCCGTTACCACGGCACCGTTCCGTTCTCGTCAGAGAAGGTGCCAGTAGGACCGTCTGGGCCAAGGAGCGCCAGACGGACAGGCTCGCGTGCGCCTTCCTCGACGCTGCGGGTACCCCTGAAATTGTTGAGCGCCGTCGAAGTAAAGCCAGGACATGCGGCATTGACCTTGATGTTGGTTGATTCAAGGGCCAGGGCAAATGCAAGCGTCACCGCGTGAGCCGCCGTCTTCGAGACGGAATAGTTGCCGTACATCGTGCGATGCGGGTGTGCAGGGTCCTGATTCAGTGTCATTGAGGCACCGGAGCTTGCGGTCAGTACAATCCTCCCGGCCGGTGATTCACCCAGGAGCGGCAGCATCGCTTGTGTAACGGCAATAAAACCAAACACGTTCGTCTCGAACACAGCCCGAATATCTGCGAGGGGTGCGACGGTCAGGAGATTGGAGGCGACGGCTTTTTCGAAGGTGCCGCCCGAATTTGGCGCGCGCGAGATGCCTGCATTGTTCATCAGAATGTCCAACCGCCCAAACTCCTTCCGGATGCGGTCGGCAGCGGCATCGATTGAGGCCTGATCCGTCACATCGAGTTGGATCGCGTGTGCATTCTCTCCAACGCCCTCTATTGCCGCCTTTGCATCGTCGATGTTCCGTGCTCCAAATAGCACGATGAGGTCGTGCTTTGCGAGGTCTTTCGCAATCTGGAGCCCGATCCCTTTATTGGCCCCGGTGACCAGGGCGACGCGTTTCTCTTCCATGTGTCTCTCCTTTTTGTTTGCAACAAACATCCTGATATGATTTGACTACTGGAACACTGTTCCGAATCATATATGGAACAACGTTCCGAATGCAAGGCTCACACATGAAAAAGTCGGAACAGATTCAAAGGGATCATTCGGAAGCTGAAGACGGCGAGCCCCGCCAGATGCGGGCCGATGCGCAACGCAAGATGAGTGCGCTGCTACAGGCGGCAATGAAGGTCTTTGCAGAATCGGGCGTGGATGCTCCCGTCCGCGAGATCGCAGAGGCTGCTGGCGTCGGCCTCGGAACGGTGTACCGTCACTTCCCGCAACGCTCAGACCTGATAGCAGCGGTATTTCAAAGCCAGGTGGACGCTTGCGCTGATGCCGCAGCTGTAATCGCGGGTCAGTACGAACCGGGAGAAGCGTTGGGTCGGTGGATGCACCGCTATGTTGATTTCATTGGGACGAAACGAGGGCTCGCCGCCGCGCTGCACTCAGGTGACCCTGCCTACAGTGCTTTGCCGAAATACTTCGACAAACGTCTGCAGCCTGCACTCAAGATGTTGCTGGATAGGGCCGTTGCAACAGAGGCGATACGGCCGGGAATAAAAGCAAATGAGCTGTTAGGAGCGGTGGGCACCTTGTGCTGTCAGGGGCCACACATGGAGCTTGATGCCGCGCGGAGAATGGTTAATCTCCTGATCGATGGCATGCGGTACGGAGCCGCGGCGGACGCCAAGTGCTAAAGCGTGAGCCGGCAACTTCGCTAACAATAAGTCGTCTTCTATTGACCGAACTGTTGCTGACGAGAAGCGCGTTTAGCAGGATGAATCGGTGGCCGTTGGGGTTGACGCTTGCAGCGCGATTTTTTGCAGGTGTAAGTTTTTGCAGGTGTAAGTTATGGTTATGCTTCTTCACAACCCTTCATGAAGCGCCACGTCCTCATCTTCGGTCTTGTCGGCGGCCTCCTCATCGCCACCCTCCAATACACCGAATACCGCTTCGTCGTCATCGAGCACTCCGTCGAGTTCTACAGCGCGCTGGTCGCCATCCTCTTCGCGACCTTCGGCATCTGGCTCGGCCTGCGGATCACGCGCCGTCGCGAAACCATCCGCGAAACGGTCGTGGTGAAGGAAGTGCTTGTCCCCGCAGAAGCCCACGCCCTCCAACCCTTCGCTCCCAATACGGCCCGGCAGCGGACCCTCGGCATCACAGCCCGGGAGCTCGAAATCCTCACCCTGATCGCCCTCGGCTTCAGCAATCGCGAGATCGCCACGCAGCTTTTCGTCTCCGAAAACACCGTCAAGACACATTGTGCCCGCACCTTCGACAAGCTTGGAGCCGCCCGCCGTACCCACGCCGTCTGGCGCGGCAAAGAGCTAGGCCTCCTGCCGTGACGGTGTCACCCGAAAGCACGATTTCCTCTCCCTTCCTGCAAAATCGTCCGAAAGGGTGACGACATCTGGCCCGTTGCACCGCATTGTGGTTCCATTCTCACTCGCCGCAGGAGTCTCCCATGAAGAAAACCGTCCTTACCTTCGGCCTCACCTGCGGCTTCATCCTCTCCGTCCTTATGGGCGGCTCGATGGGCGGCCCGCTTCTCCCCGCAGACAAGATGGGCTCCGGCCACAGCCTGGCTCTCGGCTACACCAACATGGTGGCGTCGTTCCTGCTCATCTACTTTGGCATCCGCAGCTACCGCGACAACACCCTCGCTGGCCAAATCTCCTTTGGCCGCGCCTTTGCCTGCGGGATCCTGATCACCCTCATCACCACCGTCTGCTACGTCGCCATGTGGGAGGTCCTCTACTTTCAAGTTCATGCCCCACTTCATGGACAGTTACTTCGCCTCGCAAGTTCACAAGGTCCAGTCCTCCGGATTTGACCCCGCTACCACCGCCGCGCAGGTCGCTGCGATACAGCACTCTCAGCAACTCTACCAAAACCCTTTCGTCAATATGGTCTATGCCTTCATGGAGCTCCTGCCCATCGGCCTTATCATCACGCTTATCTTCGCTGCCATTCTCCGCCGGAAAGCCCCTGGCGACCCGCGGCCGCGGCGCTAATCGTGGCTACATAAATCGAAGGCCGTGGGCGTAAGGCCCCCGACCTTCCGTCTTTCCCCCCCAAATGCATCGATCGTTGGGACAAACGGTTTTATAGGAGGCAACATGGCTTCAATCACTGGCTTTGGCGGTATGTTTTTGCGCGCAGATGATCCAAAATCTCTGTACGAATGGTACGAGCGGCATCTCGGTCTGGTGAAGTCCAACGGATCGTTCGCGTTTCCTGCACCGACGCAACACGCTCAGGTCATCTTCGCCCTTTTCAAACAAGATAATGAATACTTTCCTCTGGCACAGAAAGCGATGATCAATCTCCAGGTGGATGATCTCGATGGAGTGCTGGACCGGTTGATAGACGAAGGCGTCACGGTCGATCCAAAACGCGAAAGCTACGATTTCGGGAAGTTCGGCTGGATCACCGACCTGGAAGGAAATCGCGTGGAGCTTTGGCAGCCTGTCACAACGGACTGATGCTGATCCGTACCCGTTCGGGCGAGGCGGCCCAGCCACCTTCTCAAGGCCTTGCGATCATGCCGCTCGCCGCCCAAGGCGTGGTTGCCGCCGAAACGATGGTGGACGTCGGGAACGCAGTCTTTCAACAGAGAGTCGAAGTCCCTCTGGTTGACTCGCTCGAAGTTCTTCTTGGCAATTCTTTTGACGATTGCGTGGTACATGTTCTTGCCTCCGCTGTTGGCCCTTGCGGGTTGTGATGCGGAAGACCGTTTATACCTTACATAAGATAAAGCCCGGCCTTGTACTCTTCTACATTTATGGGCTTACGGCTTTGCGGGTAAGGGACAGTTCTGGGGTGACTTCGAGCGGGAGTTTGTGAGCGAAAGGGGTGGAGGGTGGGTGAGTGAGGGCGTGTGGGGATCCTTCGACTGCGCGCTGCGCGCTTCGCTCAGGATGACCGTCGCTGGTTTGGTTTGCGCTTTCCATATGCCAAGGCAAGTGCGGGTTGCGATCAGCTTGCACCCTCGCCAGCGACCAGCGTGCGGGTCCTTTCTAGCTTGCAGATTCCTGAAGTGCCGAGAAGTCGATTTCGGAGATCTTACGTCAGCATTCATCCAAGTGACTACAAGCGCGTTTTCTATGAGCAGGTCGTTGGTGTCAAGGGTTGTTCTTTGCTTATTCCTTCATAGGGCTTTTGCTTTGTTGTTGCTCTTGGTTTCGTTGCTCTCCACCGGGTTTCTATGCGCACTCTGGATGAGCTGTCTTGAGGCAAGTTCGATGCCGGTTGAGGTTCGAGAGGAGAGTCGATGCTGCCATTTATTGGTCGGTCTTAGAAGACCAAAACGCGCACGCAGTCATCGGAACACGGTGTCGTCGCAACGGGTGAACATGGTCATCACTTAGGCCGCTTTTTCGTAGAACGGTATGTACGACTCTTGCGTGCTCCAGAGGCGATGGAGCAACACGGCTAACTTACGGGCTACGGCACAACGGCCTTGCTCTTGGCCTGCTTGCCGCCTCTGGCAGCCAGATGGAGACCCCACTGTCGAAGCGCCGAGTCTCGTCCGTGCGGTCGCAGGATGTGGTTGGAGCACTCGATCAGCAGACTTCGAAGGTAGGCGTTGCCGGCGTGGGTGATGCCGAGCTGAGGATCATGGTCTCCGGACTGACTTCGACGTGGCCGTAGGCCAACATCGCGCCTTCGACTGAACAGCTCCTTGCTGCCGAGCGTCAGAACGAAGGTCAAGGCGGTGAGGTGGCCGACGCCGTGAACCTTCAGCAGCGCCTGGGTCTCCGGATACTCGGTTTGGCCGAGCTGCTGGATCTGTCGGTCGTACTGCTTTGATCTTGGCGGTCATCTCCGCGATCTGCTGGAGCACCGAACCGAGCGCATGTGCCAGTCCAGGCGGCATAACGGCTAGGCACCGCTGAGCGAAGCACGTCGTGGCGGAGGCGGGCATACGGAAGCCGCAGGACTTCGTCAGACCACGAACCCAGGGTCGATCCCGATCGTGATCTCAACCTTAGCCTGCCTGCGTGGAACTTCAGCAATGAGGTGCTGCGCTGGCTTCTTCATGGGATACAGTCTCTCTCCGATCTGGAAGACCTGCTCATCCCATTTATTATTACCGTTTTCGAAGTCTCATGAGCGCTTCGCAAGCCGATGTATTCTGCTGCTGCAGAGAAAAACTCGCCTAGGAGAAGCTGTGATGAACTGTTTTTGGATTTCACTTCAGCATTGTTCTTCGGTTCTGCTGCAGCGTCCGCGCAGACAAGGTCTGCGACAACAGCACATAGAACACCGAACATATTGTCAGAACGGTTCCCCGGCCGTAATTGGAAGTACATTGCGCGACGTGAACAGACATGCTGGTCCGCTAAAAAGCTCGCCATTGCAAAGCAGTACGCTGAATCTCTACACGACTCTTCCGTTGTAATTGAGCAGGGAGGTCGGCTCGTAGCTGAGTGGGGGAATCCGGCAAAGAAGATCACAACCTTTTCCGTCCGCAAGAGTCTGCTTAGCGCCCTTTATGGTATTTACTCCGCAGAGGGTGTGATCGACATCAACGAGACGCTAGTACAGGCTGGAGTAGACGACCAGCCCTCTCCGTTGACCCAGGATGAACGCAAAGCGCGGATAGTCGATCTTCTAAGGGCTCGGTCCGGCGTTTATCACGCGGTCGATTTCGAAACTGACTACCAACGCAAAACTCGCCCCGCGCGTGGAAGCCACGCGCCTGGAAGCTTTTGGTTCTACAACAACTGGGACTTCAACGCTTTAGGGACCATCTTCGAAAAGAAAACCGGTCTCAACATTGGTGATGCGTTCTATCAGCGCATTGCCAAGCCAATCGGGATGCAGGACTTCAAACCGAGCGACGTGTACTACGTCGGCGCTGGACCAATTCAGAGCATCGGGCATACATGTTTGAAATGAGCGCTCGTGACATGGCCCGCTTTGGGCAGTTGTACCTCGCCGATGGTCGCTGGAAAGGCAGACAGATTGTGCCTGCAGCTTGGGTCGAAAAGAGTTCACACACGTCCGAGATGGTGAACGACGGGCATATGGACCAGAGTGCTACGAGTATCTGTGGTGGGTGGAACATGGTGGCATACACATGGGAGAGGCTACGCTTCCGGGTATGTACTCAGCCCAAGGCGCTGGAGGCCACTACATTCTCATCGTGCCGAGCCTAGACCTTGTAATCGCGAACCAGTTCGACAATGAACCCCTAAGCAGAGACTCCAAAGCAGTGCTGCTCGCCGCACAGAATCATCATGCAATCTTCGACGAGCAGTTCGATCATCTGCTCAAACTTATCCTCGACTCACGGACTCCCTCGTAGAGGAGCTTCCGCCACAGCACCAGCAGCAACGGCGGTACCTCTGTAAGCGCGGCGATAGTCCGATGTACTTTCGCGTGGCAACCAGGACAGAGCGAGATCATTCCAAGACCTCTTCGCGCAGGCCGCCAAAGTATTCCTCGTCTTGGCGCTTGAGGGTGTAACACGTCGAACAGAGAACGAGGGCGAGAATCTTTGGATCCCCGCAGCCGCAGTGCATTGCCCTCTGTACACGCTTCTTCATAGCGACACTATCCCATGAACGCCAAAGTTGATGTCGGCATCGATCCAACCTTCTTTCCGGGGAGCCGTGCGATTATCATCAAACGGTATGCTGTTCCCCGTGCATCGCCACGAGCGTCGAACAGGAGACCCCGGGTATCCCGGTAGTGGTCTTCCCTGCCCTCCGCAATAACCCTGCTATGCCGGGATAACTCCAGCAGCTCAGTATCAGCATCTTCCCAACCAACGCGCCAGCAGTGATGAGCCTGCTCTGAGTCTGGTATCGATGCGAAGCGAGCACGAAAGACCGCAGCGTATTCGGCTTTGTCCCACTTACCGTTGAGTGCTGCCAAACCCGGGTGCATCATGAACTGCTGCCTCTTTATGAGCTTTCACATATTGTCTCTGACTATTTTTCGTGAGGTCAGCCGTAAGACCAGACGATTACTGTGTCTCGTGCGGAAAACCGATCAGGTTCTCCCGCATGGTCTTGCGATTTGGATTAACTCGGTAGTCACCGAAACAGAGCTTCCTGAGAATGCTGGCTGGTCTCAGATACCAACTCGCCCAAGACAAAGGTGTGTCGTAGTGGGCATCACGAACCTCCCGTTGCGCCCCCGCGCCCATAAGCATCTTCACGGTTGTTTCGTTTCCGAACGCCGCCGCCCGATGCAAGGGGGTTTCCCCCTTCGTTCGTGCATCTCTCATGAAACCTTCCGTTTCAACCCCATCCGCAGCGTGAAGGTTAGGATCAGCTCCTCTGGCTAGAAGAACCTTTAAGACTGGGTCATACAAGGTTCGATCGGTATGACACAAAGCTGCATGGAGAGGAGTCTCTCTGGATTCTCCAGCCTGATCATTCACGTCGGCTCCATGATCCAACAAGAACCTGGCAGAGTCGCCAGTGTCCGTGAAAGCAGGCTTCCCCCAGACCAGATTCGCCCCGAGTTCTTTGAGCGAGGCACCTAGGATAAGCAGACTGCGAACAGCACTGACATCCCCGTAATAGGCGCAAGTCTGCATCAGAGTCACTCCATTTGGGTTTCGGACGATGCAGGCACGCCTGCGTCTAGCAAAGAGGTCAGCAGGTCCGTGCGACCATCTTCGAATTCCGTAATGAGCTTCTCAGATTCCATGTTGATCGATCCTCGCGATCAAAAAGTAGCCAAGTTGACGCTTGTTTACTCGCCCATTCACAAACGACCGTTCTTGATTGTCTTTCCCGGTTCAGTTTCTCACTGACGTTTGGAATGCGGAACACGATCATAGCCCGCTATCAGGATCATACTCTCAGCTCGCCCCGTCTATGATACGTTTCTCGCATGATTGTTGGATATGGCAGAGTGTCAACGAGCGACCAAAATTCGCAGCTCCAAATCGACGCGCTGAAGGGCGCCAAGTGCAAACCGATCTTCATTGAGCAGAAGAGCGGTCGCAACATGAACCGACCGGAACTGACCCGCTGCCTCGATATGTTGCGGAAAGGTGACACGCTCGTTATCTGGCGGCTCGACCGATTAGGCCGGTCAATCCGGGATCTACTGGAGATCGTCGAGCGGATCGAGGCCGAGGGCGTCCAGTTCATCTCCCTTACAGAGGAGATCAACACCAAAACCGCCAGCGGCCAGCTCATCTTCCATATGTTCGCCGCATTCGCTCAGTTCGAACGCAACCTGAATCGAGAACGAACGCTCGCAGGCCTTGCTACTGCACGATCGCGCGGACGGCTCGGCGGCAGCAAGAAGAAGACTACCCCGCAGCAGGACAAGCAGCTCCAGGCACTATGGGAGAGCGGAAAGTTTACGGGCACCGAGATCGC
>JAABUR0100005892.1_pt1 | contig 15332 bp, 30 predicted proteins | sample 5560091 | NCBI WGS metagenome assembly JAABUR01 (sample SAMN10711879, study PRJNA513375) | rock metagenome | isolation source: Antarctica rocks | place: Antarctica: Victoria Land, University Valley sud
TGGGGGGCGGGGCGCTGTGGCGCCAGCGGCCTGCCAGGCAGCTGCTGCGATGCGCTCCAGCGACAGCTCGCGTGCAAGACTGTGCTGAATGCTGGCCTGCATGACACGCCCCGCGCATGCCCCACTGCCACCGAGACATACATGCATGTGCGCTCGCTCGTTCACGCGTGCCCCCAGGACAGGCGTGGAAGGAGCGCGGGGACCCCGGCTGACAGCAGCAGCGCATGGGCACTTCAGCCCGCAGCGCGAGCGCGCTGCCTTGCCCCCAGGGCGGCGCACCCTGCTCGGCGAGCACGCGGCTGCGCACGGCCGGCAGCAGCGTGTGCGCGACAGTCGCGCCGACCAGCTCCGCGCCGCCCTTGACGCCCGTGTGCGTGTCCGCCAGCAGCCGCGCGGACGCGCGCACGCCCGCGGTCAGGTCGTTGCTGCGCGCGCGGCGTGGGCGTCAGATGGGAGGCACACAGCACGAGGCCGTTGTGTAGGAGTCCAGGTCTGCAGAGACACGGCGAGCGCAGCAGCGCCCGAGCATCCGCAAAAGGGCGGCCGCGCCGGCGCGGCGCGCGCGCCTGAGCAGCGACACCTCCTCGAAGCAGTCGGACAGCTCCAGGCCGGACAGCCGCAGCGCGGCCGCCGTCTCCGGCAGCTCCTGCTCCAGCGTGGCCATCAGCGCCCGCGCCTGCAGCAGCGCGCCTCGCGCTGCCTGCGCGCGCCCGCCCGCCGCCGTGACGCGACTTGCGGCAAGGACGAGTGGGGCCTCTGGAAGCCCTGGTTCCTGCTTCCCGCGCAGGCGGGGGCCAGGCATCGTTTATGCAAGCCTGCGCCTGCTCAATGGCCTCGATCAGGGCGCGCACGAGCAGGGTCGGCACTGCTGCCACGAGGAACGCCGCGAGCGCGGTGCCCGCCAGCAGCGCCGCGATGCCGAGCAGCAGCGCCGCCGGGTTGGCTGACAGCGCCTGCGCGGCTGTGAGCTGCGCGGCATGCAGCCTCATGTGCTCTGCTCGCCTGCTCCCCATAACTTGCTGCCGCGGCAATGCCGGCACGAAGCCGCGAGCACCAGCCCGCCAGCGTTGGCTGCCTGTGTGCGTGCAGCAGGGCGGCGCCCGCCAAGCTGTGCTTTCCGGGCACAGCCTGCGCACACACGGAAGCTGTTAGTACATAGGTCACAGAAACACAAAGGGGCAATTTCTGCTGACAAGCAGGCTCCTTGGACTTGACGTCACCTTTGTGGCACGAGCGAGTGCGCATCCCGCCAGTGACTCACGCAGACATGCCGCCCTGCTGCTGCCATCGTGCAGGTCAGGTCAGGCAAACGAACACAAGATCAAACAGCTGGATCTATACAACGCTGCGTTCTTGATCTTTTCAAAGTGTTTCACACAGCTCTGAGGTTTTTTTTTTTGGGTGGCAAGCAGTGCTGTGTTGACAACAACAGGCACACTGAACTTGGGGATACTCCAGCGACAAATTCCATTGTGCACTTCATCACCATTCCGCGTTAGCTGATACCCATGGCACCATTGGCTGGGCATGCGCAGTCCTCTGCGGGCTGCACGAGGCTGTATGGCAGGCAAACTGTCTGGCGCTGTGCAAGCAAGTTGCCAGGGCCGCTTCATAGCTCTGTAGAGCGCAGGGGACGTGTGCGGCGCGCCCACCGGGGCAGCACGGCTCCAGCTGCGCTGCTGCAGACCTTGCAGAGCTTGAGCTTATGGAGAAAGGTATGCCTCGAAGTCTGCTGGTTGACGCTGCGGCTGCTCTGACGTCACGCAGCACAGGTGTTGGTTCGTGCGCTGTGCGGCAGCGCTTATGCGTGGCTGGCTGTGCTGCAGGACAGCAAGAAACTGCCAGCAGCCCGCGAGGAGCTGCTGCGCATGGTCGTGGACGGCAGCAGCGACCAGGCCAGGGCGCGCGAGCTGGTCGAGCAGCTCGTCGACGAGCGCGCGGCCTTCGACGAGTCGCTCCTCGGCGGCGGCCCCTGGCAGGCAGGCCCATTGAAGCACAGGCTTGGTACAGGCATGTTGAGCACCGCAGCGCAGTTATGCGACCAGTGCGCAACGCAGGTCGTGTACTCGAGCGGGCCGCTGCTCTGGCAAGCGTTCACCGCCCTCGGGAACGTTTTCTCGGCGCGTCGTCTGGGACGTGGCACAAACAAGGCGCGCTGTGCCCCTGCGTGAAGCTCCAGCTGTGGGCTCGCCCGCAGTGCCGGGCTGAAGCCCGCTGCAGATTAATATATTGCGACCGCTTGCCCCATGCAGGCGTCCCAGGATTTTGATCCGCGCGAACGCACGGTCGTGAACAGGGGCGAGGTGTTCGGCCCGGCATGCTTTGTCACAGCGACCGGCACATACCAGCCACTGGTGACGCACGGCGCAGCCATGATGCCGTTGCCGCATGCTGTAGTGCATTCTGCCAGCCCTCCAAGCTGCTACCACGCAGACACAAACAGCAAGCTGATCGCTGGCGGTGTGCTCTCATGCTGGCATGCAGAGCGGCTCTTCCGGGACATGATTACCTGCGGCCGCCCTGTTAGCAGCCTCCGACACGCAAACGCAGCGCCGCCGTGGCCTGACATGCTTGCTTGGTGGCCGGGCAGGACGCCAGCGCAGCCACGCCGGCGTGGATCGAGGCGAGCGTAGAGTCGGGCTGCCTGCACGTCGGCGGGCGGCAGCTCGCCCTGCCCATCCGCGGGTCAGGCAGGGTCAGCGTGGCCTACCTGGACCCTGCGCTTCGCGTGTTCCGGGACGCGCGCGGCAGCACCACTGTGCAGGTGCGCGAGGACGAGCTGGCGCGGCTGCTGGGCGAGTGAGCCTGCTGGCCACCCCAGGGGGCGTAGTCAGGCATGGCCAGGCATGCACTGGTCATGTAGCCATGCACTGCTTGACTGGGCCTGGCGTGGCCAGTGCCAAAGTAAAATAAGTTAGCATGTCAAGGGCCAGTAATTGCATGCAAGGATAGTTGCAAGACTGCGACACCTTGGGTGAGGCCAGAAAGAGTCAGATAGAAGGACTACAGCTCGCATGCAGTGCATGGTGTGACTCCACATGCGCCCATGGTTGCGCTCGCTTCTATGTATTACACGTGGAACAATGGAGTAAGGCAGGCGTGCCACAAACCACACACCTGCACAGAGGTGACCCTCAGAGTCGCTGCCAGAACGGAGCGCTTGTCTCGCAAGTGCACAACCAGTACAGGACACTCTACATCCATTCGCTCTACCAGCAGCAGGCAGACGCGTCTGCTGCTATACATAGACCTAATTGCTGGCCATGCAAACTGCCCGACCGGAGTCAACTGCAGCAGAACAGCGTGCGTTGTCTCTGTATGACTTGTTATACTTGGTTTGCCATCATCACCTTAAACGCTGCACCCCAGGCTCGCGCCACGTTAGCTGCAGAAGGTGGTGTAGACCCAGCCGCTGGTGTAGAACCAGAGGACTTTCCATCCAAGGGCAGCTGCTGGGGCTCGGCAGCGTCTTGAGCTACCAGGTCTCGAAGGGAGCGCCCATAGACTCGGCGCCCAGGCGGTCGGCGGCGGCGTCCAGCGCGGCCACCTCGTCCGCGCTGAGCCTCCAGCCCATTGCGCCCGCGGCCTCCGCAGCCTGCTTCGCGTTCTTCGCGCCTGCGCGGCCGTGCATGCACTAGCGCGCAGGATCGGCAGGGGATGTGACACTGTCGTTCGCAATGAACATGCGTGGGGAGTAGCCGCAATTTTTGTACGCCCTCCTACCTGACTGCAATGTAGCTCATGCAGGAGCCAGCCTTTGCCCGTGTCATGGCCCAGATAGGCCTCGCTACTCGGGCAGCCCATTGCCCTAACCTTGGCATGCGAGCAGGGCCCCGCAAGACATGCGACGGGGCCAGACTGCCTAATGGAGTTCTAGGGTAGGCGTCACCTCGGACTGCTGCACCCCGATTGGGCTAACAGACTCAACGCGCTCAAGCGGCCACTCACCTTTGCCCAAAAGGACTGGGACCTGCGTGACAGGCCCGCGGCACATCGGGATGCAGCAACACGCGCTCGCCGCAGGGCATGCCGCATGCGGCGGGGCCGGGGCGCGCCCGGGATCGGCAGCGCGCCCTTGCAGATGGTCCAGTTGATCGCGACCTGCGCGGGCGTCTTGCCGCCGTGTGCGCCGCCGACGTCGCGCATGAGGCCCAGCAACGGCTGCACCGCGCGCAGCCGGTCGTCGGTGAACATGGCGCTGCGCGGGCCGCCCGCCTTCACGCCGCCCGGCGTGTACTTGCCTGCCGCGCGCCGGCAGGCGGGCATTTGACGAAAAGAAAAGGAAAGACTCTCGAGTGCGCGCGCCCTGCGGCGCACCCGTGCGTGTTAGGTTGATAGCCTGTTTCAGCCAGCTAGAACTCGTTAGGCATTACCATTGCGCATGGCCCAGGCGCCCGCAACACGCTTCAAGCCGCAACACGCTTCAAGGCAAGGCTGTGCCCCTGCAGCGCCTCGGTGCACATGCCCGAGCGGAGCTGCGCATGGGGCTGAACATGCATGCAGTGCACAGCTGCAGGCACAAGCACGATGCACTCGCGCAATCAATCAAGCGCGCAGCCGCGGCGGAGGAGCACCAGTGAGCAGTCCCTGCGCCATGGGGCTGTACGCGATGAGCGTGACACCCAGCTCCTTGCAGGCGGCCAGCACGCCGTTGCGCTCCGGGGCGCGGTACAGGATGGAGAACTGCACCTGATTGGATGCCAGCGGCACGCCGCGCGCCTGCACACCAGACACGGTCAGCAATTTCATATGATGAGCCTGCATGCCACTTGTTGCAGGGCATGACTCTGAGGCGCTGCAAAAATCGACCGCTGCTCATGTATTATGACCGCCACAAGAACGCCACGCGGGCAGGCGCATGCAGAGGACAGCACAGCATGCACTGCCCTCGCCCACGACTCACCACACAATACGCCACACTGACAGGGGCGGCCCGCCGGCCGTGGCTGCGCGCCTGCAGGAGGCTGTGCGCCTTGCGCACGCGGTCTGCTCGGAAGTTGGAGACGCCCACAGCCTGCGCGAAGGACAGAACCCATGGCCTTCTCAGGCAACCATGTTTTTCTGTGTGCGCGCTCGAGTGCAGAGACAACAAGACAGGTGCTGAACATGTTCTCCTCTCACATGTGCCCTCTTCTCACAGGAAATCAGTTGTTGTACTAGCCATCCATGCTTGTCGCACTTTGCGCCTCGCACGCAGTGCATGTGCGACATGCAGAGCAGACATATGAGCAGGCGCACCTTGGCCAGGCCCGCCTTCTGCACAGTGGCGAGGCCCTCCACGAAGGCCTCCGTCGCCCAGTTGTTGATCAGCGGGAAGCCCGGCCAGTGGATCTGGTACAGGCCGACGGAGGACTGCCCGAGACGCCTCAGGCTGCCCTGCGTGTGCACACCAGACGTGTTTGCATCGACTTTCGAGTGGGCAACGTGCATCCAGAGGAAAGAATATGTCAGAACTTCACACAGGGGGGTAAATATATCGCAAGCCTAGACATGTCACAAGCCTTGTACTGGTAGAGCTGCACAACAGGCTCAGGGCGCCACCTGCAGCGCCTTCTCCACCGTGCCCGACGAGAAGCGCCATGGCAGCGGCGCAAACTTGGTGGCGACGAACGGGGCGGGGTTCTCAGGCGTGCGGCGCACAAAGTCGCACACCAGCTCCTCGCTCTTGCCGAAGCCGTACACTGCGCATATCCATGCTCAGAATGCAGCGCGTGCAGTCACAATATGGTCCACCCGCTCGCCCTTGTGCAGGGCACCCCGCGCGAATAGGGCTGTGACACCGGCCCCCAAGCGCAACCAAGTTGTTTCACTGACCTTCTGCGGTATCCAAGAAGGTCACGCCAGCGTCGACGAGCGCCTGGTAAGCCGCCCTGGCGCAGGATGCAGGGAAACGGTTACTTCCAAATACGTTTACTACGTATTCAAGACCAAAGCGCAAGAGCCGTGGAGGGGGCAGGCGATATGCAGCACCTGTTCTCCTCCTCCCCATAGCCGTCAGGCCGGCCCTGCTGCTCAAAGCCCCAGTATCCCGTGCGGTCGCCCCAGGTCCACGCCCCAATTCCCAGCGCGGACACCTTGAGACCTGCGGGTTCACACCACCTTGAGAGACACCACCATCTCCGTACCAAGAGCACAGGGAGGGCGCCAGCACAGAGCACTCGTGCAGCAATCCCCGCCAAGACAAAAAGTATAGGCCACCATGCACCTGTCCTTCCCAGCTCAACCAAGTCTGTTGTCTTCGCGGACGGCACTGCAGGTGCCGCCGCTGTGGCCACTACTCTGCATGTGGCCAGGCGCTGCTGCCGGGCAGCCGTCCGCGCTTGCCAACAAGTGCAGGTGCGCGTTCTTGCTTGCAGGCTTGTGCTCAACATCATAGTATTTAACCTCACAGCAACGCCACTGATCTTTAATTCAGAATACAGCAAGACGCACCAAGTCTTGGCCTTGGTCGACAGCCGTGGCGCGCCCTGTCGAGGGCCTCCCGATTAGGCTCGCGAGCCTCGAAGAGAGGCCGTAAACCCCACCAGTGAATAGACACACTGGTGCACCTGTCTGTAGTGAACAATTAGCGAGCGCCACTGCAAGCAGCGTTCCTAGCTGCCGGCCTGCTGCGCTGCGTCCGCCAGCAAGGCCTGTTTTTACATTTCCGATGTGCAAAGATGTGCAGTCTCCATGTGAGACGCCTTGACTGCAGCGGTGTGGATGCGGCAGCTGTTGCCACACTCTCTGGCTCCTGGCAGGTCTAATATGACAACATTTTTCCCGTGCCGCGCAATGCTGCCTGCCCTGGCGGCCGCTGCCGGACAGAGGGCACCGCCAAGCGTATGAGCGCTCGGACGGGTAGCCGCGGCAGCCCGCCAATGCACCACGCGCGCACCGCCGTCAGTGTGCAGCTGTGGGCGCTAGCCCTGGGCGCGGCCGCTCTCTTCCTGCTTGGCGTGCGTGCCCGCTACAGCTTCACCCTCTATCTTGCCTTGTCTAATGCAGCCGGGAGCCGTTGGGTTCTCCGTGTCATGCAGCCAGCCCACGCGCACAGGCAGACCGTCAACCCCTGCCTCTGAGCCTGTTGACACTTCTCACTGTTGGTTGCACCCCTGCTTACGCCACCGCCCGGCTGCTGCTGCGTTGGTCTGTCCATGACACTTTCTGGGGTCGCACTACCTTCCCGCTGCCCTCCCCCTACGTGAGAGCACGTGGCGCCCAGGCAAGCGTGCAGCCGCTGGCGCGCTGGTCGGAGGCGGCGCCGGCGCCCGCGTCGATATCTGCCGCGCTCGCTAGCGCGCCATGCGCGGGCGCAGCTGCAAGCCCCGCGGCCGCCGAGCAGCCGGCCGCCGTGGCCTGGACGCCGGCGGTGGAGCCGCGGGGCGCCTACCGCGCGCCGGCCGACTTCTTCGCCTACGCGCGCCCGGCGCCGCCCGGCTTTGAGCGCTGGGTGGCGTACGCGCGGCCGCGGCAGTGCGTGCTGGGCCGCTACGACCGCCTGGAGGCCGACCTGGCGCCGTTCCGCGACCCGGGCAGCCCGGCGCGGCGCACGATCACGCGCGCCGCGCTCGCGGCCGCGGCCGCGCTGCCGCACACCGTGCTGTTCCACGTGCGCGCCGGCAACGTGAGCTTCGACGCCGCGCCGGTGCTGGCGCCCGTCGCGCGCGAGTACCTGGTTGTGCTGGACCGCATCGGCCCGTTCCTGCCCGACACCGACTTTGTCGTCAACACGCTGGACACGCCGCGGGCGCGCCGCGCCCGACCTCCTGCAAGCGAATTCGCACGAGCCCTATGCAGCCCTGGGCTGGTGAGGTGCATAGTCAGTCGCTCCTGTGCAGTGGCTTCAGATGCAGCAGCACTCTGATTTGAGCGCTGAACTCCACCGTGATGCCGCGGCTCAGCACCATGACGGCATCTCCCCGGGGCATCGCCGGGCCCGAGCGGGGGCGCAGCCTTGACGCGGGCGCGCGCCGCGGCAGGTGCTGCCGGGCGAGGGCACATTTGCAGAGCGCCTGGTGACGACGTGCGTCAATGCGTCGGCCGAGCTGACGCAGCGCGGCGAGCTGCACGGCTACATCATCAACTCGCTGCGCGACGGCGCCGACATCGAGCGCGCGCGCCTGCCGGTCATCAGCATGACCAAGATCGACGGCTGCCACGGCGACCTGGTCGCGCCGCCCTGGTACCACATCCGGCACCTGGCCGCGCTGCGCGGGCAGCAGGGCCTGTGGGGCCACGGCGCGCCGCGGCCCCGCGAGGACCCCGAGGCCGCGCCCTGGCTCGCGCGCGTGCCGCGCCTGTTCTTCCGCGGCACGACCACCGGCGGCCTGGTGCGCGCGGGGACGCCGTATGCGCGCTTCCACCGCCACCGCCTGGTCGAGGCCGCGGCGGGCGACCCGCGCATGGACGTCGGCTTCAGCGCCTACCTGCAGGCGCGCCGGCTGCGTCGCGCGCGCTGCTGCATGCCAGAGGTTCCTGCCCCAGACTTGCCTCCAGCGCTGCCCTGTTGGCGTTGGTGCTTGCGCACCGCGCACGCGCGCCCGCGCACTGATACCGCGCGATCATGTGCATAGTCGTGAGAGGTGTGGCACGTGCCCTGTCTGAGTGCGTGCCCCTGCCGCCCGGCCCCATGCCACTGCGTGGCTTTGCAACAGGAGCAAGCGCCTGCGCATTTGAGCAGCGGCGAGCGGGGTAAAGCCAGAGAGCAGTCCCAAGTGTGCGGGCGCGGTCTGACCCGTGCGCGGGCGCCGGTCACGCAGTGCGAGCCGGAGATCTGCCGGCAGATGGAGGCGCGGTACGGGCGCAAGGACTACGTGGAGGAGCGCGTCACCTTCCGGCACCGCTTCCTGATGGTGGTCGACGGCAACTCCTTCAGCACCAGGCGCGCGCGACATATCTCTTCCTACGCCCGTCCGCGCAGCATGTCTGCTGCGTGGCGCCCTTCCTGTTCTGGTGCTCGCCCCTGCATCCGTTCGCGGCTGCAGCGCCGTGGCAGGCACCTCCAATCAGGCCTCTGCGCATACCTGTTGGCAGAGGGCGGGCTGATGCGGGCTGCCTACCTGACAGCCGCATGTAAATTGCTGTTCAGCTTTTCTGAGTGTGAGTCAATACTCTCTGCATGCGGACCAGGCTGCTGTGGACGCTGTCGTCTGGGTCGCTGGCCTTCCGCAGCCACCTGTTCACGGAGTGGTACGAGGACCGCATCCAGCCCTTTGTGCACTACCTGCCGGTACGCGCCCCGCGCTTGCCTGTGCAACGGAGGACTGACACCTGGGAGGGTGCTCGTAGTGATGTTCACAGCCCTGCGAGACGTGATGGCTCTGCCCGCTCCGCGCTCACCGCTCCTCTGACGTCTCAGTAGCCAAGCATGCCCGTTTGGTGGCGTTGGTTTTACTGCTTCCTGAGCCTCGCTCTGCTCAGAGCCGGACCTGTGTCAGCATCTTGTGTGCCAGGATCATGGCCGCCATGTCAGGGAGGTCGCGCACAGAAGCGCTCGAATCCGGCTGCGCAGGTGCAGCTGGACTATGCGGACCTGAGCGAGCGGCTGGACTGGGCGCTGACGCACGACGCAGAGGCGCACGCCATTGCAGAGCAGGCCGCTGTGGTGGCGCGCCTGAATCTGCGCATCGAGGATGTGGAGTGCTACTGGTGCGCCCGCGCCGCTAGCATGCGCATTGGCTGCTGTCGCAGGTGTTGCGTAGGATGCCCGGCCCGTCTGCATTGCACACGCATGCAGTGGCTGGTGCTGCGGGTGTCTTGCTGTGCTTGAGTGTGCTCCGGTGTTGCCATGCGTCTTCAAGAGCTACAGACGTGGCATGCACGGTCAGCGCCCACTCCTGCGCTTCCAGTGGCACTTTTAGCACTGTAACTTCTGCATGGCGGCCGCGCAGGCTGCGCTTGCTGGTCGAGTACACCGCGCTCCTGCAGCCAGAGTGAGAGTCCTCTTGTAACGGCGAGCTGAGAGTGCTGGCACATGTCCGGCAGTCCCCGTGCTGAAGCGGCTGTTTGCGGCGGCCCTGCCTTGCCTGTGCGCCTGCAGAGCAGCCTGTTCATGGCTCGTGCGTCTCAGCACAGAGCCGGGCATGAAGTATACTAGGTGCTGTCTTTGTGGGCCCTCAGGTTTGTGTGTGTGTCATGTGTGCCCACATTTGCTGCTTGCCTTATGTTTGCAGGACAGCCATTCTCATCGTCTTGTATCGCAACGTGCCTGCGAGCGTCTGGCATCATTGTGCGCAGTGTGAAGTCCAACATGACCGAGCGTCGTGAGTGGGGAGACAGTGATGCACCGGTGGTGCGCTGCGGTATGCTTGCAATGACTTGACGTGTGCCGAGTCACGTGCGGGTACAGACCGCTGCGCTTGACATCCTTGTTTGATGCTATGTGCATAGGTCTCTCTCTGGGGCTGAACTGGTGCGGGTCTGGCAGCAGGTGCCAGCAGCCTCCAGGTCCTCCGCTATGGCGGACGGTCCTTGTTTGTAAATGTAACAGATAAACCGAAAGAACAGATTGTTGGCAGGACCCGTGAACGGAAGTCAGGGAAATCGGGGGTTCACGAAGTGGGCATTACGGAGCATTTGCGGCGCGAGCGCCCGGAAACTTCCGTTCGCAAGTCGTAGAGTGCGAGGTGAGTCGATTTTACATTAACATTAACAAACACTGCACAAACACAGCACAGACACAGCCAGCTTTGTTTGTGTGCATGTGTCTCTCAAGTGAGCCAGGGCGGGCGTGCAAGTGCTCGTTGGAGCAAACATGACACATGTGGCGTTTGCCGCAGCACCTGCTACTTAGCCAGGCCCTCGATGTCGGCCACAGTCCGGGCGCTGCCACTGCCTGTCGGCCACTGTGGCCGACAGTGAAAACTGACAGCAAAAACCACTGTCCGGGCGCTGCCACTGCCTGTCGGCCACTGTGGCCGACAACGAAAACTACTGTCCGGGCGCTGCCACTGCCTGTCAGCCACTGTGGCCGACAGCACAAACTATTGTCCGGGCGCTGCCACTGCCTGTCGGCCACCTGCGTGCGACCTTATCTGGTTTCCTGGTGAGCGGAGGAGCCACTTTTCGATCTTTACCAGGCCAGGCATGATCATTCCTGAGGGGCATCTGCTTGGCACTCGGAAAAACGGTCCTCCCTAACGGCAAGATGTGCGTAAGTATCCACTGCGTCTCATATACGAGCTCGGCGAGTTCATCATCCGGCAGTATAGGGCGGGCACAACACCGACAGAACTTGGGTATACCGAGTATATCAGTGGCAAGGGCAAGCATCAAGTGCATTGGCAACGGCCGCTTGCGCAGTTGTCCAGGGATTCGGGAAGCCTGGACACGTTTTAACCCCTGTTGCGGCCAATGCCAACGCACTTGATGCTTGCCCTTGCCACTGACATACTCGGTATACCCAAGTAGTTCTGTCGGTGTTATACACGCCCTATACTGCGCGGATAATGAACTCGCCGAGCTCGTATGAGACGCAGTGGATAACAACGCACTTCTTGCCGTTTGGGAAGACTTTATTTCCGAGTGCCAGGCAGCCCACCAATGGATATATTGTTTTCCGGACATTCATCATCACGGCCCTTGCCAGTCAGTGCATTGCCCCCTACGGGACATTTCCTTGACAGCACGAATTTCTTCTTCACATGCAGCTCACCTAGATGGCCACAAACAACTTGATATGAAGGGCGTCGCAGAGCGCAATTAGCCTATGAGCTGCGCAGGAGGATGAGAACACTGTTCCTGGCCGTTTCTGCATCACGCTGCAAGGCACACCACTTGCGGCATGGCTCTCGTTTCTGCTTAGATAACAAACCAATTGTCGACTCCGGGTGTGCGGTGTTCGCAGGCGCTCTTGACTTCGATAGTGCACCGCATGCCCTCGCGTGAAAGAAATTTTCGGGCTGCAAGAGGGGCATGCTCGCGTGCGACGCCCTACAACGGCCACAGCCACGGCTTGGAGAGCCCCGAGTACAGCACAGAGCATGTTGCAGCGCCGCCGCAGGTGGTTCGCCCACCTGCTGCTGCCCCGCATCCTGAAGTATAGTTTCGGCGGGCAGTGCGCCTCACGGAGGTTCCTGGCTGGCTGTGAGGCGTCCAGGGCTTTGTGCTCTGCTTGCAAGGCTTTCCGCTCACAGGGTGTGCTTTGGCAGGGCGACCGGCGCGTCAAGTTTTGCAGGCAGTGCGGGGCGCCGCTGGAAATGCGGGTGCCTGCGGGCGAGCGGGAGTGGCGGCCGGTCTGCACGGCCTGCAGCACGGTGGACTACAGCAACCCCAAGCTTGTGCGCCCCTTGGTTGGTCCGTAACACGTTGCAGGTCGTCCTCTTTGAGACGCCACGCGACACTCCCTTCACCTGTATGTGCAGCGCGGTATGGCTGGGACTCGAGGCCGCCGCCTGCAGAGCAACTGCTTGAAGTCGCCAACAAAGCCAGCAGTCCGGAGTTGGGTGCTACAGGTCGTGGGGTGCATCGTGGAGCACCAGGGCCGGGTGCTGCTGTGCAAGCGGGCGATCGAGCCGTGCCGCGGCCTCTGGACGCTCCCAGCCGGCTACCTGGAGATCGGCGAGGGGTCTGCCGCCGGCGCCGCGCGCGAGACATGGGAGGAGGCGTGCGCGCGGGTGGAGGTGCGCGTCCACCGACTCCTGCTCAGCGGCTGGCGCCGCGCGCGGCGAGCATGCCCCACCCCGCGCACGTCCTCGCCAGGGCGCTCGTCCGCATGCTGTGTCAGGGCTCGTCCTGTCTGCTCGGCCTGCATGGACAAGCGACCTGCGCAACCTCGCCGGGCTGTCACTTCCGCAAGCAGCTGCGCTTGTTGGGCGCCTGGAGCCGCCGGCGGTCAGGCGCCAGGCCGGTCTGCTCGGCGGGTGCGGCCCCGAGGCCGCACCCTGCGCGGCAGGTGCTAGCGCCGTACTCGCACTTTGACATCCCCGTGATCGGCCAGGCCTACCAGCTCTTCCGCGCGCGCCTCATGCCGCCGTTCACGTTCGAGCCGGGCGCGGAGTCGCTCGAGACGCGGCTGTTCGCGCCGGAGGAGGTCCCCTTCGACCAGGCAAGCCCGCCGCACCCGCTGCTGCGCATGTGTACGCTCTGCTTGCGGCGCGAGCCACCAGGTGGCCTGGCATGCCGGGGTCGGGCGGCGAGCGCGCGCCCGCTTGCTATACACCATGCTGCGCTTCACATTGACCCACGGTCCCCGCGTTTGCATGCGTGCTGTTCAGTGAGGCCCCGTAACCTGCCCATGGCCGTGGTGCACATGTCCGCGTACAAATGAAAAGGCTCTAGCTGTAGCTCAAGCACAGCGCCCGTGGTCACGAGATGTCGTCGGACCCGCAGATCGCGTTCACGAGCATCGCGGTGGCCCTGCGGCACTACCTGGCCGACCTGCGCGCGGGCCGCTTCCACATCCACCACGGCGTGATTGCCAAGGTCGGCGCGCCGCCGCTCTTGCTGCACCCTGGGTTGCAGCATGCTGAGCACTCACGTCAGGCCTCGGACCTGTCCAGTATCAGTAAAGAAGGAACAGGATGGGTGCAGCGACCCGGATGATGATTGCATGCCTCCTGCCGCCGCCAAGCGTCTGCTTGCACTGCGCAGGTGCCAGGCTCGCGGCCAAATGACCCGGCAGGGTTCCAGCTGCGCGACCACTTTGCAATTGCCACCGACGTCAGCGCGGGCGAGCGCGCGCCGCAGCCTCCGCAACCAGCGCCCCGATTGTAGCCTCTGCCCATGTGCAGCAGTGCAGATGTGAGATTTGTGAGAGCATGGGTTTTTTTTTGTCGATACATGGAGTGGCGTGCATGTGTGGGAATGCAGCGCACTGTGCCTTGAATTCTATCAGGATTGGATACCAGCTGCGCAAACTGCAGCTCTGCTAGCAGCACACAACGGAAGCAAGATCTATGCATTTTCTACCTGAGCATCGGCTGGTGCATCGCATGCATAGGCTGCCAGCACCTGTCTGCACACCCAGTCGCGGACAGGCAAACCAAGACTTCGTCTGTGCGCCTGCAGCCTACAGCATGTGTGCGGACAGGGCAGTGCTATGGCATCACACACAGGCGTGCATGGCGCTGGCACCCGGCTCTCCCGTCTCCTGCCAGACATGCTCATGCCAGGCTGTCGATGTCTTCAAACATCGACGGCGCCGGCTCTGCCCTAGCCCGCCCCGCCACCAAGCCCGCCAGGGCCTTGCCCGGCGAGCCCCACCTCACCGCCTTGGGGCTGCCCTCCGGGGTCGGCCCCCCCGTGCCCGCCTTTGTCTGCGCTGCGCTCAGAGGCAGCCCATCCTCAAGGACGGGCCGCACCTCAGCGCTCGGGCCAGCGCCGCCAGCCCTGGGGCTGCTCTGGGTCAGCGGGCCCACGCCAATGGTCCTGGCAGACTCCTCCACGCTCGAGCTGCCTGCCCCCGCCTCGCCCCGCTGGAAGCCGGATGGCAACCCATGTTGCGCCGCAACGGGCGCGTCCGCCGCCTGGGGCGCATGCACCTGCGCTTCAGGCGCGCCCGGCCTGCCCGCAGCCGGGGCGGCGCGCGCGCCCGCCGCGCCCTGGCCGGCGCGGGCGCTGGCGCTGGCGTGCGCCGCGATGCTGGCCTCCGCATGCCAGCTGCCCTGCTCGGGGCCCTCGCTCTCGGTCTGGGTGCGCCGCACGTCGACGCCGCGGCGCGGAGGCGCCGCCGCCGCGAGCGCCGTGGCGCCCAGCGGCTCCATCACCCGCGGCGCACCCCTCGACGAGCTCGCGCGCACCAGGGGCTTGCCTGCCGGGCCTGGCGCACGCGTCAGCCTAGTGTGCATGCGTACCTTGAGTGGCTTCAGCCTCGGGGTGCACGCCCTGCCTGCCTAGAGCGACCCTGCTTGCCGCAGCATCAGAGCTGCGTGGCGAGCGACCTGGGCGCCTGGCAGCCGAGCCGGTCCACGTGTGCAGGGCATCGGGCAGGTCGCAGGATGTGGTGCCCGCCTGAGAGCCAAGCACTGCTGCAGGTGACAGAGGAGAGCAGGCAGCATGCGTGCGTTCAGCCAGCGTCAGCTCATGCGCCCTGGATCTTGTCGGGTGAATGCACAGGCGCAGTGAATGCTGCAGGCTCCTGGCAGCAGCGACCCATGCTCGCCGCGGCTGCCAGGCCCGGGGAGGCGCCCGCCGGGCGCAGGGCGGCAGCCAGGGCGCGCGCCTGACAGGCGCGCTCGCGCCGTGTCGGCCGCGCCGGGCTCGCGCTCTGCCGGCGCCGGCATGCTGAGCGCGGGCACCTCCACCACGGCCGGCAGGCCCGCAAAGTGGAAGTCCGCGTCACCGCGCTGCACCTCCCCGCCCTCCGCGCCGCCCTGCTCCTCGTCTGCGCGTACGCCGGCGGCGCCGCGCCG
>JAABUR0100005894.1_pt1 | contig 15326 bp, 16 predicted proteins | sample 5560091 | NCBI WGS metagenome assembly JAABUR01 (sample SAMN10711879, study PRJNA513375) | rock metagenome | isolation source: Antarctica rocks | place: Antarctica: Victoria Land, University Valley sud
CTTTGTCGCCAATGACCTCCAAGGGGCCGACATCTCGCTATTCATCGGGCTACCCGTCGCCGGAATCCTGTACTACGTGTTCGCCAAGTCGATTGACGTGGAAGCCGAGACGGTGATCGCCAAGGCCGAAGCGGCGGAGCTGGAGAAGTTGGCGATGCACCACCTGCGCCCCGAGGAATACCACTGAAGCCTTCACCCAATGGCCTAGCCGACGCGTGGCAGACCGCCGCGGACATTCGCGCCAGCCGGGTCACGTCGGTGGGGGTGGTGACGCGGGCACTGGCACACATTCACGCCCTGCAACCGGTCCTGAACGCGTTCACTGTGGTCTTTGATGAGTCGGCGTTGGCCTCGGCACGGAACGCAGATGAGGCCGTACGCCGGGGGGGCCCGCTGCCGGCGTTGCACGGCGTACCCGTCTCGGTCAAGGACCACATCTGGATGGCCGACGCGCCCGCGACGAACGGCTCGCTGATCCAGCGCGACTTCATCCCGCCCGAGGACGCCGTGCCGGTGGCCCGTCTGCGCGCGGCCGGCGCGGTCATCGTGGGCAAGACCAACAACCCCGAGTTCTGCTACCGCGGGTTCACCGACAACCTGCTCTTCGGCCTCACCCGCAACCCCTGGGATCTTCAGCGGACACCTGGCGGCTCGAGCGGGGGTGCGGGTTCGTCGGTGGCGGCGGGTATGACGGCGATTGCCCTGGGTACGGACGGGGGCGGCTCCATCCGGATCCCGGCGTCGTTCTGCGGAGTGGTCGGTCACAAACCGACCTTCGGGCTGGTGCCCAAAGAGCCGGGCTTCAGGGGCTGGAAAACCCTGTCTGTTGACGGGCCGGTGGCTCGATCGGTGCGCGACGCGGCACTGATGCTCTCGGTGATAGCCGGCCCGGCAGCAGCGGACGACATGAGCTATCCGGGCCCTCCACCACAAACCTACCTGGACGCCGTCGCGTATCAGCGCGACCTGCGCGGCCTGCGGGTGGCCTGGTCCGCGGACCTCGGGATGCTGCCAGTCGATCCCGACGTGCGTGAAGCCTTCGCCCAGGCGCTGCAGGTGTTGGCACGACTCGGCTGCGACCTCGTCGAGGCCGCGCCGGCGACAGGGCATCCCACCCAGCTGTGGAACACGATCGCCCTCGTCGAGGGCTACTCATCCGAGGGCCCCTTCCTAACATCGTCGCGGGAGCTGATGTCGCCGGGGACCGCCGAGATCGTCGAGGCCGGGCAAGACATCACCGGTGGCCAATACGTCGACGCGCTCCACGAGAGAGCTGGCTACACCCGGGCGTGGGCGGAGTTCTTCGAGCAGCACGACCTCCTGGTGACCCCGGCCATGCAGCTGACCGCCTTCCCCGTCGGACTTCATACGCCCGAGCAGATCCAAGGACAGGCCGTGAATCCATTCTTCGACGACTGGTGCACCATCTGCCTGCCGGCGAACCTCACTGGAATGCCCGCAACAGTGGTCCCGGCCGGATTCGGCGCCGGCGGGCGGCCGGTCGGGCTGCAGATCATCGGTCCACGGTGGGCTGACGCGCTCACCCTCCAGGTCGCCAACGCATTCGAACGAGCAACCCCATGGAGCACCTACCAGCCGACCCTGTAAGACGCAGCCCTGCAAGGTTCGGAAGGCAGCATCAGGTGTCATTCAACGATCCCCTCCCGGCGACGGGTCACCTGTCGCCGACCTGCTCCTAAGCGCCCGCAGGGGTTCGTCCTGCGACGCAGTCTGTCAGCCGGAGTTGCCTTGCTCGCGATGGAGTCGTCGGGGGGCCTTGCGACTCCACGCGCGTCCGTGAGCAGCCCGGCGACCCCGGCGGAGTCCGCTCGGTCGAGGTTGACTCGCACGCAGGCGAGCCGCTTTCCCCACCAGTACTCCTGGTAGGCCGCCGGCTGATCGCCCGCCAGGAGATCGCTTTGCCGGGGCCGGGGCGGGCTGCCAGCGCGGTGCCAGCGTCCTGTTCGGTGATCAGCGTGCACGTCGCGGGCGTGGTACCGCCGCGAACCGCGGGCGATGTCGAGCTCGCGACACCGGTGGACCTTGCCGGCGTGGCGGCGGTGCTGGCCGCGGCGGCGGCACGCCCGGCGGGCTGCGTGGCCGGTGCGTGAGTGCGGGGCGGTGGGCTGCCGCTACTGCATGCGGCGAGCAGCAGACTGCTCGCGGCCCGTGCCGCGGCCGCCGCGACGCTGCGCGGATGGTCAGTTGTCATGATGGTCTCCGGTGATCCTTGTCGAGGTGGAGGTGCTCAGAGCCGGCCGGCGGCGGTCTTGGCGAGAGTGAGCATGGCCTGCGGTGCGGTGCGGCTGGCCAGCGACAGGGAGGTCACCACGATGCTGAGGCCGCGGCTTCCCCGCTGCACGAACAGGTTCCCGGCGACGTTCCAGAACGCGTCGTCGCCTAGCTCGGGCAGGTGCTGGCTGCCGGGTTCCATCTGCTTTTGCAAGGCCATGCTCTGCACGTCGGGATAGAGCGTGACGTGGACGGTGTTGCTCGGGTCGGTGGTGGCCGAGCTCGTCGCCTTCGCCCGCCTGATCCGCAGCTGCTGCTGCGCCCCGGCGACGTCATCCACGAGTCTTCCAGCGGGCGGCTGGAGCCGATGGCCATCCAGTGCGTGTCGTCCTCGATCCGGGGCCACGCAGGCGCCGCACCCTTGATCAGCTCGACGATGAGGGTGGTGGTCATCGCGCCCTCGACTGCGGTGCCGCAGGCCTCGCCCTCGCCTTGGCGGTAGTGCCCGTCACCGATGGAGAACATGGCTCCCTCGACGTTCACGCCCAGGAAGACCGTCGCGCCGGCCCGCATCTGGGGGGTGTCCATGTTGCCGCCGAACCGGTCGGGCACCAGGGACGAGCGGACCTCGTTGCCCGCTGGCGCCACCCCCACGGTCCCCAGCATCGGCTCGACCGGCAGCTCGATGCGGTGCTCGCTGTGTCGGGCGGCGAACGTGAGGCTGCCCCGGGCCTGGTCCAGCTGGTAGATCCAGGTGGTGTCCGGCAGTGCCGGTTGCAGGCTCACCGTCCGGTCGGTGCTGGTCATCCCGCCGAAGAACGGGATCGCCGCGGAGGCGCCCCAGTCACGCGCCGGCTCCAGGGCGACCAGGTGCAGCACGAGCGTGTCGCCGGGTTCGGCGCCCTCGACGTAGAAGGGCCCGGTCTGGGGGTTGACGAACCGGAGGTCGACCTTGGCCGCGGAGAGGTCGTCGACGCTCTGCAGTGCTCCCCCGAACGCGTCGTCCGACCACAGCCGAAGGGCTTCGCCGGGTCTGACGCGCAGGGCCGCTGCGGCGCCGCCGAAGGTGTACGCATACTGCTCGCGACCCGGCGTGTACTCCCGCACATCCACCGCGTCAACGTACCGCAGCGCTCAGCAGCCGGTCACCCCGCACGTGCTCGGGGATGAAGAACCATCATCGGGGTGGCCCTACGGATGGCTGGTGCCTCCGCTGCTGGTCTGTGTCCCGAGTCCGTTGCTCGGCCCGGCCGTCTGGGGACCGGTGGAGCGGGTGTTGAGGCGTCGCGGGTGGTCCACCTCGGTCGTGGCCGCACCAGCGCCGGTCAGCACCGGGCAGGACGTGCTGGCCGGGCTGCTGGCCGCCCTTCCGGTGGACCAGCAGCTGGTACTTGTGGCACACAGCAACGCCGGCGCCTACGTACCGGCTCTGGTCTCCGCTCGCCCGGTGGTGGCCGCTGTCTTCGTCGACGCGGTGCTGCCGCAGCGGACGGGCGGTCCGGTACCGCTCGCACCGGCGGCCTTCCTGGGTCACCTTCGCGCCAAAGCCTAGGCCGACGGGCTGCTCGCGCCGTGGAGCGCATGGTGGGACGACGGCGACGTGGCGGCCCTGTTTCCCGACGCCGCGACCCGCGCGTTGGTCGAAGGCGAGCAGCCGCGGCTGCCGTTGTCGTACGTCGAGGGGTCGCTGAACGCGCCGTCGGGCTGGGACAGGGCGCCTATGGCCCCGTGTCGGCCGACCGGCCACCCCGGCGGCAACCGACGACGGCGCGGTGCCGAGAGCCGTGGCCACCATGTCGACGAGGCCCCTACGAGGCCAACAGAGAACGCCGTGACACCGGATCCGATCTCCCAGCTTGCCCAGGGGTTCATGGCCAGCAAGCACCTGTTCGCGGCCAGTGAGCTGGGCCTGTTCGAGGCTCTTGGTGAGGGGCCGGCCGACCTGGCCGGCCTGGCGGCCCGGACGGGTCTCACGCCGCGTACAGCACGGATCAGCGCCGATGCGATGGTCGCACTGGGGCTCCTCGAGCGAGACGGTGATCGTTACGCGAACACACCCGTGGCCGCGGCATTCCTGTCGGGTGCCACTCCGGCAGACTTCCGACCCCTGCTCAAGTTCTGGGACAAGCTCAGCTACCCCGCATGGACCGACCTTGCCGGAGCACTCGGACGCGGCCGACCTGCCCAGGAGATCTTCGAGATCGACGATGAGCTCGTGCCGATCATGTCGGCCGGCATCGAGGCAGCTACCGCCGGCGCCTGCCGGGCGCTCCCCGGCGTCGCCGGGTTGCCACCGGCGAGCAGGGTGCTGGACGTCGGCGGTGGCACCGGCTCGTGGTCCATCGCCCTGGTGGAAGCCGACCCTTCGCTCACGGCGACCGTGTTCGAACTCCCCGAGGTTGCCGCTGTCGCCGAGAAGCGGCTGCGCGCGAGCGGCTACTCGACTCGGGTCGACGTGCTTGCGGGGGAGCTGCTGACCGGCGATGTGCCGCGCGGTTACAGCGCCTTCCTCATGGCCAACCTCGTGCACTACTTCCTTCCGGAGACCAACCAGGCGATCTTGCGCAAGATTCGCAGGGCCGCAGAGCCTGGGGCCCACCTCCTCATCGCCGACTTCTGGACCGACCCCACGCACACCCAGCCACTGCCGGCGGCGCTCATGGCGGGAGAGTTCGCGAAACACGTCAACGAGGGGGACGTCTACAGCGTCGAGGAAGGCGTCTCGTGGTTAGGTGGCACCGGCTGGCAGTTCACCGGGCACCTGCCGCTTGCCGGACCGATCAGCCTCGTCACGGCCGAGGCGGTCTGACGGTCGGCCCCCACCCCGACGCCACAGCCCTATTCGGGACGACCACCAAAAACCGCCCAACCGGCCCCGCCCTGGCTACGTGTTTCGCCGGGTGGGGCCGCCGGCGTGCTCCAGGCCAGCGCCGACCAAGGCGGTCTCCCAGGACGCCATTCGTCCGGAATCTGTGTGAGCCTGCGGACATGACCACGTCAACCGAGGCCTCGGTCACCTGGGCGCAGGCGCTGGCCTGGCGGATGGAGCGCCATCTTCTCGACCCCGTTGGCCCTGAGTCGGTGGCGGGCGTCGTACGCCGGCTCGGGGCGGTGCTCTCGATGGACGAGTCGCTCGCCGAACTTGCTGTCCGCACCCGCTGTGCGACGTCTCGCCCCGGCCAGCTCGCGAAGGCAGTGGCGGAGGGGACCATCATCAAGGCTTTCGCCTTCCGCGGGTCGATGCACTATCTCTCGCCCGAGGACGGCGGCATCTATCTGGCCCTCCGATCGGCAGGACACCAGTGGGAGCTGCAGAGCTGGGTGGAGCACTACCACCTCACTGCATCAGACTGGCCCGACTTTCGTGCCGCGGTACGTGATGCGCTCAGCGGCGGACCGTTGACCGTCGTCGAGCTGGGAGACGTGCTGACCAAGCGCCGCCTCTACCGGCATCTGAAGCCGGTTTTCGACGAGGGCGCTGGCACGCTGATCAAGCCGCTGACGTGGCAGGGGGACATGAGTTTCGGTCCGCCCCGCGACGGGCAGCACACGTTTCAGCGCCTCGACACCAACCCACGGTGGCACGGCATCCCGGACGTCGACGACGCGGGTCCACGCGCCATAGTGGCGTACCTGCGGACGTACGGGCCGGCGACATCCGACCACGTCCATTACTGGCTCGGCAATGGCCTGAGCGCGGGCAGCAAACGGCTCAACAGCTGGTTCTCCGGACTCGGCGACCGGCTGGTCGCCGTAGACGTCGAAGGCACCGCGGCATACGTCGTGCGCGAGGATCTCGACGCGCTTGAAGCGGCGCTGCCATCGGAGGCGGTGCGGTTCCTTCCCGGACACGATCAATGGGTGATGGGCCCTGGCACCAAGGACGTCCACGTCACCCCTTGGCGTAGACGGGACCCCGTGACCCGCAAAGCCAACCCGGTGGTCGTGGGCGGCGTGGTCTGCGGCACCTGGGCGCGAAAGGGCGACGAGCTCACTGTTACGTGGCTCGACGAGCGGCCGCCACGTGACGAGCCCGTCGAGCAGGAGGCCGCCCGACTGGCCGGCATCCTCGGCCGCGACCTGCACCTGAGACTGACCTCGTAAGTGACTGTCGAGGGGCCACCGTCCTCTGGGGGATCGACCGACACTCGCTCGAGCTGCGGGACGTCGTCTACTGGGTCCGTATAGCGATGGAAGAGATGCGTCCCCGCCGCGCCGGTAAGACGCGCCTTGCCGACCACGGATCGCGAACTGTGCGGGTGCTCTGTCAGACGCCAAGCCGAGGGGACGACGGCTATGCGGGCGGCGCGTTGGTAGGCGTGGGGTCCAGTGTTGATGATGACGGCGTCGAGCATGGCGTTGCAGAGCCTGGTTGGCTAGCCAGTGCAGGTGCGTGGTGCCGCAGTCTTTCGACGGTCGGTTGTCAGCTCGGCGAATGACGTTGGTGGGGGTCCGACGTAGAGCAAGCTCGCGTTGGCGAGCGACCTCTAGGAGAAGTCGCGCAGCTTGCCGCTCTTGGCGAGGTTCGGGTCGGTGCACGAGGACAGGTCGAAACAGCAGGGCCGCCGTCTCCCGCTGCCGAGCTTCGAAATGCTCACCTCGACCCGTCGTTGCCGCGTCTGGGGGTTGCGCGTCGCCTGCACCCAGCGAACCCACTCCCATCTGGCCATCGGCGTGATGTCCTCCCACACGGCGCGGATCTTCGCAGGTGCCGCGGCCAAGGCGGCCGCGAGGTCGCCGGGCAAGTCCGGCTCCGGCCAGTCAGGCGACACCTCCAGAGTCAGTTCAGCGGTGTCACCCGGACTGACTCGGGTGACCCGCTGGAGGGCCCCGTCGACGCGGATCCAGTGGCCACCGCGGCCGTCCGGCTCTACGACGGTCGCGAAGTCGTTCCCTCCGATCGATGTACGCACGGCCACCTGTCCACGCGACGGGAGCCGCTGGCTGGCATCCTTTGGCAACGGCACCAGGGTTGCGTCGTCGATGGTCGACACCGTGGCCGTGAAGCTGATCGGCGCCGGTGCGGACGATCGGGTGTTGCGGAGCATGACAACCTCCGTCGGTGTCCGCTCTCGTGCCCTGTGCAGTCATACCCCACGGGGCGATCACATGTGGCAGCCAGCGTACCGCGGTCTCGATCAGCGAAATCTGCTCTCAGCTCGAACGTCGGTAGATCCGCGTGTCTCAGGACTGCACTGCCGTCGGCAACCTGTTGACCGGCGCTCCGAAACCCTTCCGCAACCTGGCGAAAGACGCATGCCCGAGGGCGCGTCCCTGAGCAGGCGCGCCGAGCGCCTCGGCGCGATGGGGCTACGAGCGGCTTTCGGCTCGGCGCTCGGCCATGGCCGCGCGTTTCATGGCGATCAGGTATGCCGGGCTGGGCGGCACCCAGCCGAGCTGCTGTGCCAAGCCCAGGTCGTCGCGGACCGCGTCGTGCTCGGCGACCTTGCCGTCGGCAACGGTGAACCAGTGGGTCTGGTGCACGGCGGCCGTGCGACCTCGGGAAGGGAATACCGCGGTGATCGCGCCGTCGGGCGAGTCGTGCACGACGAACGGGCCGTGCTGGGTCGCGTACATGGTGACGCGCACCGCTGCCCGATCGCCGGAGACGATGGTCTCGTGGATGTCAAAGCGGATGTCGGCGAAGGCGCGGTTCAACCAGGTGACCGTCGCCGCCATCCCCTCGGGCCCCGGCGTACGAGCGGTCATGGGCTCGTCGGCGGAAGCCCGGTTGACGAAGTCCACGGTCACGTTCGCGGCCACTGCGTCGAGATCGTGGTCCTCGATGAGACGGAAGTTTTCACGCGCGGCGCGCTGGACCACCGCCACCATGCCCTGTTCCTGGTCCCGTGTCACGTCATGTCGATCCACACCATCTTTCATTTCACTTGACAGAGTGTAAAGGGTTTATGCACTGTAAACTGAATACGTGAGCGACGTCAAGGAGGGCACCACGAGCAGGCGCTATGAGTCTGCGAAGCGCTCGGAGCTGGCCCGGCGGGTGCGGGAGAGGATCGTGGAGGCTGCCCGAGCCCTCTTCCTTGAACAGGGATACTCCGCCACGACCATGGAGCAGATCGCCGGGCGGGCCGGTGTCTCACGCCCGACCGTCTATGCCATCGGCCAGAAGGCGCGGCTCTTCAAGCTGGTCAGGGACCTGACCATTGCCGGCGACTACGACCCGACCCCGATGTCCGAGCGGCCCGACCACATGGCGTTCACCAATGCCGCCGACGCGGAGAGCTCCGTGCGCGCCTACGCCCTGGCGTCTGCCGTCCTGCTGCGGCGGATCACGCCGATGCATGCGCGGCTTCGGGAGGCGGCAGCGGTCGACGCCGAGCTGGCCCGGCTCTGGTCGGTCGCGGAGGAGGAGCGGCTGACCGGCGCCCGGATCGTGGCCGAGGTCGTCTCCGCGAAGGGCCCGCTCAGGGGCGGCCTGGATCGCGAACGGGCTGCTGAGCTCGTGTGGACGCTGAACGCCCCAGAGCACTACGAGCGCCTCGTGCTCGTGCGGGGGTGGACGCACGAGGAGTTCGTGGCCTGGCATGCCGAATCCCTTGTCCACGCGCTCCTGCCGCTGCGCCGGACGTGTACCCGACAAGCGCGGGGCTGAGGGCCCACCTGTAGCGTCGGTTGGCGAGCGTTACGGCCGACGAGCTCTCGGTGGTCGCGCCAGTGCCTGCGGGCGCGGTCGGGCCGCTAGTTTGCTCGCTCAGCGCAGACCTTCAGGCCATCCCCACAAGCGACCGAGCAGACGTTCGAGCGACCGAGCAGACAGTCGCTGGCCTGCTCGGTGGCGCCGGGATCTGCTCGGTGCGCCGGGGATCTGCTCGGTGGCGACGCAGGTCATAGCACCGGCCAGCCGGCCGGTCAGCTTCTTGAAGGCCTCGACGTCGACCAGCGCCCCAACAGATCCGGCCGCTCTCGGATCGTCACCCACGGGAAGCCGCTCTGGAGGGGCGCACGAAGGCCCAGCGGCGGTCGCCGGCCAGATCCCGCCAGCACACGTCGACCTCAGCGCCACAGCGGCTCCTCGCCACAGACTTCCCGGGCACCGCTACAGGACGACGACGCGCCCGGCGACGTGCAGCGGCAGGGGCCGGTCGACATCTGCGGGCCTCGGTCACCTCTCGCTGGAGACGTTGATATCGACCAGCCGTCGAGCGTGGCCGACCGGAGTCCGATGCAGCGCCTCTCGACGACGGGGTGGCACACACGCACCGACCCACCTGACCGGGCAGCCTCGCAACGCTGCGGTGCGGTGCGGTGTCAAGGAGCGCGCGGAACAGCGACGAGTGGACGAATTGGCGGCATTGGTGTCTGGTTCCGATGTGCTGAACCGCTGATCGACTGGGACGTCGCCAGGACCGTAGGGGCGGCCCTGGGGACGACAGCGGCGCTCACCTGTCGCTGGCTGACGCGCCCAGCAGACTGCGCATCTGGGCGATCTCCTTGGTCTGTCCGGCGATGATGGTCCGGGCCAGGGTCTTGGCTTCGCCGCTGGCGCCTCGGGTCAGCTCGGTCCGGCCCATCGCGATCGCGCCTTGGTGGTGCCTGGTCATCATCTGGAGCCACATCCGGTCGAACCCGGCTCCACTGGCCTTGCCGAGGGCGGTCATCTCTTCAGCGGTCATCATCCCGCCGCCCATGGACCCGCCCATCGTGCTCATGTCGTGCCCGGCCATGGTCGCCGGCACGGGCTTGCCCCAGCTCTTCAGCCAGCCGGACATGGTGGTGATCTCGGGGTCCTGAGCGGCCTTGATCTGCCGCGCGAGGCCCTTGACCTTCGCGCTGTTGCCCTGCTTCAACGCCATGTCGGCCATCTGGACCGCTTGGGCGTGGTGAGGGATCATCCCGGTCGCGAACGCCACGTCGGCCGCGTTGTGCGCTGTCCCGGTGGTGCCACTGTTGGGCGGCGCGCTGCTGCTGGTCATGGCGCTCATGTCGTGGCTGCTGGACGAGGTGCCCGTCGAGCCGGTGCTGCCGGAGCCGCAGGCCGACACGACCAGGACTGAGGCCAGGGCGGCAGCTGCGGCCCAGATGGGTATGGCGCGGTTCATGGACTGGTTCCTTTCAACGGTCTGTCTGTCGTGCAGGGGAGGGCGGGCGGGTATGCCACGTGGGTGTGCCCCTCGCTCCCACGGGCGCCATACGTTCGAGGGTCATGAGCGGACGAGGCGAGCGATTGCGGCGGAGGCTTCCTTCACCTTGTCCTGCGCCTCGCCGCCGCCGGCGTGGATGGCGTCGGTGACGCAGTGCTCGAGGTGCTGTTCGAGCAGGACCAACGCAACCGACTCCAGCGCCCTGGTCGCTGCCGACACCTGGGTCAGGACGTCTATGCAGTAGGTGTCTTGCTCGACCATCCGTTGCAGGCCACGGACCTGCCCCTCGATCCGCCGAAGCCGTTTCAGATGCGCCTGCTTGCTGTCGCTGTATCCGGGTGCCTGCGTCGCCATGCTGGTCCTCTTCATACCCCTCGGGGGCATTGCTTCGTGGGCGAAGCATACCCGGACCAGGTATGGCTGCGCGACGGTGGTACCGGCCTCGGTGCAAGAAGCCAAGGGGCGCGGCGACGAAGCACGCAGGACACTGGACCCAGGTCCCTTCCCCGCCGACCTGGCCGCCGGCTCGATGACCAGCCGTAGGCGGGCTGGGAGGAGAAGGGAGTTGCAGCCTTCTCGTGCGAACGCCGCTCCGGCGCACACGCCACGACGTCCAAGGAGAGCAATGCGAGCCACCCCGGTCCCGGCGGTGTTGATGAACGCCGAGATCCGCGAACAGCCGACCGTCTGGCGTCGGTTGCTCGCCTCCAGCCAGTTCGACGACGCCGCACGACGCATCCAGGCGGCGCGCCCGAGGTTCGTGCTGCTTGCCGCACGAGGGACCTCTGACCACGCCGCGCTCTATGCGAAGTACCTGCTCGAGGTCATCCACCAGCTCCCGGTGGGGCTCGTCTCACCCTCGACGATGACCGCATACGGGGCGCGACCGGACCTGCGCGACGTCCTGATGATCGGGGTCAGCCAGTCCGGCGGCTCACCGGACCTCATCCAGTCCGTGCGCATCGCCCGATCCCAGGGGGCGCTGACCCTCGCAGTCACCAACCATGCCGGGTCCCAGCTCGCGCAGGAAGCGGAGGTGCACCTCGACGTCCTCGCCGGCGCGGAGGGCGCGGTAGCGGCGACGAAGTCGTACACCGCGCAGCTGCTCGCGCTGTACCTCCTCCTTGACCGGGTCCGCGGAGGCTCCGGAGGCTCCGCGGCTGCACTGCCCGACCTGGGCGTCGAGCTGCTGGAGAAGGAGTCGGACGTCGCCGCACTCGCCCAGCGGTACCGCTTCGCGCAGCGGCTGGTCACCACCGCTCGCGGCTACTCCTACCCGACCGCCCGCGAGGCCGCTCTGAAGCTGATGGAGACCTCCTACGTGTCCGCCCAGGCCTTCTCCGGTGCGGACCTCATGCACGGCCCCCTTGCGCTGGTCGACGCCCAGGTACCGGTCTTGACGGTGGTCGCCGAAGGACCGGGTGGGAACGCGATGCGCGAGGTCCTCGCCCGGCTGACGGGCTCGGGCGCGGACGTCTTCACCGTCGGCACCGCCCAGGCCGTCGCGGACTCGACCAGCGGCATCACCTTGCCGCTCGGAGTGCCAGAGGAGCTCTCACCGATCCTGGAGATTCTGCCCTTCCAGCAGCTGGCGATGCACCTTGCTGTCGCGCGCGGGCAGGACCCGGACGCTCCCCGGGGGCTGCTGAAGGTGACCGAGACGCTCTGAGTGTCAGCACCGCACGGCGAAACAGACGCCGGCCAGGTATGCCGAGGCGAGCATCGTGGCGGTGAGACCGAAACGACCAATAGGGAGCAACCACGCGGCTCTTACGCGGGCCTCCAGTCGTTCGCGCCGTGTTCGCTCGCCGCAGGTTGCCGGGCCAGCTCGGCGTTGAGCTCGGCCCCCACAAGGATGGCGACGCTCGAGCAGAAGGTCCACAGGACGGTCGCGATGACGGCGCCGACCGCGTTGCCGACGATGAGCACGTTGGCGTTGGTCGTCAGCACCCCGCGCGGTGCGCCCGCGCCCAGAGCCAGGTAGATGCGGAAACCGACAGCGGCGGCGATCCAGAGGACGACGCCGAGCACCGCGCCGGGGAGGCACTGGCGCCAGCCGTGCCGCACGTTGGGGCAGAAGCGGTAGAGGGACAGCAGAAAGGCCAGGAGGATCAGCAGCAGCAGCGGCCAGCGACCGATCTGCCAGATCTGGCGGAGCAGGCGCCCAAGGTCGAGCTGATCGCTCAGCTTGATGTCGGCGAGCGGCCCGACCACCATGAGGCCGAGGGTCATGGCCACCACCAGGACTGAGCCCAGCGCCAGCGCGAGGGCGATGAAGCGCTGCTTCAACGTGTTGCGGCGGTCGCTCACGCGGTAGGCGAGGTCCATGGCGTGACTGGTCGAAAGGAACAGCCGGCTCGAGAGCCACCAGGTGAGCAGCAGGCCGCCCAGCGCCACCCCGCCGCCCTGCTGCGCAAGCTGAGCGCGGATGTACGGCCCTACGTCGTCGGCCAGCTTCGGGCTGATGACCACCCGGATGGCGTCGATGGCCGCGTCCTGTACCTGGAGGATCTCGCTCGGACCCACCACCCGCTGCAGGAGGCTCAACGCCGCGCCTACCGCGATGGTGGACGGCACGAGGGTGAGCAGGGCGAAGAAGGACATCTCGGCAGCGAGCCCCGTGATGCGGTGGCCGCCAGCGGCGTGGGCCACATGAGCGGCGATCTCCCAGGGGTTGCGGCGGCGGAATCGCTCCGGTCGACGTTCAGCCCAGTTGAGTAGCCGATCTCCGTTGCTGGTCGTCGACATCACCTCAACCCTCTGCGTGCGGATAAGGCATTGTGCCTCCGCGCGGTGGCTGCGGCCAGGGACAGCCCGCGCGGGCCTTGCCGCCGGACCGCCGGGCGCAGCGCTTCGGACGTGCACCACCCCGCCGTGTGACCGGCCGCTGCACATTGGCTAGTAGGTTCGACGTCGCCGGCCGCTCCTGGCGAGCAGCCCGGTGCAGTCGTCAGCCGTCGTCCTCGCATTCAAGAAGGTGCATCCACATCGTCGCCGAGCCGCTACGCGTCGTCGTGCTGTCCGACCAGGCCCGGGCGCGCCTGGCTCACGAGCCGGAGCTGGACGTCGTCCGCGTCGACGCGGACGACCCGTCCACCTACCCGGCGACCGCCCAGGCCGTCGTCCTCGAGGAGGAGTCGCCCGACGAGGTCATCCGGCTGCTCGCGCGGATCGAGGGAGTCGCGGTGGTGCAGATCCTCTCGGCCGGCGTCGAGAAGTGGTCCGGCGTGCTTCCCGAAGGGGTGTCGTTGGTGAATGCGCGCGGCGCGCACGGAGGCTCGACGGCGGAGTGGGCCGTCACGGCACTGCTCGCGATGCGGCGCGAGATCCCGACGTTCGTCCGGCAACAGCAGCGCCGGGAGTGGACGGAGCAGCGGTCCCCCGGGCTGCAGGGAGCGCATGTCGTCATCATCGGAGCGGGCGACCTCGGCGAGCAGACTCGGCGTCGGCTGGCGGGCTTCGGCTGCCGCACCACGCTGGTGGCCCGTACCGCTCGCGACGGCATCCGCCCCGTGTCGGACCTGCCGGAGCTGTTGCCCACCGCGGACGCCGTGGTCGTCGTCATCCCGCTGACCGCTGAGACCCGGCGCCTGGTGGACGCGTCGTTCCTCGCGGCGTTGCCAGACCACGCCGTGCTGGTCAACGCTGCCCGCGGCCCGGTGGTCGACACCGACGCTCTGGTGAAGGAGCTCGTCAGCGGCCGGCTCCGTGCGGCCCTCGACGTGACCGACCCCGAGCCGCTACCGCGCGACCACCCGCTGTGGACGGCGCCCGCTCTGCTCATCACCCCGCACGTCGGCGGCCACACGGACGGGTCCGACGAGCGCGCATGGGCAGTGGCAACCGAGCAGCTGCTTCAGCTCGCTCGGGGCGAGCGCCCGACGAACACGGTGGGTCCCGACTACTGAGCCCGCCTGCGCGTCGTCTGCCACTGCCTGCACCTGCGTCACCGGTTGGCGCAACGGCCTCCGGAAACCTACACGCCTTGCGCCGACCGCGCGTCGGGATGGTTGCCGGCATGTCGTGCGAGCCGCTGCCTCATGGCCGAGGGATGAAGTCGGCCGACGGGGAACCGGGTGCGGCTGCGGCCCGAGGGGTACGCCCTCTGAGGGCCCCGGCGCGGTCGGTCGCTGGGCTCGTCGTGGCCGTCGACCGCTTCGCCTCTGCGGTGACCGGAGCCCTGCAGCGGTAGGGGCGTAGGAGGCAACGGGGCGCCTCGGGCCGGTCCGAAGGCGTCGAGGCGCTGTCGGTCAGGCGCCACGGAGGAAAGCAGCCGCCGCTCGATGCGATCCAGCAACAGCAGCGCGAGCAGTCCCACGGCGGGTGAGAGCAGCCAGATCAGCATGAGAAGCCCTTCTCGGAAGGCTGGAAGGCCGCCATGTGAGCCCTTTGCGACATGCAGCCGAATTCGGCTGTGCGACTCAATCTAGATCGAATGGTGTGCAACAGAGGTAAAGAGTTGGAAACGGTCTCAAGACGTCCCTGGCGCCCCACGTGCGAGGGGACGGGAGGGCCCGAGGCGGACCTCTTCGTGGCTGAGCAGGACCGTCTGGGCGACTCTCTCGTTCCCACGTACGTGGATCCGGACCCGGGCTCCCCGTTCCGACCGGCCGCCGGTCAGTAGTAGTGGCGGCGCCCTCCGATGGCGCGGCCGCCCGCTCCAAGCAGGGCCATGACGACGCCGACGACGAGCAGGATGCCGCCGATCACGAACAGGATGTGCAGGCCATGGATCAGCAGACCCAGGACTAGCAGGACGACTCCGAGAATGATCACGAGGATTCCTTCACTGAGTGGATGAGCCAGCACGGTGCCGACTACTAGTAGGGACCCTACCTTTATCGACAGCAGGGCGCTAGCGGATCGTCATGGTGATTCCAGAGGGGCCCCGTGATCGCCCGGTGCCACGACGTGTAAGCAAGGCGTTCGACGCGACCAGCACCCTTCCTGCCTCCGACGAAGCCGTTTGACATCCTTTGATCCGCTTTCTCA
>JAABUR0100005896.1_pt1 | contig 15322 bp, 15 predicted proteins | sample 5560091 | NCBI WGS metagenome assembly JAABUR01 (sample SAMN10711879, study PRJNA513375) | rock metagenome | isolation source: Antarctica rocks | place: Antarctica: Victoria Land, University Valley sud
GCCGCTGGCTGCACCACGGCGGCACCACCACAGCTCCAGTGGCGGCGCGTCTCGACCAGTGACGCGGTCCTGTCGGTGGACCTGCCCGACGGCTGGGGGACGACCTACGCCTTCACCGAGCCCGCTCCGGCCCGGACCGGGCTGCTCATCCGCGACGGCAGGACGCTGCGCGTCTCGGTGTCAGCGAGCCGGACTGCCATGCGGGACACTCTGGGAGCGGTCTTCGACCGGCCTTCGGTCACGCCCTTCCGCGAGCTCGTCGCGGCCCTCGACCAGGTCATCGACGCTCCCGGCACCATCGACGAGTGCGTGTTCGTCAGCCGCCGCCCGGTCAGCGCCGGCCGGTTCTACGGGGTCCGCGTCCACTGGGACGGATGCACGGCCGGAGGCGCCGAACGAACGTATGCCGCCGCTGTGTCCGCCGACCGGACGGTCGTGGTTCTGGTGTCGGTGGCCGCGGACGAAGCGCTTGCCGAGCGGGTGCTCACCCGGGTCCTTGAAGGCGTGGAGGTGAAGCTGGGGGCATTGCCGCTGCGCGTGGAGCGACCGGTCGTGACCGCGGTCCGCTGAGGGTCCGCCGACGGCCCAGCACCAGCGCCAGGGAGGCCGCGAGGACGGGGACCGGGAGCAGCGTCCCGGCGAGCGCGATGTCCTGGGCGGCCAGCGGTGACCCCCGGGCGCTGCGCAGCGCGGCGACGACCAGCGCACCTGTCGTGACCGCTGCCAGCGACATGAGCCTGCGAGATCGTCCGTGGTCCCTGCTGTTGAGCCCCTCTGCGTCGAAGAGCAGCTGGTAGGCGACCGGAAACACGAACACGAGCGTCGCCCCCGCACCGCCGAGCAGGAGCTCGGGACTGAGGGTCTGCGTGTGGCCAACGATGGTGGACGCGGCTGCGACGACGATGAGGGACGCTGCACTCAGCCGCGTCCTCCTCGTCTCGGGCAGCAGGCTCAGCACGAGAACGGCCGCCGTGACAGCCAGATCGAGCGTGCCGACGTCAACCCAGCCCGGCCGGGGGCCGTTGAGCTCGCTCACGGCGCCGACCCGCCAGGGGTACCAGCGGTAGCTGACCATGTCGTAGCCCATCAGCGGCAGCCGCAGGCCGCCCCACACCGCGAACATCCCGAGGACCAGCACGGCACCCGGCCAGCGCCGCGCCCGCCAGAGGACGGCGCAGGCGCACGCGGCTGCGACGACCACGGGGACGGGGACCCATGGCTGTACCCCCTCGATGGCCTTCGCCACGTCGAACGCCCAGTCCCCCATGCCGGTGGTGTACACCGTCGCCGCCAGCTGGAAGAGCAGCTCGGGAAGCACCAGGGCAAGGACGAGGAGTGCGCTTGCGCCGATGACCTGCCCCGGGGCGGCGGCGGGGGCGGGGCAGCCCGAGACCATCCAGAACGCGATGAGCACGGCCAGCACGGCCGCCAGGCACCACGACAGGGCACCGTCCCGGAGGATCCCGGCCCAGACCGGCGCCGCTGCGCCGAGCCAGGACGGGAGCAGGTGGGCCAACCCCGCCGTCACCCAGAGGAGCTTCAGCACGGCGACGACCCGGATCAGGGTCCAGAGCCCGTCCTTGCTCGCCGCCCCCACGCGCCGGAGGAACCCGAGGACGAGCACCGGCGCACGGGAGGCCACGTCACCGGCGGCGCGTCCGGCGGCCATGGCAGACCAGAGGGTGAGCACCATCGCCAGGCCTGCCCACGCGTAGGTGGCCGACATCATGGAGCGCTCCAGGATCCGGTGCACCGGCAGCACCTCGGGCAGTACGGTGCCCGTGGCCCCGACGAGCGCGCCGCCCCCCAGCACGGCACCGCACCAGCCGGCGAGAAGCAGCAGTGGCGCGCCGCCGTGGACCCACGGCGTGAGCGCCCGCAACAACGACCGACTCGGTGTGCCGGGTATGCCGTCGGACGGGGCCAGAGCGGCCACGACCGCTACCAGCGCGGCCGCTGCCGGCACTGCAGCCGCCAGCCCGGCCAGGACTCGCAGCGCGACGAGGAGGCTGACGGCGTCGGGGTCCACGTGGACGTAGGCCGCTTGCTGCAGCAGGCTCAGACGGATGAAGAACAGGCACGGCATGGCCCAAGTGAGCGCGAGTCCGGTGAGCAGCGCCGCCCTGCGCCACGGCGCCAGCGAGTCAGCCACGGCTGCGGTGGCGGCCGAACCGGCCGCGGGTCCGACGAAGAGCAGGACGGCCAGGCCAGCCGGGAGGGCTTCGTTGAGGAGCGAGTAGGCACCGGTGATGGCAGGCATCCGAAGGCGCCCGAAGCCGGCCAGGAGCATGAGGGCCACGGCATACCCGCCGACGCCCAGACAGGCGAGGAGCACCACCTTGTCGCGGGTCGGGAGGTCCCCCACCCGGAGCCGGCGGCCCCGCCATACCAGGCGAGCGTCGGAGCGCCGCCAACGCCGACGGGTCCGGACGGCGCGGCGGCGCATCCCGGAGCCCGGCTCGCCACGAGCCGCCCGGACCTGCGAGGTGCCCATCCGCACACCTCATTGAACCGGATCACGGTGGGCGCCGACGGGCAATCGCCGAGGTCCCCAGATGCCGGGCGACCCCGGTCGCGGACGGTTCCCGCTGCGGCATACGGTGGATGCATGGACTTTCGATACCTCGGCAACAGTGGGCTCAAGATCTCGGAGATCACCTACGGCAACTGGCTCACCCACGGCTCACAGGTCGAGAACGACACCGCCACCCAGTGCGTGCGGGCCGCCCTCGACGCAGGGATCTCCACGTTCGACACGGCGGACGCCTACGCCAACACCAAGGCGGAGACGGTCCTCGGGGACGCCCTGAAGGGCGAGCGTCGGGAGTCGCTCGAGATCTTCACGAAGGTCTACTGGCCCACCGGTCCCGCCGGCAAGAACGACACCGGCCTGTCCCGCAAGCACATCCTGGAGTCGATCGACGGCTCGCTCCGGCGGCTGCAGACCGACTACGTCGACCTGTACCAGGCCCACCGCTACGACACGGAGACGCCGCTGGAGGAGACGATGCAGGCCTTCGCCGACGTCGTGCGCCATGGCAAGGCGCTCTACATCGGCGTCAGTGAGTGGACCGCGGACCAGATCCGCGAGGGGGTCAGGATCGGCACGGAGCTCGGCGTGCAGCTCATCTCGAGCCAGCCCCAGTACTCCATGCTCTGGCGGGTCATCGAGGACGAGGTGGTCCCCACCTGCACGGAGCTCGGTGTCTCGCAGATCGTGTGGTCCCCCATCGCCCAGGGCGTCCTCACCGGCAAGTACCAGCCGGGCCAGCAGGCACCGGCCGGCTCGCGGGCGACCGACGAGAAGGGCGGCGCTGACATGATCAAGCGCTTCATGGACGACGACGTGCTCCGCCGGGTGCAGGACCTGCAGCCGGTCGCGGACGAGCTCGACCTGTCCCTGGCGCAGCTGGCCGTCGCGTGGGTCCTCCAGAACGACAACGTCGCCGCCGCCATCGTCGGCGCCTCCCGACCCGAGCAGGTCACCGAGAACGTCAAGGCGTCCGGGGTGAAGATCCCGGACCAGCTGATGGCGAGGATCGACGACGCGCTCGGCGACGTCGTCGAGCGCGACCCGGCCAGGACCCGGGAGACCGCACCGAAGCAGCGGGTCGCCTGAACCGGCCGCCCCTCACCTCTCCGGCGCGCAGCCGCAGGGCGTCACCAGTCGTGGACCGAGCCGTCCAGGCGCCGGGCCACCGGCAGGTAGCGTCGCTGGTACGGGAAGCGCTCCGCGGCGGCGTCGTCGTACTCGACACCGAGGCCCGGCTCCTCCGGGGGGTGCAGCATGCCGTCCTCGAAGCGGACCCCGCTGTGGAAGACCTCCATTGTCTCGTCCGCATGCTCCATGTACTCTTGGATGCCGAAGTTCGGGACCGCGAGGTCGAGGTGGACCGCGGCGGCGAGCGTGACGGGCGACAGGTCGGTTGCCCCGTGGGAGCCGGTCCGGACCTGGTAGAGGGCGGCGAGGTCGAAGATCCGCCGTAGGTGCGTGATACCACCGGCGTGCACGACCGTGGTCCGCACGTAGTCGATGAGCTGCTCGGTGATCAGGTGCTGGACCTCCCACACGGACGTGAGCGCCTCCCCGACCGCGATCGGTGTCGTGGTGTGCTGGCGGATGAGCCGGAACCCGTCCTGGTTCTCCGCGGGGGTGGGGTCCTCCATCCAGAACAGCCGGCACGGCTCCACCGCCTTGCCGAAACGGGCAGCCTCGATGGGCGTGAGCCGGTGGTGCACGTCGTGGAGGAGGTGCACGTCGAAGCCGAAGCGCTCCCGGACGGCCTCGAGGTAGGTGGGGGCGAAGTCGAGATAGGCCTCGGTGGACCACGGCTGCTCCTGGGGCAGCGAGGTCGCGGCGGGCTCGTAGAGCTTGCCCTTGCGCACCCCGTACGTGCCACCCACCCCCGGCACGGCGGCCTGCGCCCGCACGGCCTTGTAGCCGAGGTCGAGGTGGCGAGCGACGTCGTCGAGCAGGGAGGGCACGTCGACGCCGCTGGCGTGTGAGTAGACGAGCACCCCGTTGCGCGACCGGCCGCCGAGGAGCTGGTAGACGGGAAGGCCGGCCACCTTCCCCTTGATGTCCCACAGCGCGGTGTCCACCGCCGCGACTGCCGTCATCGTCACCGGCCCCCGACGCCAGTACGCGCCCCGGTAGAGGTACTGCCACATGTCCTCGACCCGGGCCGGGTCCCTGCCGGTCAGCACGGGTGCGACGTGGTCGCGCAGATAGCTGGCGACCGCGAGCTCGCGCCCGTTGAGCGTCGCGTCGCCGAGGCCGGTGACTCCGTCGGACGTCGTGATCCGCAGGGTGACGAAGTTGCGCCCCGGGGAGGTGACCAGCACCTCGGCTCGCTCGATGGTGGCCAAGGTGCCCACTCCCTCTCGTCCGGTGGCGCTGGCTCAGGGAGCGGTGGCTCCTCCTCGCCTGTTCGGCACGCAGTGTGTCATCGCCATGCCGCTGACGTCTCGGGGGCCGTTCTTGCCGAGGTTGGCCAGCCGCTGCTGCTCCTCCTCGTTCAGGCTCTGGGTCTGCAGCGGCTCGAGGTGTCGCACGTCGTCCGGGCTGATGCCGACGCCCTCACCCACGCGCTGTCCGAGCTCGTCCTCGCAGAGCAGCAGGTGCCAGACCATCCGCTCCTGGATGGGACGGTCGCACTGGCCCAGGCCGTCGACGAGGTTCGCCACCAGGTCGTCCTTCTCCCACTGTTCGGAGAGCAGGTAGCGCTCACCGGCCTGCTGGTAGTCGTTCGTCCGCGGGATCCGCTGACGCGTCAGGCGCCCGGTGACCACCGGGCCCTGCTCGTCATGGGTGGGCGCCTGTCCCTCTCGCAGGCCACCGAGGATCGAGGGCTCGTAGTTGACGTGCGGGTTCTGTCCCTGCCCCAGGTCCACGGCATACGCCATCTGGCCATCGCGCTGGTTGGTCGCCACCCGCGCGTTCTTGGCCTGGTTCACGGGCAGCTGCAGGTAGTTCGGGCCGACGCGGTAGCGCTGGGTGTCGCTGTAGGAGAAGGTCCGTCCGACGAGCATCTTGTCGTCGGAGAAGTCCAGGCCGTCGACGAGGACGCCGGTGCCGAAGGCGATCTGCTCGTTCTCAGCGAACACGTTCTCCGGCGCGCGGTCGAGGACCATGCGCCCGACCGGCTGCAGCGGGAAGGCGTCCTCGGGCCACACCTTCGTGTCGTCCAGGGGGTCGAAGTCGAGCTCCGGGTGGTCGTGGTCGTCCATGAGCTGCACGCACAGCTCCCACTCGGGGTAGTCACCCCGGGCGATCGCGTCGTAGAGGTCGCGGGTGTGCGAGCCCAGGTCGGTCCCCTGGATGCCCGCCGCGTCCTTCGCGGTCAGCGACTCGACGCCCAGCTTGGGCAGCCAGTGGTACTTCACGAGCTTCGTCCCGCCCTGGTCGTTCACCCACTTGTAGGTGTTGACCCCGAAGCCCTGCTGGGTGCGGTAGCTCGCGGGGATCCCCCGAGGGCTGAAGACCAGCGTCACCATGTGCAGCGACTCGGGGGACTGGCTGACGAAGTCGAACACCCGGTTGGGGTCCTGGCGCTCGAAGGTGACCGGGTCGGGCTTCTGGGAGTGGATGAAGTCGGGGAACTTGACGGCGTCGCGGATGAAGAAGACGCCGAGGTTGTTGCCGACCAGGTCCCAGTTGCCCTCCCGCGTGTAGAACTTCACCGCGAAGCCACGTGGGTCCCGGGCGACCTCGGAGGAGTCGCGCCCGCCGGCGACGGTCGAGAACCGGACCGCGACGTCCGTGCGGGTGCCCTTGTCCTGGAAGAGCCCGGCTCGGGTCAGCGCCGAGATCGGCTGGTCCCCGCAGGCACCGTATGCCTCGAAGAAGCCGAACGCGGTGGTTCCGCGCGCATGGACCACGCGCTCCGGGATGCGTTCCCGGTCGAAGTGGCTGATCTTCTCGAGGAACTGGTAATTCTCCAGCGTCGCCGGGCCCCGCGCACCGACCGTGCGCTGGTTCTGGTTGTCGTAGACGGGGTGTCCCTGACGGTTGGTGAGGACCGCCCGGTCCTGCTCGCTGGGGGCTGGGGGCTGGCTGGCGACGTCGGTCATGACGCGTTCCTCTCGCTTGCGGTGGGACGTGCGGGTTGTGCGGGGGTTGCCGGGACTGACGGTGGCGGCGCGGACGGCCCACCCGGCGGTAGGCAGGCGGAGCAGTGGCCCCAGAACAGCACCTCTGCCTCGTCCACGACGAAGCCGTCGGGTGGCGCGATGCTCAGGCACGGGGCAGGGCCGACGACGCAGTCCACGTCCGACGTCTGGCCGCAGCCACGGCATACCAGGTGGTGGTGGTTGTCCCCCACCCGGCCCTCGTAGCGCGCCGGGTGCCCGGCCGGCTCGATCCGGCGGGCCAGGCCCGCTCCCACGAGCGCCTCGAGGCAGTCATAGACCGCCTGGGTGGACAGCGACCCGAGCCCGTCCCGGGCCTGCCGCGTGATGTGGGCCACCGTGAGGTGCTGCCGGCGCGCCTGGTCGGAGTCGAGGACACCGAGCACGGCCTTCCGGGGGCCGGTCACCCGCAGCCCTGCCGTTCGCAGTCGCTGCGCCACGGGTTCCGTCACGCTCCCCACTCCATCAGAAGATCTGGAACGAGTCAAGACTAGGGTCCGTCCCAGGGGCTCCGTGCGGGGTGGGTCCATGGTGCGCCTAGGGTCTCGCGTGTGGACGACCTGTCGCCGGACGAGCTCGCCTTCCTGCAGGGCGCCTTTGACCTGGCCCGCGACGGTGACGTGGACGAGCTGGTCGGCCAAGTGGATGCCGGCCTGCCGGTCAACCTCACCAACAGCGCGGGAGACACCCTGCTCATCCTCGCCGCGTACCACAACCACCCGCGGACCGTCGCAGCACTGCTTGCCCGGGGCGCCGACCACTCCCGGGTCAACGACCGCGGCCAGACGGCGCTCGCAGCGGCCGTGTTCCGGCAGTCCGTCCCGAGCGTCAACGCCCTGCTGGAGGCGGGCGCGGACCCTGCCCTGGGTGCCCGTTCCGCGCTCGCCATCGCGACGTTCTTCGGCCTCCCCGAGATGATGGCGCTGCTCACACCGGCGACCGGCGGGCCCGGCGCCCACCGCACCGGCCGCGCCCCTCGCGAACCGTCGTCGGGTACCTCACCGCAGGCGGGCGACTGACCCGCACCCTCGCTCCGCGCCCGCCTCGGGGCGGAACCGCCAGCGGGGCCGCAGGTCACCGAAACGTCGACCGCGCGGAGCGCCGGTGGATCTCGAGGAGGCGTTCCTGTTGCTCGTCCGCCCGGCGCAGGAGGGTCTGGAGCGCGGACCCCTCGAGTCGGCCATCGCCCTCCGCCACCTCGCGCAGACTCTGCCAGCCGTTGATCTTGCCGTTGACCGCGAGCAGCAGACCCTCCAGCTCGACGACGTCCGACAGTGGCGAACGCCGGGCCAGCCGGCCATTCGGCTTGATCCGACCGGCCCGCTCCGCTGCCCACGCCAGGGCCGCCTTGCCGACGGCCGGCCGCACCCGCACGCTGCGCATCATCTCGCGCAGGGCCTGCCGGTCCTCGGCGATCTCCGTCGCCAGCCTCGCGATCTCTGACCCGGCACCGTCCCCCCGGCGCGACGTGGCCGCCCGGCGGAACAGCGCCACGCCGGCGGTCGCCCCGGCATAGTGGTCCTGGAGGTAGATCTTCAACAACCGGGCCGCCGGCGAACGCTTGAGTGCCATGGGAAATGACCTACCCCGGCGCTGCGACCCCGAAACAGCCGGCCGGTGCTGAGGGGCACCGCGTATGCCGGCTGGTCCATCCGGCGGACCGGCCCACCGCCCGGGGCGACGACAACGGTGCTGCAGGGTTTCGGCAGGACCGGCCGGGGGCAAGGCTCAACGGCGGCAGGAGCGGACCCATACGCCTGTCGAACCGAGGTTCGAGTGCGAGGAGAGATCATGACCACGAGGGTCGAGAAGTCCATCATGGTGAACGTGCCCGTCAGCACGGCATACAACCAGTGGACGCAGTTCGAGGACTTCCCGCAGTTCATGGGAGGCGTGCAGCGCGTGACCCAGCTCAGCGACGACCGGCTCGAGTGGGTGGCCGAGATCGCGGGGGTACGCCGCCAGTGGGAGGCGAAGATCCTCGAGCAGCTGCCGGACCAGAAGGTGGCCTGGGCCGCCACCGAGGGCGCCACCAACGCCGGAGCGGTGAGCTTCGAGGACGTGGGCGGCGGCCAGACGTCGGTGCGGCTGTTCCTCGAGTACGAGCCGGAGGGGGTGGTGGAGAAGGTGGGTGACAAGCTGAACATCGTCGAGAACCAGGCCGAGGCCGACCTGGACCGGTTCAAGGCGTTCATCGAGTCCGAGGGCTACGCCACCGGGGCCTGGCGCGGTTCCGTGGCGCAGAGCGGCCATGTGGGCACGCCGGGCGTCGAGCACGCGGACGCGTCCCGCGGGGACGACGGGAAGGCGGGCCTCTCGGGCAAGGCCGTTGCCGCGGGCCTCGGGCTGGCTGCGGCGGCCGTTGCCGGCGTGGTCGCCTCCCGGTCCACGGACACTCTGGAGAACGACGAGCCCGTGCCGGTGGAGCCGGTGCCGGCAGAGCCGGAGGTGCTCGCGAGCACACCGGTCGCCCCGGTTCCCGCCGACACGGCGCCCACCAGCACTGCGCTGGACCCCCCACTGGGCGGTGGACTGGACCCGACCATGGGTGATGGGCTGGATCAGCCCCGGATGCTCACCAGCGACGAGATCGACGCGGGCGCCTCCGATGAGCCGCTACCGGCAGCGCACCTCGACGACACCGAGCCCGAGGGCAACCGCCGGTAGCGGCAGTCGCGGCGGCACGGCACGGGAGGCCATGGAGCGGGTCCGGCCGGTCCGGCCGGTCGGGTCGACGGGGCCCGGCCGGCTGGGTCGACGGAACCCGTCCGCTGGGTCGACGGAACCGGCCTAGAAGACCGTGTAGCCCCCGTCGATGGTCAGCACCGCCCCGGTCATGTACGAGGAGGCGGGACTGGCGAGGAAGACCACCGAGGGAGCGATCTCCGCCGGGTTGGCGGCCCGCTGCTGCGGGGCGTCGTCGATCCAGCGACTCCGGAACTCCGGCCGGTCGACCGGCGTCATCTCGGTCCTGACGTAGCCCGGGGCGAGGGCGTTCACCCGCACCCCAAAGGGGGCCCACTCCGCCGCGAGTGACTTCGTCAGGTGGTGGACGCCGGCCTTGGAGGCGTTGTACGCGGGCTGCCACTGGGGCCGGTTGACGATGTCCGCCGATATCGAGCCGACGTTGACGATGACGCCGGAGCCGGCCTGGACCATCAACCCGCCGAAGACCTGGCACCCGTTCCACACGCCGGTGAGGTTGACGTCGATGACGCGGTTCCACTCGTCCTCCGTCACGTCCAGCGCCGGACGGTGGACACAGGTGCCGGCATTGTTGACGAGGATGTCGACCCGCCCGAACGCCGAGACGATCTGGTCGGCGGCGTCCGAGACGTCCGAGCGCCTCGACACGTCCCCCTCGAAAGCCCGGGCGGCGACGCCCGCGTCGGCCAGCTCCGCGACGACCTCGGCGCTCTTCGCGGCGTCGCGGGCGAGGATGGCGATGCTGGCGCCGGCCTCACCGAGGGCGTGGGCGAAGGCCTGGCCGAGACCGCGGTTTCCGCCGGTGACCACCGCAACCTTGCCGGTCAGGGCGAAGCTGTCGAGGACCGTCATGCGCACTCCTTCGGATCGTGTGTGCGAGCTCCCCCTGAGCGGGGCCGGCGGACGCGACCAGGCTGCGCCGCCAGCGACTCGGAGGCCCGATAGTACTGCGGGGGTCAGGTCGTCGTACCGGGGTCGACGTCCAGCGTCTGTGCCGCGCGCAGCGGCCAGTAGGGGCTCCGAGCAGCTCGCGGGCCAGCAGCACCGCGGCGGCCTCCCCGGCGCAGTGCGGAATCATGGTCGGGCCCGATGCGTTGGCCCCCACATGACTACTCCCCGCCCCCGTACCTGGCTCATCACCGGCGCCTCGCGCGGCCTTGGCCGCGCCTTCGCCGAGGTCGCCCTCGACGCCGGCGACTTCGTCGTGGCCACCGCACGCAAGCCCGACCAGCTCGACGACCTCGTTGCTGAGCACCCCGACCGGGCGCTGGCACTGCAGCTCGACGTCACCGATCGGGCGGCGGTCTACGACGTCGTCGCCGCGGCCCAGGATTTCCGCGGTCGCCTCGACGTGCTGGTCAACAACGCCGGATACGGCCTCGCCGGCGGGGTCGAGGAGGCCAGTGAGCAGGAGGTGCGTGACCAGTTCGAGGTCAACGTCTTCGGCGCGCTGTGGTGCACCCAGGCCGTGCTGCCCGGGATGCGTGCGCAGCGGTCGGGGCACCTGTTCCAGATCTCCAGCATCGGCGGGGTCAGCGCCTTCCTCAACACCGGCATCTACCACGCCAGCAAGTGGGCGCTCGAGGGCTTCTCGGAGTCCCTGGCCCTGGAGGTGGCACCGTTCGGGATCGGTGTCACCATCGTCGAGCCGGGCCCCTTCCGCACCGACTGGAACGGCGACAGCATGACGCGCGCCACGCCGCTGCCGGCATACGACGAGGTCCTCGCCGACCGCCGGGAGGCAATGTCCGGGGCCCTCGCCCGCACCCAGCCCGGGGACCCCCGCAGGGCGGGCGAGGCGCTGCTGCAGGTGCTCGACAGTGACACCCCCCCGCGGCGGCTGCTGCTGGGCAAGATGGCGGCCGACACGGCGCCGGCGACGTACCGCCAGCGGCTCGAGGAGTGGGCGGCATGGGAGAGCGTCGCCCGCGGCGCCGACTTCCCGCAGTGACGTCTCGTCCCGAGCGTGAGAGCGGGCCACCACGTGCCCGACACCCTCGGGTGCTGACGCCGCCGGCCGTCCCGCGCTCGACGAGGCCGGCGACGCCCGGGCACCGGGCGGGGGAACAGCCGGTCAGGGCCGACACGACGGCCGAGCCCGCCGTTGACGCCTCCTCACCGGGCCCCGATGATTGGGCTTCGTCCCGACGCTGAGGAGTCTTCCATGGGTGAGGTCGTCTACGTCTCGGAGGTGCGGATCGAGCGCGAGGGCGGTCCGGTCCGGCGGGCGTATCTGCCCGCCGAGCCCGAGCCGGTGCGGTACGGCGCGCACGGCGCCGTCGCTGAGCACTACGGGTACCCTCCAGGGCGGTTCCCGGATCACGCGACCACGTTGGACCACGTGGTTGGAGCCACCGCCGGTTGAATGACGGGCACCTTCGCCGGGGCCCTGAAGGCCCGGGGAATCGAGCCCGCCGGTCTGGTGGGTCATGCGCGAGGCGAGATCGAGCTCGACGGCGGGGTCCTGGTGATCCGGCGTATCCACATGACGTACTCCGGCGTCGAGGTGCCGGAGGACAAACGCGACACCGCCGAGCGGGCGTTGTCGACGCACCACACGGTCTGCCCCGTGTCGCGCAGCATCGCGGGCGCGATCGAGGTGACGAGCAGCTGGGCATAGGCGCGGGGGCGGGGAGGTCCTCACCGGGTGGGACCCGCCCCGCCTTCCCCCGGGTGTGCCGCGAGTTCGAGCGCCTCCGGATCGGCGTAGGTGTTGAACTCTGCGGTTCGGCGACTGGACAGCCAGCAGGATCGCGATGGCGTCGTCGTGTCCCGGGTCGCAGTTCAGGACGACCGGGACCGGCCGCTGGCGGCGGCCGGGGTCAGCCATGAGGGTCCGGCTTCCCGGCAGCCAGCCAGCGGAGCATCGCGCCGACCAGTGGTGCGAAGCCGGCCCAGCTCAGGAACTCCTCCGGGCACCAGTGCGGGCCGATGTCGGAGGTCCAGACCAGCGACCGCCCGTGCCCGGCTGTCATCGTGGCGATGAGCACGTCGTCACCGACGGTGGCGACGACCTCCGCGCCGTCCCTGGGGTGCACCCTGTTGTAGCCGAGCAGGTGCGGCGCGTCGTCGGCCCAGGCCCGTCCCACCTCGTGGCTCGGCAGGAGGACCTTCGGGGGGGCGCCCTGGGGCGCCTCGACGCGGTCGTCGCAGTCGAGCATCGAGACGGGCAGCACCTCGGCCAACGGACTGCGGGCGAAGTTGGCCCGAGCCTGGAAGCCCTGGAAGCTGAGGTAGCCGCCGGCCATCATCAGGCCACCGCCGGCCCGCACCCACGCGCACAGGCTGACCAGGGCGTTCGCTGCGGGCCTGCCCTCCAGCCACGTCTCGGGCGGGAGGAGGAAGGAGTTCGAGCCGATGTCCGAGAGGATGATGACGTCGTAGGCGCTCATCGCCTCCACCGTGCGGGGGAACCTCGCCGGGACGTCGTGGGCGTACATCTGCTCGACGTCGATCCCCTCCCGTCCGGCCGCCGCGATGAACGCGTCGGCGCCGGAGTGGAACGTCACGCTGGTGAAGCTGTCGAAGCCCTTGAAGTGCGTCGCCTGCGAGATCCATGACTCGCCGGCCAACAGGACACGTGGCACCTAGCCCTCCTGGGCGTTGTCGAAGACTGCCTTGGGGTTGCCGACGAGGAGCTGGTCGATGACCTCCTCGCCGATCCCGAACCGCCGCAGGCGCGGCAGGAAGTACTGGAGGACGTGTCCGTAGCCCGGCCCCCCGTTCCGGCGGAGGAGGCTCTTGAGGAAGATGTCGGACGAGAGCAGCAGCTGCCCGGCGAAGCCCGCCTCCACCAGGGCCGCGAGGTGGCGGGCGTTGTCCTCGTCGGCTGGGCACTGGACCCCCTGGTCGGCGTAGAACAGCTCGGCGCCGACCATGTCGTACTGCACCCACGCTCCCCGACGCAGCAGGCGCTGCTGGTATGCCGGGTCCTCCCCGGACGGTCCCATGTGGCACAGCACGACGTGCGCCGGGTCCACCCCGCGCTCCTCGACGAAGTCCAGGACCTCACCGCCGAGGCGGAACCATGCGGGAAGGTGGATCTGGATGGGTAGGAGGGTCTCTCGCTGGGCCACGCAGGCTGCGGCGAGGCTGCGGCGTTCAGCGGGGGTGAAGCTCGAGCTCACCCCGATCTCCCCGATGATGCCGGGCCGGACCCCGTCCTCGCCGTCCCGGACGTCGGTGACGACCAGCTCGGCGAGCTCGTCCTCGGAGAGCCCGGCCAGGGCTGCCGGCTGAGCGGCCTCGAGGTAGAAGCCCGTCCCCGCGACGATCTGCACCCCGGTGCGCCGGCTCACCTCCCGCAGTCCCGCGAGGTCGCGTCCCATGCCCAGGCCGGTGGTCTCGATGATGCTCTGGCCACCGAGCACGGCATACCGGGCAACCTCCTCGACTGCGGTCTCGACGTCGTCGAGTCGGCAGTTGTCCCGGTTGCCGAACGGGTCGTGCTTGAGGTCCCAGAGGATGTCGGGGGTCACCGGCCGAACGGCGAACTCCTCGGGGTCCAGGCCGGTCGAGCTCGACAGGTGCCACCAGGAGCTCACGTCGTTGAGGATGTGCTCGTGGGTCAGGGTGACCCCGAGGTCCGCGCTGGCGACGGGACCGAGCACCGTCATCACGCTCACCGTCGGGATCCGACGATCCGTGAGAACAGCTTGCTGTTGAGGAAGATCGCCACGACGAGGATGACCCCCTGCACGATGGGCACCCAGTACACGTCGACGTGCAGCAGCACGAGGCCGTTGGAGATGATCCCGAGGGTCATGGCGCCGACTGCCGAGCCGATGACGGACCCGCGACCGCCCAGGAGGCTGGTGCCGCCGAGGACGACGGCGGTGATGACCTCGAGCTCGAATGCCGTTCCGGAGTTCGACGACCCGCTCGCGAGCCGGGTGGCGGTGACGACACCTGCGAGCGCGGCAAGGACTCCGGTCAGCGCCAGTGCCCACATCTGGACCCGGCGGATGTCCACACCGGACCGGCGCAACGACTCTGCGTTGGAGCCGACGGCCACGATGTACCGGCCGAACCGGGTCTGGGTGAGCACGTACCAGAAGACGGCCACGACGGCGATGGCGATCCATGTCGGGGTGTAGAGGCCGAGTAGCCGGCCCTGGCCGAGCGGCAGCAGGAACTGTGAGTCGATCGGGGTGCTGTACCCCTGGGTGATCAGCAGGGCGAGGCCACGCACCGCGGTGAGGGCGGCCAGGGTGACGATGAAGGACTGCAGGCGCCCGTATGCCGTCAGTGCCCCGTTGACCAGGCCGATGACGGCACCGATGGCCAGGGCGGCAACCAGCGCGAGCGCCGGGTTGCCGGTCTTGGCCATCAACGCCAGCGCCGCGGCGGTGAGGCCCACGACGGAGCCGACACTGAGGTCGATCGCCCCGGTCGTGATGACGAACGTCATGGCCGTCGCGACGATCACGGTGGGAGCGACCTGCCGGCTGATGTTCACCAGGTTGCTGGCCGTCAGGAAAGCCTCCGCGCGGATGCTGAAGAAGGCGAACAGCACGACGAAGACCACGAGGATCGACAGCACCCCGAAGTGCCGGGACACGAAGTCCGACCGGGCGCCCCGACCGGGGCGGCGCGTTGCCGCCTGCGGGGCCGAGGTCGAGGTCTGCACCTACTTGCCCATCATGGAGGTCACGAGGCCGGACAGGTCGGTCTCGGTGGGGGCCATCTCCTGCCAGACGACGCCCTCGTAGAGGACGACGAACCGGTCCGCGACCTGGAAGAGGTCCTGCAGCCGATGGGTGATCAGCACCACGCTGACCCCCCGCGCCGAGACGTCCTGGATGAGCTGGAGGACGGTTTCCACCTCCTTGGCGGCGAGGGCAGCGGTCGGCTCGTCCAGCACGAGGACCTTCGGGTCGAAGGTGACGGCTCTCGCGATGGCGACGGCCTGCCGCTGTCCACCGGACATCGTGCCGACGTCCTGGTCCGTCCTTCGCACCCGGATGTGGAGCCGCTCGAGGTGTCC
>JAABUR0100005898.1_pt1 | contig 15316 bp, 11 predicted proteins | sample 5560091 | NCBI WGS metagenome assembly JAABUR01 (sample SAMN10711879, study PRJNA513375) | rock metagenome | isolation source: Antarctica rocks | place: Antarctica: Victoria Land, University Valley sud
TAACGTCCATCCGTCGGGTTTCACGATGACGTCCGACGACATAACCCATGTGCGTAGATATGCACTCACCCTCATAAAGATGCACAGTAGCATCGACCCGATTCAGGCAGATACGAGGCACACATGTCTCGTATGTGCTGCGCCCGGCCCTGGCGATTCTAGCTGATAGGGCGCGGCGCAACCCTTTTATCGTCCGTTGTAGAAGCACGGAGCGAACGGATCGGCGGGCCGTTCGTCGGTCCGCCAGCATGCGGTGTAGCTACGCCCAGGTGGTTTACGTCAGCGATACAACCACGGCACGTCGCTCGGTTGGACAACCCGGATGCGGCAAGTAGTCGGCACATGGATATGGACGCCGCCAAGCGCTTCTTCCAGCAAGCGCGTACGGTCGTCGGTCACGCCCCCAAGAAGGTGACGACAGACGGGCACGACGCCTACCCGCGCGCCATCCGCGAGACGCTCGGCCCCGACGTGCAGCATCGGACCAGCCGCTATATGAACAACCGGATGGAACAGGATCATCGCGGCATCAAACAACGCTATTACCCGATGCGCCGCTTCGGCTCGTTCTTGGCAGCGGCTCGCTTCTGCTCCGCCCACGACGAACTGCGCGACCATTTCCGCTATCGCCAACACATGAATGAGATGATGTCCTTGGCCGAACAGCGCCACCTGTTCCAAGAGTGTTGGGGCGCGGCGTGCGCGGTGCTGCAGGCCGCGTAGCCGCGATCAAAGCCGGGAAACGACGGGCGGATGCGCGCCAGAGCTTGTGTGCGTTCCGAATCCTGACGCCTCCCGCCATCCACTTCCAATGACTGCGAAATCGGTGATGGCGTGATCAGAGCCGCCGTCCGTCACGGCTTCCTTCTTCGCCGACGTACGGGGTTCCGGCGTCCCAGTTAGAGGGGGTAGGCGGCGTAAAGGCGGCGAGCGGGAGATGGATCGTGCACCGATACCGGTTCGATACGTAGGCTGCTTCGCAAGCCTCGAGAGCACGTAGGGAGCTTTTGGCGAGGCTGTAGTCAACGGAGTTAGATGCAATCATCGCGGCGAGGTTGTCCAGGTAGACTTGGTGGGGCGTCTTGTATAACTCGTCCGGCATGATGACCATTCCTGTAGGATGGTCGGCGTTCATCAGACGGTAACCGGGAACCCATCCAGCGAATTCGATGATGCCTTCTGACCCCACAAGTCGGAACAGCGTTTCCACGCCCTCGGCGGCGACAGGCGTATCGTCACCTGTGTTCATGATCATCCTGGTGCCGCTCGCGCTACGAAGGTAGGTGACCGCGTCGGTCTCGACCTTCAGACCGTATCGGTGGGTGCGGCTCGTCGTATCACAGGCGGCCAGGACGGAGTGAATGGGCTCATCCCCAATGAGATGGACAAAGAAGTTCACCCAGTGGATGCCAGCGTTGATGATGTCCAAGTGGGCGCACTGTACCTCCACCAAACTGAGCACCCCGATGCAGCCTCGTCGGACACACTGCAACACGTCAAGCGGGGTGGCACGCGCAAGTAGCCCGTGCGGCACCACGACAGGTAGGCGCCGCCCTTCGATCGCGTCGAGAATCCGCCGCCCGGCGGCGTATGTGTCGCTGAGCGGCTTCTCCACCAGGATGCCAGCGAGAGGCAGGTGCAGGGCAGCGAGGGCGACCTCCTCGTGTGAGGACGGATACGTGCTGACACATATCACGTCGGTCGGGCACTCCGTGAACATCATCTCGTGAGAGGAGAACGTGAGGACGCCTGGGTACTGAGTTGCGATCTGTTCGCGCACACGCTCATTGCGGTCAGCCACGGCCCGCAGTTCGAAGTTCGGCGAGTTCGACAGGGCCTGCACGCTGAGCTGGCCGCCGACACCACCCCCTACGACGCTTGCAGTGAGCGGACGGTTGACAACTGGCGTATCATCCATTTATCTATCCCTCTTGTCGATGGCCAACATGGCTCCTGATGTATCCATCTCTACAACTCTTGACAGGCGTCGCCCCTCAGTTCATAATTACACCGCTACTCACTCGTCATGATGATATGCTAGGACCTCGGGGCCATGACGTCAAGCTGGCGGACGATAAGGAGAATTGTGTATGACCGGGGTTGGGGAACCGGTGCTTGTAGGGCGGGGGCTTACCTTCGCTGAAGGTGTCAACTTCGACCGTGACGGCACACTGTATTGTGTCGACGTATTGGGAGGAGGAGTCTGGCGCATGCCGCGGGGCGGCGTATTGCGAGAGTGGGTCCATACGTGCGGCGGTCCCAACGGTTCCCGTTTCGCGCCGCGCGGCGACCTATTCGTGGCCGATTGTGGCCGGCAGGCCATCCTGCGCCTGTCGACCGACACCAAGGCCGAGACCGTTTACGCCGACCGATGCAATGGCCGGCCGTTCCGTGGCCCGAACGACCTCTGCTTTGGCCCCGACGGCACCCTGTACTTTACTGATCCCGCCGGGTCCTCCTTACAGCAACGTATCGGGGCGGTCTATGCTGTCGCGCCCGATCAAATCGTCAGGCAAATTGTCGACGAACTTGCTTTCCCCAACGGCCTCATGGTCACCCCCAACGGCCTCATGGTCACCCCCGATGGCACGACGCTCGTGGTGGCGGAGACCCATACCGGCATCCTGCACCGCTACAGCCTGGATGCCGCGCGTCCGTATCAGGAGTTGGAGCCACTGACCACGTTGAGCCCGGCTAGGGAACCGGACGCCACGGGCAAGAATGACGCCGGACCGGACGGCATGATCTTTGGCGCCGACGGCAACCTGTATGTCGCGCACTACAACGGCGGTGTCGTACAGGTTATCGGTCCCGACGGCGCGCTCGTAGCCAGCTTGGCCTCCGGCGGCCCTATGCCGACAAACGTAGGTTTCTGGTAGGACAGCCTGTTCGTGGCCGACGGCATGAGCGGTTTGGTGTACCGCCTGGACATCGGCGTGCGAGAGCACCCGCCGTTTATACGACTGTGGTGATGTCCAAACACAGTGACATTCGGTTTCCAAAGTGTCAACCAGCGGAAGAAATAGCGGTTAGATCGCCTCTTGACAGGCGATGCATCAGGCGTTGATGTGCTAGTGGCGACTTCGCCATCGGTATCACTCTCGATGACACGCTGTAGCCGGCTTTGACGCTGCGCACGAGGCGTCACGTAGGAGCAAGGCGGATACGCCGGATGGCTCCTTGGCGATCTAACTGCGTCATCGTCACGATCGGTTCGCCATCGCTTGTGGCCCAGCTGTCGTGATCGAGCGCCTTGTCGTTGTTCAACCAGCAGCGCAATGTCTCGCGCACACCACATCATCGAGACTGCCTGAGAGCCATCAAGCCCCGACGATGACACTCTGTATCCACCGCCTGACGGCATCACCCTCTGCATTAACCATATCGTCATGTAAAGTAGCAATGCTATGGTTATATATCGCTCATGGCTGTCAAGATGCGGTGAGCAGCGTGATCACGAGTGAGCATGCTCGCCTTCACGCAGTCGTATACGCACCGACTGAATGGCCCGCGCGCCAACCGGTACCTTGAGCTCCGCGCCGTGAATCTCCAACTGATCGCCGTCGATTTCGAGCGGCGAGGTGCGATGCGCCGCTGCGAGACGCCCCACCTCCACGCGCAGCGGGACCTCCTGGGCGGTCGAGCGCAGGTTCTGGAGGCGCAGGATGAGACCGTCGCCATCCTGCGCGGGCTTGGTGGTCAGGAGAATGCCTGCGTCCTCCGGGATCGTGATGAAACGGCCAGAGCTGGCGCCGCGCCGTATGTAGTCGCGTAGGACGACCGGTGGCGTCGTCGCCTCAGCCCCGAAATGTGCCGCCGCGACGTCGTCACACATCCCACTATGGGTCGTCAGCCGGTACCGCAGCGGTATCTCGCCGCCCTGACTTGCTTTAAAGTTCACCACCCAGTGGTTGTTCAATGCCCATGACATGACGGTGGGGCCTTCCGGATCGAACTCCGGCGTCCACCTGGCCGTGGTGATGCCGCCCACTTGTATGAGCGGCGCATCGAGAGGGGCGATGGTGACGCCGCGGTCGCCATCGCTCATATCCACCCACCGCCCGATGGGATACCAGGCGCGCACGGTCCCAGGTAGTTGATCATCGCCCGGTGTACAGGCGATGCCGTTGAGATCAGCGCGGAAGGTAGGCTGGCCCAGATTGCACGGGAAGGCGATGTACACGGCCTCGGGGTCGGTCACATGCTCCTTATCCAGCAACCAATCGACGGAGAGTTCCTTTGTGTGTGTGGACAGATTGTAGGTACAGGTCGCCTGCCGCACGCCCTGGGCCGTGATCTGAACCACGATCGAGGCGCGTCCGTCCCCTATCATAGGTGGCTGCACCTGTGCTGTCCGGACGGTCGCGTGGTGGAACGGCGGATGCGCTCCCCACACACCAAAGTCCTCATGCGAGAAGTCGTCGTCGAACAGGGCTTTGCGGCCGGCCTCCGGGTCGACCCACTCGTAGATATACTGACCGATGCCCCATCCCCGATACGCGCCGGCGAAATCGTGGCCGAGGTCTTTGTCCAGCCATTCGGCTACCGCTCCCGTCTCCGGGTTAAGGCGTACTCGATAGTGGGCATTTTCGATGGTATGCAGGGCCACGCTGAGGTCATCGCCGCTTGGCGTCGCGTCCAAGGGGATGAAGGCGAAGCCGCACCCCGGCGCCTCGCCCTGGACACGCCGTAGCGGTGTGGGCGGCCGGTTGCCATTCCACGGCACGTCGCGCGGGAAGAACATTTCCAGCATACCGGCGGGGGCCGCGCCGCCGCGCCGCTCGGGCTCCTCGACCAGCACCGGCCGCGCCCACGGCAGCGTATTGACGACGAGCAACTCTTGCGTGCCCGACGGCGGGTAGGCCTCCTCCGGCGCGATAGCGCCCAGGTTGAAGAGGCCCTCCTGGCCGGGGTCGGCCTGCGTGGTGGCGAAGGCTCGCGCCGTACGAGCCAGCACGTCGTGCGATTCGGCGGCTGCGCGATAGGCGAAGCCGGCCTTGAGGTTCCATTGCGCCTTCGTGAACAGCGAGCGGGGCGCCACGATGCTGGAGAACGCGCCCCAGGTGTGCTCGTCGTAGAGCGTGGCCTGCTCGAAGACGTGGGCCATGCGCGCGGGTGTCCAGCCGCCGCGCGCATCGTCCGGCAGCCACGCGGCGATCATTTCGGCCATCTGCAACAACTCGTGCGTGCCGCGATTGAGCCCCGTCTCGTACGCGCTGGAGGCGACGCCGTCGCACCACCAATCGAGCCAGTCGCCCCGCCAGGTGGGCAACGTGTGTCCGTGCTCCTCTCGCAGCAGGCGGCCAAACGCGGATACCGTCGTCATCACGATGCGAGGCGTGCGGCCAGCGGCGTTCCAGTCGCGCACAAAATCGGGCAGGCGCGGGTCTGGGGGACCGTTGTCGACGCGCAAGGGATGCGTGGCCTGCCCGTAGAGGAAATCGTAGGGATAGTCCGGATCGGCCTCTACCTTGGCGATGATATCAGGCAAGAGGCGATCCACGAAGCGCCAGTCCCCGATTGCCGCCATACTACGGCCAAAGAGGTAGTGGTAGCCGTTCCAGGCCAGCACGCGTCCGCCGGCCGGCCCTTCCCACCAGAAGGCCGCGGGGCGTGGCCGCGGCGCTCCGCCACGGAACGTGTTGATCGCCAGGGTCAGGAAGTCGATGCCGATGGACGGCAAGAGATCGGCGAACAGCCAGCTGATCCCGTTGACGTCGCACTGCATGGCTACCTCGACGGATAGCCCATACTCCTCGCGCAGGCGCCGCACCGGGTAGAGACTACGGTGCATCTGTTCCACGTTGAGCAGGGGGGTGAGGTTGTATTGCATGCCCGCCACGTCGATGGCGCCTTGCTGATGCCAGTGGCGGAAGCGATCGAGCTGGGCCGACGAGGCGTGACGCAGGTAGCGCTCGAGCATGCTCGTGACCTCGCAGACCCAGCGGTAGCGTGCCCCGTCCGGGTACGCGGCCGTGGCTTCGATGAGGTCCAAGGCTTGGTCGATGAACTCGGCATGCTGCCGGACGCAGATGTCCTGCACGTCCGTGAAGCCAATATCGGTGTGGCTGTGGTTGACGATATACAGCGTGTTGATCTGTGGCATATTGTTGTGCTCCTCCCTATCGCGATCCGTTATACAGTTATACAGTCAGGTTCTATGCGCCATTACCACACCGTCGGGCGTGACCCGCTCGACCGGGCCGCGCCCTGACCACAGGACGGCAGACAGCTTTGTGTGCATGGTTTGGCCGGCCTGCAGGCGCAAGGCTGTTCCCTGCCGCACGGCTGCGGCCAGGCCGTCGCCGGGCCAGCTCGTCCACGGCTCCAGCGCCATGCTATAGGTGCGCCCATACCACGGGTAGCCGTAGGCGCCGCGGGCGACCTGCCAGTACCACACATGCGGGAACACGGCCGGGTCCCAGCAGAGGCCGAAGCCCGCGCCGAGGTCGTCGTTGGTGATGGCGTACCATCCGTCCGGTACATCGGTGATATAGAGGTACTCGGCCGTCCGCTCCTCTGGCGCGGGCATATGCGACAGGTCGAGATGACCACCGGCGACATCCGCGATGGCCGGCCAGTAGCCGACCGCCCCCGTCGCGGCGCTCTGCCGTTCGAACGTCCGCTCGGACGGCGCGCGTACCACACCGCCGGCAAGCTGGAACCTGCAGGACGACGAGAGGAACGGGGCGCCAACGGTGGGGTGGTGGCCCCACATCAGGTCGACCGGTTCATCCGCCTCGTTGGTCAGCGTTTCCGCGATCTCAAGCACGGCGCGTTCCTTGTAAAGGGATAGCGTCTTGTGGAGGACAAGTGGATAGCGTAGCAGACGCACGTGTAGCCCCACCGCCACGTGGTCGGGCTCGTCGGCCTCGACGCGCATGTCCCACGGCAGCGTTGTCGTCTCGCCATGCTGGCCCCATTGGGCGCCCATGTGGCCCGACGGGGGTCCGCCGCTGGGCAGGATCTCCTGCCACCCGCCCTCGTAGAAATCCATCATCGCGCCGGCGCCGTCGGAGGATGGGCGCGTGGTCCGCGGATCGCGCCGGCCCGTGGGCGAGGCCCACAGCACGTCGAGATCCAGGCTTTTCAAGCGCAGTTCCACGATGTCAGCGCCTTTATCGGGGAGCACGGTCACGCGCACGGCACGGTTCTCCAGCGTCACCATGCGCAATCCCTGTTGCTCGTAGCTGAGTATGCGGCAGCCATGCTTGCGCGGCACGGTCCATGACATGGCGATCCCCCTATCTCCGCGCCGGCGTTGCATACTCCTGCTCTGGCACGACGGCATACCATCCCGGACGCCCCGGATCGCGGTCGTAGCTGTAACCGCCCAACTCTCGGTACAGGTCGGCGTAGCGGGCCAGGCGGTCGGGGTCGAGGCGCACCCCCAGCCCCGGTCCCTCCGGCACAGCGATGGCCCCACCCTCGTAGCGCATGAGGCCGCCGACGATGACATCGTCCCGGAGGTGATGGTAGTGCGCGTCGGCGGCGAAGCGCAGGTTTGGGAGTGCGGCGCCGAGGTGCAGCATCGTCGCCAACGCAATGCCCAACTCCCCCGAGGAATGGACCGAGATACCCCACTGAAAGGTTTCGCAGACCTGCGCCGCCTTCTGGGTCTGGCGGATGCCACCCCAGAACTGCGTGTCCAGCAGGATCACGTCGACGGCCCGCAGGCGGATGCAGGCCGCAAGCTGCTCGAAGTTGACGACCACGGTGTTGGTGGCCGTTGGTATATCGATCTTCTCCCGCACCCGCGCCATCCCCTCCAGTCCCCAGGTCGGATCCTCGAAATAGTCGTTGTTGAGGTCCGCGATTCGCCGGGCGACCGCGATGGACTCTTCCACACTCCACGCGGCGTTTGGGTCGAGTCGCAGTTGGTCGTCGGGGAACGCGTCCGCGAGGGCGCGGAGTACAGCGACATCATGCGCGGGCGGGAAGACGCCTCCTTTCAGCTTGTGCGTCGTGAAGCCGTGGCGCTCCTTGAGCGCGCGCGCATGCGCGACCATCTCCGCCGGCGTCTCTTCGCCTCCGTGCCCGGTCTCCGCATCACGATAGCGGTAAAAAAGGTACGAGGCGAAGGGTACACGATCGCGCAGCGCCCCTCCGAGCAAGTCGCAGACGCGCAGCCCCGTGGCCTGCCCGGTAATGTCGAGGCAGGCGAACTCGAGGGCGGCAAGAATTTGCATGCGGTTGTTGTAGAGGCTGGCCGTTGGATTGGCGATCTTCCAGCGCAGCGCCTCGGTCTGTACAGGATCGTGGCCCACCAGATAGGGCTTCATACCTTCGATGGCCGCGACCGCAGATTCGCCGCCGCCGCCGATCTCCCCGAGGCCCACGAGACCTTCGTCCGTGGAGACCTGCACGATCGTGCGCACGAAACGGCCCCAGTGTGCCCCGATGGCGTGGCGCAACGGCGCCTCCAGCGGGACCGTGATCGTGGTTGCCTTGATGTCGCTGATGCGCCCGGCGCGGCCCGGTCGGCCCACATGGTCTACCATTGCATCCTCTCCTTTCCTACGCCGTCTCCGCGGGCGACCCGCCGAGCGGCACGAGTAGGCCGCCGTCGACGGGGATGGCGGCGCCGGTGATGAACGAGGCGCCTGGCCCGGCCAGGAAGGCGACCACGCTGCCGACTTCCTCAGGGCGCGCGACGCGCCCGAGCAGGTGCATGCGCTCCAGGGCGCGTCGGGTCGCCGCCGGGTCGCGGGTGGCGTCCAGCGCCGTGCGCAGCATCGGCGTGTCCACCGAACCGGGACAGACGCAGTTCACGCGGATCGCTGGCGCGAGATCGACCGCCATGCTGCGCGTCAGGCCCAGGATCGCATGCTTGCTTGCCGTGTACGCGGCGACGGCCGCCTGGCTGGCGAACGCTTGGACGGAGGCGGTGTTGACGATCGCCCCTCCACCGCGCTGCTGGATGAGTGGGACGCAGGCGTGCGAGACGAGATAGACGCTCGTCAGGTTGACCCGGAGCACCTCGTCCCAGTCCTCCTCCGTCGTCGTGACCACCGTGCCGTAGCGCTGGATGCCGGCGTTGTTGTGGAGGATATCGAGGCCGCCCAAGCCCTCGCGCGCCACGGTGGCGACACGTTCGGCGCCCCTGGCGGTCGAGACATCGGCCGTCACGGCCACGGCGCGGCCTCCACCATCCTCGATGGCCTGCACGACACGGGCCGCGGCGTCCGCGTCGATGTCCACGACCGCGACCGCAGCTCCCTGCGCCGCGAGAGCCAGGGCCGAGGCGCGGCCGATGCCAGCGCCCGCTCCAGTCACCACCGCCAGTTTGCCCGCCAGGGGCAACTCCTCGCCTACCATATCATCCTCCCTCCCCCGACTCACAGCGACGACGGCCACAGCCGCCAGGACGCGGTCCCGAACGGCTTCATGTCCGCCGTCAAGTCGTCCTCCGTCAACGAGGCCGACCGCTCTTCAACAGGCCTTTCGGCGAGGTCGCACACCGCGACCTGGACAGGGGTCGGCCAGCGTAGACGCACCCGCGCAGGCCCCGCGCGCCCGCCGATCTCGTGGAGCCGCAGCACCCACCCGTCGCCGTTTCGCGCTGGCTTCAGCGCGTCCAGCGCGACCTGTCCGTCGACGATCTCCGCAAAACTGTGCGACCGCCGGCCGTATCTGGTCGGCGTCGCGTCGGCGTCCTCCCCATCAACGGCGCGCGCCACGATAAGCGGGGCCAGGAACGCGCGCCCGGCCCTTCCCAGATCGCCCACGTCGCCATCGCACTCACTGAGGAGACGATAGCGCAGGGTGACGGCGCCCGCCTGCCGTGCGAAGAAATTCGTGAACCAGTGATTGTTCAACGCGTACGAGAACAGGAGGCCATTCTCCAGGAGCGGCGGCGAGGGCGACTTGCCGGTCTTCATCTCACCGAACTCCACCAACGGCGCCTCGCCGCACAACCAGGTCAGGACGAGCCCGTCGCCGGACAACTGGACCCCGTGTCGCACGTCGTACCAATCGGTCGCGGAGCCCGCAAGTTGGTCGCGTCCAGGCACGAGCGCCCCGCCGGAGATGTCGCACCGGACCGTCTCCGGCCATGGGGCAAGCGGGAAAGCCACGTAGAGCGCCTCGGCCGCGTCTACCTCATCCTTGACAACGTGGGTCGTGAAGTCGACCCGTTTGTGGTCGTCATCCAGCCGGACCTCTTGCACGATGCGTGGCAAGCGCGAAAGGCTTGTCCTACTGACGAGGGTCGCTCCCAACCCGTCGCGCACCACGCAGACGCGCGCCTCGGTCGGAGACTCGCGCGCCACCTCCGCTTTGCCCGGACCGAAGTTCCAGGGCGGCGCTTGCTGCGCCAGCGTGTCGGCGCGCCCGCCGGGGCTCGTGATCGTCTCGTACACGAGTTGGTTCAGGCTCCAGGGCCCCGGTCCCACCAACTCGCGGCCCAGGTCCTTGTCGATCAGGCTGCGGACCGCCCCGCTCTCGTCCATCTCGACGCGGTAAAACGCGTTTTCGATGACGTGACCAGGGGCTTCCTCGGGGGCAAGAATGGGACTATCGGTCATCTCGATCGTGTAGATAGCGTAGCCGAGGGCCGGGACCGTGGCCTCGAACTCGACCCACAGGTCGTGGTAGGGCACAAGGTTGCCGGTGTAGCGCTTCAGCCGCGACCACGACGGCGCCTCGTGGCCCTCGCCATCGACCATGCGAACGGCGCGGGGATCCTCGTCGGTCGAGCCGCGCTGAATGACGCGGTAGCGCACGCGTTCGCGCCGGGGCCAGCCCAGCGGATTGAAGACGATGATCCGCTCACCGTCCGCGTGGTCGCGCGGTGTGACGTGCGCGGCCAGGGCTTGCAGCGCGCGTTCGCGGTAGCGACGCCCCTCCAGGGCGGCGTCTTCGGCATAGGCCGTCTTGCGATGGCCCAGGGCGAGCGATTCCAGCGAGGACGGATCCTCAATGCTGCGCCACCAGCCCCATGTGTGCTCATCGTAATGGAGCAGATTCTCGGCGAGGCGCCGGAGTTCGCCATGCGGGAAGGGGTTGGGCGCGCCCAGCGCCGTCGCGAGTGTCGCGGCTTTCTCGGCGGCCAGCAGGTCGTCGTGCGCGTAGCGCGCGAGCCCGGTTTGGAATGCCGAGGAGGCGATGCCGTCGTCCCACCAATCGGGCCAGGCACCATGGTGGACGGGCAATTGATCGCCGTAGCGGGCCGCGATATCGCGCAACGCCGCGCCGAGAGTGACGAAGCGGCACAACGGGCGGCCAGCGTGACGGTTGAAGTCCGCAACGACGTCGCAGAGGGCCAGGTTCGGCGGCGCGTTGTCGGTGAGATACCCCTGCACGGGGATGATGACCGTGTCGTAGGGATAATCGCGCTCGTCCAGGCGCGCCAGGTAGCGCTCCAGCCCGGCATACGAGGGAGCGTCGGGGAACCCCAGTTCCCAATTGCCGGTCATGTAATGGTCGTTGTTCCAGACCAGGAGTTGCTCGCCGGTCGGCCCCTCCCACCAGAAGCCGCCCGGTCGGTGATCGGGAAATGGCGCTCCCCCACGCGCGACGTTGATCGCGGTGTGCAGATAACGCACGCCGATCTGGTGGAGCAGATGGACGTAGAACCAGTTCACCCCATTGATATCAGTGCTCATCGCCGTGTCCACCGTCACGCCGCAGGCGTCGGCGATGACCAGCGTCGGGTCCAGCGACCGAATCAACAACTCCGGCGTGGCGAGCTGCGTCAGGTGGACGTAGCTCGCGGTGATCTGTATCCGTCCGTCCCGTGCGTAGTGGCAAAACGATGCACGCAGGTCCTCTGTCGCGCGTTCCCAGAAGCGGGCCAGGGTCCAGCCCGTCTCAACGGTCCAGGCGAACCGTTCCGCCGGGGGTCGATCCTCCGTGCGGCGGCAATACTCCAGGGCGCGGCCGATGTTCTCGGCCTGCCGCTCGGCGACCTCCTCCTGCGGGTGGGTGTAGCCAATGTCGGTATGGGTGTGCTGGAAAAAGTACACGGTCTGAATACGGCTAGTCACGCGTCGCGCTCCCTTTTCACTTTTCTCTGTCAGCCCACTTAGTTACTTTTCTCTGTCTCCCTTATTGTCTCTCATCGTCGGCGCTCTCAGGCGCCGACGCTCACCGTGAGTCCCTGGATCATGTGGCGGCGGAGCAGCAGGAACAGCGCCATGGTCGGCAGCGACACCAGGAGCGCGCCGGCCAACGGCGTGGTGGGGCCGATCTGCGAATACATGCCCTGCATCCCCACCAAACTGGGCATGATGGGCCGCACCCCGTCGGATCTGGCGAGGACCAGGCCGAAGATCAGATCGTTCCAGATCCAGGTGAACTGGAAGAGGAACAGCACGGCGACGGGGCCGCGCGCCAGGGGCATAAAGATGCGCCAGAACACGCCGAAGTCGCGGCAGCCGTCCAGCCGGGCGGCCTCCTGGAGTTCGGCGGGGACGGTGGCGAAGAAGCCGCGCATCACGAACAGGCAGAAGGGGACGGAGATAGCGGCGTAGAACAGGAGCATCCCCAGTTGCGTGTCGTAGAGGCCGACGGAGGTGTAGGTTTGGAACAGCGGGATGAGGTACATCTGGAACGGAAAGATCGTTCCACTGAAGACGATCATAAACCAGAGGAAGGCGCGCGGAATGTGCAGGCGCGTGAGCGCATAGGCCCCCAACGAGGCCACGACGATGGCGAGGGCCGCGCCGACGATGCCGTAGAACAGGCTAGCCAGGAAGCCGGGACCCAGCCCGCCGAGCTGCCACGCCGCTTGCATGTTGTGGAACAGCGTCAGGGGATGCGTCGGCAGGGCCCAGACGCCGGTGTTCGTGTATTCCGTCGCGCTCTTCATGGCCGAGGTCACGAGCGACCAGAAGGGCAACAGCCAGACACAGGCCACCAACACGAAGAGCGGCCAGGTGATCCACGAACGTAGGCGTGCGCGCGACCGCCCGCTGGAGGCCGCCATCGCGCGCGTCGCTTCCGCAGCCATTAGTAGACCTCCTTGTCGCGCCCGAACATCGAGCGCAAATAGAAGAAGGAGAGGACGAGGACGATAAGCGAGAGCACGATCGCCACGCTCGCGCCATAGCCGAGCTTGAAGCTCACGAACGCCTCACGATACATAGTGACGGCCAGCGTCTCCGAGGAGCGGTACGGGCCGCCCTGCGTCATCACCCAGATGAGGTCGAACACCTTGAAGCTGTTGATGAGCGCGATGCCCACGACGACGGTCAGCATGGGCCGCAGGAGCGGCAGCGTCATGTGCCAGAAGAGACGCCACCCACCGGCGCCGTCGATCATGGCCGCCTGGAGCGGGTCGCGCGGGATGTTTTGCAGACCGACCAGGAGCAGCAGCATGGTGGGACCCAGCCCCTGCCAGGTCGAGGCGACGATCATGGCATACGTGTTGAGCGGCGGGGTCGCCAGCCAGTTCTGGGCCAGACCGCCGAGATGCACGAAATGCAGCGTGACGTTCACGATCCCTTCAGTTGGATCGAACAGGAAGAACCAGATCACGCCGGTGGCTGCGGCGGACACGGTCGACGGCAGATAGAGGACCGTCTTGAGGAATTCGCCGCCGCGGCGGCCATTCAAGGCGACGGCCACGGCCAGGCCAAGCACGACCTGCAGCACGAGCACCCCGAAGACCCAGAGCATGGTGTTGATGAACGACGTGGTGAAGGCCGGGTCGGTGACGAGGGCGCCGTAGTTCCGCAGTCCAACGAAGGTGGGAGCGGTCAAGCCGTTCCAGTCGGTGAAGCTCACCCAGACCGTATCCAGGGCGGGATACAACAGGAAGGCGCCGACCAGGACAAACATGGGCAAAAGATAGAGCAAGCGCGTCGGCGCGACGGGACGCCGCACGCGACGCCGTGGCCGCCCGACCGCCGTCGTCGGGACGGCCGTCGTCGGATGGTCCGCTGATCTGGCCGACGCTGTACGGAGTGTCATTAGGATCTCTCACAGTGCGCTCAGTGCTGTAGACGAGCGGCGTACGTCGGGGGTTGTGCCGGCTGGGCGCCCCGCCTCCCACAGAGGGGGCGGGGCGCCCAGCCGGATAACCGCTTAGGTGTGGCCTTAGGGTCTGCCAGCGAATAACGTCGTCAAATCCTTGTTCCACTCGCGAGCGAGCGGGTGCAAATAGTGATGACGTTATGTCCTGACGAGCCCTTATTACCGCATGCTGGCCCAGGTCTGGTCGGCCTGTTTCTGGATCGTCGTGAGGACGCTCATCTCATCGTTCGGGTGGAGCAGGAACTTATCGAACTGGTCGACGGCCACCTCGACGATGTCGTGCGGGGTCGCTTCCCAGTAGCGCTGCAGCAAGGTGTAGCGGCCCTGATTGATTGTCGAGCTAAGCTGCTGATCGACCGCCGATGTCGGCGGCACATCCTTACGCGGGGAGATGAAGCCGGTACTCTTGACCCAGGCCTGCTGGCCAGCCTTCGACATGAAATAGGCCAGGCCTTTCATCGCCGCGTCTTTGTGTTGACCCTGGGCGCTGGCCATGAGCGGGCTCGTCTCGAAGACGACGACCTTGCCCGCCGCCGGGTTGACGTCCGGCATGAGGAAGAGGCCGTAGTCCGTGCCCGGCTTGAAGCCATCGGCGATGAGCGTCGGCTCATTCCACGTCCCCATCTGCATCATGGCGATCTTGCCCTGGATGAAGAGGCGGTTCTCGTCGTGGGGCGAGCTCGGGTTGCTCGCTGTGACGATCGCGGGATTGCTGAAGTCCCCGGCCTTGATCATGCTGGCCCACAGATTCATGACCTTGACCACGGCCGGGTCCGTATACTTCGCCTTGCCAGCCATCAGCTTGTTGTAAAGCGTCGGATCGCTGCGCGCGAGCAACTCCTCGAAGTAGATGAAGCCGGGCCAGCGGCCGTCGATCGTCACCCCCAGGGGGTCGATGCTGTGGCCGCGGAGCGTCTTGTTTAGCGCCTGGAACTGCGCGAAGGTCGTCGGCGGCTCGAGGCCATACTTACTGAAGACATGTTTGTTATAGAAGACGACCCAATAGCCGGCGTACAGGGGGGCCCCGTAGGTCTTGCCGTTGTAGGTGAAGGCCGCACGGACCGCCGGATCGTAGGCGCTCGCGTTTTGATTCCAGAGCGACGATGTGTCCTGGGCCAGACCACTGCTCGCGATATCCGTCATGAGATAGCCAGACCACCAGGTGAAGAGGTCCGGTGCTTTGGATGTCCGCCCTGAGGTGCGGATAGCGGCCTGATAGGTCGTTGTATCCGCATAGGGCACGGCCTTCCAGTTCACACCGACCGCCTTATTGGCGGCGGCGCCTGCGGCGTTGAACCAGGAGGCCCAGGTTGGCTTGTCATTGGCCAGCTGTAAGGTG
>JAABUR0100005900.1_pt1 | contig 15304 bp, 11 predicted proteins | sample 5560091 | NCBI WGS metagenome assembly JAABUR01 (sample SAMN10711879, study PRJNA513375) | rock metagenome | isolation source: Antarctica rocks | place: Antarctica: Victoria Land, University Valley sud
ACGGTTACATCCACACCTAATTCCTTGCGGAGATATGTTTTTCCATATAACATCTGGCGAACAATTGATTCGCCGGAAGGAGTATTGGTATCATGCATCGAATCTGTTCCACCTACCATTTCTAGCCTGCCTTCAGCCACAAACTTCCGGAAAGCTTTACCTTCTTCTTCATATCTCTCCAGGAAAGGCTTGATATAATTAACCTGGTCAAGTGTAAAACGATACTCAGGATAATCCTTTAATAATTTTAAAGCGGTTATAATATGCGGCAATCCTATACCGAGATAAGCCTCCCGCGTTGCGAAAACAGCACCTTCCCAGTGTGTATGGGGTATGACATGAAAAGTGTCTGAAGGGAGTGAACTATCGGGAGTAAACAAACTTTTCTGAAGTTCACTTCCTGTTTTTGGTAAAAAGGAAGTTAATAAAGCGCTGGATTCAAGAGTGCCTAAAACACCTATAACAGAACTTGAAATAAATTTTCGCCTGGCAACAACCTTCTTTTCGTTCATACCTGCAGGTTTTACAATCGTAAAGAGCTATGTAATTAAAATAAAAATCCAGTTAATTGTTAACTTGTTTATACAAGTAAATTCATGACTGCTCTAAAAAAATATATATGGAGTAACGAGGAGCTTATAGTGCGTCGTTAAAAAATTCTGCCCATAATCATTCTCTGTTTTATATTACCCTGTCATTACCACCATCAACAGGAATTTGTGCACCCGTCGTTTTAGAAAAAAGAGTTCCACATAATTCAATGGCCAATTCACTTACATCGGTACTGCTGATTTCGGTTTTAAGAATATTATTTTTCTTGTATTCCTCAAGTGTTAGACCATAATTTTTTGCACGTGCTGCTAATATTTCCTCTGTCCATATCCCGGTATCAAAAACCGCATTGGGATGAACAGAATTAACCCGAATTCCATCTTTGCCCCATTCCAAGGCTGCAACCCTTGCAAGCTGGTTTAATGCTGCTTTAGATGCCGAATAAGCAGCTGCACCCGGACCTGGGGCTGCTACATTTTTAGATCCGATGATTACAACTCTTCCTCCCTTCGGCGCTAATTTTAAGAAAGGAAAAGCTTCGCGAAGGATTATAAAGTTTGCATCAAGATTGACATTCATTACCCTCTGCCAATTTTTTGTCTTCAATGCATCTATTCGTTCACCGGGAGGAAAAATACCAGCATTAAGTACAAGCATATCTAATCCACCAAATGTATTAATTGTAGTTTCCAGCGCTTGGTTCAACTGTGTTTCAGAAGTTACATCACATTCAATACCTGAAAATCCCTCCTCCTTAAAAATATTTTTAATCTCAGGATTTAAATCGAGACCTGCCACAGCAGCTCCACGTTTTAAAAGAGACGCTACACAGGCTTTACCTATTCCGGATGCAGCACCTGTGACGATGGCCACCTCACCGGCAAATACCGGAGATTTTCCAGACTTCAATAATTTAGCCTGCTCCAGCTCCCAGTACTCCACATCGAAGATATCTTTAGCAGACAATGCTTTGTATCCCCCAAGGGCATCTGCCCATTGAATAATATCTATGGTATGGTAGTAAATATCTGCAACAATCTGTGCGTCTTTTGCCGTTTTCCCTACTGTACATAACCCCAGTTCAGTATCCAGGATTACCCGTGGAGCAGGATCCAGTATCTTCTTTCTATCTTTCGACAAAGGTTCATTTTGCTCAAAGTAAATTTTATATTCTTCCACATACTTCTTTACATTCCGGCCTGCCAGGGGTAGTCGTTTAGTACGAATCACATGATCAGGAGTGGCAGGCCCCTGCTGGGAAATGACGGTCAACTCAGGACGGTTACAAAAATTTAAAGTTTTCCTGTCTGCAAACCGTTTCATAATAACCGGGAAACCTGCAGCCTCTGAAATTTCTTTCCGTAAACTGGCAATATCTTGGCTTAATATTTTAATCGGTTTAACTGTAAAGAAGGAATTCCCGTTATTTGTATTTTGTTGTAAATAATTCTCTGCAATAGCCACAAGGTCAATCATTCTGTCAAAGGATTCCTGTGCAGTATCACCAAATGAAAAAATACCATGATTCAATAATATAATACCTATTTTATCTTTAGTTAACTCCGTTTTAAGCTGTTGTGCACATAGTTTGGATAAGTCGAATCCAGGCATAACATAGGGTACATACACAACACGGTTTCCATAAATTTCCCGGATAATCTTTTCTCCACTCACAGAGTTAGATATCGCCACTACAGCATCAGCATGAGTATGATCAACATACCGGTAAGGAATAACCGCATGCAGAATGGCTTCAACAGAAGGGATGGGCGCCGATGATCTTGTTAAATGGGTGACGAGTTCATTTACCATTGAAGCATCTGACAAATGCTGTAGTTCGGAAAGCTTTTTAAGATATTCAGAACGCACTGGAGAAAACCCTTCCTTATTAATGGTTTCGAGGTCCCAACCACTTCCCTTCACATATAGTATTTCCTCTTCTTCCCCGAGGATATTTTTCTCAATTATCTTTACCGAAGTATTTCCTCCTCCGTGCAAAACTAACGACTTGTTTTGCCCAAGTAAACGGGAGGTACGTACCCTGGCTTCAATTAATGATTCATTTTCAGCAACAGACATAAAGAAACTTTATTTAGAATTAAATGATCAAATATTAGTTTGATCCGGAAACCGTCAATTTTAAAATTATAGGATAAGAAAATTGTTTAACTCATTTATCAATCCCGCATATGTTTCCTTTTATAAAAAAGTTAGAGATTAAGATTTTTTAAAGATAAAAACTATAACTTGTATAGACAAGTTTTTTTTATAAGTATATTATCTTACCAATATAATTATTGAGGTCTGCATCTGTAAAATCATATAATAATAAGTCTGGTGATGATGACACAAAAGAGAATAGAAAAACAATAACAGGGAGGGTTAATAGTATTGAAGGAGCATAAGAACTGCCTGAATAATGAGTGTATCTGTAAAAGAATTAATAAATAATAATTAACCCCGAAAAAGAATACTGTTAGAAGTAGTCGTCTAAATAATAATTTTGGGTGTTACAGTATAACCAGGAATAAATATTAAGGTTCGGGCTGTTTGTTTTTAGTTTTCGTTTCATATGCACAATTGGGCTGTCGACCTTAAGTCTCAGCAATTTACTTTTTGTCTTTCCTGCAGCAATTGCCCAGATTTTCTGTTCTCCCCCGGTTATTTCTACATCGTAATGTTCCTTGAGTACTGTAAGAAAAGACTTGTTCTCCAGATTTCTGGAAGTGAACCGCGGCAGATTAAGGTTGGTTATAAACGTTTCCTCGAATAATATCGGTACGTTATGAATATACCGCAACCGGCTAAAAAATAAACAACCAGCTTTTTGTTCTTCATCACTCAATTCATGAAAAAGCTCCGGTGGCCAATCTTTCTTTAATGGCTTTTCCAGTATTACAGTTTTCAAATTCCGATCTCCAACTCCTGCCGTTACACCACTTACAGATAGAATTCCTAACCCTCGCCTGGGTTCTGAAACTATACTCCCTTTTCCCTGCTGTCGTATAATATACCCCATGTTAGTTAGCCCGGATAAAGCCTGTCTGACGGTCACTCTGGTAGTGTGATAGGTTTTGCAAAGCTCATTCTCAGATGGCAGCAACTCTCCTTGCTTGTACTTTCCGCCATCTATAAGCTTTTTAAGATCCTCTATCAGTTTTTTATACAATGGTGTTGTTTCTTCTCTACGCATTTTTAAGGTTTAAGCTAATGCTGTTGGTTGCTAAAATAAGAATTTCTTAATACTTTAGTATTTAAACAAGTGATTTACGAATTTTCCGCCTTTCAATGAGCCTTTCAAAGACAGCAAATGTCACCTTATTTATAGTTTTTATCCTTTTACCTAAAATATATTTTTAACTTGTATATACAAGTTGAATTTTTTTTTGCTATCTTTCATTTTTTTGAATCAGAAAGGAAGTTTTTTTCTTAAAACTCCACAAACATGATATTCTTAAATATTAAGTTACTATAATCAAAATTTCAATTGCTTCTTTAGTCATTTTTTAATTTTTTCGAATGAAAAAGAAAAGTGCTTTTCAATACAGCTTCAGCTTCATTACACTCACAACGTTTATTTTTCTGGTTTCCATCGGATCTAATTCCGCTGTCAGGGCACAAGTCTCAGTTACCGCCAAAATGCCGCCCCCTGAGAAAATACAAATGGAAATTCAACCGCTTCATCTATGGAGACCGCCATTCAACCTTGATCGGGTCGGACACTCATCCGAAGTGGTTGTAACTATAAATTCACCTGATCTTCCTGAAGGAAAGTTTCAGATAGCAAGTTACCTGGAAGGAAAAGAAGTGAGCAGGCACGATATTCAGCTTTCGGATTCCACTCCTTTCAAAGGAAGAAAATCTCTGTCAGAAAATTCAGATCAGTTAGCTTTATATTTTGTCGGCAGCAAGGGGAACAGTATAGAGCTTACGCGGCAGAAAATTACTCTCGCTCCTCTGGAATTTGAAGCTGTTGCTCAACCGGATAAAGTTATTAATCCTATTGACCTTGGGGCGATTTTAGTTCCGGCTGATTGGCTATTGCTGGCAGGCGGACAAAAAGCAAATGTGAAACTGGCTATGTTAAGTCGTACGAAAGAGGTTTCTTCTGCCCGCGCAACAGCATGGTATGAATCCGCACCATCAAAAAAAGTAAGTACCCAGGTCTCGCTGAGTTTAGGAAGAAAAGCACAGGCAGGTCTTGAACTTCCGGAAAGTTCAAAGACATTGGAGCGGGACATCCTGCATGTGGCTATTGTCAGTTCAATAGGAAAGGAACTCTGGCAAAAACAGATTAAAGTAATGATTGTTCCCAAACAGAAAGTATGGCCGAAATTCGGGGCAGTGAAAATGAAATTACGTTACGACCCTCCTATAACGAATATTGTACATGGAAAGAATAATCCTTTTAGTTATGAAAAAGCCTGGTCTCCTGAAAAAGAAGATTATGTTGTGTTTTTACCAAACGGCTCGAGGTGGGTTTTCTGGAGAGGATCAAGTTATATTCCTATTTGGGCAAGCAGGTATAATACCGGGCTTAGTTATGAGTGGGCGGAACGGATTTCACCAAATATTGGTTTCACGGATTGTCCGGAGCCTTTGATGGACAAGGAGCTTCGATATGGGCGGGTAGAGATAGTTGAGTCTACTCCTGCAAGAATACATATGAAATGGAGTTATCAGTCTTGTGATTTCAATTATAAGGTTAACGGTGATTATGCTCACGAAGACTACTATTTTTATCCGGATGGGGTAGGCACACGTGTGCTCACACTTACCAGCATACCAGAAGCGGAGTATGAAGTTGCAGAATTTATCCTTATAGCATCACAAGCTGCCCTGCCCTTTGACATTATGCCGGAAAAACCGATGGATATCATATCAGTAAATACCGGAGAAAAGGTAGAGATCAACTTACCGGAGAAAGATACCTCCTGGAAAAAAATTGACGATCCTGGAATCTACCGCATGCGGCTCCATAAGAATGAGCCATTGGCCGCTTTTAGCTTTAATCCACTCCTTTTAAAGAAACCATTTGCATTTAAGCCTTTTTATGATAAAGGACTTGTTGTAACACCTGCTTATTGGGGGGGCCATTGGCCATTGAGCCAGGGTTTCAACACTGGCCGTGCAATCAATGCATCAATATGGTCCGGTCCATCACACAATTCATTATTAACCTGGGCTGCAAAAAGGCCGCACCCGGTCCACAGTGAGACGTTGAAAACAAAAGATGGATTGGGCGTTTTAAAAAATATGCGGAAAGAAATCTATGTGTGGCTGATTGGAATGACAGATGCAAGTGATGAGACATTATTGAAGACTGCAAGAAGTTTTGCTCACCCCGCTTCGCTCGAAATGAAAGGCGCAGTACAGGATTCCGAAATATATGCATCGGAACGGCGGGCGTTTTGCCTCAAAGCCACCAGTAATAATATAGCCATAACTATCAAACCTAAGTACTGGTGTATAAATCCTGTCTTCGAATTGAAAAATACCTCTGGCAAATTAATGAAAGTTAAACTGGGAAATGAAGTGCTTCAAAGTGATGATTATGCATGGGATGGGAAAACGCTTTGGGTGAAAACCAATATAAATAAACCTTCGATTCTTGAGCTAAACTTTTCTAAATAAAATAATTGATCACACTAAACAGCTGGGCTGCCTGTTTGATAATTTCTCATAAATGATAAAATTTCATTCATGGATTTTATGCCGGTTGTGGTTCCAACCTGCATGATACAATGAACACCGACTGCATTCGCAAAAGCTGCACATCTTTTAATTTCCCATCCCTCGTAAAGACCGGTGATAAATCCGGCACAAAATGCATCTCCTGCTCCTGAGGTATCAACAGGTTTAATTCTATTAAAAGATGGAACTATGTAGCCCTTTTCATATTCAGGTTTCACAAAACAACCCTGACTATTCAATTTTATAATTAGATTTTTAACCCCTCTTGCATTTAAAACACCTGCTATTTCTTCAGGGATTGTTTTACCGGTTAATTTACAAGCTTCATCATAACTTGGCATAAACCAATCAAGATATTGTAGAGAACCTTCAATCTTTTTCATCCAGGTTCCTGTCGAATCCCAGGCGGTGTCCATACAGCATAACACACCGTTTTCCCGGGCTGCCCGTAATAGTTTTTCAGTACCCTTACCATCAAAACCCGGCATAAGAAAAGTGCCCGCAATTATTAATATTTTTGTTTCCTCTAAAATCTCCAGATTAATATCATCATAACAGAACTCTTTATTGGCACCAAGCGAATGAATAATAGTCCTTTCACCATCGCCTGAAATCATAACCATTGAAGCCGATGTTGATACATTTTTGTCAACTCTTAATTCGCTGACTTCAACATTTTCTGATTGTAATGTGTTCAGTATAAATTTTCCCAGGCTGTCATCACCAACTTTGCCGATTATAGAAGTTTTGAGCCCTAATTTTGTCAGGGTAATCGCAACGTTGGCAGCACATCCTCCAACTTGAAGAGAAATATTATCAACCAGGCTTAACTTACCTCTTTCCGGCAAACTGTCCACTGTTTTTCCAAATATATCTGCACACAACATGCCTACACAAGTAATTCCTGACCCTGCTGGTTTCATTCTTAAAATTTATTTTCCAATTATTGTAAACCTGTTTATCCGGGGATCTGTAAAAATATCTTCTTCATCTGTGCTCCTGGTTGAAAATTCTGATACGACTGCTCCTCCATCGCCTGCTCTGAACCAATGTAAGGTATCGGGGAAAATGGTATATTGCTCACCCGGATTTAATTCAACTTCATGTACTACCTGAAGATATTTCCTGTGATCATCTAAACCATCCAGTTGTCTTTCACTGTTTGGGTCACCCGAAACATATAAATAAACTTTCCCCCACCTGCACCTGAACGTTTCTTCTTTCCCCGCTATCTTGTTTTTTGAAGGATGAATGTGTTCGGGACAGGTTTGCCAAGGGAACATAACTAGTTCTTTCGCACAAACCCTCTCGGTGTTTACATACACAAGCACTTCCAACCCCATTTTTTCAAGGTCACTCAATCCGAAATCTGCAATTTCGATGAATTGTTTTTCTTTTGATGTCAATACCAGTCCAGCCTTATCATAAAATAATACAGCCCTGGCCTTCGCATCTTCAATCTTGTTTTGGCTAAGCATAATAAATAACATTTAAAATAATAATAACTCAGGATCTTCCAAAATAGTTTTGACTTTCATTAAAAAAGCAGCTCCTACGGCACCATCTATGACCCGATGATCAAAGGAACCAGTTATATTCATCATATCTCTAATTACCATTTCATTTCCTGCAACCACAACTTTTTTAATAATTCCTCCCACGGCAAGAATACAGCTTTCGGGTTGATTAATAATTGCCGTAAAATAATCTATCCCAATCATTCCCAGGTTTGATAATGTAATGGTACCGCCCGTAATATCAGATTCCCGAAATCTATTATTTTTTACTTTTTCAATATTCTTACTGTTATTAATTGCAATCTCCGAAATCGTTTTTTTATTTACCTGCCTGGTCACTGGAACAACAATTCCCATTTCGAGAGCAATTGCCAATCCAAAATTAACATCGTTATGAATTTTAATTTTATCCCCTTCGTAGGACGAATTAATCAGCGGATAAAATTCAATTGCTTTTGAAACGACTTTCATTATTATATCGTTGTACGATATTTTACTGCAGCCGCTGTTAATATTCTTATTCAGTTTATTTCTCAGCATGATAATTCTTGTCATATCAATATCTGTTGCTATAACATAATGCGGGGAAACGGAAAGGCTTTCCTTCATGCGCCGTGCTATTGTTCTGCGCATTGAACTTGTATCAACAAAATAAACATCTTCTTCTGCCTGTACTGATTTTGAAAAATTCCTATTTTTTATAAATTTTTCTACATCATCTTTTTTTATAAGATTTTTTGAAACATAACCGGCAACATCTTCCAGCTTGATATTTTCAATTCTTGCCAGGCTTTTAGCAAGAGGAGAAGCAAGAATTCGATTATCATCTTTTTCTTTCCGCAATTGGGGTTTTTCCAAAAGGGTTTCGGTATTTACATTTTTCCCAAGAACCTGTTGCTTTTCGGATTGAGCAGGCAATGATTTTGGTTTGTTTGCCTCTTCTGCTTGTGGTTTTTCATTCTCATCACCTATATAGGCAACCACCTCTCCTGTTTTTACCATCACGCCTTCCGGATACCTGATTTCCAGAAGTGTTCCCGCTGCATAACTTTCAACCGTCAGTATAGCTTTATCGGTTTCAATTTCAAAGAGAATATCACCTCTTTTAACAAATTCACCTACCTTTTTATACCACTTCAAAATAACCATTTCATCCGTTGTCTGCCCGCCTGATGGCATTAAGATTTTATTTGACATTGTTGCCTCCTCAAATTAGATGAGCTTTATTTTCACTTCCAAATATTTTAATAAACCGGATCACTTTTTCAGTAACAGCTTCCCTTGCCTCGCACAACATATCCTCTTCACCTCCGCGGCCAATAACATTGTGAGGATCCATTTTATCTACGTTATGACTCTTCAAATACGATTGAATAGATTTGATATAAACTCTTTTCATTATTGTACCTACATTTACTTTGCACATACCCAGTTCCATAGCTTCTTTAAGATTATCATCTGAAATACCTGTTCCACCGTGCAGAACAAGAGGAATATTAATTTTTCTTCTGAGCCTCCGGATCAAGTCAAAATCCAGTTCAGCTTTATTCCATTCAAGAAGATGAACATTGCCAACGGCAACAGCCAAAGCATCTATGCCAGTCACTCGAACAAAATATTCGGCTTCATCCGGATCCGTTTTTTTTCCTTCGCTGATCGTATTGGTCAAAATGTCCGAATCAGGCAAATGCCCTACTTCTGCTTCAACTGCTGCCCCCCGGGAATGTGCCGTTTTAACCAGGTATTTATTAATTTCTATAAATTCATCCATAGGTGTACCATTCGCTTCATACATAATTGCATTAAATCCTGCTTTCATTCCATTGATCAACAAAGACACTTCATGAGCTTCATTCAATAATAATGCAACCGGGACCTTTGCATTTTGTGCTATGGCTTTCCCGAGAAATCCGTAGTGATATATATTTTCTTTAATTTTTCTTTTCTTACTACCAATAAACTGACCTCCAAAACCTATTATTACAGGTGAGTTGGTTTTTTCAGCAGCATCTGCTACTGCCAGGATCGACTCCATATTCCAGGCTTCAAAGTAACCCACAGCATACTTGTTTGCAAGCGCATGATTCATAAGGGTTATCATTGAAACTATTGCCATATCTCCTTGTATTTTTAATCAGGATTTCATAAGATCTCTTGCAGCTTCAGCAATTCTTGCAGCCGATGGAACAACGAAATTTTCCATAACAGGCGCGAATGGTATAGGTACATCATAAGTAGCTACCCTTTTTATGGGCGCATCCAAATAGAAGATGGCCTCTTCTGCAATGGTTGCTGCCACCTCCGCACCCCAGCCATTTCTTTTTGTGTCTTCTTCAACAATTATCAATCGCGTTGTCTTTTTGATTGACTCGATTACCATTTCATAATCAAAAGGCACTAATGTCCTGGGGTCAATTACTTCAACGCTAATTCCTTCTTCTTCAAGAACAGCAGCGGCTTCCATAGCTTTATAAACCATCAGCAGCGTTGCTACTATCGTTATATCTGTACCTTCTTTCCGTATTGCGCCTACTCCAAACGGGATTAAATATTCTTCTTCGGGCACCTCACCTACAGGGCTTAATGCAGATTTCTCCGCCCTGTTCCCCTTGCTGCCATATAACAATTTGTGTTCAAAGACAACGACGGGATTTTCATCCCGGATTGCTGTTTTTAATAACCCTTTCGCATCATAGGCAGTTGAAGGACATATGATTTTTAGCCCGGGTATATGTATAAAAAATGCTTCAAGGCTTTGTGCATGCTGTGCCCCTCTGGTAGTAGCACCTACGGGGGCACGCATAACCATGGGAACTTTTACTGTTCCGCCTGACATATAAGTCATCTTTGCAGCATTGTCGGCTAACTGATCCATCATACAGAAAAGAAAATCTCCGTATTGTACGTCAGCGATGGGAACCATTCCTGTCATGGCAGCTCCTACCGCAGCACCTGCAATCATGATTTCTGAGATAGGGGTATTAAGGATTCTTTCATGTCCAAATTCCTTTGACAAACCCAATGTCACTGTGAAAGCTCCACCAAATCCACCTTCTATGTCTACGTCTTCACCTAAACAAAACACTCTTTCGTCTCTCCGCATTTCTTCCCGTATTGCCTCTCTTAATGCTTCTGCAATGGACATTTTTGCCATAGTTATTTTTCTCTTTAGTAGTAAACGTTTGTTAAAGCATCCTCTGGTTCAGGAGAAGGACTCGCTTTCGCATATTCCACCGCACTTTCAATTTGTTCCAAAACTTGCTTTTCAATCTTTTCAATCTCTTCAGCAGGAATAATCTTTTGCTCCAGAATATGTTTCTTCAACCTGATCAATGGATCTTTATCAAACCATTCCTTTTCTTCATTCTTGTCTCTATATCCGCATGCATCATTTCTTGAATGACCACATTTCCGGTATGTTTTTAATTCTAAAAATGTTGGCCCTAATCCCTTTCTTGCCCTGTCAATGGCTCTTGTTGCCGCTTCATTTACTTTTAACACATCATTCCCATCAACAATTTCTGCAGGTATACCATAAGCGGCACCTCTTTCAGCAAGGTCTTTAATTTTTATAACCTTATTGATATGAGTTGAAGCGCCATATAAATTATTTTCACATGCAAAAATTATAGGGAGACTCCAAATTGCAGCAGCGTTCATAGCTTCATGAAACGCACCTTCATTACTAGCACCATCACCAAAAAAACACACTACAACATTATCCGTTTTTCGCATTTTACACGAAAGACCTACGCCAACAGCTACCGGCATACCTCCTGCAGTAATTGCAATTGCAGGAAGAGCCCCTACTGAAATATCGCCGGTATGCATAGCGCCTCCTTTTCCTTTACAACAACCCGTTGACTTTGCAAACATTTCTGCCATCATAGAATTCAACGAAACACCTTTAGCAAGACAATGTCCTGCCGGCCTGTGCGTAGAAGTCATATAATCTTCCTTTCTTAGATCATACAACATTCCCACCGCAGTGGCTTCCTGCCCCTGGGACTGATGGATCGTTCCCGGCATTACGCCTTCCAGGAAAAGAAAATAGATTTTATCCTCATAATTTCTTAACAGAAACATTTGTTCATACATGTCAACTATCTTTTCATTTCCTTTCTTCATAATTCAAATATAGTATTAATATGGCTCCAGCTTGTATATACATGTTATATTTCATTAGCCTCACTTCAATTCTTAAAGTTTAATAGTTTTAAACAATAGGTCAACTTACTAGCCAGCATCAATACTATTTTATAAAATATCGCTTTGATGATGCTGATGAGATTGATGCCATATAAATCCTTTTAATGTTTGTAATGCTTTAAAAAATAATTTGCTTATTTATCCTTGCTACCAACATAATTGCCCTTCGGATGTTGCAGCGGGTTGGTTGAAAGTGTGACAGGAATGTAGTTTAATTTATACAAGGCACTATTCTGATAATTACCCGTTGGATAAAGGAAACACTTCACGGTGTTTGAGTTGACGGTTGTTTGAAATTTCTGACCAATGATAGGTACATACCATCCTAATTCACCGGTATCTAAAGTTTTAAATTTTGTCCACGGACCCCATGGATGGGGCGCTTCGTAAAAATCATTTATAGTTCTTGGATCTTTACGCAGATTATAGGTGGTATAATGCCATACTACCATGATGTATCGTTTAAGCCCCTCTATATATGTCATCCCCGTCATACTGCAGTTATTTTCATCCTTAAGGATGAAAGCTGCGTCATCCATATTAATTGTCCAGTTCTTATCTTCCATTCCGTTTCCACCCGAATAAAAGGTCCAATCACTGGCATTAAGGTCAGGCAGTTTAGTTTTCAATACTCTGCCAATAATATAATTGTCTCCGCTCTCAAAGTGGCCATTGTTTGAAACGGCATAAACATACTTAGCTGCATTATCTGCAGAACCTGACCCATCTTTTCCATACCATACAAAATAGGGTGCACCAAATCTTTTTCCTGGAAACATGGGATTATTGTAGTTATCAGGTTCAGATCTGGTCCATGTTTTTCCATTATCTGAAGATTTAATAATACTTGAACTTCTGAAAATATGACGGTTTTTTGTATCACCCGATTGCTCTGGATAAAGACACCGTGTGACAAACATATACAGGATCCCATTAACACTATAGGAGTTCATTGTTTTCCAACTGGCGCTATCAGGTCCCTTTTCCCCGGCAAACCCATACTCGTTCATTGGATTTATAATAATGCCTTTAAGGTTATATGGTTCATTCCCTTCCAGTTTTCCAAAGGCAATATTGTTATTCTTTGAACCTCCAAAATTTGATCCATCATCATTGCCTGTATAAAGGTGCCCGTCTTTGCCCCATGTTGGCGCCCATTCGTCTCCTACACTATTCGCGATCTGTAAGTAATTCGAGTCAAACCTGATATCAACAATAGCTTTTGATGTTTGTGAAAGGATATTTGTTTGAATCGCTAAAGCAAACAAAAGGGTAATGACCACCTTCATACGCTTAAAAATTTCTATCATCAAATGCATAATTTATTCCTCCATTTTTTTTATTGAGTAAGTAGAAATGAAAAAAAACTATTACTATAAATACAAAATAAATGGTAGCAATTTTAGTAATCGGAAGATGCCACCCGAAAACCCAGGCTATGATAGCTCCTTCGGAAGCTGTTGCCGATGCGATAAGTGCAACGATTCCTGGTAAGAATATCATCCCAACTGCCACCACGACGAACAACAAAAGTTCCGGTAGATGCTCCTGTTGGGTTAGAAACAGCATTTTCCTTGTATTCATCCAAATAATCACTGCACCATTCCCAGGCATTACCGCTCATGTCATACAATCCAAGCTCATTGGGTCGTTTCTGAGCTACAGGATGTATTGAACCATTACTGTTATCTCTAAACCAGCTGACATCATTAATATTCTGGCTGCCACTGAATATAAACCCCTTGCTCAATTTTCCACCACGGGCGGCATATTCCCATTCTGCCTCCGTAGGCAGTCTATATGTTTTAGCGGTTTTATCACTCAGCCATTTGCAAAAAGCAACAGCTTCTTCCCAGGTGACACTTACTACTGGATGCTCATCTTTCCAGCCCCATTCAGGCGTATCCGGCATCTCGTGTTGCATCGCCTTGCAATACGTTCGCCATTGCAATACAGTAACTTCGGTTTTTGCTATACTAAAATTTTTTAGTGTAACTGAGTGCACAGGGCGCTCATCCGGTTCACCGAGGCCTTTCTCATCACCCATGTTAAAGGTACCTCCTGCAACTTTTACCATTTCAGGATTGCTTTGTGCCTCGAGTAAGGGTGTGCCAGTTGTGTATATTAGGATTGTAATAAGTAAGTATCTCACTATCTGTGTTTAGACGTATTTACAATTTTAAAACCGAAATATTATTAAGACCTCAGCCATTCTTGATAAATTCCTCTAAACCAGTATTTAAGGTAAAAAAAAGGTAGGTAAATACAGACCAATAATTTCTCATTCATCTACAATATCCACTCTCTGTACCTGGAAGTAGTAGCCTTTCGGATATTGGGTCCAGGCAAGCCAGAAAGATTTTCCATCATCTGCGACCCAGCCGGGCATGATCTGAGGCTGATAACATTGTCCTTCCTTTGTTCCTCCGGGTGGAAACCATGCCTTATCCTCATGAATCTGTTTCCAGGGACCCCATGGTTTCTCAGCAACCCACACACCGAGATAAGATGGCCTGGTAAACCATAATCCTGTACTATCTGTGCCTACCCCCCAATTTGCCATCATATACAGGTCGAGTCCTTTATTGTATACAACACTTGGATGCCAGGAATATGGATGCTTCAATTTATTCACATATCCTGCAGGAAAAACTTGCACTGGCTTGCGATCGTCAATATTTTTGGACCAAACTGCGTTGCCGTTATCTTCCCTTGAAACAAAATATTCATATGCAGTACGATCTAACAATTTATCCTTCGGTACACGGAACATAACGAGCTGATTCATTTTTCCTTCCACACCTCCATTCGGAGAATAGACATAGATGTAGCCGTCTTTATTTTGTTCATAGCCTTTGCCCATCTGAAGCATTGTCAACAAAGAGAAGGCTTCATCCTTCTCATTAAAGAATGCCATATTATTCTTACTTCGCTGATTCGTCTCTTCAAAAACAACCGGGCTGCTCCCATCCTGGTTTTTCCATGTATGACCGGTGTCAGATGAATAAATTAGTTTAGCACCAATAAATTTCCAGGGAGGATCGAAATACCATCTGTCAGGCGTAGACATAAAATGATAAATGAAAGGACCAACACCAAGAATACCAAAACCATAATACCGTTCACGAGGTTTTTCTTTTGGGCCTGGGTGGGAAGAAACAGCTTCAAATTTAAAATTACGCGGTGTTCCAATAAGCCGCCACATCTGGGTATTGTAACCCTGACCATCACATTGAAGCACATATTGATTGCCGTCGGAAGCATATGTAGTATGCCAGTTATCACCTTCGAAATTTGGACGGCGGAAAATAGAGTCGTTTCTGAATGTAAGT
>JAABUR0100005901.1_pt1 | contig 15303 bp, 18 predicted proteins | sample 5560091 | NCBI WGS metagenome assembly JAABUR01 (sample SAMN10711879, study PRJNA513375) | rock metagenome | isolation source: Antarctica rocks | place: Antarctica: Victoria Land, University Valley sud
TTCGACCATCGAGCGTCCTGCTCGCCCTGGCCATGTTCCTCGGGGCCGGGTTCGCCTCCGCCCAGGAGATCCCGAGCGAGCCCGGAGCGAGTGCCGGGGCGGTGCCATCGAGCACGAGGCTCGGGCCGACGCCCGGCGCCAGCGGCGGGGCGATCGGCAACCAGCCGGGGACGGCCGACGCACCGATCGGCGGACGTCCCGGGCCTTCGGTCTCCCGCGCCCCCTCGACGATCACCCGGCCGGGGCAAGGCTTCGGTGCCCCCGTCCCGCGGGGAATCACCCTGCCGCCCGCCCTGCCGATCACCGAGGCCCCCCTCTATGGCACCTTGGCCGTCCCGAGCGGGGGCGAAGAGGAAGGCCCCCCGGACGGCATCCCCCTGGACCAGGCGATCGAACGTCTCATCCGCGAGAACATCTCGCTCCGCTCCCGGTTCCTGGAGATCCCCAAGGCCCAGGCCGACGTCCTGACCGCGAGCCTGCGGGCGAACCCCATTCTCTACGCCGACACCCAGCAGGTCCCTTACGGTAACTTCTCCGAGCGCCGCCCCGGCGGCCCCACCCAGTACGACGTCAACATCACGCACCCGCTCGACGTCAACGGCAAGCGGCGGGCACGGATCAATGTCGCCTGCCGGGCGAAGCGGGTCCTGGAGGCCCAGTACCAGGATGCCGTCCGCATCGAGATCGATAACCTCTACACGGCTTTCGTCGATGTGCTGGCCGCCCGCGAGACCCTCCGCTACGCGAGGACCAGCGCCTCGGGCCTGGCCGACGTCCTTGCCAAGACCCGATCGCTTCTGAAGAACGAGACGATCACCGAGGCCGACTACAACCAGGTCGCGAACCAGCTCGAAGCGGCCGAGGTGGGGGTACTCGACGCGGAGGAGGCGTTCCGGGACGCCAAGCGGACGCTGGGCGGGCTCCTGAACATCCCGCCCATCCCGGCCGAAGCCCTGGAGGTGCGGGGCACCATCTACGACCTGGTGGAACCGCCGCCGCCCGCCGAGCCCCTGACCCGCATGGCCCTGGAAGTCCGACCCGATCTCGTCGCCTTCCGGTTGGGTATTTCCCTGGCCGAGTCGAACGTCCGGCTCGCCGAGGTGAATCGGTTTGCGGACCTCTACCTCCTCTACCAGCCATATACGTTCCAGGACAACGCCCCCTTCAACGCCAAGAGCGCCCACTCGTGGGCCGTGGGCGTGACGGTCCCGCTGCCGCTCTACAACCGCAACCAGGGGAACATCCAGCGGGCCCGGATCACCGTCACCCAGGCCAAGCTTGATCTGGCCGACCGGGAGCGGCAGGCCGCCGTCGAGGTCAGGAAGGCGGCGAGGGAGTACGAGGTCACCCGCGCCGCCGTCGATCGAGTCGAACGCGGCCTGCTGCCCTCGGCCGGCCGGGTGCTCGACACCACGCTCGTCCAGTTCAACGAGGGCGAGGTGGACGCCCTGGCCTACCTGAACGCCCAGCGGTCCTACAACGACATCGTCCGCCAGTACCGGGACACCGTCGTGCGGCACCGCCGGAGCATGCTGCGGCTCAACTCGGTGGTCGGCCAGCGGCTGCTGCCGTGACCCGGCCGGTGCGAGGCCGGGGTTCGCTCGCGACCGGGCGAGTGGTCGTCCGAAGTTGAGTACCGTCCGGGTCATGGAAAGGGGCCCTCCCAGGTGAGATTCTCGGCACTTCGTCCCCGTAAAATGCGGGGGACGTCCGCTCGGGTCGCGCGGCGGACGCACCGCCGCCCCGGCGCCGGTCGGCGGTCGCGGGAAGGCGACCGGTCTCGGTGCGGGGGCCCCGCCCGGCGACCGCGTCGCCATAGGCGGGGCGCCGGGACGTCGTCAGAAGAGGAAGCGCTGGAGCCAGGCGTGTCGCTGGCAGGCCCCGATCGGGAGCCATGACGCCGGTCCCTGCCCGCGCCAGGTCACGCCGGGATCGGCGAGGGGGAGGACGAAGTCGAGCGGAGATGGGAGGGAGCCGGGCGGGGCCAGCGGGTCGGATGACGGGGCCCAGGCGGGGGTGACGTGAAGCCCGCCCCCGGCCTTCAGGGTCATCTCGCCCGAGTCGTCGCCGACCCCGCCGTCCGGGGTCCCCAGGCGGTCATCGTCCCCGATCATCGCGGCGAGCGCACGGGCGAGATCGCTGGCCGCCTCCGCCTGCCTGAGCAAGGGGCCGGACAGCGTCACCGTCAGACAGAGCAGGACCATGATCCGCCGCATCGCGATGACTCCCGAGACTTACTCCATCTTCGCGGGAACCCCTTATCGGGGTCAAGGCGGCCTGGTAGTTCCAGGGCGCGCGGGCGCGGACCGGCTCATGGACCCGCGACGGCGGGCTGCCGAGGGCGAAACCTGCCGGCCTCACCGAGCAGGCGAGATGACCGTGCGCTGCGGCCACACCCACTCTCCGGGCGAGTCCCAGATTCTGACCAACCTGCGCGTGTCGACCGGCGCCGCCGAGTAAGGCAGGCCGGATGTACAGCGGGGTTGTTCGTTGCGCAGTGATCTCGGCTCAAATCGTATAAATTGGGACGCGAGGATCGGCTCAACGGGCCCATCGAGGCTCGGACTGTCTCCACCCCGGCGTAGTTGTCGCGATCGTGGACAATCATGCCGCCTCGGTCGTCGTCGGCGGGCCGTCGTCCGGCACTTCTTGCCGCCCGGCAAGAACTCGGCGGCATCGACCCGGTGGGGACTGCAAGGTCAGACAGGGGCTGGGGCTTCGGATTCGGTGCGCGATTTCGATACTACGGTTCGTTCGGCTTCTGTGCTCCCTCACCCGTCGCCGGATGGGGAATTCGGCCCGGTTGCCCGGCCGAATGCTCACGTGGGCCCCGCCCGTCGCCGGGCATGGCACTCGCCGGCCCGATGTGGTTGGGCTCTCCTCGTGCCCTCGAAGCGGTCGCGACTCAATCGAGCGTGGCTTTACGTCACCACGGCTCCGGGCTGTTCCTCTTCGGTACACCACTTGCCTCCATGGAAGAATCAAGAGATACTTGGCCGACGCACCCCAAGGAGACACACACCATGCGGCCCATCTTGCTGAGCATTGCGGTAGCGGTCCTCCTCGCGACCGCCGGCCCGGCCTGGGCCGACCCCGGGAAGGACGGGAGCGGACGTGGTCGCGGGGAGGGCCGAGGCGGTCCACCCCCGTGGGCCGGCCGGGGCGACAAGGACCAGAAGGAGTACCTCAAGCGGCTCGACAAGCAGCAGCGGGAAGACCGCAAGCGATATGAGGAGCGGTCCCGAGACGACGACAAGCGAGCTCGCGAAACCGAGCGGGAGTATCGCGAGGTTTACCCGGCCCAAGACTATCGCGGCGGCGACGGCTACCGGCAGAGCGGCTATCGCGGTTATACACCCATGGCCCCTTATCCGGCCCGCATCGCTCCCCAGCCCGGCGGCTACGACGGCCATCCGGCCCAGCCCGCCTACCCCTACGGGAATGGCCGAGGTGCGGCCTTGGCCGACCGACCCTTCGGGGGTGTCGGAGACTGGCTGGGCTACGGCCAGGACGGCTATGGCTCCGACTACGGCGGCAATCCTTCGCCCGGCCTCGGAGTGCCCTATGGTTCCGGTCGCGTCGCTCCCTATCGGGAGGATGCCCCTCTTCGACCCGACGCTTATGACGGCTATCCGAATCCGCCCCTGGGCCCCTATCGGGCCAACCAGTATCCGTCCGGCCCTGTTGCACCCGATTCGGGCGGGGTCCCTCTGACCGGTCCCTATCAAGGTGACGACTCCCTGCCGCCCGAAGGCCCGGACGTCCTGCAAGAGTCATTCGCCCCGCCGACGGGGGGGCAGATAACGGCCCTGGCCGACCAGCTCGCGGGGCAAGCCGAGACGTACCTCCAGGAGTTCCTCCCCAAGCTCGGCGTCGTGCCGGAGGGCCAGAGGTTCCTGGCCGATGGGACGGTCCTGCGGGATGCCGCGATCCGATTCCGCGAGGCAGCCCTCCGCGGTGCCCCGCCCGCCGACCTCGCGGCCGAGTTCCGCAACGTGGAAGCCGGGTGGCAGCGGTTCGAGGTCCGGATGGTCCGCGTCTCGAAGGGCCGCATCGGGCCGAACATCGCCAGGAACATGCAGATGGGAGAGACCATCGGGCAGATTCGGCAGCTCATAAAGTACTGAGCCATGTCATCCCGGCCGCATCCCTCCCTCGGGCCGCAGGGATGATCTTTGGCTCCTTGTCATGGCCGATGGAGGCGGGGACGGTCCCGAGGGAAAGGAGGACAACCGCCGCCGGGCCAGCCGAAGCAGTGCGACTCTCATCCTGGCCATCCCTCTGGGGCTGAGGTTCTGCGACGGCCCGCCCTCAGCAGAGGAACGGGCCGGCACTGATGGCCGAATCGCTCATCCGAGCGGTCCCGCTCAATCGCGGCCGCGTCCCTTGCCTTTGTCCTTGCTCTTGCCCGGGCCGTCGTCGAAGCCCCGGCCCGGGCCATCACCACCCCGGCCGATGGGGACCAGGTCACGGCCCCCCCGTCCCTTGCCCCGCTTCGGGGTATCCGCTCGTCGCCCTCCGCGGTCTTCAGCGTCACCATCGCCGCGGGACGGCCCGTCGTTGCCTCGCCCCCGGTCATGCGGCACGGTCACCACCGTCGCCGCACCGTTCGAGGAGTCGTCGTCGAAGGCGTCGACCAGGATGGTATACAGGCGGCCGTCGCGGTCCTGGCCGAGGCGGCTGGCCTGGAGCTGCACCGTGAAGTCGTAGGAGAAGGTCCCGCCCCCTTCGTCCGTCAGGGCGACCGGGCCGCTCGGCTGGATAGCCCCGTACTCGTCGATGACCCGGAAGTTGGCCCCCACGTCGGTGTCTTCCGTCTCGGCGATGAGACCCGAGACCCGTACCGGGACGAGCCGGCCATTCGGCGGCCAGAGGGTCTCGGGGCTGGCCGCGAGGCTGATGACGGAGGCATTCATCACGGTGCGGCCTTCGAGGCGGGTGACGTCGGGCCGGCACCGCCGCTTCACGCGGGCGGTCGAGCCGGGATCGCGACTGCTCGTTCGCAAGAACGCCGGGAGAGGCATGGGTTGTCCTCGCAATGTTTTTGGGTCTGGTCCGAAGGCCCGACTCTTTGGGGAATATCAAGATCTGGGGCATTCCGCGTGCCGAGGCGTCTCCCGACCGCTCGCCTCATGCCCAGGCCCATCCGAGAGTTCCGCCCCGGGGTGAGGGATGTGGAGCGGGCGAAGCGTCCCCGGACGGGGACCGGAGCGAGCCGCGGAGCCCGGAGGAGCCCGGCCCGAAGGGACACGCCCGATGGCCGTATTCTGATTTCCCCAAATGGCTGAGCGGACGGAGGTTCAACTCAGCCCTTCGCATGACCACCCGTGATAGCCTTCGGGGTCGGAAGGTACATTATGTCCCCAAACCTTAAAGATGCCCTCTTTGCCCCTTGACTCCGTACCATAGTACGGACCTTAGAATGGTCACTAGAGAGGGCGAAGACCATGGATAACCTGAAGACCGGCGAGCTGGCGAAGCGAGCCGAGGTGAATGTCGAGACGCTCCGGTTCTATGAGCGGAATGGCCTCCTGCCCAAGCCGCCTCAACGGGCCTCGGGCTACCGCGAGTACCCGCCTGCGAGCGTCGGGCTCATACGGTTCATCAAGAGGGCCCAGGAGCTGGGGTTCTCGCTGGCCGAGGTGCGAGAGCTGCTCGCCTTGCGTGTCCGGCCGGGGGTGACCTGTGCCGAGGTGCGGGACACAGCCGAGCGAAAGATCAGCGAGGTCCGGCAGAAGATTGCGGACCTCCAGGCCATCGAGCGGGCCCTGGAGAAGCTCACCGCTTCCTGCACCGGCCGAGGTCCGTTGAGCGAATGCTTCATCCTAGAAAACCTCGACGGGGAGTTCGCCGGTCGGGAACCTCTTCACACGTAATAACAGGGGAATAAATTATGACGGTGACACAGAAACGGCGGGTGGAAGTCTTCACGGCAGGCTACCCGGCCTGCGACGAAGCGGTCACGTTGGTCAAGGGCCTCGCCTGCGACTCGTGCGAGGTCGAAGTGCTCGACATGAAGCAACCGGGCGTCTCGGACCGGGCCAAGGGGTACGGGGTCCGCTCGGTGCCCGCCGTCGTCATCGACGGCACGCTCGCCTCGTGCTGCACGGGGCGAGGTCCCGACCCCGAGACACTGAAGGCCGCTGGCCTTGGCCAGCGGGCATAACGCCCGACTCTCGGGCCGAGAGGTCGGAAAGCTCGGGGAACGTCCTCGGGCGACCCCTCGGCCTACACCCCATGGTTTGCGGAGGTCCCTCCCATGAGAACGCTCGCCTTGCGAAGTGCGGTCGCCGTCTTGGCCCTGAGCGGCCTCGCTGCCCTCCCCCTAGCCTTTGCCGGTGCACGGCAGGAGCGGAGCGATTGTCCGGGTAAGGTCGTCTGTCCGTTGACGGGCGAGGAGGTCTGTAAGGACCGCTGCCCGCTGGCGGCCAAGGCCCAGAAGACTGACAGCACGCGGGCCGACTGCCCCGGCCAGGTCGAGTGTCCCTTGACCGGCGAGCTGGTCTGCCTCGACAGGTGTCCGGTAACCGAGGCCGCGAAGTCCGCCGAGACGAAGGAGGCTCTCGTTTCCGAGGAAGTTGCGGAGCTGCCGCCGTGCTGCCGCAACAAGAAGTGACCGGAGCCGGCGAGACGACTGCCAGGTAATCCGGATTGCCCTCAAGGCCCGAGGGGTTACAATCGAATAAACGGCAATAAGATTTCTTGAGGCCCGAACAAACTCCGTCGGGCCGACGTCTTAGCCTTGGTGGTTTCCTCTCACCTGAAAGGGCGTGGCATGACCCTTCCCCGTCGCCTCCTGCGTTCCTGCCTGATTGCCCTCGCGGCAATCTGGGGGGCGTCGTTGTCGACCGGAGGGACGGCCGAAGGGAGCACGGTCGGGGGATGCACGGGCGACTCTCAGGCCCATTCGTCCTGCTGCCCGACCCGGCCCGAGACCTGCACCGACGGTTGCTGCCCGTCGCGGGCGTTGACCGTTTCGAGGACAGGCCCGGGTGAGGCCGCGGTCCCGGCCGGGCTCTCGACCCCCCCGCTCACCTGCATCCCCTCGGCCTGCCAGTGCCGTTCGAGCGAACCTGCCGCTCCGGCTCCGAGTTCCGACCGCCGCTCGGCGGAAGGCCGTGCGAGTCCGGGGGAAGGCATCGCTCCGGGATGGCTCGGCCATCCCGCGGCCCCTCTCTCGTCGGCCGTTGCCCTCTCCGCGACGACCGACCGCCCCAATCGACCGCTCCACATCCTCACCACGCATCTTCGCTTCTAAGCCTGTCCCCTAGCCCCTCGGGCTCGCCGCCCCACGGCGTCTTGAAAGCCCAAGGTCCGTACCCAATCGGCCTCTCGGGCGGGGACGCCACTCATCGACTTCGTCGACGACGCTCGACGTTCGCGAGCCTTCGTGCCGCGTCCCTCGTCGGGCAGCGGGGACGGTCCATACCTCGTGGGCCGTCGGGTCAGACTTTCTACTTTCCTCTCCCAGGGAGAAGAGCGATGAATCGCGTGCGATTGGCGATGCTGGCGGGCGTCTTCGCGGTCGGTCTGGGGCTCGGCGGTTCCTCGGCCCAGGCCCAGTACATCGGGGGCCCTGGCCCGGCCCCGGGCTACTACTCCTACGCCCCGGGCGGCGGCTACTACTATGCCCCACCACCGGCCCCGAGCTTTTACGCCCCCCGCTACTACGCCCCGGCCCCGACCTACCGGGCTCCGGCTCGGAGCATGAATCAGGGGCGAGGCTACCCCGACATCACCGGGCGACATGACCGGCTGGCCAGGCCGTGGCTCAGGCCGCTCCGGTAATCATTTCTGAAGCTGAAATCGACCCATGGCGGCGGCTTGCACCGTGCGGGCCGCCTCGGATGCGAGATACTTTTCGAGTTTTATAGGGGGATGGGAAATGATTCGTCGTCAAATGCTGAGCGTCGTCGGTGCCCTGGCCCTGGGTGCCCTCCTCGGGGGCCCGTCGAGCGGGCTCGATGCACGGGCCGACTCCGGCAAGGCCAACGCCGCTCCGTGCGTCTGTTGCGGTGACGCCTGCACCTGCGAGGGCTGCGGCTGCGGCGACTGCTGCGGCGTGAAGGCCGAGAAATCATGCTGCTCGGCGAAGGCGGGCACACCGGTCAAGGCCGCCAAGGCGTCTTGCCCCTGCTGCGGCGACGCCTGCACCTGCTCGGCCTGCGGCTGCGGCGATTGCTGCTAAAGCGGTCGGTCGCGGCGGGCCGACTGCTCGGTGCGTTTCCCGAGGGGGCGATGGCGAACAGGCGGGGGACGCTCTCCAGTCTCCCGCCCGTCCGCTCGTCGCCTCGCTGAACTACTCGACGGCGACCCCGGCCCTCGCCTGCTCGTCCAGAATCCTCCGGGCCCTCGTGCTCAGCCGCTCTGCGTCTGCGTGCTTGCCCTGGGCGGTGTAGAGCTTCGCCAGGCTTGTCAGGCTCGCCGCCAACTCGGGATGCTCGGTCCCATAAGCCCGCTCGCGGATGGCGAGGGCCCTCGCGTGGAGGGGCTCCGCGTCGGCGTATTCCCGCTGCTCCTGATAGAGGGTCGCGAGGTTGTGGAGCGTCGGGGCCACGTCCCGCTCGACTCCGGCCTTCTCGCGGATGGCGAGGGCCCGCCTGTAGGCGGGCTCCGCCTCTTTGTATTTGCCCTGGGCGTGGTAGACGGCGGCGAGGTTATCGAGGAGGGCCGCGACGTTCGTGTGCTCCGGCCCTCGCTCCTTCTCCTCGACGGCGAGGGCCCGCTTGTAGAGCGACTCGGCCTCGCCGAACTTCCCCTGGGCGTCGAAGAGGCACGCCAGGGTATTCACGCTCTCGGCCACCTCGTGATGCTCGCGTCCAAGCCGCTTCTCCCTCGCCGAGAGGGCCCACTTCGCCAGGGGCTCGGCCTCGGCGAATTTCCCCTGGGCACAGAAGGCCCACGCGAGGTGGTCGAGTGTCGTCGCGACCCGCGGGTCGGCGGGGCTGAAGCCCTTGACCTCCTTCGCCGCGGCCCGGAGATGCTTCTCGGCCTCCTCGGGGCGGCCGTCCTGGTAAGCCTTCCATCCGGCATCGTGTGCCGTTCGCCAGGCCGTTTCATCGGCAAATGCGGATGTCGTACTTAGGGTTAATGCCGCCATTGCGACGAGCGACCAACGAGACTTCGGAGGGCACATGGGAGAGGAACCCCGTCGAGGCTGTTCACGGAAGTTGAGCTTGGGGGAAATTGATTAATCCCCCAGAGGAAGACACGTGCCGCCCGGAGTGCGTCTCGTCGAAGGATGCTGGTCGTAGCTACGCAAATCTCGCCATCCAAGCGATTTGCGATTGATTTGTCGGCCCGAAACGAGGGCCGGTGAGTTGAGCGGAGGTGCTGGGTGTCGAGGCATGTTCGCCGGTATATGAGGCAGGTATTTCGCGTGGCATCCTCCGGGCACGCCTCGTCGGCGGCCTCTCGGCCGACTCGTTCTAGCCGCGGGGCTGGTGGGCCATCGGCGAGCGGGTGGCGTCCCGAGATCATGCCGTGCTTCTGCCGCCTGTACCATCGACCATGGAATCTGACTTCCTCGGCGCAGCGCATGAGGAGACACGACGGGAAGCACAGCACCCCCCAGCCGTGTCATCTGGGCTCGCTCCGACATGGCCGCCTGACGCCCCTAGTCCACCGACCGGCCCGTCCGGGAGGCCTTGAGGCGACGCGAAGCCGCCGAGGCTGGCCGGGCTAGCTGCGGCGCCGGTTCAGGTAGCACGGTCGCTCAGCAGGTGATCTCGACGACGGTCTCCAGGTCGACGCCGACCCAGGCCTGCTCGCGGATCGGGCCCACCTCGACCTCCACGCGACCCAGCGGGGCCTCGACCGAGGCCGTCCCGTCACGACGCGTGACGGTCGTGGTCGCGCCTCAGGTGAACCCGCAGCCCCGGATCGTCACCTTCTTGCCGGCCCGAGGGGAGCCGTCGCGGGCCGTGACGACGACCAGGAGCCAACCTCTCAGCAGGACATCGCGTTGAAGCGGCGTCCCCCCATCGAACGGCATTGCGTCATCGAGCGGCGACCAGTCATCCACGGGGATGCCTCCCAGCTCAAGGATGAATCGCAGCGAGCCCGGCCACGGACCACCGCTCGTCGACATCGTAACAGGCGCGGCCCGTGGCCGGGGTCCGCCTCCTCGCGGTCAGTCGAGTTCCTTGGCCCATCGGCCGGCACGACGCCAATTCGCCCGCAGGACGACCACGCCCAGGATGACTGACACCAACCCGCCCAGCTCGGCGCCCCAGATCGACCCGCCGACCCAGGCGTAGCGGAGCATCGCGCCGCGCCCCTCCGGGACACCGAGGAACGTCCTGCGGTAGAAGTCGGGGCTGAGCGACGCCAGGCCCAGGCCCGCCAGTCCGCCGAGCGCCCAGCAGACATAGGCCCCGGCCAGGATGCCGAGCAGATACCTGACCGCGTAGCCGTAGGGGCAGGCGGCCCCCGTGATGAGGCCCGTGGCGGTCGTGAACGCCAGCGAGAAGAGCACGCCGAAGAGGAGCCCCTCGCAGGCCCCTTGTGCGACGCTGGCCCGCCAGACGTTGGCGACGTCGTGCCACCCCAGGACGGTGACGAAGTAGAGGGGGCTGACGCGGCCGTTGACGGCATTGGTCGTGGCGCCCAGGAGTCCGCCGGCGAGGACGCCGGTGACCGCGAGTGCCCCCAAGTCGAGGGGACCTGAGCGCGGCGGGGCGTAGATGTCACAGTCGGGCACGACGCGAACCCTCCTCCTCCGGCACATCACCAGGCCCGGCGGGCCCGGCCGCCGAGCAACAGCCCCGATCCTACCCCAAACCAGGCGCGGCGGCCGGGTGCGCGGCGGCGGACCGAGGCCGCTACGGCGCGACGTCGGGCTCGAACCGCTCAGCCCTTCGTCTTGAACATCAGGAGATAGGGGGCCGCCGGCCGGCCCTTCACGTCCTTGAAGTTGCGGAACTTCTGGATGTTGACCCGGACGGCGTAGGTCTTGCCGGGTGCGACCTGGTCTGGGAGCGCCACGTCTTGTCCGCGTTCCTCGACCTGGAAGGGTTGCTTTTTTCTCGGGGCGCTTTCATGGCTTCGGTTTGATGAATAGGACCTCCGCCCGCTCGATCCATCCCTTGCGCAGGTCCACTCGGAACCAGCCGTCGCCGTTCTTCGGGTGGAAGCGGACGGGAGATCGCGGCCCGAACTCGGCCAGGTCGTACTGCGCCCAGGACTTGCCCAGGTCCGGCGAGATCGCGATGCCCGTGGCGTAGGTGGACGCGGGGGCGCAATGACCCGTCAGGATCACGCCATCTTCGATGATCATGTTGGCCATCTCGAATTCCGCGTCGAAGAGCCGCGTGTGCTTCTTCGGATTCGCGAGATCCGCCGGGGCGCAGCGGAAAATCCCGCGGTCGTGCTTCTGGTCGGGCGGCTTGGGACCATTCGCGTCCGCGGCCCAGTAGAGCTGACCGTCGACGAAATTGATGCCGCCGGACTTGTACCGGGAGTTCGAGTCCACCGACACCAGCACCCGCCAGTCCCAGTTGTCGGCCCGCGCGTCATACACCCCGCGCAGCCAGTGGCATTCGTCCCCGTGCCCGCGATTGATGTCCCCGGTGCAGGCGTAGAATGCCCGCTCGGCGGGATGATACGCCACCGCGTGGACGTGCCGGCAGATGACCGGATTGGCCGGATCGCCGAGGAACGACCCGGGCTCGGTGCCCTTCTCCTGGAAATGGGGATTCCGCCCGAAGGAATAGGCGATCTTGACCGTCTGCCCGCCGTCGGTCGAGTAATAGATATTCACCGGCACCGGCCCGCCGAGCACGTTGCAGTAATTTCCCCACACGAGCATCTCCGATCCGCCGATGTCCCAGGTGTGGACGCCGTCGAGCGGATGGAAATACCAGCCGGGCTGATCCGGGTTCCGCGGCGAGTGCGGCAGGTAATCGCCGCCCTCGCGATCCTTGACGATGATCTGCCGGTGCGTCGCGAGATTGTCGGTGCTCAGGAACAGCTCCTCGCGCGTGGCGAAGAGGATGTTTCCGTTCTTCAGGAGGCAGCTGAAGGTGATGTTCTCCGCGTCGGGGAACGCCGCGCTGTGGGCCCAGGTCCGGCCATTGTCCTCCGACAGGAACACTTTCCCGTCGCCGAATCAGAAGGCCTTGTGGTCACGCTGCGAGTCGATGTATGGCCCCTCCGGCGCGAGGCGATACCAGAAGTGGTCGGTTTCGCGGGTCGTGGCGGCGGCGCGCAGCCTGGGGATGCCAGGGCCCAGCAGGCCGCCGACCGTGGCCGCGGCGGCGGCGGTCCCGAGGAATCGGCGGCGATTGAGAGGTGGTTGTGGGTTGGTGGGGCTGATCAGACTTCTCCTCCGAAAGGGGGGCAAGGGGATTGGGATATCCACCAGGAGCGACGATACGGCTCACATGAAACTGCCCATCCGGCAGTGTAATGGTGGTCATGGCTGTCATCAAGGAATTCTCGCAGGCCAGAGGGTCTGGCGCAACTCGCGTCCCACTGCGATACGGGGTGGCGGGCGCCACCTCGATCGGCGTGAATCAGTGACTTCCCCTAATCATCACCCGGTGCGGTTCGTGGTCGGGCGGCCGACCAGGGGGGGGCTCGGCCTGCGACGGCCACCTCGGCTGCACCTGCTACTGTCCCCCGTCCGTGTCCAACCAACTCGGTGCCCTGGAGCGGGTCCCGCTGCGGCGCGGCGATCACCACTGTGCCGAATCCCGGCGCCGGGTCCTGGCGCCGGTCATCGCCGGCGAACGCGCCCCCGAAGCTCCCCGGGTCCTTCCATGGTCGCGCCTGCCATTCGTGGGGAAGCCCAGCCATCCGATCTGACCGGGTGGAGGTCGCTTCTCGCCTGCAACGCCGTCGTCGGTCACCTCACACGGGCGTCTGCGGCCGGCGGGGAAGCGAGTATCATAGGAGGCCTCTCCCTCTCATCCGATCATGGCGCCCGTTTCCCCTCGGCGGACTTTTCAAGCTTCTCAAGTTCCGCGAGCAGGTATGCGCCGCTCTTCATCTCCTTGCCGTCCTTGAACCGGATCAGGTACGGACGGCCCGTGGTCGAGGAGACGCTGGCGGCCTTCTCGATGAAGTCCTTCGCGGTCTTGATCCCGGCCTCGTTCGCCTCCCACTTGCCGCGCAGGAACCTGGCCGCGGTCTTCGCGTCGTACTCCCGGTCGTTGCGGACCATCTTCGCATCGCGCATGTCCTCCACGTGCTTGAGGAGGGCCTCGATCTTCTGCTCCTCGGTCGCGGGCTTCTCGTCGGCTCGTACCACCGCAGCCACCGCCAGGAGTAGCAAGACCCGGCTTACGCCCACTGCGAGCTGACGCGTCATGGCTGCCCCCTCTCTGTGCTTACCACCCTGAAGGCCCAGGGCCCGACGCGGGCCTCAAGACACCATGTCAGCCGCGTGGCGCCCTCGAAGGAGGCATCCTTGAGGTCTGACGTCTCCTGGACACGACTCCTACGGAGTCCGCGGCCCTGGGCACGATTCTCGGCCGGGACGTCGGCGGGTTCAAGAGCCTCGCCTGCTTTCATGACCCGGCACCACCGCGGCCTGCTTCACCGCCATCAAGAACGACCCGGCCCACTTCCGAAAGCCCCTGGAGGCCGGGCGGCCCGCCCTGGTCGTCTTCGAGATCCGCACCGTCGTCGGCCGGAGCCGGTGCCGTCGAGCGAGCGATCTCGGTTCCGCTCGTCGAGTCCGATCGCCCGGACGGATGACGTCGCCGACGCCCCACGGAAGAGGCCCGGCCAAGGCATGCTGGGGGGCGGGGTGATTCCGGCCGCTGCCGGGGCATGGGGATCAAAGGCGGCGCGATCGGCAGGGGCTTCCCGACGGTTCAGAGCGGAGGAGCGTTGTTGGCAGGCGCCGGGCGGCGGAGCTGTCGGACCAGGACGACCAGCATGGCGACGAATGCCACGACGGTCAGCAATGAACCCACTCCGACAGAACCTTGATCTGACCCCATCAGCGCCACGAGCGCGAATCCTGCGTGAAGCAGCCCGTAGCCGGCGAAGGTAAACGGAACGAACGACGGAGCCGTCCAGACCTCCATGGCCCGCAACCAGCTGACCGCCGCCACGCAGGCCGCCGCGAGCACCGCGAGCCAGTTCGGCAACTTCAGCCCGCCCGGCGCGATGTTGCCGTTCCAGCCGGTGATCGTGAGTGTGATCTGCATGTCCCCGAACAGTCCGCCGCCGAAGGGGCCGCCGTCACCGAACGGCGACTGGACCTCCGGCGTAGCGCGGATCTCGCCCCAGGGCATGAAGGCGGCCGCGAAGATGAAGGCCGCCGCCAAGGAGACCCCGATCGCGATCTTCTTGTCGGTCGAGATGCTCGACACTCCTTGCTCGCGTGAAGAGTTCATGGAAGCCGCGTATCCGCCCAAGGCGACTCCCCTTGAGGTGTGACGACTCCATGTAACCCACCTCGCGGGAGCCTCGTGACCATGGCCACGATTATCGGCCTCGACCTTGAGAAGTGCAAGGGCCCGGCCGGCCTCGATGACCCGGCCACGACCGGGGCCCGCTCCACGGCGATCCACACCGACCCTGCCGACCCGCGGAAGTACCCGTAGGCCGGGAGCCCCGGCATGGTTGTCTCCGAGACCTGAGCCGTCGTCAGCCGGGTCGCCGACGCCTGAGCCGAGTTGGAGTTGCCCGACCTGGTCGCAGGCCCGATGCATGAGGCGTGGGGCCGGTGCAAGCACAGGCGGCACACCACGGGAGGGGCGATGTTGCTGAGGGCAGTCCTTGGGAGCTGAGTGATGGCGCCCAGATCATGCCGGCTAACTTTCCATCGGACTGCAAGGTCGGTAACAGGCTACGAGCCGACCGCGGCCGGACGCGGCGAGCGGGACGGCCCGTCGCCACCGGGCACACCGGCCGCACTGCCGACGCCAGCTCGCGTGCGACGCCGCTCGGGGTGGCGGGCGCCACCTCCATCGGCGCGCGAACCTGGAGTTAGGACTAACTCACCTTCGGGGACGGATCGTCATCGGGCTGGCGTCCGGTCGACGGGCAAGGCACCGGATCGGAGGGGGCACGACATTCGAGGTCGAGATCGTCGAGGTCACGAGCGGCCTGGGCGAGGTGTACCGGACCCACCTCACGGTGGCCTCGTCCCAGTCGTGGGAGAGGACCGACCCGGCCATCAGGCGGGCGATCGGCGACGCGGTCCTCATCATGGGGCCGGCGCCTGTCGAGACTAACTCGACGTCCGCCAGGGCCGGGCCGACGCAGGACGACGCGGCGATCGGTCGGGCGCGGACTCGCAACTCCCCGGATCGGTAGCCCGCCCAGGACCCTCACAGGAATTCCCTT
>JAABUR0100005902.1_pt1 | contig 15302 bp, 24 predicted proteins | sample 5560091 | NCBI WGS metagenome assembly JAABUR01 (sample SAMN10711879, study PRJNA513375) | rock metagenome | isolation source: Antarctica rocks | place: Antarctica: Victoria Land, University Valley sud
TCGGAGTCCACAAACACGTTGGTGTCGGGGTCGTTGCTGTCCTTCACTACCGAGCGCAGCAGCCCGTGCGCCGGGTGCTGGTCCTCCGGCAGGAACATGTGGATCTGGCGCGCGCGGGCGCTCGTTGCTCGCCTGGTCGGAGCGCCGGCGCTCGGACGGCGCAGGCCACATGGCCTCTGGCCCCGACGCATTTGGCTGATGCGGCTGGCGCATGGGCCCACCGCATGGGGCTGATCCAGGCGCATGGGGCTGCCGCGGCCGGCGCGCCTGGTTGTTGCGGAAGCTGGACTCGTTGGAGGGCGCCGCGCGCGTCGCGTACGCCGAGTCCGAGAAGATGTACTCGAACAGCTCGCCGCTGTCGTCGCTGCCGTTGCCGCGGAACCACAGGTTGACCGAGAACTTGCCGCCCGCGCCTGCGCGGCCGGGGCCCGCCAGCGTCGCCGGGCGGCCGCGCGCGCTCCCGCAGCGCGTCGCAGCGCGCGGCCGGGCCCAGCAGTGTCGCGCGCTGGCGCAGGCGCCGCGCGCTGCAGGACACGCTCTCCTTGCACCGAGCTGCTCGGCCCTTCAGGCAGCCCGGAGGGCAAGACTGCCCGCGGCGCCTTTGCAGGGTAGCTGACGCGGCGGCTGGGACAGGGTCTGCAGCAGAGCACAGCGTCTGCCGCGCCTCCCCAAAGGCTCCGGTACTCGCACACGGGCGCGCGCCAGGCTCACCGTATGCCACAGGGTCCAGCGTGATCAGGTCCTGGTGGTCGCGCTGGCAGCGCGCCACGTAGCCAAACACGCTGTCCGGCACCCACCTGCAGCGCCCAGGCCGTTGAGCGGAGCGCACAGGGCACACTCAGCGCACGCTGCCAGCGGTGCTTCACCGTGTGCACCAGCTCGCTCTGTGACAAAGTGCATTTCGCTGCAGCTGAGGAGCAGCTGCCCTGTGGCGGTGCGCCTCAACCAAAGACAAAACAAGCGGCCCAAACGCGGCTGCCATTGCGAGTCAACCACGCTATATCACGCTAAGTTCATGTATCAGGCTGGCGTGTACGCGTCAAGCAGGCAGCGTGTCGCGAGGACCAGCGTGCACACTGCATGTATGCGTCACAGTCTGCAAGAGCCCTCTGTGCTGGGCGATCAGCTGGCACGTGCGCTCGGGCAAAACGTATAGCGCAAGATGCGCTTTGCGCGCTCTGCTGGCAGACGCGGTGCGCACTGCATGCCAGTGCGGTTGAAGCTCCCGGTATAGTCCGGCGTTGGCCAGCTGGTCACATTGCTGCCCGCGCCCTCAGTGAGAGGGAAAAAGGCCACAGGCTGCGGCAGGCCTTGCGCCGAAGTGGGTGCAAACACTCGTCCTCTGAACGCCATCGACGCGCCTGCGGCGCGCTGCACTCACTGAGCCGGCTGAGCCATGGTACACCCTGGAAGTACGAGCGGAAGTCTGCCAGTTCCGAACAGGCAGGCCATCCGACTCCTGAGGCTGGCCTGGCCAGCAGCCTGTCGTCCACTTACGAGACGCTGCACGGAGGCACGCCCTGGAGGGCTGCAGGGCCAGCACAGCATGCTATCGCACCTGGGGCTGCTCTGCAGGCTGCCAGGCAGGCAGCCAGGGCCACCACAGCGCCCAGCAGGTGCTGGCATCGACGCTCCATGGTCCCGACCCACCCCTGGGTTGACCTTGAGCTGCTGGAGCCTGCTATCCTGGCTGAAAAGTTTTTAAACGCTGCTTACACACGCAGGGCCGGCAAGGTTTTCGACCAGGGCAGACAGCAGACACTCGAGATGGGGCCTGGACTGCATTAGCTTGTTAATGGGTAGGTAGGTAGTACTACCTATTGCAGTTGATTGCAGCGTTGTCCAGACGAGCTTGTAGTCCCGCAACATACATTAGGAAATTCAGCGTCTGACCTTGGATATTCATACGCGCTTGTAGCAGTGCTTGCTCATTGGGGCTGCCTACGCGAAGCACTGTACATGCGGCGCTGCAGCACTGACAATCATCTGGGCACAACAGTTGACATATTAAACAGGTTGTCCAGTCACTTGCCAGGGGGCAGTGGTTGCCATTATCGGTTACACATGAGCTCAATACAGAGCTACAACTTCCTGACACTCCACGGCATGTTTAAGTGCTGCCCATGGGTACACCAAGCAAATACATGCCTTTCTGGGACCTGGGTTCTATACATGCATCGCTTTGCTACTGCATAGTCAGGCCCCTCGCAGCCTCTCCCACTCTCCAGCAGCCCCGTGCCTACGAGGATATGCGCTCTGGCAGCGCCTGCTCAGGCCACTCGCCGCCGGCCATAACGGCTTCCACCTCGGCCACCGTGCGCGGTACGCTGGTCAGCGACTCGCAGCCATGCGGGGTGACGAGCACGTCGTCCTCCAGCCGCACACCACCAGTGGCCTGCACGGGCAGCAGGGCGTTCACCGCATTGCCTCCAGTAAGTAAGGGTCAGCCTCGGTTCAATTCAGCGATATCTAACAGAGTGCCAGACGGTCATGCACCACCATCGCCAGAGTACCTGGTGGAAAGTACCTGGTGACCACAGAACTCACTGTTTGTGTCTAAACACAACATGCAGTCAGACATGCTGGCCGACCGGCGCACGGCTCCTCCTGTCCACCCACAGCGCGCACCATGAAGTGCTCGATGCGCTCCGGCACAAGCAGGTGCTTCATTGACGCGTCCGCAAGGGCTGGCCGCATCGTGAACTCATTGAAGTAGCAGCCTGGCTCCACCGTGATCACCATGCCAGCCTCCAGCGTCCTGCCCATCACATTCAGGCTCAGAACGATCCCACACAGACAAGGCAAAGGCCTGGTGTCCAGGCACAATGGAACGTGGCACACGTGTACGAAGTCGCAAAGCTTCGTTCACCCAGGGATACATGTTTCGGTTGCTATCACAATGATCAAGGGCATACGCGCAGAGGTGGCGAGGGCGTCTGCGCATGGGCGCTGCTGACGTGGCTTGCTGGGTGACTGAGCAAGCGCGTGCTCACAGGTCGTGTGTACATGCGAGAAGCACACCGCGCAGTGCGCAGTGATCGCAGCTCGGGCAGCGTGCTGCGCGGCGGCAGGCCCGGCAGGTAGCCGCCCACATCGTGCGTGTCGATGCCGAGCAGGTGGCCCAGACCTGCAGGTCAACAACCCCCTTATCTGACTCCATTCTGGCTATCCGGTATGAGCACGCACGATAACCCGCCTCGCGGTGCATACTGGTCCGCGCCTCTGACAAATGGCAAGCAGCCGCACGTCACCGCCTCGACGACGGCGGGGCCCACCGTGCGGCATGAACACGGCCCCCAGCCGGCGCTCCATCATCTCGTCGAGGCTGCCGCGCACGCAGCCGGCCGCCTTGAGCCCGCCCAGCAGCGCGCGCTCCGCCAGCAGGTGCATGTCGGGCCACCGCACGCCCGGCCGCATCGCGCCCAACACGGCCTGCCTCGCCCGACCCAGTCCCGCACAATCAACAGGCGCGCAGCCGGCTGCTCCGCTTGCGCACCGCGCACGCGGCGCATACATGTACAAGCAACCCCTCCTAAGATACGCTGTCTGACAAAAGAGCAACGAAGAGCACACTGTAACAATCTTGGCTGGGCAGGTACCCCAGGCAGACCGCCAGACAAGCCCCGCAGCGGCCGACGGGTCTGCGCGGCATGCCTGACAGGCACAGGGTAAGGTCGCTTCGAAAGACCACGGCGCCGTCTCACGCGTGCCACGCGGGGCGCGCCTGGTGCGCGGCGAGCACGCTCTCATACACGGCGCGCTGGTTGTCCGTGAAGCGGCCGTTGGCGGGGAAGCTGCAGGTGATGTCGCTGCGGGCGCGCAGGGCCTGTCAGCAGATGCAGGCCCAGGGGGCTCCTGGCCAACCTGTTGCTCAGCCATGTCTTATGACAACGGCCTCGTCAGCCCATGATGAAATAGGACAGCGTGTGTGTGACTCATTCAGACAGGCTTCAATCGGTGCCTCGGCAAAGTCAAAGCGGTGATGTGCCATGCGCGGCTGCGAGCGCTGCGGGCGGCGCGCCTGTCGTAGCCGTAGTACTCGCAGCCCATGTCCATGAGCATCATGTCCTCGCTCTGGATCTGCCGGTCTGCGCGTCGCACAGCGTGCCCTGAGCCCTGCCTGAGCCCTGACTCACAACCCATGTCCATGAGCATCATGTCCCCGCTCTGGACCTGCCGGTCTGCGCGTCGCACAGCGTGCTCTCAGCCCTGCCTGAGTCTTGACTCACGCCCCATGTCCATGAGCATCGTGTCCTCGCTCTGAACCTGCCAGTCTGCGCGTCGCACAGCATGTCCTAAGCCCTGCCTGAGCCCTGACACACAGATGCACGGGCATAAAGTGTGCTCTTTCAATGCTGCCGCGCCAGGGCTGGCCGTCCAGCCACACTCACAGCCGATACCAAGGTCATGGGCGGGTGTTGCCGCACGATCATCATGCACCAAACACAGCACAGGGGGCGCGCGCGCGGCAGGCCTGGGCCGGCGCGCGGGCGTGCGGCGCGGAGGCGGGCGCGCACTGTTGGGCGCGGCGGCGTGCCCGTAATGCAGCACCGCGCCGTTGGGCCCGCTCGCGCAGATGGGCGTGTAGGGCGCATGCCGGCAGCCGCCCAGCAGGTAGCAGTCGCGCAGGAATACCGCCTCCAGCGCGTACTCCATCAGCCCCGGGCGGCACTTGCGCATGACCTCCACGTGCGCGGCCGACGCGACCTGGGCGCGGCGCGTACGTGCTGCAGGCAGCCCGGGCGGTCTCGGAGCGCGGGAGGCGCGGCGGCGGTCTCCGGCACGCTTCGCTTGCTGTCTGATAGCAATCGTGGGAGTGCCCGGTGGAACAACAGACTCGGGTGTGTGCCTGCACAACTGGCGCCAGGGCGCTCATATGCAACCCTCCTGTGTGTTGTGGCAACATTTAATATCTAACGCCACAATCACAGGCCTTCACCCAGCAGTAACAGCACATACAGGCTGTTGATAGCAGACCGTGACGGCACTGATCGTCTGCCTCCGCCCCTGCTGCCATGCTGACGCAATATCTAGTCAAGCCACATGCCAGGTACAGGGCATGCGGGACGTGATCTGAAGAGGCATACGTGACGCCTGGTGAGGGGATGCAGGCGCAGGGCCAGCAGCACCTGGTTGGCATATCGCATGATCTCGAGCTCTTCTGGCGTCTTCACCTGGTCAGAAAGCAAACGGAGCAGATGTCAGAGGGCCCGCATACGACTTTTCAAGCCACGCCAAGCTGTGCGAGTTACCACGGCATGCGCACTCCGGAGCGCACAGAGAACTTGTCCCAAGTCTGCAGACTTCTCGCACCGCTCGGCAGTCGGCCATGATTGGGAACAGCGCCTCCCGCTCGACTTTGAACTCGCCCTCGCCCTCAAAGCTGGCATGCCGCGTGGGGCGCCCGCTGCGCGCCGGCAGCGCACGGACTCACAGTGTGTACGCATGCCCGCAGCGCTCACAAGTACGCATGCATGCACGCTCCATGACCGGTTGGTACCTGTCAGAGTTGACGCCGCACAGCACGTGCAGGACTGAAGCCTCCTGCTCCCTCAGCACCTGCGGCACATCGGCCACCCGCTTAAGAGCCCCGTCAGCAGCACGTAGCAGCACGCGCGCGGGCGCTGGTGACTAACACGCCCTCTCAGCAGGCGGCGCAGCACCTGCGCACCTCGGCCAGCTCGTCGACGTAGTGCACAGCGTCGACCGCGTACTTTCGTCGCGCCGCCTCCAGGCCTGCTCGGCGCCGCTGCGAGCGCTGTAAGTCTGGCAGGCGGCAAGCGCTGTGTTCTAATAAGCGTTGCGAGCCTTGCAAGACGTAAGCAAGGCAACGCTCTTCGCCCGGCTCCAGCGCGCGGGCGTGCCTGCGATCGGCCCCATCCACACAGCATGCTCCGGGGGCAGGCGCGGCATGAACAGCAGCGACCGGCCGCCGGGCGTGACTGCGCCAAAGTAGTCCTCCTCCTCCACGCCGAACATGTAGAGAAAGTAGCCTTCCTGGCGGAAGCAGCCCTCCATGTCTGTAGAGTAGATGTTGAAGGGGCCCCCGCCCTGCGGAGCGCGCGCCGCACTCGGTGCCGGCCAGGTGCTGCACAACAGCTCGGCCGGTCGTCAGAGGCACGTGCCATGGATTCCTGCGGGAAGCGGCCTCACCTGTAAGAGGATGATGCCCAGCTGGTCGCCAAACTTCTGCTGCATGCGCTGGAGCACCTTTGCGCGCGTCTTGCTGTGCAGCTTTGAGCGGCTGATCCTGTGCAATGAGCAGTGTGCATTCAGGTAAGAAAATTGCAAAGCAGGACGTCGGTCGGCAGTGCAAAGCAGGACGTCAGACGACAATGCAGACGAGCGCAGTGCCCTGGAACGGTAACAAGTTGGATGCTCAACGGGTGATGGGACTCACTGCAGTGTGTCAGGGCCTTGATGATAAACATCGGGCGCCAAGCGCTCTTCACCGCTGTTTGCATCCTCGAAGACCCCCATGCCTGCAGTCCTGCAGGGCTCACTACCTGCGGTGTGGCGCGGGCCTGCCACTGCCACGCCGCGCAGCTCAGCAGAAGAGAGATCTACTAGCAGTGCTCCTCACCGAGCGGTAGCTTGCGGTGCTGCTCTGTTGGACAGACTGTGCAAAATTTGGCGTCAAGGACTTGATGCGGTCCAATCTGACCGCCAAATGTGCGGCGGTCGGGAAATAATGGGGGGGAACAGACACCGCCACATATGGCGGTGGCCGAAAAGCTTAAAGGAAACACTGCTCGCGAGCGCCAGCGCCAGCCTGCCCGATCAGGTATGGAGCGCGTAGGACGGCGCACCGCGCGGCGCGAGCCATAATGTCGCAGGCGCAGGGCCGCGCCGCGGGCCCGGCCAGCTGCCGCCGCGTGCTGCTGTTTGGCGTGCTGCCGTTCGTGGCCGGCATATGGCTCGTGCTGATCACCTTCCGCCACCAGGGCCTGCCCGGCCGGCTGCGACCGGCCGCGGCGCAGACGCTCGGCCTGCGCCAGAACTGCAGCCAGGCGCTGGCCGGCGGCGCCTGCGACTGCGGCGACGGCACGGCCGCGGGCAACGTGTCGGCGGCGGCGGCGCTGGCCAGCAGGCTGGGGGGCGGGATGCTGGAGAGCGTGCTGGGCGGCAGGAACGGGAGCGTCGCCGCAGGCGGACAGGCCGCGGGCGGCGACGCGCTGGAGAACATCTTTCTGTTTGTTGGGATCCTGTCGGGCCGGGGCTACAGGCATAGGCGCCTCGCAGGTCGGCACCGCCGCGCGCGCTGCACCCCTTGTCCCGGGGTGTGCGCGCATGCGCTGCGCTGCCTGGTGCCCCGCACTTGCAACGTCTTGCAGGCCTTCCATGTGCCTGCGCAGCTCATAGCGCAGATGGCTGGCGGAAGGCCTGGCGTGTCAGAGAGCGGTCCAGCTTCTTTCTCGCCTGCTGCTGCCTGTACTGCAGGGGTCGGTGCGTGTGTCCACACAAGGCTTGCACGGAGTGACCGACCGTCGTGTGCGGCGTTGTAGTGCGCGAGGCATGGGCGACCGGCTGCCAGCAGAAGGGCGTGGCCGTTTGCCGCTTCATCCTGTCAGAGGACGAGACCACGCCGCAGGTATGGGTCTTATGTACCCTTCACAGTTGCTTCTTGTGGGCACTGCGTAGACGCCGGTTGGCAACTGCTCAGTGGCTTGGACAGCTTGCAGTGCGGTGTCTGTTGCTCCCTTGTCTCTGGTTCTCCCTTGTGGTGGTGGTTTGCGCGAAAGGTACAAGGCGCTGATGCAGCTGTTCGTATTTCAAAACGAGTAGCCGCGTGTGAATAGGCAGAGCTGCGGGGTGTACACATGCATGCTGAATGTATCCTGCTCTGTGCAGCCCATAAGGCTAAAGTATGTTGACAGTATGTGTGGACTGCCGCTCCTGTTTTCTTGCAGATGCGTCCTGGCTTGGTGTTTGTCAGCCGCAGCCCGTACCAGTGCGCAGCATGTGCATGCATGGCAAGGGGCTGCCGCGTGCAGGCGTCCACCTGCGCTCACCAGGGGCAGCGCTGACTTGACATCCGGTAAGACCATGCGTCCGGTAAGACCACCGCGCAGACCCGCGCGGCGCTGACGCGCGGCCGGGCGGCCGCGCGGCGCAGGTGCAGAAGGAGCTGGACGAGTACGGCGACATCGTCTTTGTGAAGGAGAAGACCAACTACAAGAGCATCCTGGTCAAGACCTACTTCGTGCTGGAGTATGCGGCGCTGCACTACGACGCGCGCTACATCCTGAAGACCGATGACGACGCGTACATCAACATCGGCGCGCTGCTGCGCCAGCTGCGCCTGCTCTGCCAGACGGCCGACTGCCGCCACGAGCGCCTGTACATGGGCAAGATGGCCAAGGCGCGCGCGCGCGCGGCCGCCCGCCCGCCCGGCGTCGGAAGCACGGCGTCTCCGCGCGGGCCGGCGCCCCTGTCACGAGCTGGCCAATCCATGCGAAGAGGAGGGTCGTGCAGGCGCTCGCTTGGTGCAAAGTTGCCGAGGCTTGTCAAGAGCCCGACCTGGTCGCGCAACCTGCTTGCCCAGTTCACGATGGACATCCGTGCGGCGTGCTGGTGCAGTGGCCGCTCCTAGGCGGCCATTGGCAGCGATCACTGCAAATGCGTGTGGTTTGGCTCACCTCACAGACTACTCACCTTGAGCACAGCCACCCATGCACTTACGTGCTGTGCCAGGCATGTGGTAGCTGAGCCGCGGGAGGCCGCGCAGCCGTGCGCGCCGGAGCGGGGCCCGGGCGCCCGAGCGGCGCTTGTGTCGCGCAGGAGAGCGAGGTGCTGCTGCAGCCGGGGCACAAGCGGAAAAACATCGTCTCCCACCACCACACTGGCCGCGCGCGCAGGAGAGCGAGGTGCTGCTGCAGCCGGGGCACAAGTGGAACAATATCGTCTTCCACAACCACACCGGCCTCAAGATGTATCCCAACTGGCGCTTGAGCGGCGCCTGCCGGCCGCGCAGGAGAGCGAGGTGCTGCTGCAGCCGGGGCACAAGTGGAACAACATCCTCTTCCACAACCACACCGGCCTCAAGATGTACCCCAACTACATGATGGGCGGCGGCTATGTGCTCAGCGGCGACGTGGTCACCACGCTCATCAACATCAACCGCCGCATGAAGCTCATCTTCACGCCGATCGAGGACGCCACGCTCGGCTTCTGGCTCATGGCCATGGACCTGCGGCACATCGACCACGCCAAGTGCGCGCGCGGCCTGCTGCTGCAAGGCCTCTCTGTGGCGAACAGGCGAGGGCGATGCTCGGTGCTAGTAATTACAGAGCCAGAGCCAGCGGCGACCTGTGTGTTCCTTGGAACGGGCGAGCGTGGCTTGGCAAAAGCTGGGCGTCTCCAAGCGGCCGTGCGCAGCTGCGCGGACAGCGCGGACGAGGCAGTGCCCGTTGTGCGCGTGCGCGGCATTGCTCGGCCTCGACGAGGGCGCGCGCGCGGCGCGGCGCAGGTTCATGACCTCTGCGGCGCCCTGCTGCTTCAAGGCGCCCGTGCGGCGCGAGGGCCAGCGCATCGTGGCGCGCTTCCAGCTCATGGACGAGATGGAGGAGGACCTGTGCTCCGAGGCGCGTATAGGGTAGGGTAGGGTAAGCGCTGCCGCGCGGCCGCCGGCCCAGCGAAGCGTGGTGCGGGAGTGGGGCGGAGGCATTCAGCCTCCCGTCAGCCGCGCAAGCCTGACTGGGCTCCGGCCCGCCGCATGGCGGCCGCCAGGGGTGTGGCGTGTGGTCCAGCCTCCCGTCAGCCCAGCAAGCCTGGCCGGGCTCTCACCCGCCTCATGGCGGCCGCCAGGCCGCCCACAGGTTCCCAGTAGAGCGCTCGAGGCGTGCTGGGATGCCGCCAGCTGCACCGCAGGATGCCTCGATGCTGACTTTCGGCTGGCCAGGTGTCAAGGGCGCTCTCGTGCATGCTCTGGCGCTGCTGCCGCCGCGTGGCGGGGCGCGGGGCCCCGGCAGGCGCGCGGGCCGCTGAGGGGCCCGCCGCTGCGCAGGACCCGTGGCTGGTGATGCACAAGATCGACTCGCCCACCAAGATGCGCTACGTGGGCAACCGCGTGGCGGCCTGCAACGCCAGCGACCCGGCCGCCGTGCCCAAGAGCATCGCAGACTTCATCAAGCTGCCAGGCGCGGACTCTCTCTGCGCCCTCCGTGCCCTGTCGCTGTTCGGGGTGCTAGAATGGTTGCCCGTCCTCTGCTATGCATCAGCCTGTGGCAGGGGCAGCCTGGCCTATGGCCTGCATGAATTGAAGGCGTGTCTGTGTCATAAATCCTGTCATCATGGGGTACCAGCTCAAAAGACTTCCAGCCAGCCACTCCACCCCTTCCCTTGTCTGCTGACCACCACTTATCTGGTGAGGCTACTTTTCATAGTGCCGTGTCAACGAGGTTTATAGAGCAGGGAGTCCCTGTCAAAGCTTGCTTGTAGACCTGGCCTTCCTGTTGGATTGTATTTCGAGCGGACGTGCCGCACTCTGAGCAAGCTTGTGTGAAAGCCTTGCTCTGTCCAGAGCGCCTGACGGCACAGGACGTGCTGCCCAGGGCAAGCGGCGCCCAAGGGCACGGCGACGGCAAAGATTGGGGAGGCGGCGCGGCGGGTGCGGCGGCGGCGGCGGCATCTGCAGCAGGAGAGGTAGCACGCAGAGTAGGCAGGGGACCAAGGTTAGGGCAGGAACTTGCTGGGTTGCCGGCACCAATAGTGCCTCTAGCAGGGGGCAGTTAATAAGGATCCTGACGCGCATGTACTTTTCAGGTTTGTCTGGCCAGGGTGTGCGGCCGTCTCGAGGGCGCTCGAAGGAAGGCCAGTGGCTGTGCTGGGGTCAGTGAGTTATATGCAGCCTTTTTTGTGTTGGCTGTTCTGTGTGTTGAAGTGCGCCGTGATGCAGACAGCCATTCATGCACCAAAGGCAGCATGATTGCAGGTGCTTACTCAATTTTCAAAACAAGAAGTCAGATAGAGGGTTGCCTTACTATCAATGAGAGCGCCCACGTATAGTCCAGAGCGCATTGTGCACAAGCACAGACACTGCGTTGCGTATTGTACACAGACTTGCTGCTCAGTAGGCGTGCACGCGTTCACAGGTCGCTGACATAAATGCTTTACGCATACACTGACCACCACTGCACAGGCAGATGTCTGTACAGCAGGTGTGTTGGGGGCAGGTGATATAGTCAGGCATTGCTGTATGTAAATAGCAGGCCGTGTAGCCGCCAGGCGCGCAGTGCCGGCGCAGATGGACGACGATGACTGGCTGTCAGAGTGGTCTGACCGGCGCGCGGCTCCGATTGGTCTACGCTGCCTCCCGACGCTCTCTGTCAAGGTGCGGTGTGGCGCTCCCTGGACGGCGCTTTGGAGAAGAGCGCTAGCAGTCGTCAGTGACAACCGCTTGACGACTTTCACTGAAGACCGCTTTGCGCCTGCCGCAGGCGCACAAGGTCTTGGTGCTGGTGCTCACGTTCATATGCTATGCGACGTTCCACGCCTCGCGAAAGCCCCTGAGCATTGTCAAAAGCTCGCTCACCGGCGGCGGCGACGCCACCGGCGGCGCCCTCGGCGCTTGGTGGCTCGACGGCTACCAGGCCGCCTATCACTCCGGCCTCGTAGCGCGACTGGACGTCACTGGTGCGCGCCTGCGGCGCCGGCCTTGCCCGCTTGCCTCCCCCTCGCTCGTCCAGTTGCATACGCACCCCTGCTCTGACGACTGGTAACACGGGGGGCTGCGGGAGCGTGCAGACGTGGGCAAGCACCACCACCACCACCATAAGAAGCACCACAAACACCATCACCACTCACCGCCGCCGCCGCCGCCGCCCAGCCCGCCGCCGCCCAGCCCGCCGCCGCCCAGCCCGCCGCCGCCCAGCCCGCCGCCCCCGAGCCCGCCGCCCCCCGAGCCGCCCAGCCCGCCGCCGCCGGCTCCGCCGCCGCCCGGCCCGCCCCCGCCGAGCCCGCCGCCGCCGGCGCCACAGCCGCCGCCCGCGCCAGCGCCGCCAGGGCCACCGGGGCCGGCGCCGCCGCCGGCGCCCGGGCCTCACCCGGGGCCTGCGCCGCCGCCGACGCCGCCGCCGGGCTGGGCGCCCTTCAACGCGCCCGATGGCCGCTCGCTGCTGGGCGACCTGGACGTCGCATTCCTGGTGCGCGCACCGCACACACCGCTTGCCTGTGTGTGTCGTTAGTGAGCACAGTGATCTGGTCACTGCTTGACCCAGATGGCATGGTTGGTGCGAGCCACACTCGCCCACTGCTGCTTTATTCATGCAATCCTACGATGAGCCTGGCTGGGCACCATCAACGCCTAGTGACCAGATGTTTCTGGGTGTCCATGACCTGCGCTCCCTGCACTTGTGAAGTATGCTGGGCACAATGCATGGGAACCAGGTGACTAAGCAAGGAGAGGTTGTCTTGGGCACGCTTAGCAACAACAGCATCTCTGTTCGCATCTAGCAATCTCTCTGCAGTATACTGCAGTGCTATAAACAGGACTGCAGAGCTCGGAGTATGGGGGGGCGCTGGTGCGCAGCGTACTGCACTAGACTGCGTACGCACAGGCCGGCCGGGCAAGCAGCCCTAGTGCTGCCCTCACGCGCCACAGCCTTCACAGGCAGCGCCCGAGAGCGCCGCGCCAGATCCCAACATGCCCAGGGCGCGCAGGGCGCATACGCGCTGGGCATGTTTGTCGCGGGGCGCCTGGGCGACCAGCTGCCGCTGCGCGGCCTGCTGACGGCCGGCATGGCGGCCAGCGGCGCCGCCGTGTGCGCGCTGGGCGCCGCCTACTTCCTGCGCATCCACGCGTTCTGGTACTTTGTGGTTGTGCAGGTCCTGGGAGGCGCGCCCGCCGCACGCGCGCTGCGCGACCCCCGTGCTGATGGCGTGCGTCTGGTCAGTGCAGTGTCCCTGCGAGCTCGAAGAGCCTTTCACATTTGGAGCTGGGAGAGTCACAAAGAAGCCCATGTGCAGTGCTTGTTCACAGTATCAGAGGGCGTCGCATTGCGGCGTTGCCATGCAGGTGGGCTCTGAGCAGCACATTACATAGAGTGCCTCCATGACCTGCCGTTTGGTCTGTATTTAGAAAGAGCTCAGGAGCCCAGGACGACACGAGCGCTGCCGTGCATGCAGGGCTCGTTCAGGCGACTGGCTGGCCCTGCGTGGTGGCGGTGATGGCCAACTGGCGCGCTCCCCTCGCACAGCGCTCCGCGCGAACATGCATCCCTGAGACCGGCCACACCTGTCCCGAGTGCCATAGATATAAGTTGTGGTGAGTGAAAACGTGTAGCTCTGGACGTGCTGAGCCAGCACCGCTCACAGGGCCCCGGGAGCGGCTGCCCAGCTTGAGTGCGTCGCCCGCGCGCCCGCCGCGCAGGAGCATCGCATGTGCACGCCTGCTCCGCCACGTTTGCACGCGCTCTGGCGACGTGGGCGGGCCGCGTCTGCGCTCCCTGTGCGTGCCTGGGCAGACCGCAGCCGACCCCCTCCGCCCCTGCTGCAGGTACGGCAAGGGCCGCCGCGGCGCCATCATGGGCCTGTGGAATGCGCACACGAGCGTGGGCAACATCGGCGGCTCGCTGGCCGCCGCCGCCGCGCTGGGCGCCGGCTGGGGCTGGGCGTTCCTGGCGCCGGGCGCCGCGCTGGTCGCCGCGGCGGGCCTGATCTGGCTCCTGCTCGCGGCCGAGCCGGAGGATGCCGGCCTCCAGCCGGACGGCCTCAGCGAGCTGCAGGCGCGCCGCCGAGCGTCCAGGCGCCCTTTAAAAGCTCTCCTCCGCGTAGCCTGGCAGGATCCAAGGGCCTTGGATGCAGTGAGCCTCTTGTGGCTGCCCCTGGTGTGTGGGCTGATGCGCGGCGCAGGCCGGCGGGCACCTGCAGGCCGTCGACGCCCCCTCCACAGCAGGCCTCTCCTTGTGCGAACCACCTGTTCTGTTAGGCGTGAAGGGCTCAGATTGTGCTGAGAACCTGTGACGCCATTGCCCCTGGCCCAGCACCTGCACGGCTGGCGCAGGGATGGGCGGCCTCGCTGAGGGTAACGTGCAGGGTTATCCTGTGCTCCACAGCTGATGCTCGGGCCAGCACCTGGCCGGAGCCGCCGGGCGGCCAGCCGTCGGGCGGCGGGGCGCGCAGGGCTCGGAGGCCTCGACCGCCAGCCGCTCGCTCACGCCGCTGTCCGAGGACGCGCTGCGCTTCTGGGACGGCACCGGCCCCGCGCCGCCGCTGCTGCGGCGCTCGGTGCGCGCCCTCACCGCCCTCCGGGCTCCACAGCAGATAGTCGCAGGGACAGGGCGCGCGGGCAGAGCATCCTCCCTGTGGAACCCTGTTGTAGGGTGGCGCTCGGGGGGCGAGCACGCCATGATGCGGGACCCAGCACAAGCTCGTTCATGGTGTGGTGACAGCTTGCCTTGCTCTTTGTGTGCGCCGTGCCCAGTGATGGGCGGCAGGCATCCGCGGTTCGCTGGCCAACCTGCCCGAGCACCAAAGCTTGCTCAGGGCTGGCCGCCATATGCCGTCGTGACCCCAGCCCTCGACGCGCAGGGCTCCCAGGCGTCGCTGCTGTCGCGCTCCTCCAGCGCGTCCTCCGGCCGCGGCAGCCCGCCGCGCCGCGTCGGGCCCTACGGGAACCCTGCCGGCAGCGCGCCCTGGCGCGAGGCCGCGCCCACGCTGCCGCCGCCGCTCGCGCTGCCCTGGCCACCGCGCGCGCGCGCGCCCTACCTCTCGTCCGGCCTGGGGCCGTACGGCGCAGCCGGCTCGGCGCCAGCGGCCGTCGCGCCGTTCCGGGGTTCGCGCGGCGGCATGCCCGGCGTGAGCATGTTCTACGGCGGGCGCCCGGGCGCGAGCTTCGGGCCGCTGGCGGAGCGGGTGGTCGCGGACTCGCTGGGTGCGCCGCCGCGACCCCCCCCGCGCCTCGCCCACATGGACACATACCGGCAGCAGCACGACAGAGCAGAAGCCGTCTGACCCGGTTCGCCTGCCGCGCCACAGCCCGCGCACTGCGCAGGAGCCGCACGCGCGCTCAGCCCCTGCAGGACGTGTGTTCGCACCAATCACAACCTGAGACACCTAAAGAGCGGGTCATAAAGTTGCGGGGGCCTCTGTGCGCCCTGTGGGCGTGTGCGAGCGCCCTGCGTGAGTGTGAGCGAGAGCCCCCGCGCGCGAGCAACGCCAGCGCGCACGCGCGCCAGGCGAGGACGACGCGCCGGACCCGGAGCTGCTGCCGCCCCCGTCGCCGCGGCTGCTGCCGGGCCTGCGCAGCCTGCTGGCCAAGACAGCGTCCGCGCCGCTGCTGGGCTCCGCCGCCGCGCGCACGC
>JAABUR0100005904.1_pt1 | contig 15298 bp, 14 predicted proteins | sample 5560091 | NCBI WGS metagenome assembly JAABUR01 (sample SAMN10711879, study PRJNA513375) | rock metagenome | isolation source: Antarctica rocks | place: Antarctica: Victoria Land, University Valley sud
ACCGCCGCAGCATGAGGTGGTTTGAAGCCTCCCCCCGCAGGGCGGCTCCGAAGGGCCAAACCTTCATCGGCTGCACAGCATTGACTCGGACCCATCGACCTACATCAACCAGTCCTCCTCATTCGTGCGCACCTCTCCGCACTTGACGGGGGTGTCGCGAGGTAGGTGAGGCTCGTGGCCTCGCCATGCTGGTTGTTCTTCAGGCATCCAGTAGATGAGGCCACGAGCATGAAGGACCGTACGACGCTGCTGTTCGGGCTGGGCGAGTTCACCGTTGTCGAGGTCGAGCGCTTGTCCGCCGACGCCGTGCGGGTGGTGGTCGAGACCGTCGCCCGGGAAGCGGCATGCCCGGAGTGCGGCACGCTGTCCTCACGGGTGAAGGACCGGCCGCTGCGCCGGGTCAAGGACCTGCCGGCATCCGGGCAGCGGGTCGAGCTGTGGTGGCGCAAGCGCCGCCTGGTCTGTCTGCCCGCGACCTGTCCCCGGCACTCGTTTCTCGAGCGGACGGCGGCGATTCCGCCGCGGTCGCGGCTGACAACAAGGCTGCGGGAGCACCTCGCGGCGGCGATCGCCGGGTCGAACCGGGCAGTCTCGCAGGTCGCTGCCGAGCACGGGGTCGCCTGGCACACCGCCCACCGGGCGCTGGTCGCCGCCGCCGCACGGTGGCTGCCAGCACCGACGCCGACGGCGGTGCTGGCATCGATGAGACCCGGGCCCGCAGCGTCCGGTCGCTCAGGGAGTCGACGGGGTGGCGACGGTCGGACCCGTGGCTGACCAGCTTCGTTCGCCGACCCCACCCGCCGGGGGTTGCTGCTCGGCCTGGCTCCCGGCCGCTCCGCTGCGTGAAGGGCTGGCTGGCTGAGCAGACTGTCGAGTTCCGGGCCGGGGTGGGAACGGTGGTGATCGACCCGTCGGCGCCCTACGCCTCGGGGATCCGGGTGGCGCTGCCGCACGCGCAGATCGCGGTCGATCACTTCCACCTGGTTCGACTGGCGAATGAGATGGTCACCGACGTCCGCCAGCGGGTCGCCCGCGAGCAGCTCGGTCGCCGCGGCACCACCGCAGACCCGGCCTGGGTCCACCGAAGGATGCTGCTCACGGCCGGGAACCGGCTCTCACCCCGTCAGCTGCGCCGCCTCGAACGGGTCCTCGCCGCTGCCGACCCGACCAACGAGATCGGCGCCGCCTGGGGCTGCAATTAACCGGCCCTGGGGGGCGTGGTCAAGCCCGTTGACTGGGTGGGACGCTGTCGAGGCGTTGCAGGTGGCTCTTCAGGTTGGCGATGACGCCGGCGTGTCTGGCGGCTTCGGATGCCCAGCCGCGGTTCTCGGCGTCGGCGTGCAGTGCCTCGACATCGGCGAGTTGGTCTTGCAGGGCGGGTGTGAACTCTGGAGCGGTGACGTAGTTCGAGCAGCCCTCGCAGATGTTGGCGTAGGGACATGCTTCAGCGACGAGGTCGCGGGAGCAGTAGCCGAGACGACGCGGCTCGCGACGACGATCGGGACGTGGTGGCCACGTCCTCGTCTTCCTGCAGCTCGGCGTCACCAACGCGCGCACCGAGGGCTTCAACCGGATCATCAAGCAGGTCAAGCGCACCGGCTGCGGCTTTCGGAACATGGACAACTATCAGCGGCGCATCACGAGCCACATCGCCGTCATCAGAGCGGCGTGAGCACCAGCTGGCGGGACCGCCCCCGTCAAGTGCGAAGAGCCCCCGAACCGGGCCCTGTAGTAACACGACCCCACACGGCGCTGCCCGCATGCCCGCAGGTCACAGCACCAGTTGCTGCAGGCGTGTGCCCATCACCTGCGGAAGTCCGGTCTTGGGTTTCCCGCAGCCGGGTGACGGCGTCGGACAGGGCGGCGAGCGGGGCGAGCAGCGCGAGCAGCGCGGTGTTCTCACCGCGGCCGACGTCACCGGCGACGCCGTCTTGCCGCGCGACCAACGTCGACTACCGACTCGACACCGCGTCCGCCCGTGCGTTCCTCGCGGCTTTTTTCACCCTGCTCGGACAGGGCCGGGTGCCCGGCCGCTCAGGAGGACGGCGCGACCAGCACCTCGACGCCGGCGTCGCTCAGACCCTTGACGGTCGCGTCGTCCACCTCGGCGTCGACGACCACGTGGGTGAACTCCGCGACGCTGCCGAGCCGGTGGAGCGCCCCGTGCCCGATCTTCGTGTGGTCCATCATGAGCACGCGCCGGCGTGAGGCCCGCATCATCGCCCGCTTGACGGCCACGACGCGCTGGTCCTGGTGGTAGACGTCCAGTCCCTGCAGCGCCGAGGACGACGCGAACAGCACGTCGGCGTACAGCTCGTACAGCGCGAGCTCGCAGACCCGGCCGAGGAAAGCGCGGTAGCGGGGGACGTACTCCCCGCCCAGCGCGATGAGGCTGGTGTCGGGCTTGCCCTCGACTGCCTGGATCACGAGCAGGAAGTTCGTGATGACGGTGATCGGCGCCCGCCGGACGAGGTGCGGAACCACCTCCAGCGCGGTCGTCGAGTCGTCGACGATCACGACGTCGCCCTCGGAGGCGAGCACAGCGGCCGTCCTGGCCATGGCCTGCTTCTCGCGGACGGCGCTCATGGACCGGAACGGCAGGTCGCTCTCGAACTGGGCGGACCGGTGCGCCGACGCGCCGCCGCGCACCTTACGCAGCACGCCCCGCCGCTGCAGCTCGTCGAGGTCGCGGTGCACGGTCATGCGGCTGACCTCGAGCTGGTTGGCCAGGATCTCCACCGTGACGGCGCCGTCGCGGTTGACAGTGTCGGCCATGAAGGCGAGCCGCGCGCTCTTGCTGCGGCTGCCCCCCGGCCGCGGCGCCTCGGAAGCGGGATCAGCCAACGGGCTGGCTCTCTTCGTCGTGGGCCGTCCTGGGCCGGTGCACGCTCACGACGACCTGCATGACCTGCCGGCTCATGTCGTCGTACGAGTGGCTGTTGGCCAGGTCAGCCCGCAGCTGCCCGCCCGCCATCACCAGCACCCGGTCCGACAGCTGCGCGATCTCCCGCAGGTCGCTGGAGATCATGAGGACGGCCTTGCCGGCACCCGCGAGCTCCCAGATGAGCTGGTGCATCTCGTCCTTCGCGCCGATGTCCACCCCGACGGTGGGCTCGTCGAAGAGGAGGATGTCAGCCCCGGCCGCGATCCACTTGCTCGCGCTCACCTTCTGCTGGTTCCCGCCGCTCAGGTCCGACACCGGCTGCGTCAGCGAGTCCATCTTGACCCGCAGCTGGCGCAGCGGCCCCTCCACCGCCGGCCGCACCCGGCTGTTGGACAGGTAGCCGAAGCGGCTCGCGGAGCGGTCCCAGACGGCCATGCCGGCGTTGCGCTCGATCGACTCCGACAGGATCAGCCCCTCGCCCTTGCGGTCCTCGCTCACGTACCCGATCCGGTGCCGCCTGAGCGCCTGCGCCGGGTTCTTGACGGTTGCCGGGCTGCCGCCCACGAGGACCGACCCGCCCGTGACCTTCTCGAGCCCGACGATGCTGCGGGCGAGCTCGGTGCGTCCGGCGCCGACGAGGCCGTACATGCCGACGATCTCGCCGCGGCGCAGGACCAGGTCGGTGTGCTCGTGGCCGTGTGCGGTGCTAACGTCGCGCAGCTCGAGGGCGACCTCGCCGGGCGCGGCCCGCGGCGGGAAGGAGACCCGCACGAACTCCCGGCCGACCATCGCCTCGACGAGCTCGGTCTGGCCGATGCCGGCGAGCGGAGCGCCGTCGATCACGTCGTGCCCGTCCCGGATCACCGTCACGCGGTCGCAAAGGCTGTAGACCTCGTCGAGCTTGTGGCTGACGAACAGCACCGCCTTGCCCTGGTCCTGCAGCACCCGCAAGAGGTCGAACAGCCGCTCGGCCTCCTTCCCGCCGATGGAGGCCGTGGGCTCGTCCAGCAGCAGGAACCTGCTCTCCAGCGACAGGGCCCGGGCGATCTCCAGGAGCTGGCCCTGCCCCGGGCTGAGCGTCCCGGCGAGGCGGGTCGGCGAGAGGTCCAGGCCGACCAGCTCCAGCCAGCGCTCCGCGTCGCACAGGAGGCGGCGGTGGTCGACGCGCCAGCCCTTGCGCGGCAGCCGGTTGAGGAACATGTTCTCGGCGATCAACAGGTCGGGCACCAGCTGCCGCTCCTGGTACACCACGCCGACCCCGCGCCGCACCGCGTCGACGGGGGCCGAGAAGGTCACCTCCTCGCCGTCGACCAGGACCGACCCGGACGACGGTGCGTGCACGCCGCTCATGACCTTGATGAGGGTGCTCTTGCCGGCGCCGTTCTCGCCCAGCAGCGCGTGGATCTCCCCGGGGGCGAGCTCGAGGTCCACGCGCGCCAGCGCGGTCGTCCCTGCGTACACCTTCCCGATGCCCTTGAGCTGGAGCGTCATGCCGCCACCTGCCTGGTCCGGCCCGCGAGGGCTCCGACGCCCTGCAGGCGTCCCGCGAGCACCGCGAGCAGGATCAACAGGCCCTGGGAGAACAGGACGCCGTACTGGCTCACGTTGAGCAAGATGAGGGCGTTGTTGATGCCGGCGAGCACGACGGCGGCGATCAGGGCGCCGGCGACGGAGACCCTCCCGCCGAGCATCGCGGTGCCGCCGATGATCGGCACGGCGAAGGACAGAATCACCCAGTTCGCCCCGAGGTCCGGCGTGGCCGAGCCGAGCCGGCCCACGTAGAGCACTGCGGCGAGCGCGGCGAGCAGACCCGAGAGCGCGTGAGCACCGACGATCTGGCGGACGTTGGAGATCCCGACGAGGCGCGCAGCCTCGGGGTTGCCGCCGGTGGTCAGCATGGCCCGGCCGGCGGGCAGCCAGCGAAACAGCGCGTGCAGCAGCAGGCCGACGCCGAGCGCGACGAGCCCGAGGTACGGCACGAGCCCGAACCGGCCCTGGCCGAACGCCGTCCACGCGCCAGGGATGGCGGAGAAGGCCGCGGACTTGGTCGCCCCGAGCGCGAGGCCCGTGAAGGTGGCCCCGCTGGCGAGCGTCACCACGAAGCCGGACAGCCCGCTCGCCGTGATGAGCACGCCGTTCACCAGCCCCAGCACCAGGCCGAGCAGCAGCGCCACGACGATCCCGACGACGACCGGCAGCCCGAGCGGGTCGACCAGCCAGCCGAACGTCACGCAGCACAGGCTCCCGATGCCGCCGACCGCGAGGCTCAGGTCCCGGACCGCGAGCACGACCATGACGGCGAACCCGATGAGGGCGTAGGTGGCGGCCTCCTGCAGGACCACGAACAGGTTGTACGAGGTGGCGAACCGGTCGTTGACGAGCGACATGACAAGCCCGCCGACGACGGTCGCGAGCAGCAGCGGCAGCCAGGAGGCACCCCGCCAGGAGGCACCCGCGTGCGGGCCCTGGACGCGCTCAGGCATGACGGATGTCCCTCCCCCGCACGAGCCTGCGGGGCAGCCGCAGGCCACTCAGCTGACCCAGCAGCAGCGCGGCGAGCAGCACGAGGGCCTGTGCCAGCGTCAGCCAGTAGGTCGACACGTTCATGATCACCAGTCCGGAGAAGATGCTGCCGTAGAACGCGCTACCGAGCAGGACGCCGCCGATCGACATCCTCCCCCCGCTCAGCGCGACGCCGCCTAGCAGCGGCCCGATGAAGGACAGCAGCAGCCAGTCGCTGCCGGTGGACGGGGACGCCTCCGCCAGCCGGGCCGTCTCCATGACGGCGGCGAGGCCGCTGAGGAGCCCGGAGAGCACGTACCCAAACAGGACGGTCCTGCGGACGTTGATGCCCGAGACCGCGGCGGCGCGCTCGTTGGCTCCGACGGCGAGGCTCTTCCAGCCGACGGCCGTCCGGAAGTAGACGAGCCAGAGCAGCGCAGCGGCCGCCAGCGCGATAACCAGGAGCGGCGACACGTACGGGCTGACGAAGTTGCCGTTGCCGAGGGTAAGCAGCGTGCTCGAGCTGATGGGGTAGTGCGTCGCCTGCGTGGCGAGCAGTACCCCGCCCTGGTAGACGGACAGGAAGGCGAGGGTCACCACGAAGCTGCTCAGCCCGCTGAGGAACTCGACGACGGCCATGAGCGCTCCCGCCAGGGCACCGACGGCCAGGGCGGTGAGCAGGACGACGCCGAGCGGCAGCACCGTGTGCGTCGAGAGCAGCCCGATCACGCCGACGACGGTCACCCCGACGCCGCCCACGGCGAGATTGATCCTGCCCAGCACCATGAGCACCGCCTGGGCCAGGCCGATGACGACGCCCTGCGAGACCAGCTGGGTCAGGGAGTTGACGTTGAACGAGGACAGGAAGCCGTCGCCGACGGCCACGAAAACGACCCAGGTGACCGCGCACAGCGCGGCCAGTGGAAGAACGCGACCCGTCCGCAGAGCGCCGGGACGCGACGCCGACGACGTCACCTCCGCGGCGTCCGGAACGTCCTGGATCACTGACACGTGAGGTACTGCGGCGCCTTCTCGAGGAGCTTGGTCGTCACGTCGGGCAGGCCGTAGGGCTTACCGTCGTACGTCGCGACGTTCTCCTTCGTCACGAACTCGTAGCCGGAGTCGATGAGCCGGTTCGTCAGCTCCGACGTCTTCCAGGGACCCGAGTCCTTGACGGTGCAGCCGCTGCTGATGATCTTGTTGAGCATGAACGACGCGGTCAAGCCCTGGCCCGAGGAGTTCTGCCACATGGTGCCGAAGATCGCCCCGCTTTTCACGGCCGCCATCACCTCGGGCGCGTTGTCCGCCGCGGCGAAGACGATCCGCTGGTACTGCGGGTTCTTCGACCAGATCTCCGCGCCGGCGACGGACGGGTAGTACGACGTCGAGATGACGCCGTTGATCTGGTCCGCCTTGCCTGCGAGCAGGCTCTGGATCGCGGGCGCCGCAGCGGTCGGGCTGTCGATGTTGGACACGACCTGCAGCAGCTTGACGGCGCCGCCGGTCTCCGCGATCGCCGCCTCCACGCCGTGCTGGCGCTGGACGGTGTTGGCGTCGGTCGGCTGGCCGGCCAGGAAGACGATGTTGCCCTTGCCGCCCATCTTCTCGATGACCAGCCGGGTCTGCTCCTTCGCCGCCGCGGTCACGTCGGTCGCCAGGCAGAACAGGGCCGGCGTCGGCTGCTTGGTGCACCCGGCGAGGTCGATGATGCTGACGCCCCTGGCCGCCACCCGCTGGTAGGTGGGCTGCATCGCGGTGGCGCCGTCCGGGAACACGGCTAGGCCGTTGTAGCCCTTGGACGTGAGGCTGTTGAGCGTGCCGATCTGCACCGAAGTCTCGAACGTCTGCGTCGGCGGGACGACGTAGTCGACCTGCCCGATCTGGAACTGGGACATGGCGTCCGCCGCGCTCTTCTCCCACGGTGCGAAGTACACGTTGGGGCCGCCGGGTACCAGGGCGATCTTGGCGGGCTTGGCGGGCTTGCTAGCGGCCGCACCCGAGGACGCCGCCGCCGCCCCCGAGGGGCTCGTCGCCGCCGTGCCGCCGCTGCACGCGGTCAGACCGAACGTCGCGGCCAGCCCGGCCGCGAGGACGTACCGCGAGCGGCGCCTCCCCGAGCCCGGCGACGTGGGCGAGGGACTGACGTGAGCGACCTGGCGCGACATGCGACCTCCACGGAGAAAACTCGGCTACGTCGAGTGCGACGTGTTACGTAACGTTCATGAGGACAAGGCTGCTGTCAACCCCATCTCGTGATCCGGGTCACCCGAATAATCACGCCGCAACTGTCCGTACGTTCATTCTGCGCGACATCGTGACTCGTGCAGCCTGGCTCGGGCACCGAGACCCGCAGGGACGGGTCGTTGCGCCGCACATGTGGGCCTGTTACGTTGTGGTTCTCGTCACTGTGAAGATCACACGGTGTATGCCGCGTGACGTGGTCCTGCACCCGTCTGGTGGCGCCTCACAGAGCCGACGGCTCGTGGCTCCTACTGCAAGGAGGTCTTGGTGGACAGTCGCTGGACGGTGCCGATGGCAGAGTTCGCCGGCGACGCGCTCGCCGAGTGCGTGTACGGGTCCAGACTCCTCGGCAGCCACCCCGACCTCGTCCTGCACGGCGGGGGCAACTCCTCCATCAAGGACCGGGCCCGCGACATCACCGGCACCTCGCGCGAGGTCATCCACGTCAAGGGCAGCGGGTGGGACATGGCCACCATCGCGCCGGCCGGTTTCGCGCCCATGCGCCTCGACCGGCTCCGCGAGCTGCTCGTGCTGGACCAGATCTCCGACCCGCAGATGGTGAACGAACTGCGCTGCGCCCTCGTGGACGCCTCGGCGCCCGACCCCTCCATCGAGTCCCTGCTCCACGCGCTGCTGCCGCACCGCGCCGTGCTGCACTCCCACGCCGACGCCGTCGTGACGCTGAGCAACCAGCTCGAACCGGCGGCCCACGTCCGGGAGCTGTACGGCGACAGGGTCGTCGTCGTGCCGTACGTCATGCCGGGGTTCGACCTCGCCCGGACGTGCGCCCGGCTGTGGCCGGAGCAGGCCGACGACGGGACCATGGGCATGGTGCTGCTCAACCACGGCCTGTTCACCTTCGGCGAGACGATGGAGGTCGCATACGCGCGGCACCTCGAGCTGATCACAGCTGCCGAGGAGCACATCGCCGAGCGGCGGCTGCGCGCCCCGGCCACCTCGAGCGCCCCGGTCGAGGTCGAGGAGGGCGACCCCACGGCGCTGGCGTTCTTCCGCAACGAGGTCTCCCGGGCGGCCGGGCGACCCATGATCGTGTCGCGCTGGACGAGCCCCCGCGTGGCGGAGTTCCTCGGCCGGCGCGACGTCGAGTCCCTCCTCAGCCGGGGGCCGGCCACGCCCGACCACGTCATCCGCACCAAGCGCCTGCCGCTGCTCGGCACGGACGTTCAGGCGTACGTCGACGCGTACGAGGCCTACTACGAGCGCAACCGCAAGAACCGCGGCGACGTCGAGATGCTTGACCCGGCGCCGCGGGTCGTCTTCGGCCCAGAGGGGCTACGCACGGTCGGGGCGTCGGCCAAGGACGCCGACGCGGTGCGCGACATCGCCCTGCACACCCTGGACATAATCGAGGCGGGCGAGGCGATCGGGACCTACACCGCTCTGCCCGAGGGCGACCTGTTCGACGTGGAGTACTGGGAGCTGGAGCAGGCCAAGCTGCGGCTGGGCGGACCCCCGCCACCGCTGTCCGGGCAGGTCGCGCTGGTGACCGGCGCGGCGTCCGGGATCGGGCTGGCCTGCGCCCGCCACCTGGCCCGGCTAGGTGCGAGCATCATCGCGGTCGACATCTCCGACACGGTCCGCACCGCGTCAGACGGCCCCGGCTGGCTGGGGCTGCAGGCCGACCTGACCGACCGTGCCGCGCTGCAGGAGGCCCTCGGGCAGGGGGTGGACCGGTTCGGCGGGCTCGACGTCGTCGTCGTGGCGGCCGGGGTGTTCGCCGAGAGCGCGCCGATCCCCGAGGTCGACCAGCGGATCTGGGACCGCACCCTGGCGGTCAACGTGGACTCCGTCCTCGCGCTGTTCGGCCAGGTGCACCCTCTGCTGCGGCTGTCTCCGACCCGGGCTCGCGTTGTCCTCATCGGCTCGAAGAACGTGGCGGCGCCCGGGCCCGGGGCGGCGGCGTACTCCGCGTCCAAGGCGGCGGTGACGCAGCTGGCGCGCGTCGCCGCGCTCGAGTGGGCGCCCGACGGGATCCGGGTGAACGTCGTGCACCCCGACGCCGTCTTCGACACCGGCCTCTGGACGCCCGAGCTGCTGAACGAGCGGGCCAGCCGCTACGGCGTCACGGTCGAGGAGTACAAGCGGCGCAACCTGCTGTCGGCCGAGGTCACCAGTGACGACGTCGCCGCCATGGTCGGCGCCATGTGCACCGCGCCCTTCGCCGCGACGACGGGCGCGCAGGTGCCGGTGGACGGCGGGAACGAGCGCGTGATCTAGGCGCGTCTCCCCTACGGGGAGCAGGGCTGCCCGAGGCCCGGGGCAGCAGACCGACAGACCACAGCAACCATCTCCAGGAGGACGACGTGACGGGTCGAGCAGTAGCCATGGGTGTGCACATCGCTGACGCGCTGGCGTGGCCGTTCACCGTGATCCCGCAGGGCCAGGAGCTCGGCATGGTCGAGCAGATCACGTTCAGCGTCGCGGGCACGGCCGCCGCGACGTCGATGGACCTCGCCAAGCTCGGCGCCGACGTGTCGGCCGTCGGCAAGGTCGGCGACGACGTGATGGGCCACTTCCTCACCACGACGATGGCCGGCTACGGCGTCGACGTGTCCGAGGTCAAGGTGACGACGGAGGCGCAGACGTCTGGGAGCCTGCTGCCGATCCGCCTCGACGGCTCGCGGCCGGCGCTGCACGTCATCGGCGCGAACGCCCACCTGACCGAGGACGACGTCCCCTGGGCCGTCGTGGAGCAGGCCGAGGTCTTCCACATGGGTGGCACCTTCATCCTCCCCGGGCTTGACGGTGCGCCGATGGCGCGCATCCTCGAGCGCGTGAAGTCCCTGGGGCTCACGGTGACGATGGACTTCCTCATGACCCGCCGAGACGACGCCCAGGAGCTCATCGCGCCGTCGCTCCCGTACGTCGACTACCTCATGCCCAACATCGAGGAGGCCGGCTGGCTCGTCGGCACCGACGACCGCGACAAGATCACCCGCTGGCTCCACGACGGCGGCGTCGGCTGCACGATGCTGACCATGGGCGGCGACGGCGTCAGCGTCGCGCCGAACGGCCAGCCCGAGACGGTGCTGCCGGCGTTCGACGTCGAGGTCATCGACACCACCGGGTGCGGCGACGGCTTCTCCGCCGGCGTCATCTCGGGCCTGCTGAGCGGGCTCGACCCGATCGGCTGCGCCACGCGGGGCCTGGCCAGCGGTAGCCTCGTCGCCAGCGGCCTCGGCGCCGCCGCGGGCATCGTGGACCTGCCGCAGGTCGAGGCCTTTATCCGTGAGCACCCCCGACGGCAGTAGCGGCGCAGGCCCGTGCCGCCGCGGGGACACCGGGGCTGGGCTACCCCGCCGCCGGGCCGCCCGCCGCGAGCGCCGCGTCGACCCTCGTGTTGAGCCGGGCGAGCTCGGTGGCGATAACCTCCGGCCGCGGACGGGCTCATGGTGTCTCATTCCCGCGTGGAGGGGTGGATCTACGGGTCGCGCATCCAGTCCCTCTGGCCGTGCAGGATGTTGTGGCCCAGCTCCATGTTCTCGAGGAGCCGGAGAACACCGACGAGCGCCGGTTCGGCAAGCTGCTGCAGGTCTACCTCGGGGTCCGCACCGTCAAGGGGCGGCCGCTGCTGTCCGAGACCTACCAGCCCTACGACGCCATCAGCACCGCGAGCAGCCGGGATGTGGCGGGCGAGCCTGCCCGCGCTGGTCGGCGGCCTCGTGCTGCTGTACGTCGTGCAGGCGCCCCTCGCGTACCGGATGGCGGTGCGGCCGCGCGCCGCGCAGGACGAGCGCGAGCGGCTGCTCGTCAGCTCACTCGCCGCGGCGGGCCGCGAGCGCGGCCGCACCGCGGTCGACCTGCGCCGCTGGGTGCCAGCTGCGGAGCCTGATCGTCACCCCGCCCGCGCTGCACTCCCAGGGCCTGCAGCTCTCTGGCCGGCCTGCTCGCGACGGTGGAGGGCCGCAGTGTCGAGGCCGTGCTCGACGCCGAGGACCTGCCGCCGCTGCCCGAGGACACCGAGGCCCTGGTCTACCGCCTGGCCCAGGAGGCCGTCCGCAACATCGTCCGGCACGCCGACGCCGACCGCGTCCGCGTCTGCCTCGAGGTGCGCTCAGGCGGGCCCGACCGGGTGCTCCACCTCGGCGTCAGCGACGACGGCTGCGGCTTCGACCCCGCGGCGGTCTCCCCGCCGGCGCGGCAGCGTCGGCCTGGAGCTGCTGAACGCGGTCGTCGCCGGCCCCGGCGGCGTCCTGACCGTCGAGTCCGGCTCCGAGACCGGGACGACGGTCGTGCTCGACGTCCGGCTGGCCCCCGCGCGCGGCCGGCCCCTGCACCGCACCGGCGACGGTGGCCGGCGGTCGGGGCGCCGCACCGCCGCTCGGGTCCGGCGCCGCGGGCCCGGCCATGACCCGCGTGATGCTCGTCGACGACCACGCGCCGCATCGCCGAACTGGTGCCGCCCGCGGGTCCGGCGGACCCACTCGACGCCGACCTGGTCGCCCGGCGGCTCGACCTAGCCGCCGCGTGGCGGCGGCTGAGCGAGACCGACCAGGAGGTCATGTCGCTGACCGTCTTTGATGACCTCAGCTCCTTGCAGGCCGGTCGCGTTCTGGGGATCAGCGCCGCTTCCTACCGGCTGCGGCTGCTGCGCGCGAGGCGCGCGCTGCGCCGCCACCTCGACCCGCCGCAACGCTCCTTCGCCGCGCAGATGGAGACCCAGCGATGAACCTGCCCACCGACGCCGCACTGCGCCCCCTGGACGCTGCGACCACGACCCTCAGTGCGAGCGAGCAGCAGCGAGCAGCGGTGACGCTTGAACGGATCGTGTCGACCGCACCGTCAACCGACGGTCCGCGGCCCACAACCCCCAGGCCGGCTCGACGAACCCCGCGGCGCCTGCTCTTGGTCGGCACCGCCGCCGCCCTCGCGCTCGCCGGCGGCTCGGTCGTAATTCAGGGGCTCCGAGGTGGGGCACCGGCATACGCGTCCTGGTCAGCCACCCCAACAGCCGTAGCCAGCGCCGACCTCGACGTGGCGGCCGCTGCCTGCCGAGACAGGCTGCACGACTTCGCCGACGTCATCAACCCAGACCGAGCCAAGCTCGTGCTCGCCGAGCGCCGCGGCGACCACGTCGCCCTGCTGTACGGGACCGACAGCCCGTCCGCCTCCGCGGCGTGCTTCGCGCGCAACCAGCCCGGATTGGGCGACGTAGACAACGTCGACATCGGCGTCGGCAGTAGCTCCGGGCCTGCCGTGAAAGCCCCGGCCAATGGCTACACCCAAGACACCATCGCCCAGTTCAAAGGCGCGTCGTTCGCCGACGGCGCGGCGGGGGACGCTGTCGCCGGCGTCGTCATCCACGCGGGCACCCTCACCGTGCAGGCCTCCGTGGCCAACGGCCGGTACGCCGCCTGGTGGCCAGGAGCTGGGTTTCAGAGCCGACCACGACAGCCCAGCGGGCCACAAGGACCCACCGAGATCCTCAGCTACGACCTCACCCTGACCGACGGCACCGTCATCCTCGACGCCTCACCGAACCGGCCCTCGAACTAGAGTGCGCCGACTGTGACTTACAGCGGTAGTTGGCGCGCTTCTGCCAGGGCTATGTGGCCGCTCGGCCGCTGCTCGGGACGCCGGATCTAGTCCGGTAGCCGATCGGCTACCGGGCGGCCACGACCGGCTCGAGCGGCTGCGTCTCATGTTCCGAGGGCGACGACGGCAACCCCAGGCGGGTGATGATGGCGCCGGTGATGCGCTCAGGTGTCACGGCGTTCGTCGAGCAGCCATCAGCCGAGGGCGGCGCCGCGATGATGCTGGTCGAGCGCAGGGCCGCCACGGTCTGCACATGGGGGGAGTGCAGAGCGGCGAGAACGAGCCCGTAGCTGAGGGGCACGAGCACCGCGACGGGCAGCGTCGACCGCCAGTACGCGCGCCATGGCAGGAAGCTCAGCGCGCCGGGCGCTACGCCGAGCGAGAGCACGAGCAACTGGGCGGCCGAGCCAATCGCCAGGTAGGCGACGACGTCGACCCGCGGGATGCGGACGGTGTAGCCGTCTCACAGCGTGTACGCGGCGATTGTCACGGCGGTAAGGCCGCCGGCTACCGCCACGCGCAGTCCGGCCGTCGTCGAGCTGGATCTGCTGCCCAACAGAAGTGCGACGCCGCGGCGCGGGGTTTCGCAGCGGCGCGACAGGCTGGCGTCGCGGCTGAGGTCACCCGGCCTCCACAGCACCGCAACGAGCGGCTGCCAGACCCACGGAGTTGGAAACCGCAGGTCCTCGTGCTGCCTCGTCCGGCTCTAAGGCTGTGACCTGGGCATTCTCAGCGGGCCGACGCCCGCCGGCGGCGCCCTCGGCGGGTTGCTCACCGTTTGCGAGAAGACTCTTCTAGCAAATCGGGCATCTTGAGTCCACGCGAGGGGCTGCCGTGGGCTTTTGAACTGCATATGTGCTGGTCAGCGGGGTGGGCCGTCGGGGGATCGAACCCCGAACCCGCGGATTAAAAGATGATCCGTAAGTCGTGCACGGGTATCCACCAACGTATGTCTTCGCTGTTCAGACGGCTCACGTCGTCCACCCATGTGCACACGCGAGTAGGGCAGTGCACCGGGGTGGCTGCCACCGTGGCTGCCACTCCCCACCGCCTCACGAGACTCTGCCCGTCCTCATCCCGGCGGACCGGCGAAGGTGCGCTGGCAAATTCGTTTGAGAGTCAGGCACCGGCACCGGGCCATTCAGCAGAACGATCAAAAGTGGCGGTGTTCGAGAGCAAGAGGAGGTGGGCGTTGATGCGCGGGGCAAGTCGTGTCGCCCATGTCATCGATCTGGAGACGGTACCGTCGTGGGGTCTGCTTCCCCCGCATTGAACGGTGCGGGTGCGGGTGCGGGCCGTGCCGGTCAAGGGCGCCTGCGGCGTCGCGAGGTGAGGAACTCTGCTACCCCCCTGGACCGTCCCATCCCACGCCCGTGATCGGCGGGTACAGAAGGCATTCCCAGTTGCGGTCGACAGACGGGTAGCAAACCGGGGAACAGGGGTCGCTCATCGTCGACACGTCTATAGGGCAGGACTGCGATCGCGCTCGTGTCCGCTCATCGCGGCCCAGTCGGTTCTTCGCACTTGGCGGGGATGGTCCCGCCAGCTGGTGTTCACGCCGCTTTGGTGACGGCGATGTGGCTCATGATGCGCCGCTGGTAGTTGTCCATGTTCGGCAAAGCCGCCGCCGGCTCGCTTGACCTGCTCGATGACCCTATTGAGGCCCTCCGTTCTGGCCGTTGGTGACGCCGAGTTGCAGGATGACGAGGACGTGGGCCACCAGGTCTCGATGGTGGTGGCGAGCCGCGTCGTCTCGGCCATGTCGGCGGCGGCGCAGGCGCCGTAGTGCCAGGCGACGCCGTGCTCGGCGGCGACCTCCGACACCGCCCGGTTCGACCCGGCAATCGCCCTCGCGAGGTGCTCCCGCAGCCTAGTTGTCAGCCGTGACCTGCGCGGGATCGCCGTCGTGCGCTCCAGGAATGAGCGCCGGGGACGGGTCGCCGGCAGACAGACCAGGCGGCGCTTGCGCCACCACAGCTCGACCCGCTGCACGGACGTTGGCAGCTCCTTGACCTGGCGCAGCGGCCGGTCCTTCAAACGTGAGGACGCGCGTGCCGCACTTCGGGCACGCGGCCTCACGGGCAACCGTCTCGATTCACCACCCGCAGCGAGTCG
>JAABUR0100005899.1_pt1 | contig 15296 bp, 10 predicted proteins | sample 5560091 | NCBI WGS metagenome assembly JAABUR01 (sample SAMN10711879, study PRJNA513375) | rock metagenome | isolation source: Antarctica rocks | place: Antarctica: Victoria Land, University Valley sud
GCGCGGGTGCGCTTCGACCGTCGCCTGGCGGCGGGGGCGCTCAACCGGGCCGAGCGCCGGCTGATGCGCCGGCGGCTGCGCGGGGTGCGCAGCATCGTCGCCACCGACCTCAAAGGCGAGCTGACCGAGCGGACCTACGCCGCCCTGGCGCGCACCCATCGCGTGATCGTGGTCAACTTTGTCTCGCCGGCGACGAGCGCGGGCTACAACCCGCTCGCACACATCAAAACCGCGCTCGACGCGATGGTGTTCGCGCAGACGTGGATCGCCAACACCGGCGAGAGCAGCAGTGAGCCCTTCTGGGATAGCGCGGCCAAGTACCTCATCACGGCTATTGTGCTGCACCTGAACGCCACACAGGAGGGCAAGGCGACGCTCGCGCACGTCCGCAAGTTCCTGATGCTGGGCAGCGCGCCGATCATGGGCACGCTCGGCGACAGCCCCGCCGGGGATGTGCGCGAGGCGATGGAGGGGTTCAAGGCCGACCTGGAGCGCAATGAGAAGTTGCAAGGCTCCATCTTCATCGAGCTACCCCTGCGCTTCCAGGTTGTGGCCGACCCGCGTGTGCAAGCGACGACGGGCTGCGACGAGGCGCCCTTCGCGGAGATGGCCGACCGGGACGCGCGCCCGATCGCGCTCTTCCTGGTGCTCGACCGGCGCATGAGCAAGGAGTTGCGGCCGCTCACGGCCTGCTTCTTCAGCCAGATGTTCAACGAGGTGATCGAGGTGGCGGACCGCTCGCCCGGCGGGATGTTGCCGCGTCAGATCCTCGGCTATTGCGACGAGTTCGGCAACCTGGGCACGATCTACAACTTCCCCACCTGGATGACGACGGTGCGCAGCGCCGGCATGGGCTTCATCCTGGCGGTGCAGGCGCTCGCGCAATTAGAGGAGCTGTACGGCGCGGAGGGCAAGGAGATCATCATGGGCGCGTGCAACGTCAAGATCGCGCTCGCCAAGACGACGGACAAAGACGCCAAATGGTTCAGCGAGCAGACCGGCACGACGACGGTGCTCGCGGCCAATGCCGGCGTGAGCCGCAAGCGCGGGGCGGTCCTGGTGGACCACGGCAACCAGGGCTACAGCGAGACGAGCCAGCCCTTGATGACGGCGGGCGACGTGACGCGCATGCCCACCACCAAGATGCTCCTCCTCTCGGGCAACCGGCCGCCCGTGGTGGTGACGCAGGTGCGCTGGTACAGCAAGCGGCTGGGCCTCTTCCCGACGCGCGTGCGCCGGCTGGGGCTGTTGCGGCTGCCCGATGGCGCGACCGTGCCGCCGGCGGGGCCGCCGCGCCCGACGCCGCTCCTGGTGCCGGCCGTGGCCTTCGCCCTGACCGCGCCGCCGGCCGCGCCGGAGGCGACGACCCCGACGACACGGGCGAGGACGACGCCAGCGCGGGCCACGGACCCCGCGCAACCGGCGCGCTCCGCGCCGCCGCTGGGCGCCCAGCTTCAGGGGATCAAGCGCAAGCGGCAGGACGGCAACGCGGGCACGGCGACAGCGACACGGGCAGGGACGGCAACGGCGACGACGACGATGGCGCCCCCGGAGCCGCCGCCGGGCGACGACGACGGGGACGACTGGCGCGACGTGGCCCGGTGGGCGTAGTGGGAGGAGGGGACAATGGTCACAGCGGAACGACCGACAGCCCAGCCGGCGAGCGGCCGGACGACGGCCGCCGCCTACGCCGCGCGGTTCGGCTACGGCGGGGAGCGGCACGCCCGGCTCGCCGACCCGGACACGGGCGGCGCGCCCGAGGAGAGCGCGACGCCCCTTACCGGGGACGCCGCGCGGGCACATCTGCGCGGGGAGGTCTCCCTCGGGCTCTATCTCAGGGACGGCCAGGATCGCGCCACGGTCGGCCTCGTCGCGCATGACGGGTATAGGACGGCCTACGACGACACGGGAGAGGCGCGGCGCGTGCCGGAGGACGGCATCGCCGCGTTGCAGGAGGCGCGGCAACGGTTGGCCCTGCAAGGCATCGACGCGGCCGTGGAGCGCGCGCCGCAGGGCGGGCGCCTGTGGGTCTTCACCAGCGCGCCGGTGCCGTCAGAGGACCTCCACGCGCTACTGCGCATGGCGACGCGGGGCCAGGAGGTCGCGGTGTACCCGCGCCCGGCGCGCGACGAGGCCGCGCAACAGCCGGTGCGCGCCCCGCTGGGGGTCCACCCCGACGACGGCCACCGCTACGGGTTTGTGGATGCCGCGGGGCGGCCGGTCGGCGCGACGCTGGCAGCGCAGGTGGCGCACCTGGAAAGCGTCAGGCGGGTGGACGTGGGCCGTGAGCTGGGTGCCCGGCCGCACCTGCGCGACGAGTTGGCCGCGCTCGACCCACGCGGGCCGGCCCCCGCGCTGGCCGCGCCGCAGGAGCGGCAGCTAGAGCAGCTAGAGCAGCTAGACAGGACGGATAGGACGGAGCGGATGGCGCCGGCGCCGTCCGCGACACGGTGGGCACGCAAAGGGGACCGCACGACCGAGGCGGTCCGGGCGCAGCTCGCTGGCATGGGCGCGGAGCGGTACGACGTCGGCATGTACGACCGCGCGAACGACGCCATGCTGCTACGCCGGGAGTGGACACCGGCGCAGATCGAGGCGTCGATCGGGTGGTTCCGGGGCATGAACGCCAACGGGCGCGATATCTATATCCGGCCCACCGGCAGCAGTGGGCTCTACCTGATCGACGACGTGCCGGCCGCGACCGTCGCGCGGATGCGCGCCGAGGGCTACACGCCGGCGGCCGTCGTCGAAACCAGCCCCGGCAATCTCCAGGCGTGGGTGCGTGTGTCGGACACGCCCCTCTCCACCGAGGAGGGGACGGCCGTGGCGCGCGACCTGGCCGCGCGGTACGACGGCGACCTGAGCAGCGCCAATTGGCGGCACATGGGGCGGCTGGTCGGCTTCACGAACCGCAAAGACGAACACCGGCAGCTCGATGGCCGCTACCCGTACGTCAGACTGCGCGACGCCGGCGGCGAGCGGGCCGCCGACGCCCCGGCGATCCTCGACCGGGCGCGAGACCAGGCCACACAGGGCCGCCGCGCGGCGGCGGAGAAAAGGGGCAACGTCGAGGGGGAGTCACCCCAGGAACGGGCGGGACGGCGGACTGCTTTCTCCCGGCCCCCGGCCGGCCCTGTGTCGCCCCTGGGCCGCGAGTACGCGCACCGGGCGCAGCGGCTCCTGGAGCGGTATCCCGATGCCGCGCTGACAGACCTCCATCGGCTCGACTGGATGGTGACGCGTGATCTGGCGCGGGCGCATCCCGAGGCCGATAAGGAGGCGCTGATGCGGGCGATCGGCGAGGGCAGCCCGCGCATCGAGGAGCGCAAGCGGGGCCACGTCTACGACTACGCCGAGCGCACGACGCGCTACGTGCTGCTGGACCCGGACGTGGGGCGCGCGCGGGGCGAGGCGGCCCGGATGGCGAACCGTGAGCGGGATCGGTGGTTCTGAGCGATGCCATATTTCGCTGAATGCGTGGGCTGCGGGCGGGTGCAGAGCCCCGCGAGTTGCCCCGAGGGCTGGGTGCCCGTCGAGGCCGGGGCCGGGTGGTTGGATGGCGACCGTGCGTTATACTACCCGACCGCGTTGCTCATGCGCTGCGTCCCCTGCTACCGGAAGGCGTACCCCGGCGACGGGGAAGCGCACGACCCTGACGACGGGCGGGGTGGTCGCCGCGGTGCTGGACCGGACCGGCCGGCTACTCACGCTCGACGATCAGGGCGACCTCGTGCTCCGCGACCCCGTGGGGGGACGCGTGCTCGCGCAGGCCGCCGGTAACGCGACCCTCAAAGGGACGAGTGCCGGTGGCTTCTCCGCGTCGGATGTCTCACAGCTCATCGTCGGCCAGGCGGGCGCGGCCGTCACCGTCGCGCGCGCGACAAACGTCCCCTATCAAAATAGCGTGACCGGGAGCACGGACACCCCTGGCCTCGTCCTCGTCAGCTTCCAGGACCGCATATAAGGACGCGAGGGCGGACCTCGGCGCATAACGCGCGACGTAGGACGATAGAGAAGGGGGCGGACCTGTCGATTAGGGCCGCCCCCTTCTCGTGCAGACGAATCGGCCCGGTGTTAGGGTTGCTGTCATGAAGTGCATGGTGAATTGTAAGCGCCATTTTGATCTGGATCTGGCGCGCATTTGATACTGGTGAAGTCGATTGGGATGGGCACGCCACGTCAAAGGAGGGGGACTCTCCCGCACTCCCGATGATGCGGGCCAGACAGTCGAGTGGGATCGCGGGTACGCGTAGCCCGCAGGCTGGTTTACGCGGCGTCAGGTGGCGATGGAAGCCCGATCTGACCGTTTCTGAAGAGACGGTGACGCGTGCGTACGGCGGCCCTAGACGTGGTGTAGCCCTCGTGTATCGAGAGTGCGGGAGAGCCAGGAGGAGGTGCATATATCGGTCAAGATTTTGACGGATGTGAAGACACTCCGCCACTATTAGGTGGCTCTCCCGATGACTTGGTGAAGCCAGAATCCAGAAAAAGCGTGTTGTGACTGACGAACTGTGGTCTAGCGAGCTCGTTGACAGGGCGAGATCACCGCGTAGAGCTACGAAAGGCGCAACGCCAGGTAGCACTTTATGGTGGCGCTATTGCACCGAAAAACGGACGGTGCTGGGGAGCAAAAATGTGAAGGCGCGCTGGGCATTTCTCGCTGCCCTACGCGGCTCAACGATGGCCACCGAGCGTGCCGTCTCACATTTTGGTCCATGACCCTTCACATTCTCATCCAACCTGTTTCACCAAGTCATCGGGAGAGCCAGGGAATCGTGGCGGAGCGTGCGGGAGAGCCAGGAGGAGGTGCATATATCGGTCAAGATTTTGACGGATGTGAACACACATGGGCGGTGCTGTGAGCGGTCAATCGACGACAGATAGACCACTGAGTGCGACGAAATCGCGTGCTTTCAGCATGTTTTTATCCGTCACTGATACGACCGAAATGTGCCCCCCAACCTCTGGCGCGGTGTGGGATGGGCATGGACCCTGATGAACATCGGCTGAGAGATTAAGCGGTTCCACTTTCCGCTGATCTTTGACCCCACCGGCCGAACAAAAACAGGGTTGCCGGACTTCGCCAGTATCAAATGCGCGCCAGATCCACTTTGATCCCGGTACGCACAGACGTGATGAGGGGCTGCTCAAGTTATTGAGCGTTGGGCGGGGGCATAATACCCTGGCCGCGGACCCTGTTCATGAGATGAAGCCCATGTAGCCGGAGCGACGACATATGGGAGCGGCGGGTGCCCTAGCCCTCGTATTAGAGACGTGTGATGTTGAGCGCGCTCACGCTCCCTAGCGCATCGCCTCCAACCCCATTCGCCTCTTCGTTGAGCACAAAGAGGCGCTGCGCTCGTTCGTCGAGCATAAGAGCCGTGGGAAGCCAGCCCACCGTGATCGTCGCGAGGACGGTCCCGCTCGTCACGTCTTGCACGGTCACGGCCCCCGGTCCGCGGGGCGTCTCGTCAGTGATATTCCAGAGGGTTTGATGCGCGATGAAGACGCGCCCGCGCGCATCGTCGAGGGCCACGGCGACCGGGACGTAGCCCAAGTCGGTTGTGGACAGGATCGCGCCGCTCACCGTGTCGATCCGACTCGTGCCGCACCTGTCGTAGCTGTCCTGCCAGGCGACCACCAGACGATGCGCGGGCTCATCAATCGCGAGTTCCTGGATGGTCCCAATCCCGGTCGGCGCGCCGTTGGCGACGCGGACCACGCGCAGGACGCGGCCCGTCGTCGGGTCGAGGACGGTGACGGTCAGATGCGCCCGCCCATCGCCTCCGACGACGACGACGCGCTCGGTCCGCGCGTCGAGGGCCATCGTGCCCCGTGTGGCGCTGCTTTGGAGGACGACGCCGGTCCGACCGTCGAGCATATGGACGCCACGCATATCCTGCACGAAGATATGTCCCGCGCGCGTCGCCACGAGTATAGTGGGCTGGGCCGGGGATGGTCCTAACGACACGCGCCGGAGGGGTGTCCCTGTCGTGGCATCGAGCACGGTCACACTTTCGGTGGTCCCGCGTTGGCCGAGCACGAAGGCGCGTTCCGTCGCGGCATCGACCGCGACCGCGATAGGATGGGCGTCGAGGGCGACCGTGCGCAGGAGCGCGCCGCTCGTCGCGTCCAGCATACTCAAGCGGCGTGTCGCCAAGCCCGTCTGAGCGACGAACACGCGTCCGCCACGCTCATCGACCGTCATCGCGCCACCCGGGACGGCGACCGTGCGCAGGACGCTGTGCCGTGCGGAGTCCAGGACGTTCACTGTGCCCATACCGAGGTTGTCGCCGTTGCCCACGAAGACGCGGTGCGTTCGTGTGTCCACGGCAAGGGACCGGGGTAAGCGTTGCGCGGTCGGGATGGTCTCGACGACCAGCACAGGGGCGATGCACGGCGCATCTCTATAGTGCTCGATGATGGCCGTGCCCCCAGGGGTATGGGGGCCGACGGCCCAGACATCGCCGGCCGGCCCGACCGCGAGCGCGCCCGCGTCGCCGCCGTCTGGGCCAGGGACGACGCGCCAGGCTGTCCCGTCCCAATGTTCGATCACCGCGCCGCCCACGGCCCAGATATCGCGGGCGGAAACGGCAGCAATGCCTGAGAGCACGCTGTCGGGGAGCAGGTTGGGGCCGGGGACCACACGCCAGTGCACGCCGTCCCAGTGCTCGATGACCGTCCCGCCCCCGGCCGAATACTTGTAGCTCCCCACGGCCCAGGCGTCGTCCGGCGCGACCGCCGCGACCGCCGCAAGGAGGCTGAGCGCGGTGGGGGGGCCAGGGACGGGGGCCGACACCGCGCGCCAGCGCTGGCCGTCCCAGTGCTCTGCTAACGGTTCCCGGTACTCGCCAGTGGTCCAGCCCACGGCCCACACGTCGCGCGCGGACACACCGGCGACCGCGAGGAGCGCGTTGCTTGCCGTAGGGCCACCAGGGCTCGGGCTCGCCACGACGCGCCACCGCGTCCCGTCCCAGTGCTCTACCAACGTCCCACTGGCCGTGTCGCCCACGGCCCACACGTCATGGCGTGAGAGCGCGACCACGCCCCGGAGGACTGAGGGATAGCCCTCAGGAGACGGGCTCGCCACGACGCGCCACCGCAGCCCGTCCCAGTGCTCCACCAGGGCCTGCTCCTGGTGGTCTCCCACCGCCCACGCATCGTCGGCGGTAATGGTCGCCACGCCGAAGAGGTGGCTGTCAGCGCCGGTTTCAGGGGTCGGGAGCACGCGCCACCGCGCCCCGTCCCAACGCTCCACCAGCGTGTGTTCCAGGTTCGGGTCGCCGAGCGCGCCCACGGCCCAGACCTGGCGAGGCGAGGCCACGGCAACCCCCGAGAGGATGCTCCTCACGGCCATATGTGGACTTGGGACGATCCGCCAGGACCCCAGGCATGACGGCGTGACGGAGGTCGCGCGGCGCGGCGCGGTGAGCGCCCCGCCGGGGTCCGACCGCGCGCGCGCGGTGGCGGGGATGGCCCCTGCCTGTAGGAGGGGGATAAGGGCAGCAGCGATGCACATTACGACGCCGGGGACGCACTGCCATGACTGCCATGGACGTGGAGGGCTAGTCATTGCCTTCTCCTTGATCTATGGGCCGATCACGCTCTAGCCGGTTAGAGTTCGATGCATACTCACCTTCCAGCCTAGGATACCCGCGTCGGCGGCGCATGATCTGTTTCTCACAGCGGGGACGGCGAAGCCTCGATCGAGGGGGCTGAGTCGGCGCGGGGACAGGGCAATAGCGGATGGCGCCCCCTTCCCGAGGGGGGGCCATCCGCCAGATCAAAGGTGGGGCGACTATGCAGGTGTTCCGCCCAGTCGTTCAATAGCAAGACGACTGATCTAGGTAGTAATAGTCGTTCGACATCGTGTGGGTCCCGGCCACATACGGGCCAGCATAGCCAAAGCCGGACGCACAGTGGTTGATCGTGACGTTCTTCTCGACGCCGGTCGGAACAAACGTCCTCGCTGAGTTCTGGGTCGCGTAGAGGCCAAGCGGCTTGTCGGCGTCGGCCCCCCGGAACCACATCACGCGGAGCGGGCTGCTACTCGCGTCCGCATACCGCCCGTTCGACCCGTGGTCGTATAACCAAGTGAATAGGTCGACAAGGTAGCTCCCCTCGCACTGGGTCGACGTCCCGCAGTTGGCGCTGGACGGATAGTTGTAGTTGATCTCCGTGAAAAGCACCGGCAGTCCGGGGAAATCGTAGCTCGTCCACTGGTTGATCATGTCGTTCAGGTTGGAACACGAGCCGTTGTAGAAGGGGAAGTTTTGCCAGTAGCCCTGCCCGGTCGGGGTGCTGTATTCGTACGGATGGACGGCCGCCCCCAGGTGCGCGGATGACACATGGTACGTGTACCCGTCGGGATTGAAGCTTCCCTCCGCCGTTTCGATGGCGAGCACGGCAATGGCGTCATCGTTGTTGCCGTTGAGGTCGTAGCACGAATTGTTCGCCGTCGGCTGCACCATGCCGCCCGTGATCACGCGGTACGCGCGCGTGGTACTGAGCACGTTTTCTATGCCCTGTGCCGCGCCGCCGAACTCGTCCCCGTAGGTGTAGGCGCCCGTCGGAGAGTCGTACTGCGAGTAGTAGAAGTTCGGCTCGTTGCCGATCTCGAAGTAGATCATGCCTGTCGGGTAGTACGGCTTCACGATTGTCGTCACGAAGTCCCCTGCTTCGCTCTGCCAGTAATCGGGCGAAAGCGGCAGGATGGAACCGGAACAGGCGTTGGGCTTGGGCGGGACCAGATCGATGACGGGGATGAGCCCGCGCTGTGCCGCGTTTTGCAGGATTTGCGAGATGATGTTGGTGTTGAACGGATCGGCCTGTGGGCTGTTCCACCAGGTCGCCCCCGGCGCCTTCGTACAGGCCAGGGTTACACCGACGCGGAAGTAGGAACCTCCAAGACCCGGCGGGCTCCCGCTTTGGGCATTCGCCACCGTATTGATACCGATCGCCGATGTTGTCATGGCCGTCGTCTGGCCAGTCGTGCAGACCAGAGTCGGGCAATTGGCCGCAAAGGTCCCCGAGACCCCATAGATGGTGGTCGCCCCCGTATCGCTGTACCGAGGCAAGACGGCAGGGCGGCCGACGTGCGGCGAGAGACCAGCGAGCGTCGACGGCGCGGGCGACGCGTGCGGCGCATACGTGATGTCCAGGTAGGGCGCTGTGGATGGATCGGCGGTCCCAGTGCCCAAGGGCGATGCAAAGAGTAGCGGCGCCCCGGTCCCGACCAGCGTGAGGCCGCCGTTGGTCCGACCGTTGCGAATCCACCCGCGCACGAGATCGGTGATATCCCAGCTTTGCCAGTGGCCGTCGCTCGTGCTTTGCCCGATCCCGGCCGCGCCCTGAGCGATGGGCGGGGCAGTATTCCAGCTCGGCGGTCGCCACGACACGGGGCGATACACGGGCATCGTGGATGAGATCGGAGGGGTATTGGGGAATACCTGCACGTCCGTCGATCCGGCGTGTGCGGGCGTGTACAGGCGCAATGTCGCAGAAACGACGGGCGTATCATATTGCAAGGACGACACATCGAAGTACGCTTGCCCACGGTACGTGCACGCGCCTGAGTTCCCGACAGCAACCTCCGCCTGCGGGGCTGGGGCGTCCGGGGCACAACTGTCGACTGTGCCGAAGAGTCCGGTGTGGACAGCCGACTCCGCCGTGCTGATCGGGATGTCGAAACGTACCGGGAAGTGTCGATGCGGGTCACCCAGCCAGGCTGGATCGACGGTGAGCGTCACGTTTCGCGGACCGGAGTGGGCGGGCGCGAGCGTCAATGTCACTGGCCCCGTGTGCGCGAGGGCCACCGGGTCCGCGCTACTATCGGTAGCGGCGGGCACCCCGATGATATACTCCGGTTGCTCGGTGACAAGGGGCACCCCAGCAGTGGTATCACTATCGCCATAAGACGTGATGGGCTGCGTCACGCGAATGACGCCATTCGGCTCCTGGATCAGGTGCGTCCGCGGGTCTGGTGTGAGGGTGAAGACGAACGGACCCGCCTCGTCGGCGCTATGCACGATGACTTGTGCGTCCACCCCGGACGGGGTGATACGGAGCGCCACATCGGTGCGGGTGGTCGTCACGGCGGTGGTAGCCGGGCCGACGGCTGGGTAAGTGATCGTATTGGCGCTGACCCGACCCGGCGCTCCGGCAGGCGGCGCGCCGTCGAGCGATGCGAGGCCGACCCCCAGGGCGACCCGATCCTCGCTAGTGAACGACGCCAGTGTTGGCCCGGCACTGGTCGGCGCGATGTGCAGGCCGAATGGCAGGTTCACTGGCGCAATTGCCCCCACCGTTGCCGGAGCAACAAGGCCGATCTCGCGTGGCCGCCATCCGGCGAAGGATGGGATACCGACGGGACTATTGTAGAGTTGCAGGCGCACTTGGCCATTAGCGCCCTGGGTATGGTGGTCAATATCCGTATCCAGATGGTACAAGTCGGTGCCAACAGATGGGAGCGTGTCGTGCGCACGCGCTGCCGCGACTTGGTGCGCCGGCCCCGCGGCCAGAGGCGCGAAGACGGTGCTCGCCAAGAATGTAGCGAGGAGAGAGCGGCGTAGACGAGCAGTAAGATATCCAGACATTGGGGCTGTCCCCTTCCATGCTCTACGGTGTACCGGGCCTGACCTGGTATCGTCCCGTAAGGTCGCCGCGGCCGTCGGCTCCCAACCGGGATACACCTATCGTCGCACGACGGAGGGGGTGAAAGTCAATCACCCCCAGGGCTGATTTTTGGCTCACGCCCCTCACCACACGGGGTGATATCCCTCACCCCTCTTTCTTCCCGGCTCGGTACGCCACGATCAGTTTCGGTCGCGTTTCGACATCAAACTTTCGCAGGAGTGTCCGTACATACGTCTTGACCGTATTCTTGGTCAAATGGAGTGCGCCTTCGATCTCGCGATTGCTCCGCCCTTCGGCCACTAGCTCGGCCACCTCCCGCTCGCGGGGCGTCAATGCCGGTCGCGCCCCCCCCGCTTCCGCCTCGGCGGTCGCCACCGCTACCGCGCGTAGCACGTGCAGCTTTTCGCGCAGGACAGCCACGGTGAAGTCGGCGGGCAACCAGCTCAGCGGGCGCCCCGCGATGCCCTCCAGATCGCGCACGACCTGCCCGTCCGGGTGGACGATGTGAACTGGCCACGTCGTCGGAGCGATAACGGCGGCGCAGCGTTCTATGTCGCCGGGCTCGCCGTGGTAGCAGTCGATCACGAGGATGTGAGTGTCGCTCGCCCATCGCGACCACGTGGCCGCCGCGAGCAGCGCCTCCCGCGTATCCACCGCGTCGAAGTCGATCCCGGCTAGCACGCAGAGGCCACGTAAGCTCTCGCGCACCAGCGCACCGGCCTCGTCACCCCCTTGCCATAGGGTCATGTGCATCGATCCCCCCCGATACCACCCATCGCCTTATTGGCTTGCCAGCTATGCCGACTTTTATCGCAGATGTGGCACTTCGCCCTTATCCACGTTCATCTTGCTCGCGCCTCACGCCTCCACTCCCCAATGCGTTCAAGGAGACGCTGGCGCTGCACATGGACCGTCTGCGCGAGCGCGGGGCGGCCTACCTGTTCGAGTCGTCGTGGAAGAAGCGATACAGCGACCGCGGGGTCCGGCGCTTGTTGGCGCGGTATGCCGCCACCGCCGGGTTGGAGCGTAATGTGTCGCCGCACCAGTTGCGCCACTTCCTGCTGACGTGGCTCAAGAAGCAGGGCATCGACGACGCCCTGATCCAGCCCTACTCGGGCCATGCCACCCGCAAATCGCTGGAGATCTACTCGCGCCTGTCGATCGGCGAGGCGCAGGACGAGTACAACAGCGTTATCGGCCGTTTCCCCGTCTGACGCGAGCCTTAAACCTTGCACTTGGTGACAACGACCCTAACATCAGGCCTTGTTGCAGGGTGAGGGCCTATTTCGCCGCAGCGCCCCGCAGGCACCCTTAAGAACGCCGACGCACGGCTTGCATGATTGCCAACCGGAACTGCGATGGCGTTATGATGCCTCGCGACAATTGGCCAGAGGCGGGCCAAAAGGCGCGATGCACGGTGGTCCCATCCAACAGGCTGAGGGTGAGGAAGTAGCGGGTCGCGTCACGCTCCGTCTGGCCCTGATCGACCCGCGCGCTCAGGAGGAGGCCGACGAGGGTGGCAACCTGTGCCGGCTGCGCGATGGCCGCGATCTCGGTCGTGCCATCACCTGTGTCACTGTCGATCCCGATAGAGCGCACTTTCCCGGCGACATCGAGCAGATCGGCCCCACGCCGCGCCTGCGGATTTGTGTCCGCCTCATACAAGAAGAGATGCCCGTTCCAGCGGGCCACAAGACGGAACGTGGGGCGGTAGCCTTTGACGCCGTAGATGGGTGTTCCGACGGGCAAGTATGCGGCGTCCCCATCCTTGGGCAGATACGTGGGGTCGTGCACCATCCCGTCCAGCTTAGACCTGACGTGGGCGACAATGGTCCCGAGATCGCGGCCCTGTAGCGGCCGGCCGACGGCTGGAGGATCTTCCGGGCGCCGCGATAAGTACATGATCCCGCCGAGGCGGACGAAGTTAAGGTAATAGGGGTCCCCGACTGAGTGGCCAGTTAGCGTCACCGACGCCGGGGCGGCGGAGGCGTGCCCATTGGCGGGGAGGCTATTTACGCTCCCTACGAGGGTAAGTATGAGGATTCCCCACACGGAGAGGCGCATAAATCATCCTTCCTAGCGGATACTCCGCAACACTGGCCTCACGCGGTATCCACTACCTATCATAACGGATGAACGATGCAACGCGTCACGCCCGTCGGGTGGTGCGCCGCCTGATCGGCGTTCGCGCGGCAGTCATATCTGCACGGACGGGAGCGGCCCCCGCACCGAGCCCTAGTCTCTGGTGCGGGGGCCACCTGCCGGACAGGTCGTGTGTCGTCAGATTGTCAGGGGGCAGCGCTCACGGCCGGGGCCGCTTGCACAGCACTAATGAGACGATCCAACGGGAGCCTGTGGACGGAAACACCTATCTGCGCCGCCTCATCGGTGAATGAGTTGGCCAGCCCGTCAGGGTCGATGCGGAAAACCCCCTGCGGAGCGCCGACCGTGTAGTACTGCCCTGCTATCGGGCTCGGCGTAAGGAATAGCAGATAGCGATCCCCACTCGTGAGGAGCGGGAAGTCGACCGACTTCGAGGGGACACCATTAGTGTCGACCCCGCCGGCTTGGCGGATCAGCACCGTCTGGGGTGCAGCCGCAGCCGCCGATAGCGATCGCTCGACTTGCACGGTCGTCGTCGTCCACGGAATGTCCCCGACTCCTGTCGGAGTTTCGGTGTGCTGAGCGCTCGCTGTCCCCAGCACGATGAGCGCCGAGGCCCCCTTGAGATGACCCCAGGACGGATATTCCCGAGCCAGGTGCATGTGGAGCAGCATGACCGCATGGCCGTGCGCCGTATCAGGCGTATGGGCGGCCGCCGTCAACTGAGCGGAGGCGGCGAGGCCGGCGAGCGCCAGGGCACCGCAGGCAATGGCCGCGGTGCTGCGGTGTCGCAGCATTGTCAGTCCCGCAAGTCCCATCGGTCATCTCCTAACAGTGATTGTAGATGTCTTGGACGCCATTGACGTCGTCGGTCTGTGGCGTCGTGTGATTGTAGCCGTTGTTGTACATGATCGCGTTGCTGTCGGTGGAATGGTCCAGCCCGATCACATGCCCAAGCTCGTGTGTGGCAACATGCTCAATCTGCGCCGTCGACTCCGACTGCGTGTACGTGTGGTTGAGGACCAGTGTAGCCATCTGAAGCTGGCTGAAGCCGTTGCTGCAGGTGTTCCCGGTGTACTGCCAGCCGCCGGTTATGCCATCCCAACCAGTGTTGCCAGCGTTGGAGCTACTGGTGTTCACGTGGTAGTTGGTACCACTGAGTTGGAAAGTGATCGGGGCTGGGGAATTCGACCAAGCGCTGGCCCCGTACTCGATGGCGCTACGATCGGCGCTCGAGGCGAACGAGCCCTCGCTATAGCCGAAGCCGAAGTACGTCGGTGGGTAGATCCCCAACAGGGCGTAGGCATGGGCGCGTGTGACGGGGATCAGGGCAATCCCGGTTAAGGCTAGGACTACGCCGAGGCGCGCGACGCGCGCACGCACGCGGGGGTGACGAAACATATCCTTCTCCTTCGCACAGTCGTCGGTTGTCTCTGCGATGCTGCGATGCACTCGGCCAATGCGCGACGGCCGTCGATCCGGGGCGAGCACACCCCAACAATATCCTATTTCTCCTGCAAGTGGAATGGGGGAAACCACAGGTGCGGGTGTGGGAACCCGCGCACTATTTCCGCGGATTTCCACACCTACGAGCCTCAGCGGCCGGCGGGCTTAGAGGATCAGGCCGGCGCGCTCGGCCATGACGCCCAGCATAAATGTTGTCGTCACCCCAAACTTGTCCTTGAGGATCGCGATCCGTTCCTCGATCGCGCGTAGGCTGACACCCGCAGTGTCGGCAATCTGCGGCTGCGTCCGGTTCGCGATCAACCCCATAAGCACGGCCCGCTCCTTCGCTGTGAGCACAGGGCTGTCGGCCTCGCGCGTCTGTCGCCGCCGCTCTAACAGATGCAACGCTCGTACCACACCGACACTGGCAGCACACACCTCGCCATCGCGCACAGCCTCGCTAACAAGCCGTATCCGCTCGGGGGTAACGCACTTCCACTGAAGGAAGCCGGCCAGGTCGAGTTCGGCCAGTTGGCTATGTTCCTCAGGCGTCAGGAGCTTGCCGATCATGATGGCCTGGCTTGTCGGGCTGACGGCGCGCAGTTCCCGGACGAGCGCCACGGGCGACACGCCCGCGAGGTCGGAGGCGACGAATACGAGATCGGGCCGCTCCCGGGTGGCGGCCTGCACGGCCGACTCGCGCTGCTGCACGTCGGCGACGATGCGCATGTCCGGCCACGTCTCCACCGTCGCGCGGAGGCCAACCCAGTTAAAGGTTGACGACCGAATAATCAGGCTGGTCTGGAGCTGAGGCTGCATGTGGTCCGCTCTCTTCTCTCCGCCGCGCGTTCGGTGACATCCTCCACAGCGAGGTGCAAGGCCCGTCGAGGGGGCGCGGCTCTTACCCCTCCATATAGTTAGATGCAAAAAGGGGCCATGTAGGGACATTTTGCTCGGGCTACGCCGAAATCTCATGCGGGCTATAGTGACTGACTAAGCCGCCGCCCTCGCAGACGGCGGCTTGTCTTCAGAACCGTGCGTAACGGTTTCCTGTTACACGGCTCCTCGCGATGGCAGTCCTTGACGTGGAGACCCGTTCCGCTCGACCTGTT